>ERZ1034901.1107-NODE-1107-length-19220-cov-29.627863_pt1 | contig 19220 bp, 16 predicted proteins | sample MGYA00520628_ERZ1034901 | MGnify/ENA primary metagenome ERZ1034901 (study PRJEB33766, sample SAMN09781783) | gut metagenome | biome: gut microbiome | host: Homo sapiens | place: Madagascar | study: EMG produced TPA metagenomics assembly of the PRJNA485056 data... | reverse complement strand
GTATAGCATATTTATAAGTGAAATAAAATTATAATTTTATGGTTTTATCAGTTATAACTGATAAAATATAAAATTCTATAAATAATAGAAGATATAAAATTCGTTTGACGGATTTTGAGTCGAACAAAATACAGTTGCAGGAGTGAGTCTTAATATTACACTCTTTCAAAACGGCGAAGATCCTGTTCTCATGATGCAATCATTTTTCATTTCTGTTATCTAACTGTTTTCTCACCATCATTAAAGCAACATGCTTTCTCATACATCATAAATTGTTCCATAGATGTAAAACGAATATTATCAATCGTAAAGTCTGATAAATACCAGTTGCTTAGATATCCATTTTCTTCTTCCGGATTATGAAAACAAATAACTTTCATCACAGTTTCCCCATTTTTCCACCTTTTCTTTCAATATTATTTGCTCGGAAATACTCTCGATAATTCATGAAATATCATATGTTATTCATTATATATGATTTTACACTTCTATTGAAGATTATTTTTTCAGTATGGGGTCTTTTGATCAGTTTGAAATTGCAAACTTTTATGTGACAAACCTAACTGCCTATGATATTATAAACTCGGTATAAGCGAAAATGACTTTTGCAGAAACGGAAAGTATCTGAGTACAAATAAGCAGGAAACAGTATTGTAAGGAAATAAGAATACAGGAGGAAGGTTTTATGATTCGGCTTCAGGATATTGCAGATATGGCAGGCGTCAGCCGCACCACGGTATCCAATGTTATAAATGGCAATACCAAAAGAGTTTCCCAGAAAACGATCGATAAAATCACGGCTATTCTTAAAGAACAGAACTATGTTCCGAATATGGGGTCCATGATGCTTTCCGGCCGTGGTTCGAGAATCATAGGTGTAGTACTCGGATTTACTTACGCTCATGGTATGCAGTCACTTCAGGATCCATTCGTGGGAGAACTGATCGGAACGATTCAGATGGAAATGGAAGAAAATGGATATTATGTTATGCTTATTGGCGGCGAAAGCATTCAGAATGTAGTGGATATTGCCTCAAAATGGAATGTAGAGGGATTGATTATCCTGGGATACAATGAAGAGCAGTATCATAACCTTTCGCATAGATTAAATAAGAAAATGATTCTGATCGATGCTTATCCGAAAGGGGCTTATACCTTCCAGAATGTTGGTATAGATGATTATTCAGGTGGGTATCAGATCGGAGAATACCTGTATTCCTGTGGATATAAGAAAGCATTGTTTGTTGCGGAAACAGAGCAGGACAGTGATTACTATCGGTGGATGGGATTCAAACAGGCGATGGAAAAACAAGGGGGATTCTGCAGTCATTCCCGATATATACTTATTCCGGGTAAAAGAAATCTTCGTCTCAGGAAATACAGAGAACTTCTCCCACGCTTTCTCGAAGCAAAAGCACTGGCTTTTTCTTCAGATTACAATGCAATAGAAGCAATAAATTTCTTTTTTGACGAAGGAATCATGGTTCCAGATCAGATTTCTGTTACAGGATATGATGACAGTGTTTACGCGAGCCTGATTCGACCGAAACTGACAACAGTTCATCAGGATGTTCCACAAAAAGCACGTGTGGCGCTGGAACGCCTGATGAAATTAATTCAGGGAGAGACGCTGAACGAATTAAATATAAAAAATCCAGTCTATCTGGTAAAGAGGGATTCTGTCAAAGAATGACAGGATCCTTTTTTTGATTTTGCATATATAGGCGAGCAGGTGCAATGACCTGATTTTCTTTGTACAAACTATATAAAAAAAGGAAATAAACTTTGTTACCTTTTGTAGTTTCGCGAGAAACCTCTTGATACTGCAAGGAGGTGGTGGGTATAATGAACTTACTAAAGGAACCGGGCAGACGTGTCTGGGGAATGTTTATAAAATCAATAGTGTTGCGCAACCGACATACTTAAAACAGCATGGAGGAGTAAAGATGAAAAAAAGAAAAATTGTTAGTTTATTAATGGTAGGTGCTTTAGTAGCAGGTATGACTACTGTAACAGGATGTGGATCATCCAATGGAAAATCTTCTGGAAAGAGTGGAAAAACAGAGCTGGAATTGTTTTCTACGAAAGCAGAGAACAAAGAAGTAGTTCAGCAGCTTGTAGATAAATTCAATGAATCTCATGAAGATGTGACGATCAAGATTACAGCACCGGCAGATGCAGGCACTGTATTAAAGACCAGAATGGCAAAGAACGACATGCCTGATATCGTAATGATGGGCGGTGACAATAACTACACAGAAGTAGAAAGCGCAGGAATGCTGATTGATTTAAGTGACCAGGATTATGTTTCAGACATTCAGGATTCTTATATGCAGATGGTTTACGATGTAAACAAAGACAAAGAAGAAAAAGCATACGGTATTCCATATGCAACGAATGCATCCGGTGTCATCTACAATGTAGATAAGTTTGAAGAACTTGGTCTTGAAATTCCAAAAACATGGGATGAGTTTATTGCTGTACTTGACCAGATCAAAGCCGCAGGAGAGCAGCCACTTCTTATGACATACAAAGATGCATGGACAAGCCTCTGCCCATGGAACAGTATAGCACCGGATCTTCAGCCGGATAACTTTACAGACGACCGCAAAGCAGGAAAAACAACATTTGAAAAAACGCATGAAGAGATTGCAGAAAAATATCTGACACTTCTTGATTATGCACAGGACGACTTCATGGGACTGACTTATGATGATGGAAATAAAAAATTCGCAAATGGTGAAGCAGTTATGATCATCAATGGAAACTGGGCAATCAATCAGTATAAGAACTCTAATCCGGACGTTAATGTTAACATGTTCGCACTTCCGGCATCTAACGATGAGTCAAAGAACTATGTAACATCAGGTGTTGACGTACTTTTAGGTGTATGCGAAGGCAGTGACAACGAAGAGATGGCAAAAGAATTTGTTTCCTTTATGATGGAGCCTGAAAATGCACAGACTTATATTGACGATCAGTTTGCTTTTTCAGCAATTAAAGGTGTAGAGCAGAATAATGAAACAGTTGCAGGTGTTAAAGAAGATATTGCTAATGGTAAAGTAGCAAACTTCCCGGATCATTACTATCCTTCAGGATTTGACCTTTCAGCACTTACTTCTGAACTGTGCCTGAATTATTCCAACGGAATGGATAATGAGAAAAACATTGCACAGTTCCTGAAACAGTGCGATGAAAAATATGATATTGCCAATGTAGATTAAGTGAGGAGTTGATCCCATGAAAAATAAAACAGCTCATAAAAAACCTGCTGTTAATAGAATATATTATATTTATGTAGGAATCCTTGCAGTACTATTTTTTGTATTCCATACGATTCCATTCCTGCGAGGTGTTCTGTACAGCTTTACTGACTGGAAAGGATATGGAAACTGGAATTTTGTAGGACTGCGGAATTATTTGCATATGTTTTCAGATGCAGATACAGGACATGCATATTTGTTTACATTTGAATTTGCGATCATTGCAACAGTCCTTGTAAATGTAATTAGTCTGGTACTTGCATGTGCGTTGAATTCAAAGATTAAATTCAAAAACACGATCAAGGCATTTTACTTTCTGCCTTATATGCTGGGAAGTCTGATCGTAGGATTTATTTTCAATTACATTTTCGCCAATCTGATTCCGGATCTTGGAAAGAGTCTTGGAATTGCGGCTTTAAGTTCCAATATTCTTGGTACAAATCACGCAATATGGGGAATTATCGCCGTTTCAGTATGGACAGGATGTGCATTCAATACGTTGATCTATATTTCAGGACTCCAGTCTATTGATACAGACGTATATGAGGCAGCATCACTTGATGGTGCAACCGGACTCCGGAGATTTACCAAAATTACATTTCCTCTTCTGGCACCGTCCTTTACTATTAACATGGTGCTTTCAGCCAAAGGATATCTGATGGTTTACGATCAGATCATGGCAATGACAGAGGGAGGACCGGGAACCAGTACAACATCAATTGCCGTTCTGATTTATAAAAAAGGATTTGGGGGAGGTCAGTTCGCCTATCAGTCAGCAAATGCAGTTATGCTTTTTATTGTAGTAGTATTGATTTCTATATTCCAGTTACGTGTACTTGAGAAGAGAGAGGAGAAATTAGGATGAGAAGGCAAATAGTAAAAGCAAAAGAACATTATAATTGGCCTGTGACCATTCTTTTGATCGTAGGAATTGTGTTGGTTATTCTCCTGCCTCTGTATATGGCGTTGATGATTGCGATCAAAGACCCTTCGGATATGAATAATATTCTGGCACTCCCGACGAAACTCAGACTTCAGAATTTTGTTGATGCCTGGAAAATGACAAATTTCCCGAGAAAGTTTTTTAATACTGCATTTATTACAGTGGTCAACCTGGGCTTTACTCTGATTACAAACTCATTTGCAGCATATGCAATTACAAGAAACAGGAAAAAAAGTAAATTCTTTTCCATTATGTACTATTATTTTATAAGTGCAATGTTTATACCTTTCCAGGTAATTATGCTTCCATTGGTTGTACAGGCTAATACATTCCATCTGGACAATATTTATGGAATCACATTCCTGTATATTATTTTTGGTCTTCCGATGAATACATTCCTTTACGCAGGTGCTATTAAGGCGATTCCGGAAGCATTGGATGAGGCTGCAATGATTGACGGAGCAAATCCGATTCAGGTATTTACAAAAATTATTTTTCCAATATTAAAACCAACTACAGCAACAGTTGCAATTCTTTCATTTATGTGGACATGGAATGACTTTACAATGCCGCTTGTGCTGTTGAGCGACGAGAGCCAGCAGACTTTGCAGCTTGCACAGTATGTATTTAAAAAACAATTTTCTGTAGATTATAATCTGGCGTTCGCTTCTTATCTGCTGGTTCTTATTCCGGTACTGATAGTATATCTTTTCTGTCAGAAATGGATCATGAACGGTGTGGTTGCAGGAGCGGTTAAATAATAATAAATAATTAGAAACGAGGAGACTTGGCATGGAGAAAAAATGGTGGAAAGAAAGTGTAGTATATCAGATATATCCTAAGAGTTTTAAAGACAGTAACGGTGATGGCGTGGGAGATATCAGAGGAATCATACAGAAACTTGATTACCTTAAAGAACTTGGGGTAAATGTGTTATGGATTTCTCCGATGCTGGAATCACCTCAGGACGATAATGGTTATGATATTTCTGATTACCGCAGAATTTATGAAGAGTATGGAACTATGGAAGATTACGAGGAATTGTTGTGTGAAGCACACAAAAGATCCATCAGGATTCTGATGGATCTCGTAGTCAACCATACATCAGATGAACATAACTGGTTTATTGAAAGCCGCAAATCAAAAGATAATCCATATCGTGATTATTATATCTGGAAAGACCCGGTAAACGGAAAAGAACCTAATAACTGGGGCGGAGTATTCGGTGGTTCTGCATGGGAATATGATCCGCAGACACAGATGTATTATCTGCATCTGTTTTCAAAAAAACAGCCGGATCTCAATTGGGAAAATGAAAAAGTACGCCAGGAAGTTTACGATATGATGAAATTCTGGTGTGAAAAAGGAATTGATGGTTTCCGTATGGATGTTATCAGTATGATTTCCAAAGATCAGAGATTTCCGGATGGAGAAATGAATAACGGACTTTATGGCGATTTTGGACCATATAGCGTACATGGTCCAAGAGTCCATGAATTTCTTCAGGAAATGAATCATGAAGTCCTTTCAAAATATGATATCATGACAGTTGGTGAAACAGCTGGAGTTACAATTGAAGAAGCACAGAAATATGCGGGTGAAGACAGAAATGAACTGAATATGGTATTCCAATTTGAGCATGTGGAGAGTGGATGCGGAGATTATGGAAAGTGGACAACTCAAAAATATGATTTTAAAGAGTTTAAAAACATCATGATCAAATGGCAGGAGAAACTCCAGGGTAAAGCATGGAACAGTTTGTTTTTAGGTAATCATGATCAACCGAGAAGCGTCAGCCGTTTTGGAAATGACAATCCGGTATACAGAGAAACATCCGCAAAAATGCTGGCTACCTGTATTCACATGATGCAGGGAACGCCATATGTATACCAAGGGGAAGAGCTTGGTATGACAAATGCTTATTTTGACAAATTGGAAGATTACCGTGATATTGAAAGTATCAATTATTTTGAAGAGTTTACTGAATCAGGTCTTATGACTCAGGAACACATGATGAAATGTCTGATGCTGAGAAGCCGCGACAATGCGAGAACGCCGATGCAGTGGGATGACAGCAAACAGGCTGGATTCACAGATGGTGAGCCGTGGATCAAAGTAAACCAAAACTACAAAAAGATCAATGCAGCACAGCAGCTTGAAGATCCGGATTCTATTTTCCATTACTATCAGAAATTGATCAGCTTGCGCAAGGAGAAAGAAATTATTGTTTATGGCGAATTTGAACCGCTTTATCGTGAAGACGAGCAGATTTTTGCTTACACAAGAAAAGGGGATCAGGAAAAGCTTCTGACTGTCTGCAACTTCAGTGACAAGAATGCAGAAGTAGAAGTGCCGGAAGAATTCAAAGGCGCAGAGTGTCTGATCACAAACCTTGGAAGAAAAGAATTCGACGGAAAAATTATTCTGAACCCATATGAAGCATTCGTATTATATTATAAACATCAGGTGACAGAGAAATGATTAGAAAATATAGATATGGAACTCCGTTTAATACGGAGGCATTGACTGAAAAAATTGAAACAACTGAGGGCGTTCTCCCATATGGAGAGGTCAGCCAGGAGGAAGGATTTGTTTTTACTTATATCATGGATGAAGATGACATTGTCTATGGTCTGGGTGAAGCCAATCGTGGAATCAACAAGAGAGGGTATTGTTATATCAGTAATTGCACAGATGATCCGGTACACACAGAGGACAAGCGTTCTTTATACGGAGCCCACAACTTTATCATCGTGAGTGGAAAGACTACGTTTGGATTGTTTTTTGACTATCCGTCGAAACTGACCTTTGATATCGGATATGACAGAGAGGATACACTCAGGGTATCCTGCGAAAATGCCGATCTGGATATCTATGTGCTTGAAGGTGGGAATGCTTATGATATCGTAAAACAGTTCCGCCACGTAATCGGACGCAGCTATATCCCGCCGAAGTTTGCTTTTGGTTTCGGACAGAGTCGCTGGGGGTATACGACGAAAGAAGATTTCCGTACTGTTGCAAAAGGATATCGGGAGAATCATATCCCAATCGACATGATTTACATGGATATTGATTACATGCAGTCATTCAAAGATTTCACAGTGAATGAAGAAAATTTTCCGGATTTTCCAGAATTTGTGCAGGAAATGGATGACCAGGATATTCGCCTGATTCCGATCATTGATGCTGGTGTCAAGGTTGAGCCGGGATATGAGATTTACGAGGAAGGTGTCAAAAACAACTATTTCTGTAAGAGAGAAGACGGAAGTGATTTTGTTGCAGCTGTATGGCCGGGAGATACCCATTTTCCGGATGTGCTGAATCCGGAAGCCAGAAAATGGTTCGGGGACAAATATCGTTTTCTGATCGAACAGGGAATAGAAGGTTTCTGGAATGATATGAACGAGCCTGCGATCTTTTATTCTTCCGAAGGCCTTGCAGAGGCAAGAGAACTTGCCGGAGCGTTTGCAAAGGATACCGAAGGCAAGACCCATCCCTGGGAAATGCAGGACAAGATGCTCAGTATTGCAAATAATCCGGAAGATTACAAAAGATTTTATCACAATGTCGATGGCAAAAAGATCCGTCATGACAAAGTACATAATCTTTTTGGCTACAATATGACAAGAGCGGCAGGAGAAGCTTTTGAACGCATTGACCCGGAAAAACGTTTTCTGATGTTTTCCAGATCTTCTTATATCGGAATGCATCGTTATGGCGGAATCTGGACAGGCGATAATAAATCCTGGTGGTCGCATATCCTTCTTAACCTGAAGATGCTGCCGTCTCTGAATATGTGCGGTTTCCTGTATACAGGTGCTGACCTTGGAGGATTTGGCAGTGATACGACAAGAGAACTGTTGCTTCGTTTTCTTGCACTTGGTGTATTCACACCACTGATGCGTAATCATTCAGCAACGGGAACAAGAGAGCAGGAATGTTATCAATTTGAAAAAATCGAGGATTTCCGCGCTGTCATTAATACAAGATATCGTCTTGTGCCGTATCTGTACAGTGAGTACATGAAAGCTGTGCTGAATGATGACATGTATTTCAAACCACTTGGGTTTGTTTATCCGGATGACAAGAGAGCAATCAGGATAGAGGATCAGCTGATGCTTGGAAACGAGATCATGATTGCTCCGGTCTACGAGCAGAACGCAAGAGGCCGTTATGTTTATCTGCCGGAAGAAATGAAATTTATCAAGTTCCTGCCGGACGGAAGCATTTCTGAAGAGGTTCTCGCAAAAGGTATTCATTATGTAGATGTGGCACTCAATGAAGTACCACTCTTTATTCGAAGTGGTAAATGCATCCCGGTTGCAGAAGCAGCAGAGTGTGTGAAAGATATTGATACCGAACATCTGCAGCTTATCGGATATAAAAACAGCAGTTATACGATGTATGAGGATGATGGAATCCACAAGGATTACGATAAGGAAGAGAATTATCGGGTATTCACAAATTAACTTTTAAGTGTAAAGAAAAAATAGCCAATGTTAATTTCCATTGCTTGTATCGGAAACAGCATATTCGTATAATTTATAATGTACATGTACATATCGAATAGAAGGGATATGAAATTATGATTAATGAGAATATAAAGCATTTCCGAAAAACAAGAGGAATGAGCCAGGAAGAAATGGCAGTAAAGTTAAATGTTGTTCGGCAGACAGTTTCAAAATGGGAAAAGGGATTATCCGTTCCGGATGCAGATGTTTTGATTGAAATGGCAAATTTGCTTGATGTATCGGTTAGTCAATTGCTTGGAATTGAGGAGAGTATCCATAGTAATGGAAATTTGGCGGAAGAATTGGCGGAACTAAATGAACAGCTGGCAAGAAAAAAGCAAAAAGAAAAGTTGTTGTATCAGGCAAACCAGAAAAGAGGTCTGATTCTGTTTGTTACATTTTTATCTATGATGATTACAATGAGTGTGAAAAATGAAGTCGTATCAATTCTAATGGCAGGAATATGTATGCTGATTGCAGGTATCGTACTGTATCGTAATTTGGCCTTGTTTACAAGTCTAACAACTGACGATTTAAGGCTTGGTATTTTCCGTGTTACCACACTTTGCAATATTAGCATTTTAATCATTGGTATTGTTTTTGCTTTTCTGAGTGCAGTTGATGTCATTACTTTTTCGGAAAATGGAGAGAAACTATTTGCTATGGTATTATTGTCTTGCATAATGGTTTTTATAGGTATTGTATCGCCGAAGTTGCCATATAACAGACATACCGGCCTTCGTTTGCCATGGACTGTGCGTGATGAAGATACCTGGAAGATTGCACATAGAATTTTAGGATTTATTTCATTTCCGATGGTATTGCTATATATAGCCTGTGCATTAACAATTTCTAATTTTGAGATTGTGTCTGTTGTGACAATGCTTATCTGGATCAGTATTCCAGGTGGAATATCCTATATTTATTTCTATAAAAAATACCACAGTAACAAAAAGTAAAAAGCTATCCATTAAAACACAGAAAGTCTTAGTTATAAAATAGAGGATGTAGAAATTGGGGGGAGATTATCCGATGGTTCGGACAGTCTCCCCCATTATCCTGTTTTATCTCCAGAAATCTGTTTTTTGTCTAAGACCGATGTCTGCACTTTTAAAAACCGGGTTGCTTCCTTGCTTCAACTGCACTTCATAATTCTGGATCGCTTTAAATGCAATTCCTGATAAAATCAGGATAACCGGAATGTTAATGAGCGCCATAACCCCCATCAGTACATCGGAAAGATCCCACAAAAGAGACATCTCCATTCCTGCGCCCAGAAAGATTACAAGTGCCGATACCAGTCTGAAGCCTTTCATAAAAGCTTTTTCCGGCTGTTTTTTGTGAATGTAGATTAAAAGATTGTCACAATAGAAACAGTTTCCGAGCAGAGTTGTAAATGCAAAAAATACCATTGCAACTGTAATAAAGATCGGCCCGAAAGAACCAAGTGATTCCTGAAGAGATGCCTGCACCCACGGTGCTCCCTGCAATTCTTTTGCCGGATCGATCCCGGATGACATACACATCATTGCTGTTGCTGTACAAAGCAACAAAGTATCAATAAATACGGATAACATCTGTACCAGCCCCTGTTTTACCGGATGGCTGACAATTGCCGAAGCCGATGCATTCGGAGCGGAACCGATACCTGCCTCATTGGAATAGAGTCCCCGGCGGATTCCCTGCATCATGGCTGAACCGGAAAATGCTCCGAAAATTGCTTTGAAATCAAATGCTTCTTCAAAAATACGCACGAACATTGCCGGCACGTTCTGAATATTGATAATTACTACCAAAAGTGAAATTCCGATATACGCAATCCCCATTACCGGCACAACCATTGAAGTTACTTTTACGATACGTGATCCGCCACCAAGCAGACACCATCCTGTCAGCACTGCCAAAATCCCACCGATGATCCAGGGACTCATCTTTGCCTCATAAAAAGAAAATACTGAAAATGTAGACTGCAGATTATAAGATGCCAGCATATTAAATCCAAATGCGTAGGTTAAAATCATTGCAACGCAGAAAACAATTGCCAGCGGGCGACAATGAAGTGCCGCTTCAATATAGTAAGCCGGTCCTCCATAACAGCTTCCATCTTCCCCTTTTTTCTTATAAATCTGTGCCAATGTACTCTCAATCAGTGCAGATGCACTTCCGATGATCGCAATCACCCACATCCAGAATACAGAACCAAATCCACCTATACAAATCGCCGATGAAACCCCGACAATATTTCCCGTTCCCACACGGGATGCTGTTGAAACCATAAGTGCCTGAAAAGAGGAAATTGCCCCTTTATCCTCCGGCTTTTCCATCACGGATCCACAAGCATTCTTAAATAATCTTACCTGCGGAAATCTTGTGCGGACTGTAAAATATACTCCCGCACCAATCAGTAGAATGACCAGCAGTTTGCTGTACATAAAAGAACTGATTGTACCAATAATTGTTTGAAACATACCTTCTTTCCTTTCCCTGTTTGTTGTCAATATATTAACGGAAAGGAGATGGATTTGCAAGTTTTTTTACATTTTAGTACTTGGTTTGAAAACTGATGGAAGAATAACACGATACTGTGATAGAATAAGAAAAATGGTTAAACGAACTATTGTTGAGTGAGTAGCAGCAAAAGTAAGCATGACTGGAAAGTGCTTGTGATCTTAGGGATTAAGAGAGGATACAGATTATGGAAGATTCTTACGTATTACAACTATTAAAACCAAAGTTTAAAGATTTTCATTTGTGTTTCTGCGGATTTGCAGAATGCAAGCCATTACATAGCTATGGACCGGCCGCAAGACCCAATTATATTTTGCATTATGTAATGAAGGGCAAAGGTATCTATCAGGTTGGTGAAACGAAGTATCCGCTGAAAGAAGGACAGGCCTTTCTGATTGAACCGGAAAGCCTTACCTTTTATCAGGCAGATAAAACGGACCCATGGTCTTACCTTTGGGTAGGATTTGGTGGTACGGAGGCACAGAGATTTGTCAGAGATCTCGGACTGAACAGTCGTCAGCTTACATGCGAGTGTGAATATGGAGAAGAACTGAAAGAAATTGTATTTGAAATGCTTCATCATACGCGTTCAACTGCAGAAAATCTTTACTATCTCCAGGGGAGGCTCTATCAGTTTTTCTCAGTACTGGCTCGTGGGATTGAAATTCAGCAATATGCGGATGATACGAAAGAAAGTATACATGTGCAGGAAGCAATTGCCTATATAAAGAATTACTATTCACAGAAAATCACAGTGGAAGATATAGCAAATTATTTGGCACTAAATCGAAGTTATTTATATACAATATTTATGAACAGTCTTGGAATCTCTCCGAAAGATTTTTTGACGGAATTTCGAATTTCCAGAGGAAAGGAGCAGCTCACACTTACAAATCTGTCTGTGGAGGAGATTGCAGTTTCCTGCGGCTATCGTAATTCCCTTGCTTTCGGTAAAGTATTCAAGCAGAAAGTGGGAATAACGCCGACCCAATATCGTAATGACAACAGAAAGGATGCCCGAGAACGATTGATCCGTGCACAAAATGAACTGAAAGAATATAAGAAGCATAAAACAATTTATGTAGGAAACATCGAAAAAGAATAGATAAAATGTTAAAAAAAGCATCTGATACCTAACATTTGAGATATAACTCTTAACAAAAAGGTATAACGGATGCTTTTTTTTGTACGCTATACTTGTATCAACAAACATAAGGAACAAGTGCACAGGTTTCTTCACTTAAACAACAAATAAACAAATGAGTGTTAGAGGAGGAGAATCATGGGAAATCAAAAAGAAACTCAGAAAAATCCGCAATATAAATATGCGTCCACAAGAGAAAAATTATGTTTTGGAATTGGGGCAATCGGTAAAGATGCAATTTGCAATTTAGTAGGAGCATTTTTAATGCTTTATTTTACAGATACATTGTATCTGGCACCGGCATTTGTCGGCGTACTGTTTTTTGTGGCAAGAATATGGGATGCGATCAATGACCCGATGATGGGAATGATTGTTGACAATACACATACACGTTTTGGTAAATTCAGAATCTGGCTTGTAATCGGAACATTGGTAAATTCAGTTGTATTTGTTTTGTTATTCCACAGTTTTAATCTGTCAGGAACAGCATTGTACGTATATGTATCCGTTATGTATATCTTATATGGAATGACTTATACGATCATGGATGTCCCTTATTGGTCATGGCTTCCGAACTTGACAAATGACCCGCACGAACGTGAGAAAGTATCCGTAATTCCAAGATTTTTCGCAAGTCTTGCAGGATTTTCAGTAGCAACATTTGGGCTTTATATTATCAACTACCTGAACAAAGTTGCAGGCGAGAGCAATCTCTACGCAGAAAAAGGATATACACTTTTCGCAATCATTATCGCAGTTATTTTCATCGTTACAATCGGCATTACTGTATTTAATGTAAAAGAGGAATCAACATTAGGTACATCAGCAGAAAAGACAAGTCTGAAACAGGCATTTCAGGTAATTGTAAAAAATGATCAGCTGCTTGCATTTATCGGATTACTTTTGACATTTAACCTTTGTACACAGATTGCAAAAAGCTTTGCTGTATATTATTTCAAATGTGTATGCCATGATGAATATCTGTATTCTATTTTTGGACTTGCGATTATTGCTGAGATGGCAGGACTTTTATTCTTCCCGAAAATTGCAGAAAAAATTAGCCGTGAAAAAGTATACGCATTTGCATGCGGACTTCCGATTGTTGGATTTGTACTGCTCGGTGCAGCAGGATATGTAGCACCACAGAGCAAGGTGTTAGTTATTGTATGTTGTGCATTACTTTTCTTCGGATCAGGTCTTTCACTTGGAGTAACAACATGCTGTATGGCAGATGTTATCGACTATGGAGAAGTGAAATTTGGTGTACGAAATGAAAGTGTAACATGCTCTGCACAGACATTCCTTATGAAGGCAGCTACGGCAGCAGCAGGTGGATTAACAGGAATTGGTCTTCAGATTGTAGGATACAACGCAAAAGCGGTAACGCAGAGCGCAGCAACAGTAATGGGTATTCGCGTGTTAATGATTGTAATTCCAATCATTCTTGCACTTGTTAGCTTTGGTATTTACAAAAAATACTACACTTTAAAAGGTGAGAAGATGGAAGAAATCACAAGAAAAGTAAATGAAATGCATGCGAAAAAGCAGACAGCTTAAGAGTCAACAATTCAATTATAAAAGGGGTAGTATATGAGACAGATTATTTTTCACGAGGAAACGAAAACTTTCCATTTATACAATGAAAAAATCAGTTATATCTTATGTGTATTAGAAAATGGACATCTGGGACAATTATATTTTGGAAAACGACTTCATGATAAAGCAGATTTTTCTTATCTGGTTGAAAAATGTGAACGCCCAATGACATCATATATATATGAATGGGATCGTACTTTTTCATTGGAACATATCCGACAGGAATATCCGGTTTACGGTACGACAGACTACAGACATCCGGCAATTGAATTGTTGCAGGAAAATGGCAGCAGGATCAGTGAGTTCCAATATGACAGCTATGAGATTATTGCCGGAAAACCGAAACTCTCCGGATTGCCGGCAACTTACACAGAGTCCGAGGAGGAAGCGCAGACATTGCGCATCTTCCTGAAAGACGCTTTGACTGGTGCAAAACTGGCGCTTTTATATACGATTTTTGATGAATATAGTGCAGTTGCAAGAAGTGCTTATATTGAAAATGCCGGTGAGAAAAATCTGCATGTATTAAATATGATGAGCTTAAGCCTGGATCTTCCGGATAAGGATTATGAATGGATGCAGTTGTCCGGTGCGTGGTCCAGAGAGCGCTATATAAAGAATCGAACATTGGAGCAGGGCATAACAGCTATCGACAGCATGCGCGGAAATTCTTCTCACGAACATAATCCGTTCCTTGCTTTAAAACGTCACAATACAGATGAAAATGCAGGAGAAGCAATCGGAATAAGCCTCGTATACAGTGGAAATTTCCGTATGCAGGCAGAAGTAGATACACATGATGTGACACGAATTACAGCCGGGATCAATCCGGAAGGATTCGATTGGAAATTAGAACCGGGAGAAAGCTTTCAGACACCGGAAGCAGTTCTGGTTTACAGTGAAAATGGATTAAATGGCATGAGTCAGACGTTCCAGAAGTTGTATGCTAAGAGACTCGCAAGAGGGTACTGGCGTGATAAGGCAAGACCGATTTTAAATAACAACTGGGAAGCAACTTATTTTGACTTTACAGAAGATCGCCTTGTAGAGATTGCAAGGAAAGCAAAAGAATGTGGAGTAGAACTGTTTGTCTTAGATGACGGATGGTTTGGCGCAAGAAGAAATGACAGAGCTGGTCTTGGCGATTGGGTGGCAAATGAAGAGCTTTTGCCAAATGGCATCAAAGGCCTGTCAGAAAGAATTGAAGCACTTGGATTAAAATTCGGTCTTTGGTTTGAGCCGGAGATGGTAAATAAAGACTCTGATCTTTATCGAGCACATCCGGACTGGATCTTACAGACACCGGGAAGAAATACATCACACGGCAGATACCAGTATGTACTCGATTTTGCAAGAAAAGAAGTAGTAGATCATATTTACGGAATGATGGCAAAGTTATTATCGGAGTCGAAAATCTCATATATTAAATGGGATATGAACCGAAGCATTACAGAATGCTACAGCAGCAAACTTCCTTCAGACAGACAGGGAGAAGTGTTCCATCGATATATTCTAGGTGTATATGATCTGTATGAACGTTTGACAAATGAGTTTCCAGAAGTATTATTCGAATCCTGCGCTAGCGGTGGCGGAAGATTTGACCCGGGAATGCTGTATTATGCACCACAGGGATGGACAAGTGATGATTCGGATGCAATTGAGCGTCTGAAGATTCAGTATGGAACTTCTATGTGTTATCCGCTCAGCAGTATGGGAAGCCATGTGTCTGTTGTCCCGAATCACCAGGTATTTCGCAATACCCCATTACATACAAGAGCGAATGTAGCATACTTTGGAACTTTTGGATATGAACTGGATCTCAACAAATTGACAGAAGAAGAAATCAAAGAAGTAAAAGAACAGATCACATTTATGAAAGAATACCGAGAAGTGTTACAGTTTGGAACATTTTATCGTCTGAAAAGTCCATTCGAAGGAAATGAGACGGTATGGATGGTGACAAATGAAGACCGCACGCTTGCAATCGTAGGCTACTATCGTGTTTTAAATGGAGTGAATCAGCCGTATAGCCGTGTCAGATTACAGGGATTGAACCCGGATATGGTTTATGAAAATGTATGGAACCATACAGAAAATTACGGAGATGAATTAATGAATTATGGATTGATCACATCCGATGTGACAGCTGGTGAAGTGCCTGGGAATGTGACTCCTTGTACCGATTTTGAATCTAGAATATATATGCTGAAAGGCAAAAAAGTTCAGGAGGGAAGATAGAGCATGACGAAGACAAAAAGAATCAGCGGAATGGTACTGGGAATATTGTTTATTGGATTATGTGTATCTTTCTTACGACTTTCACAATTTGGCGTGGATCCATTCAGTGCAATGAATCTTGGAATCAGCGGATTTATCGGATGGAGCTTTGGAACGTGGCAACTGCTTATCAATGCGATCATTCTTGTAGTTGTATTCTTTCAGGCAAGATCCTGCATTGGTTCGGGTACCATTATCAATATGGTATTTGTCGGATACATTGCAGACTTTATTTGTTATGTAGCGAATGATGTAGTGCAGATTCAGATGAATCTGCCACTGCGTATCCTTGCACTGCTGCTTGCTCAGCTGATGGCATCTATGGGAGTGGCATTATATATGGTCGCAGATATGGGAATCGCTCCATATGACAGTGTCGCAATTATAATCGAGAAACTGACACATCAAAAAATCCCATTCCATAAAGCAAGGGTTCTTTCGGATGTTGTTGTTGTGATTATCGGAATCATATTTGCCACTGCATCTGGGGCGGGTATCTGGTCGGTAGTAGGGATTGGTACAATTATAAATGCCTGCTTCAACGGTCCATTAATTCAATTTTTTAAAACAAAACTGGAGAGATTTTACGTGTAAAATCTAAGGATTACAATTCTCCAATTCTTGCAAGGCTCATATCTAGAACGGATACGGGCCTTTCTTTTTCACCAGTAGCTTCATCCAAACCTTCATATTGAATAATGAACCCTTCTCTTTGGTAAAAAGAAATTGGATATCTTCCTCCTATATGATACATATAACAGCAAAAACAAAACATCCAAGAGACGGAAGGAGAACACATTATGAAAAAAATATTAGTAGTTTTATTATCTCTCACATTAATATTTGCTTTTACAGGATGCACTTCATCCAATAATGGAGCAGCAGAAGATATAGAAATTAAGACACAGGAAGTTGCAACATCAAATACAGATGACAATGATGATAATATCAGTAACACAGAAAACGCAGTCGATGACAAACTGGATAAGCTTGACGATGAATTTGAGTATGCTTACCAGATGAAAGAGATTAGCTTCGAGACATACAAAGCGAGAGAACGCACGATTGAAAAACTGGAAGATGAACTGGAATTAGCAGAAGAAGCACTGGAAAATAAATACGGCATTGATGATTAATTCCATATCGACTTCTTCAGAAACCGACAAAAGCAAATGTATCTCCTGTATGAGGTGCGTGTCCATATGCCCAGTTCATAGTTATTGATAAGAGAGACATTTGCCCTGGCGTTCATATAAATCCGTTTCTAAGAAGTTTAGTAAAACATCTCTTGACCAATTGTTTTCAATAGTCTTTCTGATATAAAACAATGCCTTTGCAGAATTTCCTTTGCATTTATCAAGTATTATTTTGTTATGTCCCCATGGTATTCTAAAAATGATTTGTAAATCATCCCCAACTTGGGGACGATTTGCATCTGTAATCAATTCGTCCTCAACTTGAGGACAAATTACTGCGTCAGGATACATCTCATAAAAGTATCTCATATATTTCAAATTAGTTGGAGAAAATGATTTCACATCTGGCAAAATGGATTTCAAATCGTCACTCACCGTTTTATAGAAGCCCATTCCATATCCGAATTGTTCACTCATAGATGAAATGCCCTTACCAAGTTTCCAATAAAATCTTAGCATCTCATCATTTATCTTCATAGAAGCCCTGATTTGGCTTTTTCTAAAATCAGTGGATATTCCGGCAATCCACTCTTTATATTCATTATCAGCCTTAAACAATTCACTCATATATAATCCTTTCTACTGTGTCAGTTCGACAATTGCCGAGTTTACAGTTTCTTTATAGGATGTCTAATGACCGTTTTCCATTTTTCTGGGGCAACCTTTCTTGCATCAGACAGATATATTTCATGATGTAATCTTTCCATATTCATATCATTAACATATCCATTCTGCTCCAAATACGCATCCATAAGTGCAACAGTTGCCGGTTCATTATCAAATGCTCCCAAGTGCATTATTTGAACACACAATCCCTCGTCAATGGTCACAAACTCTGCAGATGAACAATCTATTTTTTTCTTTTTGGTTGCTGTTTCAACAGCCCATTCAAAATCCTTTTGATTTACAAAATCAGGCAGGCGTATAACTGAAATCCAATTAAAAGAATCTTTATCTGCATAATTTACACCATGTATATTTTCCTGCCACCAGAATCCTTCAAGTGGTGGAACTACATATTCAAAAAATCCTGCAATTTTATGATCTGTCTTATAACTCATTCTCAAAGTATATGCAACCGCATATAATACACTAATTGCCTGCTGATATGCTCCACCTTCTTCGTTTGGATTACCCTTTCCTCTGACCGCAATATAATTTGCTTTAGGGACAGTCACGATCTCCGGTTTATTTTTAGGCATATAAAACTCTTTATATTCTTTCTTAAAATCAAAAGCCATAACTAACTCCTTAAATTTATAATTTATGAACTCAAATTCGTTACCAGTGACGAATATCTTTTTGTCTTGTTTTTAATATCTTCCTCAGTAACACCATAATAACTGTATAAATCTCTGGATATTTTCTTAAATTTTTTCATTACCGCCTTATTTCCTGAATAAGACATTCCAAATATATTCCAAGTATAATCTATCTCCATTTCAAGAAAATCATCATCGATTCTTATTTTATACAAATGAAAATCCATAGGAATTATACTATCGGGCATTTCAGCAATCATTTCACTTCGAGTCTTTATTTTGCCCAAATACTCTTTGACGGATGCTTCATTAGAAAAATCCGGTACCGGAATATCCTTCATTTCACCCAAAAGTTCTGGTTCATACTGCAAAATCAAACTCTCTTTTAGACATTTTATTTGTTCAATATATTCTCTATCAGCGGGAGCAGTTTCGGTCAATTCGTATTTATCTTTTGCATACTGCACTGTTTCAGAAAGAGAATGCGGATTTGCAACTATTGTCTTCTCTACTTTTTTTC
>ERZ1034901.1104-NODE-1104-length-19256-cov-16.758138_pt1 | contig 19256 bp, 19 predicted proteins | sample MGYA00520628_ERZ1034901 | MGnify/ENA primary metagenome ERZ1034901 (study PRJEB33766, sample SAMN09781783) | gut metagenome | biome: gut microbiome | host: Homo sapiens | place: Madagascar | study: EMG produced TPA metagenomics assembly of the PRJNA485056 data... | reverse complement strand
TCGTTGTTGCGCTCTGGCCATGAATAGCGGAAAAATTATTTTTAATTTCGTAGATTTGAAAAATCTGCGGATTTTTCAAATCTACATTTTCACGGGAAGGGTCGAAACGGTAAACTTCCTGTTGAAATTCAACAATGAGGTACTCTATGGAAAACACGAACATGCCGGTCATCTCGGCAAAAGACCTGAACCTCTGGTACGGCGACTTCAAGGCGCTGAAAAATATCTCGCTGGACGTGGGCGAGCGGGAGATCACGGCCCTCATCGGCCCCTCCGGCTGCGGCAAGTCCACCTTTTTGAAAACTCTCAACCGCATGAACGACCTGGTGCCCAATGTGCGCATCGAGGGCGATGTGCGGCTGAAGGGCGAGGACATCTTCGCCCGGGAAATGCAGCTCACCGACCTGCGCCGCCGCGTGGGCATGGTGTTCCAGAAGGCAAACCCCTTCCCCATGAGCATCTACGATAACATCACCTACGGCCCCAAGCTCCACGGCGTGCGCAATAAAGCGGAGCTGGATGAGCTGGTGGAAAGCTCGCTGCGGGGTGCGGCCCTCTGGGACGAAGTGAAGGACCGCCTGAAAAAGAGCGCGCTGGGCCTTTCCGGCGGTCAGCAGCAGCGCCTTTGCATCGCCCGCGCCCTGGCTGTTAAGCCCGAAGTGCTGCTGATGGACGAACCCACCAGCGCCCTGGACCCCGGTTCTACCATGAAGGTGGAGGAGCTCATGAGCGAGCTGAAAAAGAACTACACCGTGGTCATCGTCACCCACAACATGCAGCAGGCGGCCCGTATCAGCGACCGCACTGCCTTCTTCCTGCTGGGTGAGCTGGTGGAAGTGGGCCCCACGGCACAGATCTTCAGTGCGCCGCAGGATAAGCGCACCGAGGACTACATCTCCGGCCGGTTCGGCTAAATCGAGGAGGGACAAAACCAATGAGCATCCGCAAACAATACGATACCGATCTGGAAGCCCTCAAGGCGGCTCTGGTGGAGATGGGCAACAACTCCGCCGAGGCCGTGGAGGCCGCTCTGGAAGCGCTGTGCACCGCCGACGCCGACGCGGCCAAGAGCATCGTGAAGGGCGACAGCCGCATCAACAACATGGAGCGGGACATCGAGCACCGCTGCATGACCCTGTTGCTGCGCCAGCAGCCGGTGGCGGGCGACCTGCGCCGCATCTCCACTGCCATGAAGGTGGTCACCGACATTGAGCGCATCGGCGACCATGCCGCCGACATCGCCGAGATCATCCCGCACCTCGTCACCGTCCGCAAGGAAGGCGACCCCGCCGTCAGCCAGGCCATCGCCATGGGCCGCAAGGCGTACCAGATGATTTTGGACGCCATGGCTGCCCTCACCGCCGAGGACGAGCTGGCGGCCCGGCAGGTCATTGCCGCCGACGACGCGGTGGACTACGACTTCAACGCCATCAAGCACACCCTGGCGCAGGAGATCGCGGCCAACCCCGCCAAAGTGGACGCTGCGCTGGACCTGCTGATGGTCATCAAGTATCTGGAGCGCATCGGCGATCACGCCGTGAATGTGGCCGAGTGGGTGCAGTTCGTGCGCAGCGGCAGATACAAGGACGAGAGTATGTTCTAAAGTCTTTCTCCACCTCATTTTTGAGGGTTTCGTGTTTTCTTTATTTCTCCTGAAAAAGGCCGTTTCTGCACTGCAGAGGCGGCCTTTTTCGGTGGGACGAAATTCATGGACGGCAAATAACAAAAAAATTTTAGCTTTTTTGCAATATTCTGCCCGTGCAGTTCGTATAGAGAGTGTAAGGTTCCTCAAAAACCTGCGAACCCTGTGCGGCGGGCGTCCGGCTTTCTCCCCCAGTCCCCGCCCGCCGCACCCTTTACGGAGGAAATTTATATGGCACAGTGTAAGGATATCCCGCTGGAAGCCCGCGCCGAGACGGTCAGCCGTGAAGCGCTGGTGCAGGCGGCGCTGAAAGAGATCACCCAAAACTACCGCGAAGCCAGCCTGTCCAATGTGGCGCGAGCCTACGGCGTCTCGCTGGCCTATGTCAGCGAGTGCGTGCGCGCCCAGACCGGCCGCACCTACAAGGAACTGCTGCAGAAGCACCGCATGGAAACGGCGGCGCGCCTTCTGCGCCGCAGCGACATGAACATCCAGCAGATCATCACGCTGGTGGGCTACGAGAACACCAGCTATTTCTACCGCCTGTTCCACGAGCGCTACGGTCTGAGCCCGCGGGAGTACCGCCAGGTGCGCGCCGCCCGCGTGCGCACCAGCGCATGAAAAACTTCGTTCCCCCATTGGCAGGACACGGCCCCGGCTGTGCCCTGCTTTTTTGGCGTTTCGGGGCGTTTTGCGGGCGGCTGGCGCAAGAACTGGATTTTTCTGGTAAAATGTAGTACAATAAGGCAAATCCCAGCCGTGCCGGAAGGGTGCGGCGCAGTCGAAAGAGGTGGAATGAATGTTTCGTGGTGCAGTCAGAGGGGACCTGCCGCAGATCCTGAAGATCTACGACCATGCACGCGCTGCCATGAAGGGATCGGGCAACCCGACCCAGTGGGGCGACAACTACCCTCCGCAGGAGATGCTGGAGGAGGATATCGACTCGAACCGTCTGTTCGTCTATGTGGTCAACGGCCAGATCGAGGCCGTGTTCGCCTTCATTCTGGGTGCAGACCCGACCTATGCCGTCATTGAGGACGGCCAGTGGCTGAACGATACGCTGCCTTATGGCACGGTGCACCGGCTGGCTTCGGCCGGGCGGCAGAAGGGCGTCGCTTCGGCGGTGCTGGAGTGGAGCCTGGAACACTGCCAGAGCCTGCGGGCCGATACCCACGCCGACAACAAGATCATGCAGCACCTGCTGGAAAAGAACGGCTTCACTCGCTGCGGCATCATCCATGTACGGGATGGTTCGCCGCGCTACGCCTACCAGAAGCTGGCCGCGACCCAGCCGCTGGAATAAGCCGCAAAATGCCTGTGCACCGGGTCCGCCCGTGCGCGGGCGTTTTTTCTGGAAAAATTTCGGAGACCCTGCAATTTGGCACCGCGCTCCTTCGTGTTCCAGATGACGAGACAAAACCGGGCACCCGGCCCGGAAACAATATGGATAGAAGAAGGAGATCTTTCTATGAAAAAGACGGTTTCGGTCTGCATGACGGCGGCCATGGCCTTTTCCCTGCTGGCAGGCGGCGCGGTGCAGGCGTCGGCCCTTTCGGCACAGGCAGCAAAGACGGCAGAGCCTGCCGCGGCGGTCAGCGAGGAAAACTGCATTTCCGGCAATTGGAAGCGTGCCGCCGACCCGTCCCTCACCGACACGGTGCGCAAGGTGTTCGACAAGGCCTTTGACGGGCTGGTGGGGGCAAGCTACACCCCGGCGGCGGTGCTGGCCACCCGCACCACCGCGAAGGGAACCCAGTACCGGGTGCTGTGCAGGATGACGGTCTGCTATCCGGGCGCACAGGAGCAGTATGTGGTGGTCACCCTGCAGCGCGGCCTGCTGGGCAGGGCGGAGATCCTGAACGTCGATGATGCCCTGTGCGAAACCGACCTTGTGGACGACAAAGAGATGACCGGAGGCTGGCAGGAAGCCCAGTCCCCAGACATGACCGACGAAGCAAAGGCGGCCTTTGAAAAGGCCACCGAGGGCCTTCTGTGCGTGGATTACGTTCCCGTGGCCCTGCTGAGCACCCAGGTGGTGGCGGGCACCAACTACCGCATCCTGTGCGAGGCGACGGAGGTATACCCCGGCGCAGAGACTCATTATGCTGTGATGACGGTCTATGAGGGGCTGGACGGCAGCGCCAACATCCTGAGCGTGACCGACAGCCTTGCAAGCTGAGCTTGAGATCATACAATGGACAAAACGCACCCGGCGGGGCACACAAGATGCTCTGCGTGGGTGCGCTTTTTGTTGTCGAAACCACAAAAGTGTACTTGATACAAATACAGCTCGGCAGAAAACCCCTATGGGCACCGACCTGAACGCAAATTTGTGAATGAAAAATGTCTGAAAACGCTTTCAATTCTTTGCCGTCTGTGCTATAATAACACCTGTCCTTGTGTAAGAAACAGGAGAATGTACGCGGCAGGCGTACAAGGAAAGAGGAGTGTTACAATATGAAAACGTTGAACAAGGCCGTTGCCCGTTACAACGGCATCAGCCTGATCGTTCGCATCCTGATCGGTCTGATCGTTGGTGCGGTGCTGGCGCTGGTGGCCCCGGGTACCGGCTGGGTGGGCGAATTTGGCAACCTGTTCGTCGGCGCACTGAAGGGCATCGCCCCGGTGCTGGTGTTCGTCATCGTGGCAAGTGCCCTGGCACAGGGTTCTTCCAAGCTGGACCGCCGCTTCGGCACGGTCATCTGGCTGTACATGCTCACCACCTTCCTGGCGGCGGCCATCGCGGTCGTCACCAGCTTCCTGTTCCCGGTCACCGTCGTGCTGGCAGACGCTGCCCAGTCCGACGTGGTGCCTCAGGGTCTGGGCGAAGTGATGGGCACTCTGCTGACGAACTTTGTGGCAAACCCCGTCAGCGCCATCATGAACGGCAACTACATCGGCATCCTGTTCTGGGCCTGCATGTTCGGCATCGCCATGAAGGGCATCGGCTCCGAGAGCACCAAGACCTTTATGGCCAACACCGCTGACGCCGTTTCCCGGATCGTGCGCTGGATCATCAATCTGGCACCCTTCGGCATCATGGGTCTGGTCTACACCAACGTTTCCGGCAACGGTCTGGCCATCTTCACCCAGTACGGCAAGCTGCTGGCCCTGCTGGTGGGCACCATGCTGTTCATGGCCCTCATCGTCTCCCCCTTCATCATGTTCATCTATCTGGGCTGCAACCCCTACCCGCTGGTGTTCCGCTGCCTGCGTGAGTCCGGCCTGACCGCCTTCTTCACCCGCAGCTCCGCCGCCAACATCCCCGTCAATATGGCCCTGTGCGAAAAGCTGGGTCTGGACAAGGACATGTACTCCGTGTCCATCCCGCTGGGCGCCACCATCAACATGGACGGTGCGGCCATCACCATCACCATCATGACCCTGGCCGCCGCCAACACCCTGGGCATTCAGGTGTCACTGCCTGCCGCCATCGTGCTGAGCGCCATGAGCGCTCTGGGTGCCTGCGGTGCTTCCGGCGTGGCCGGCGGTTCCCTGCTGCTCATCCCCATGGCCTGCTCTCTGTTCGGCATCTCCAACGACGTTGCCATGCAGATGGTGGGCGTCGGCTTCATCATCGGCGTGGTGCAGGACTCTGTGGAGACGGCCCTGAACTCTGCCGGTGACGTGGAGTTTGCCGCCACCGCCGAGTATCACCAGTGGCTCAAGCAGGGCAAGCCCCTGCCGGAGTTCCTGACCGGTAAGAAGAACTGATTGAAAATGGTCTCCGCGATGCTCTGACCAATTTCAAAGGATTTGATTTTTAACTGCGAACCGGCAAAGCCTGCGGGCTTTGCCGGTTCGCTTTTTTACGGGAAAAGATGTAACGGGCAGCAGGGCACTTTCATTACGGCCTCTCCTGTGAAAAAACAGAACAGCAGCGGCCGCAGCCGCTGCTGTTCTGTAATAATATAAAAATAAAAAGTTCTGCTGTTTATGCCCAGAGCGAAGCGGAGGGCATTTTAAATAGTAACTTAGTCAATAACCTTTGCCTTCTGCAAAGCCACCAAGATCAGCGGGATGAGCACCAGCTGGGCGATGATGCCCGGCACGGCGGTGAGCAGGGCACCGGACAAAAAGGCGCTGAACGGGAAGCTGGAACCGGTCAGACCTGCCAGCACAAAGCGGACGGCGCCCCACACCAGGCGGCCCGCCACCATGGCGGTGACGAGGGCGGCATACATCATGGGCAGGGTGTGCTTCACCTTGCGCCAGACGAGGCCGGACACAAGGCCGTAAGCGGCCAGCTCAAAGGCCATGGAGATGGCGATGGGGAACATCGGCGGCATACCGAACAGCACCGAGCGCAGCAGCGGGGCCACGAAGCCCACGGCCAGGCCCCACGGCCCGCCCAGCACAAAGCCGCACAGCAGAATGGGGAAATGCATCGGGCAAAGCATGCTGCCGACCTGCTGCAGCTGACCGGTGAGCAGCGGCAGTACAAAAGCCAATGCCAGAAACAGCGCAGCCAGCACGATGCTGCGGGTGGTGGAATTGGTTTTGGTTTTCATGAAAGCTTCCTCCTTTGATTCCATTGCTTCTTGCCTCTCCCCTTGGGAGAGGTGGCATTGCGCAGCAATGACGGAGAGGGCGAATGTGTGTCGTTTGAAGCGGCCTCGCCCTCTCAGGCGCTGACGCGCCAGCTCCCCCAAAAGGGGAGCCAAGAAAAAGGGGTCTGCCTTTGGTGTTCGCACCAAAAGCAGACCCCTTCGTGGCGTCTGTAAATAATAAAAGAGCAGTGCCGGAAAACCTGCCGGGGCTTTCGGCGCGCTGCGGCGCTGCGCACAAAGGGCGCAGACACGCGTTTTGGATAAATGCTCCATCGGGATGGAGAAAACGGGCTTCAGCCCGCACACCCGGCTTCGTGCCGGAAATCTGTGAAAAATATAGCAGATGTGCCCGGCCTTGTCAAGATGCGGCAAAAAGCCTGCATTTTGACCAAAAAGCGGCCAATTTCCACGGATATTTCCCCGCGTGTGTACATTTTGCATGAAGAAGCTTGACCTTTCTGCACAGAATAGCTAATATAAACTTGAAAAAGAGCGCGCCGGGGGCGGCTGGGCTGTTCCGGCGCTGACGAAAGGCTTTTTTGAACGCTTGCAATTCTGAGGTTCATACGGGAGGACCATCATGACAAATGCAGAAAAACTCACCCTGGCAAAGCACGCCTGTCACATCCGCATGGGCGTGATCGAGGGCACGCACAGCGCAAAGTGCGGTCATCCGGGCGGCAGTCTGGACATCGCCGAGCTGCTGAGCTACCTCTATTTCGTGGAAATGAACATTGACCCGAAGGACCCGAAGAAGGCCGACCGCGACCGTCTGGTGCTGTCCAAGGGCCATGCCGCTCCGGCACTGTACGCTGCTCTGGCAGAGCGCGGCTACTTCCCGGTGGAAGACCTCAAGACCCTGCGCAAGATCGGCAGCTATCTGCAGGGCCACCCCAACATGAACTATGTGCCGGGCGTGGATATGTCCACCGGCAGCCTGGGCCAGGGCATCTCTGCCGCCTGCGGCATGGCCCTGGGTGCCAAGCACGCGGGCAAGCCCATCAACGTCTTCGCCATCGTGGGCGACGGCGAGGTGGAGGAAGGCGAGTGCTGGGAGGCCTTCATGTTTGCTGCCCACTATAAGCTTTCCAACCTGTGCGTGTTCCTGGACCGCAACCGCCTGCAGATCGACGGCAGCACCGAGACGGTCATGAGCAGCGAGCCGCTGGAAGACAAGCTGAAAGCCTTCAACTTCAACGTGCTGACCATCGACGGCCACGACTACGACCAGATCGAGGCCGCCGTGAACGCCTTCCACGCCGAAAGCGAAAAGCCCACCTGCGTCATCATGGACACCACCAAGGGCAAGGGCGTTTCCTTCATGACCAACTCGGTGGACTGGCACGGCAAGGGCCCCAATGACGATGAGTACAAGATCGCAATTGAGGAGCTGAACGCCGCATACGCCGCGCTGGAACAGGAGGATAAGTAAGATGGCAGACGTGAAGAAGATCGCTACCCGTGAAAGCTACGGCAACACCCTGAAGGAGCTGGCCGCCGAAGGCCACGACGAGCTGGTGGTGCTGGACGCAGACCTTGCTGCCGCCACCAAGACCGGCATGTTCCGCAAGGCATACCCGGACCGCCACTTTGACTGCGGCATTGCCGAGGGCAACATGATGGGCGTGGCCGCCGGCCTGTCCACCATGGGCTATGTGCCCTTTGTTTCCAGCTTTGCCATGTTCGCCGCCGGACGTGCCTTTGAGCAGGTGCGCAACTCCATCGGCTACCCCCACCTGAACGTGAAGATCGGCGCCACCCACGGCGGCATCTCCGTGGGTGAGGACGGTGCTTCCCACCAGTGCTGCGAGGACTTTGCCCTCATGCGCAGCATCCCCGGCATGACCGTCATCTGCCCTGCCGATGACGTGGAAGCCCGCGCCGCCGTGCGCGCCGCCTTTGCCATGGAAGGCCCCGTCTACCTGCGCTTTGGCCGTCTGGCTGTGCCCGTGTTCCACGACGAAGCCAACTACCACTTCGAGATCGGCAAGGGCGAGCAGATCACCGACGGCAATGACATTGCCATCATCGCCACCGGTTTGATGGTCAACGAGGCCCGCATCGCCGCCGAACAGCTGGCCGCCGAGGGCATCCACGCCCGGGTCATCAACATCCACACCATCAAGCCCCTGGACGAGGAGATCGTCCTCAAGGCTGCCAAGGAGTGCGGCAAGGTCATCACTGCCGAGGAGCACAACGTCATCGGCGGTCTGGGCGAAGCTGTGTGCGCAGTTCTCTCTGAGAAGCTGCCCACCCCCGTGCGCCGCGTGGGCGTGCAGGACAAGTTCGGCTGCTCCGGTCCGGCCTGGGACCTGCTGCGTGAGTACGGCCTGGACGCCGCCACCATCTGCAAGACCGCTCATGAAATGCTGAATAAATAAACCGCAAAACATTACGGCCCGCTGGACATCTGCGTTCGGCGGGCTTTTTGCATCGTTGTGTGACCCGGTCACGGAAAATGTGCCGTTTTTTGGGGTATACTGATGCCATCATCAAATGAAAAGACACCCTTTTTCAGGAGGTAAACAATATGGCAGTTGTAACCATCACGAAAGAAAACTTTGCGCAGGAAGTGCTGCAGAGCGAAAAGCCTGTCCTGCTGGACTTCTGGGCCAGCTGGTGCGGCCCCTGCCGCATGCTCAGCCCCATCGTGGACGAGGTGGCCGAGGAGCGCACCGATGTGAAGGTGGGCAAGGTGAACGTGGACGAGCAGCCGGAACTGGCCGGTGAGTTCGGCGTCATGAGCATCCCCACCCTGCTGGTGTTCAAAGGCGGCAAGCTGGTGAATCAGGCCGTGGGTGCCCGCCCGAAGTCTGGCGTGCTGGCACTGCTGGGATAACCGCATAAAGATGAAATGGAGCTTTCTTTTCGGCGTGCGCCGGGAGAAGGCTCTTTTTTGTTCTTGAGAGAAAAACACATTGCCGCACTTTGATTTTTCTCTGTACAAACGCACAGAAAAATCGTATCATGAAGATGAAAACACTGTCACTTTCCTACTTTACAACTTTACCTAGATAAAGTAAAATAACAACAGAACCATAAACGATCAAACAGTGCGCGGATCGTGCCGCGCAAAGCGCCGGGCAGTGCGGCCCGGCGGCATAGAGGAGTGGAAAAGTGCCGGAGAGGCCTGCGGGCACCGGCCGGAGCCAAAGCGTGCCAAACGCACCAAATGTGCCAAATGTGTAAGAAACGGGGGAACCGACAATGGAATTCAGTCTTGCAAACCTGCAGCCCAAGGAGCGCGCCTCCTTTGCGCTGCGTGCCTTATACGAAGCGGCGGGCTGCCGCAAGTACCACATGGGACGGTTCGAGGAGTACAGCCTGTATCAGGCCAACCGCAGCTTTCTGTCGTCGGAGCAGGTCATCACCTTCACCGACCTGGACGGCCGTTTGCTGGCCCTCAAGCCGGACGTGACCCTGTCCATTGCCAAAACGGCCCAGCCCGCCCCCGGCGAGACCCTGCGCTACTACTACCACGAGAACGTCTACCGCCCCTCGGCTGAGAGCCATACCTTTAAAGAGATCAGCCAGATGGGCCTTGAGGTCATCGGCAAAGTGGGCGAAGCCGAGGTGCAGCAGGCCGTGTGTCTGGCGGCACAGTCGCTGGACGCGCTGGGTGCTGAATGGGTGCTGGAAGTCAGCCACATGGGCTATCTGTTCGGCCTGTTCGATGCGTTGGGCGTGCCAGACGCCGCCCGGGCAAAGCTGCTGGAAAAGCTGCGGCAGAAGAATGCCCACGAACTGCGCGCCGCTGCGCTTTCTGCGGGGCTTTCCGAAACGGCGGCGGACGCCTTGTGCGGGGTGCTGGAGCTTTCCGGCGACTACACCGCTACCCTTTCCAAGGCGGCGGCGCTCTGCCGCAACCCCGCCATGACCGCCGCCGTGGCAGAGCTGACCGCTCTGGCCCCCACACTGGGACAGGCAGGCGGCAGCATCCGGCTGGATATGACCCTGGCCGGTGAGATGGAATACTACAACGGTCTTGTGTTCCAGGGCTACCTGAAGGCTCTGCCCCGCCCCCTGCTCAAGGGCGGCCGCTACGACCTGCTGATGCAGCAGTTCACCCCCGGGGCCGGAGCCATCGGCTTTGCGGTCTATCTGGACGAGCTGGACCGCCTGAGCGCCCCGCTGCCGCCGGTGCAGAAACACAGCACCGACAGGGTGATGCTCAATGTGGCTTTGCCGAAGGGGCGTCTGGGCGATAAGGTGTATAACCTGCTGGCGGGCATCGGCTACGGCTGCCCGGAGGACTACAACGCCACCCGCAAGCTGGTGGTGGAAAACCCGGAAGCGGGCATCCGGTACTTCCTCGTCAAGCCCAGCGACGTTGCCATCTATGTGGAGCACGGTGCCGCCGATGTGGGCATCGTGGGCAAGGATATCCTCACGGAAGCTTCTGCCGACGTATACGAACTGCTGGACACCGGCCTTGGCAAATGCCGCATGTGCGTGGCCGCCCCGGCAGACTACAAAGACGACCCCAGCCGCCCGGTGCGTGTGGCGACGAAGTTCGTCAACATTGCCAAGAGCTATTACGCATCCATGGGCCGGGACATCGACATCATCAAGCTGAACGGCTCCATTGAGCTGGCCCCGATCCTGGGCCTTTCGGACGTCATCGTGGATATCGTGGAGACCGGCACCACCCTGCGGGAGAACGGCCTGAAGGTCGTCACCGAGTTTATGCCCATCTCGGCCCGGTTCATTGCCAACAAGGCCAGCTACCAGTTCAAGCACGCCGAGATGGACACCATGCTGGAAAAGCTGCGGGCGGAACTGCAGAACAAGGAGGAAGCAAAATGATCAAGCTGTATAACTTCGAAGAGCTGAAGCCCGAAGAAATCCTGAACCGCGACATCCGCGCTGAAAAGAATGTGGAGGACGTGGTGGACGGCATCATTGCCGATGTGCGCGCCCGCGGCGACGAAGCACTGAAAGAGTACGCCCTGAAATTTGACGGCGCGAAGATCGACGACCTGCAGGTGACGCAGGCTGAAATTGACGAAGCCTTTGCGGGCATGGACCCCTACTTCCTCGAAACGCTGCGGGAAGCGGCCGCCAACATCGAGAGCTTTCACCGCCAGCAGGTGCACAAGAACTTTGTGGTGAACGATAAGCCCGGCATCGTGCTGGGGCAGAAGTACACCCCCATTGAAAAGGCGGGCGTGTATGTACCCGGCGGCACGGCGGCCTATCCCTCCACCGTGCTCATGGACGTGATTCCCGCCAAGGTGGCAGGCGTGTCCGAGATCGTCATGACTACCCCCGCCGGCAAGGACGGCAGGGTGAACCCGGTCATCCTCGCCGCCGCCGCCACCGCAGGCGTGACCAAGATCTTCAAGACCGGCGGCGCACAGGCCGTGGCAGCCCTCGCCTACGGCACCCAGAGCATCCCCGCTGTGGATAAGATCGTCGGCCCCGGCAACATCTACGTTGCCACCGCCAAGCGCAAGGTGTTCGGCAAGGTGGGCATTGATATGATCGCCGGCCCCAGCGAAATTCTGGTGCTGGCGGACGGCGGCTGCAACCCGGCCTGGGTGGCTGCCGACCTGCTGAGTCAGGCCGAGCACGACAAGCTGGCAAGCCCGGTGCTCGTTACCGACAGCGCAGAGCTGGCCAAGGCCGTGCAGGCAGAGCTGGAAGTGCAGATCCCCCAGCTGCCCCGCGCCGCCATTGCCCGCGCCAGCGTGGACGACAACGGCAAGATCATCCTCTGCACCGACCTGCACAAGGCCATTGAAGCCTGCAACATCATTGCACCGGAGCACCTTGAAGTGTGCGTGGAGGATCCCTTCGGCGTGCTGAACGAGATCCGCAATGCGGGCAGCATCTTCCTGGGCCGCAACGTGCCGGAAGCACTGGGCGACTACTTTGCGGGCCCCAACCACACCCTGCCCACCAGCGGCACCGCCCGCTTCTCCAGCCCGCTGGGTGTGGACGACTTTGTCAAGAAGTCCAGCTTTATCTACTACACCCGCGAAGCGCTGGGCGCGGTGGCACCCCGCATTGCGGACTTTGCCGAGCGTGAGGGCCTGCACGCCCACGCCAAGAGCGTGACCATAAGATATGAGAAGTAAGGGAGAAAATACCATGAGCCGTTTTCTTTCCCCCACGCTGGCCGCTGTCACCCCCTACACCCCGGGTGAGCAGCCGCAGGATCAGCAGTACATCAAGCTGAACACCAACGAAAGCCCTTACCTACCGTCCCCGGCGGTGATCGCCGCTGTGAGCGAGCACGAGGTGGAAAAGCTTCGCCTTTACTCCGACCCCGCCTGTGCCGACCTGCTCAAGGCGGCCGCCGCACACTTTGGTTTGCAGCCGGACCAGATCATGCCCGGCAACGGCAGCGACGAGAACCTGTTCTTTGCGCTGCGGGCCTTCTGTGACGAGCAGCACCCGCTGGCCTATGCCGATATCACCTACGGCTGCTACGGCGTGTGGTGTGGGCTGATGCATATTCCCAGCCACATCATCCCGCTGAAAGAGGATTTCACCCTGGACCCCACCGATTACTACGGCCTGCATCAGACCATCGTCATCGCAAACCCCAACGCCCCTACCGGCATTGCACTGCCCCGGGCGGAAATTGAAGGCATCTTAAAGGCCAACCCCAACAATGTGGTCATCGTGGACGAAGCTTATGTGGACTTTGGCGGCGAGAGCTGCGTGCCCCTCATCGACCGGTACGAAAACCTGCTGGTGGTGCAGACCTTCTCGAAATCCCGCCAGCTGGCCGGTGCGCGGCTGGGCCTTGCCATGGGCAATGCAAAACTCATTGCCGACCTGAACCGGGTCAAGTTCAGCCTGAACCCCTACAACATCAACCGCCTGACCCTGAAGGCCGGGCAGGCTGCGCTGGAAGATACCGCCTACTTTGAAAAGACCCGCGCCGCCATTATGGACACCCGCGCATGGACGATGCAGCAGCTGACCGACCGGGGCTTTACCGTACTGGACAGCCGCGCAAACTTTGTATTTGCAAGCACAGAGCGGATAAACGGCAGTGCACTATACAAAAAGTTAAAGAAAAACGGCATTCTGGTGCGGCATTTTGATGCGCCGCGCATTGAAAACTGGCTGCGCATCACCATCGGCACGCCGGAGCAGATGCAGGCACTGATGGACGCTGTGGACAAAATACTGGAGGTGTGACAATGGCAGAGCGCATGGTAACGCTGGAACGCAGCACCAACGAGACCCAGATCGAGCTGACCCTTGATCTGGACGGCACCGGCCGCTACGAGATCGACACCGGGTGCGGCTTTCTGAACCACATGCTGGAGCTGTTTGCCCGGCACGGACGGTTTGATCTGGTGCTCACCTGCCACGGCGATGTGCAGGTGGACTACCACCACACCACCGAGGACGTGGGCATTGCGCTGGGACAGGCCTTTGCCCGGGCGCTGGGCGAGATGCGCGGCATCTGCCGCTACGGCAGCTTTTATCTGCCTATGGACGAGGCACTGGTGCTGTGCGCGGTGGATCTTTCCGGGCGCTGCACCCTGAACTGGGACATCCGCTGCCAGACCGAAAAGGTGGGCGATTTTGACGTGGAGTGCGCCAAGGAGTTCTGGCTGGGCTTTGCCCGCAGCGTGCCCGCCACTGTCCACTTTGTACAGTTCGCGGGCGAAAATACACACCACATCCTTGAAGCCTGCTTCAAGGGTGCGGGCCATGCGCTGGGCATTGCCGTGAAGATCGACGAAGCCCACAAGGACGAAATTCCTTCCACGAAAGGACTGCTGGTATGATCGCAATTATCGATTACGGCGTGGGCAACCTGTTCAGCCTGAAGTCCAGCCTGAAACAGCTGGGGCTGGAAGCGATGGTGACGGCGGACGCCGACACCATCCGGGCCGCCGACCGGCTCATCCTGCCGGGCGTGGGCGCATTCGCTGACGCCATGGCCAAGCTGGAAGCAACGGGACTTGTGCCGGTCATCAAGACGGAAGCCGAACAAAAGCCGCTGCTGGGCATCTGCCTTGGCATGCAGCTGCTGTTTGAAAAGAGCTATGAGTACGGCGAGCATGCGGGCCTGGGCTTTGTCAAAGGCGAGGTTTGCCCGCTGGAACCCGACCTTGCGGACAAGAGCCTGAAAGTGCCGCAGATCGGCTGGAACGCCCTGCACATCGTCAAGGACGACCCGCTGTTCCAATACATCCGCGAGGGCGAGTACGTTTATTACGTCCACAGCTACTACGGCAAGAACTGTGCCGAGAGTACACTTGCCGTGAGCGATTATTCCATCCCCGTCACCGGCGCGGTGCGGGCGGGCAAGGTGTACGGTACCCAGTTCCACCCGGAAAAGAGCGGCGACACCGGTCTGCGCATCCTGAAAGCGTTTGCGGAACTGTAAAAAGATTTAGAATTGGCTCCGCTTCGCTCTGCCAATGTCAGCGGAAGAATTATTTTTGGTTTGTGTTTTGTCGCGCCCTGCGGGGCGCTCCAAAACACGCTTTCACAGGTGAGGTCGCAGCGGAAAGCGGCGTCTGCGGTTGTCGGCCTTGCGGCCGCCGCAAAGTGGAGGCCATTTCTGATCATAAAAAGGAGTTTTTCGATGCAGCTATTTCCAGCCATTGACCTGCGCAGCGGCAAGGTGGTGCGCCTGACGCAGGGCGACTACGACCGCATGACCGTCTACGGCGAGGACCCCTGCGCGCAGGCGCGCCAGTTCCTTGCCGCGGGTGCAAAAAATCTACACGTCGTGGACCTCGACGGCGCAAAGGACGGCACCCTTTCCAACTACGATACCATTGCCGCGCTGGCAAAGCAGGGCGGCTTGTACATCGAGGTGGGCGGCGGCATCCGCACCGAGGAGCGTATTGAAAAATACCTCTCTCTCGGCGTGGGCCGCTGCATCCTCGGCAGCGTGGCCGTGACGGATTTTGACTTCACCGCCCGGATGCTGCAAAAATACGGCGATAAGATCGCCGTGGGTGTGGATGCCAAGGACGGCTATGTGGCCATCCACGGCTGGAAGGAAGTGAGCGCCGAGCCGGGCGTGGACTTCTGCAAGCGTCTGGCCGACGCCGGGTGCACCGCCATCATCTACACCGACATTGCCTGCGACGGCGCCATGCAGGGCACGAATCTCGGCCTGTACCGCACACTTGCAAAAGAAGTGCCCGGCGTGGCCTTCACGGCCAGTGGCGGCATCTCGTCGGAAGCCGAGCTGCTGGAACTCAAAGAGATGGGCACCGCAGCGGCCATTCTGGGCAAGAGCCTATACACCGGGGCACTGGACCTGAAACGCTGTGTAGAATTGGTGCAGGATTGAACGGGGAGGAATGACAGATGATCACAAAACGCATTATCCCCTGCCTTGATGTGCGCAATGGCCGCGTGGTCAAGGGCACGAACTTTGAGGGCATCAGGGATGTGGCCGACCCGGTAGAGATGGCCCGCCTGTACAACGCCGCCGGTGCCGACGAGCTGGTGTTCTACGATATCACCGCAAGCTACGAGGGCCGGGCCCTGTTCACCGACATTCTGACGCAGGTCGCCAGCGAAATTTTCATCCCGCTCACCGTGGGCGGCGGCATCAACACGCTGGAAGATTTTGACCGGGTGCTCAAGTGCGGCGCGGATAAGGTCAGCGTCAACTCGGGCGCCCTCAAGAACCCCGACCTCATCCCGGCGGCGGCCCAGCGCTACGGCAACCAGTGCGTGGTGCTCTCCGCCGACGTGAAGCGTGTGGACGGCCAGTTCCGGGTGTTCGCCAAAGGCGGGCGCGAGGACACCGGCCGGGATGCGCTGGACTGGATATCCTGGTGCGTAGACCACGGCGCCGGTGAGATCTGCCTGAACAGCATCGACACCGACGGTGTGCGCAATGGCTTTGACCTGGAAATGCTGGACGCCGTGGCCGCCCGGGTGAACGTGCCCATCATCGCCAGCGGCGGCGCAGGCAAAAAAGAGGACTTTCTCGAGCTGTTCCATCATAAAGGCATCGACGCAGGCCTTGCCGCCGGCATCTTCCACCAGAAGCTGCTGACCATCCGCGACCTGAAAGAATACCTGAACGCAAACGGCGTGGAGATGCGGCTGTAAATTTCACCCGCAAACCCTTGCGTTTGCGCACCGAATACGCTAAACTAATGGTATCCCCATTCTGGGGAGGGAGAACTGTTATGAATCTGAAATTTGATGAAAAGGGCCTGATCCCTGCCATCGTGCAGGACCACTACACCAAAGAGGTGCTCACCCTCGCTTACATGAACGCCGAAACGCTGGCACTCACCATTTCCGAGGGCCGCACCGTGTTCTGGAGCCGCAGCCGTCAGGAGATCTGGCGCAAGGGCGAGACCAGCGGCAATGTGCAGCGGGTGGTGTCCATTACCGCCGACTGCGACGCCGATGCGCTGGTGGTAGAGGTGGTGAAGGACGGCCCCGCCTGCCATACCGGAGCGGAGAGCTGCTTTTTCAACGAGGTATACGTCTCCCCGGAGCTGAAGCAGTTCAGCTGGCAGGGGCTGTATAACCTCATCAAGGGCCGCAAGGATACCCCCACGGAGGGCAGCTACACCACCTACCTGTTTGAAAAGGGCAAGGAGAAGATCCTGAAAAAGGTGGGCGAGGAGTGCACCGAGGTCATCATTGCGGGCGAAAAAGAGGATAAGGAAGAAACCGTTTACGAGATCAGCGATCTTGCCTACCATGTGCTGGTGCTGATGGTCAGCGCCGGCATCACGGTGGAAGATGTGACCCGTGAACTGGAAAAACGTCACGTCATTGACCACAAGGTCAAACAGGAAAGGATGCAGTGAAGTAATTATGGCAGATTATAAGAAGTCCAGTGTCCATTGCCACTCCACCATGTGCGATGGCAAAAATACCTTGCAGGATATGGCAAGTGCTGCGTGTGCGCAGGGCCTGACCACGCTGGGCTTCACCGGCCATAGCTACACCCAGCGCGACCGCGAATACTGCATGAGCCCCAGCCGCACCGCCCAGTACAAGGCCACCATCGCAAAGCTCAAGACCGAGTACAAGGGCAAGGTGGATATCCTGTGCGGCATTGAGTGGGATATTCTGAGCGAGGATAAGCGCACCGGCTACGATTACTGGATCGGCAGCGCACACCATCTGTACGGCAAGAACACCGGCAAGTACTACGAGATCGACTTCCGCCCGCAGGACCTGTGGGACTGCATCAACGATGACTTTGACGCCGACCCTCTGGCCGCCGTGGAAGCCTACTTTGCCGAGGTGGAGAAGGTGGCCGCCCTCAAGCCGGACATTCTGGCCCACATCGACCTGATCAAGAAGCTGAACGCCAACGGCGAGTTCTTTGACGAGGAATCTCCCCGCTACAAAGCCGCTGCCCTCAAGGCCCTGCAGGCCGCCAAGGACAACGACTGCCTGCTGGAAGTGAACACCGGCGGCGTCTATCGCGGCTACCGCAAGGACTTCTACCCCGGCGCATGGCTGCTGGGCGAGTGGCAGAAGATGGGCGGCAAAGTTATTATTACGTCCGATTCCCACGACATCAACAGCCTGACCTTCGGCTTTGACGAAGCTGCTGCTGCCATCAAGGCAGCGGGCTTTACCAGCGTGCAGGTGCTCACCGGAAACGGCTTTGAGACGCAGGAGCTGTAACGATTTAGAATCACCTCCGCTTGCGCTCTGGTGATTTTCAGCGGAAAAATTATTTTTATATTTACAAATCTGGAAAATCTGCGGATTTTCCAGATTTGTCTTTTCACGAGAGGGGCTGCAATGGGCGGCTTCCTCGGAAAAAGCAACAGCATCACATGGAAAACAAGGGGCTGACTTTTGTGCAGTCCCTTGTTTTGCGGTAAAAACACAACATTGGAGGACCCCTATGACCCAAGCGCAGCCCCGGAAGAAACAACTTTTCAATATGAACGTTGACCTGATGCACGGGCCGATTTTAAAGAGCCTGCTGCTGTTCATGCTGCCCATCCTCGTCTCCAACCTGTTCCAGCAGCTCTACAACACGGTGGACACCATGATCGTGGGCAATGTGCTGGGCGACACCGCCCTTGCCGCCATTGGCTCCTGCGGCTCCATCTACGAGCTTCTGGTGGGCTTTGGCATCGGTATCGGCAACGGCCTTGCCATCGTGGCAGCGCGCTCCTACGGCGCGCAGGACGAGGACCTGCTCAAGCGCACCGTGACGGGCTCCATCGTCATCGGTCTCATCGCCTCGCTGGTCATCACGACGGCGGGCTTCTTCGGCCTGCGTCCCCTGCTGCAGCTGCTGGACACCCCGGCCGAAATTCTGGAGGACGCCTACCGCTACATCATCGTCATCGACCTTGGCGTCATCGTCATGTTTTTGTATAACCTCTGCGCGGGCCTTTTGCGCGCCATCGGCAACAGCGTGATGCCGCTGGTGTTCCTGCTCATCAGCTCGGTGCTGAACGTGGGGCTGGATCTATGGTTCATTGCCGGTATCGGCATGGGCGTGCGGGGCGCAGCTGTGGCAACGGTGATTGCGCAGGGCATCTCGGTGGTGCTGTGCGTTTTGTATGTGCTGGCCAAGGTGCGCATCCTTATCCCGGAGAAAAAGCATCTCGCCGTGGGCAGCCACCTCTACTGGGAGCTGTTCAGCCAGAGCATCTCCATGGGCCTGATGAGCAGCATCGTGTCCGCCGGTTCGGTGGTGCTGCAGTACGGCATCAACGGCCTGGGCACCCTCACCATCGCGGGCCACACCGCCGCCCGCAAGCTGTTCGCCTTCACGGACATGCCGCTCATCTCCATGGCGAATGCAGGCTCCACCTTCGTCTCCCAGAACCGCGGCGCGAATCAGCCGGACCGTGTGCGCAAGGGCATGCGGGAGATGTACCTGTACTCGGTGGTGGTGATGATCGCTGCCGTGGCGCTGATGCAGCTCGGGGCCCCGTGGCTGGTCAAGCTCATCTCCGGCTCGTCGGAGTCCATCGTGCTGGAAAACGGTGCCCGCTACCTGCGCTGGAACGCACCCTTCTACGCGGTGCTGGGCGTGCTGCTGTGCACCCGCTACGCCCTGCAGAGCCTGGGCCAGAAGGTGCTGCCGCTGTTCTCCAGCGTGATCGAGCTGGTGGGCAAGGTGA
>ERZ1034901.1099-NODE-1099-length-19292-cov-11.861465_pt1 | contig 19292 bp, 11 predicted proteins | sample MGYA00520628_ERZ1034901 | MGnify/ENA primary metagenome ERZ1034901 (study PRJEB33766, sample SAMN09781783) | gut metagenome | biome: gut microbiome | host: Homo sapiens | place: Madagascar | study: EMG produced TPA metagenomics assembly of the PRJNA485056 data... | reverse complement strand
TAGCAGCCTCGTCAGCTACGATGATGCCGTGCTGGTGGAGCTGGAGAACAGAGATGGTCCACATCTGTGTAACCGGACCCTCTACTGCAGCCTGGAGAGCGCGTGTCTTGTTGTGACCGTTTACGAGAATCATCACCTCGCGTGCAGACATAACTGTGCCTACGCCTACTGTGAGAGCTGTTGTCGGAACCTTGTTTACGTCGTTGTCGAAGAAGCGTGAGTTAGCCACGATGGTATCTGTGGTCAGAGTCTTCATACGTGTACGTGAAGTGAGTGAAGATCCCGGCTCGTTGAAAGCGATGTGTCCGTCAGGACCGATGCCGCCGATGAAGAGGTCGATGCCGCCTGCTTCCTCGATCATCTGCTCGTAGTGAGCGCACTCAGCCTCGAGGTCCTCTGCGTTGCCGTTGAGGATGTGGATGTTCTCCTTCGGGCAGTCCACGTGGTCAAAGAAGTTCTTTGCCATGAATGAGTGGTAACTCTCGGGGTGGCTCTCAGGCAGACCTACATATTCGTCCATGTTGAAAGTGAGGACGTTCTTGAAGGATACGCGTCCCTCCTTGCAAGCCTGTGCCAAAGCACGATACATGCCGATGGGTGATGAACCGGTAGGCAGACCGAGCACGAACTTGTGGTCGGGTGTCGGGTTGAACTTGTTGATACGCTCGATAACATGCTCAGCAGCCCACTTTGACAGCTGGTCATAATCCTTTTCAATAATTAGTCTCATAATATTATAAATATGTATGTTAGTTGATTATGTTTACATTATATATATGTATGTATATCCGTGTGGTTTAATTGTCCTCCCACGGCGAGATCATCTCTTCGGGCCACAGGTGGTGTGCGTATGTATATCCGCAGAGCTTGAAGAGGCTGGTCATGCGTGTCAGTCTTTGCTTGAAGGCACCGAAGTCTTTCGGGGCGCTGCTCCACTGCACCTCGCTGAGCGCCGACATACGCGGAAGGCTATAGTATTCCACGGCTTGCGGGCAAGTCAGATATTCTGTCCACACGTTAGCCTGCACTCCGAGGATGTGGCTCTTTGCCTTTTCTGACATGCCTTCTGCGAGCGGTTCGTAACCGTAAACCTTCTCCATGCTGATAAATCCGTCACGGGGTGACGGCTCGTAGAGTGTGTTGGTGTCCGTCTGGCAGAAGTCGAAGTAGCAGTATGTCGTGGGCGACATTATCACGTCATGTCCCTTTTCTGCCGCCTTCTCTCCGTTGGCGGTTCCGCGCCAGCTCATGATGGTGGCGCTCTGGTTTATGTCGCCTTCCAGAATCTCGTCCCAGCCTATTATGCGCTTTCCGTTCTGATTGAGGAATCGCTCCATGCGGTTGGTGAAGTAGCCCTGCAACGTCTTTGCTGTCAGTCCGTGCTCCTTAGCCACTGCCTGGCATTTCGGACATTCTTCCCAACGCTCTGTAGGCGTTTCGTCGCCTCCGATATGGACAAATTCGGATGGGAAAATGTCAGATAGTTCTTTCAGCACGTCCTCGCAGAAAGCATAAATCTTCTCGTTGCCGAGGCAGAGCACGTCCAGATAGATGCCCCATCTGTGTCCCACCTCGTAAGGACCGCCCGTACATCCGAGCTCGGGATAGGCGGCGAGAGCAGCCTTCATGTGTCCTGGCATGTCAATCTCGGGGATGACGGTGATGTATCGTTGGCGTGCGTACTCCACTATTTCACGAGCCTGATCCTGAGTGTAGAATCCGCCGTATTCTCTCTGGTCGTCCACCATCGAGTTGAATCCGACGATGGTGCCAGAACGCTTCGATCCTATGCTCGTAAGACGCGGATACTTCTTTATCTCGATTCGCCATCCCTGATCGTCGGTGAGATGCCAGTGAAAGACGTTCATGTTGTGCATAGCCATGAGGTCGAGATATTTCTTGATGAAGTCCACGGTGAAGAAGTGGCGCGAGCAGTCGAGCATCATGCCGCGATAGCCGAAGCGTGGCTGGTCAGCTATTCTTACCGCACTTAGCTCTATGTTGTCCGTTTTGCCGACGGGCACAGACTTGCGCAGCGTCTGAATGCCGTAGAACACGCCCTTCGCCGAACCGCCGGTAATGACGATGCCTTTCTTGTCCACGCTGATGCGGTAAGCCTCTTCGCCCATCTTGCTGTCCGTGCAGAGTGTGATGGCGTTTTTCTGAGCCTTGCCTGAAGCTGCGGTAGTGGAGAGCTTTATGCCGGTGGTCTGAGCCAGATAGTCTGCGAGGAACTTTGCGTTACGCTTCATCGCCTCGTCGCTGCCAGTGTATACGATGCGTGTAGCAGAGGAAAGCATGAAGGGTTCGCCTTTCTGCATGCTTACGCTTGCTGGCAACGGCACGATGTCGTAGCTCGCCTTGACCGCGGCGCTTGTCGTGGTTGTTATCATTGTCATGATGAGAGATATGATTATTATAATTCTGTTCATACCTAAGTGAATTTGTTTTAGTTTTAAGAAGTCATGGGGTGTGGTGTGTCGTGGCTGCTTATTCTATACATTTTGTTAAATTGCAAAAGTGCTCCGGCATCACACCGGAACACTTTTTGTTTGATTGTAGTAGTAGTTGTAACTAAATAAGCAGTCATGAGTTAGTTGAAAATCGGTTTTCTCATTTACCGCCGTAGCGGTTATGCTTTGTTTGTTTATGCAAAGTTAACAATTAATTGCCGACCATCAAAGACAATTCATCAAAATCCTCCTTTTCTTTATCTTTTTTAATGCTTTACTCTTCGTAGGCATTTTTTTAATAAGTGGTTGTGATTTTGGAATAATATAATAAAAGTTGAGAGCTTAGAGCCGTTCTGACTCAAAACTCTCAACATTTATTTCTTAATTGTTTGAATTATCTAACCACCTTCTTCGACTGCTTTGTGCCGTCCTTCATAGTGATGGTGCGGATGTATACGCCCTTGCCAGGACGCAGAATCTGACGTCCTGAGAGGTCGGTGAATGTGATTGACTCCACCTTGCTTTCCTCTGGAGTTGTGGTCTTGATGCCAGTCGGGTCAGAGATGTAGTACTCTGTGATGCCTGACGAGTAAGTTACGGGCTTGCCGTCCACTTCGTCCACGTAGAGAGCTTCCATGCCCACCTTCACCTTCGGCTCGTGGAAGTAGTAGAGGCGGCGTGTGTTGTCGTCAATTTTGTAGAAGTGGAGGTCGTCGTCGAATGTGTAAGGCACGAGGTCCATCTCCTTCTCCACGTTCGGATATTCCTCCGGTGTGAATGTCAGCATCTCGCCGTCGATGTAGAAGCTGTAGTAGAGCTTTGACGGGTCAAGGTAGTTGCCGTCCACTGAGTAATAGCTCAAGAGGAACTCCACGCCACCGTATGCAGGTGTCACGCCAGTGTACCAAGGCATATATGAAGAGAACTTCGGAGGCAGCGGGCTGTTGGGCACTTCCACCCACGGGCTGATCAGAGGCACGCGGTAAACGTCGAAGATGTCTGTGCTCTTCAGCGGCTCACGCTCGCCGTCGCTCTGATGGATGCCCATCTTCTGCTTTGAAGAGAGTGTGTTGACTGACGGGTCGTATGTAAATACGAGCGGCTCCTTCACTATGTAGGTGCTGTCATAAGCGTCGCCGTATGGAGTGTAGGCTGTCTTATAGTCCACGCGTGAAGCATAAGCATAGCATACTGTTGTGGTGTCGATGCCCACGAACGATGTTGACGGGAATGTCGCTTCGTTGTTCTTCATCGTACCCTTAATCCAGTAACCCTTGAGGTTGGTGGAGAGGTTGCCGAGATATACGTCGTCACCGTCGATGGCATACTTCACGGGCCACTGCTGTGCCTGGTCGTTGAGGTCCATGTAAAGCATCAGACCGTCATACACCTTTGCGTTCTCGGAAGGCTTGGTGGTGTTGTTCTCGATGTTGATGCCCTCGAAGTTGTTTTCGCCGTAACCGGTCCATCCGCCGGTTGGCGTACACATACCGCAAGCCATACCATCGCAAAGGGTCAGCTTGCCGTCCTTCCAGAGATATTTCAGAGTCTGCGATTCCTCGTCTCTTACGTAAGTTCCGTACTTGTCGGTTTCCTCCACAACCATCTTGTAGAGCTTGCCGTAGCTGGTGACGTCGTTGAAGGTCTCTTCCCAGATTACCTGCGGAAGGTCGAAGGCGATGGTGTCGCCCTGTGCCTTGTAGCCCTTAATCCACGACTTGCCATAGAGGCTGCTGATGGGGTTCTCCAGCCATACAGCTCCGTCCTCGGCGAATACCATACGGGTCCACTCGCCGTGGGATGTATAAGCTTTGGCGTTACCAAAGAAGCCGTAGTAACCCTTCGACGAACGGTAAAGATTTACTACCTCACCTTTTGGCTTTTCGGTGATGGGCTTCTCATCCTGTGCCGACACTGTGGTCAGTGAAAGTGCGGCAAGACATACGGAAAGTAAAGTTTTTTTCATGATGTCTTTCTGTTTTTTAAGTTATGGTTAATGATTATTTATTTCAACTCTCAACTCTCAATTCTCAACTGTTAAAGCATCGCTTTCACAGTATGAGCAGTTCCTCCCTGCTCCAGTCTGAACACGTAGACGCCGTGGCTGAGCTGTGAGAGGCTGACGGTCTGTCCGCTGGCTGTGATTTTCTTGGCTGCCACCTTCTGTCCGGTGGTGGTGTAGATGCTGAGTGTGGCGTTGCCCTTGGCGGCGTACATCACCCGTGCGGTGCGTGCGTTGCGGTCCGTTGTGATGCTGAACAGCTGCACGTCAGCCTGCGTGTCACGGATGCCAGTCTTGCCGGCTGCAATCTGCAGACCTGCGTAAGCATCTATCTTGCCTGCGCCCCACTTGTTGCGGTCGCATGAGTCAGCGCTGCCGGTGTTATAGTCATGGCGTGACGAAGCGTTCAGAATGGAGCGGATGTCAGCCGGGGTGAGTGTCGGGTTGGCCTGAAGCCAGAGTGCCACGGTGCCAGCCACGAAGGGTGACGACATTGACGTACCCATGTTCACGTCATAATAGTCGTTGTTGTAGCTGCTCTTGTCCACTGTTGTCAATGGGAAGAAGCCCTGATAATACTTTGATGTTGCCGAAACGATGGCGCAGCCGGGAGCTGCTACGTCCGGCTTGTTGCGTCCGTCTGTAGTAGGACCGCAACTTGAGAAGAGCGAACGTTCGCCGAGATTGCCCACCACCTCAGGATTGAGGTCGTACACGTTGCCCATGAAGTTCTGATAGCTGTCTTTGGTGTTATACGATCCTGCCGTGATGACGTCAGGACTGATGCCGCCAATCTCTGCTATGGTGTAGTTGGCATCGCCGTCTGTCCATCCTGTCTTGCCCTCGCTGAGGAAGTTGCCCGTCACGTCACAGTTCCACATGTGCACGGTGCTGCCCTCGCTGCCGGTTACCACCAGTCCGATGCGGCGGTTGTTGTCGAAGCTGGATGTGCGATACAGCGCCAGCACCTCCGGGCGGTCGTTGCGCGAATCCACCTGCAGAGCCATCTGCACGTTGCCTTCCACGCCGCATCCGTCTGGGAACGTATACTTCATGTCGGCAGCGCCGTCCGTAGCCACCTCTGACGATTCAGCCAGAATGCTTCCGTCGTTCGTGTCCACCACCACAGCCTTCACCTTCAGCGCAGCGTCCTTGTCGCTCCAGATGTCGATGCGGGCTGTCTTGGCGCCGGCAGAAGCGTCGTTGAAGCCAATCATGGTCTTCATCATTGTGTCGCCCTCCTTGAATGTCTTCGAGGCATGCACCTGCGTAGCGCCCTCATTGCCGGCAGCGCCCACTATTATTCTGCCCGGCCCCACCAGCTCTGCCAAGGCGCGGTCGGTGGCTGATGTGCCGTCATGCGGACCGAGGTGTGTGCCCAGACTGATGTTTACGACGCATGGCTTGCCCACGCTCTCTGCATAGTCAAACACATACTTGATGCCGTCGATGACGCTGGTGTTCTGCGATGAGAAGCTCACCAGCACGATGTCTGCGTCAGGAGCCACACCATAATATTTAGACGACTGGTCAGAACCTGCGGCTATGCCAGCCACGTGAGTGCCGTGGAAAGTCTTTGACATGTCACAGCGTTGCAGTTTCATCTCCTTCAGTGTGGTATATTCAGCGCCATATCCGTATTTCTCGGGTGCGGTGCCACTCGTAGCTGACTGGTCCCAGACGCGTGCCACGCGAGTTTCCGTATAGTTGTTCTTGAGGAAGTCGGCGTGTGCATACTCAAAACCGTTGTCCACGATGCCCACCACTACGCCCTTGCCGGTGTAGTCGCCAAGGCTTTCGGTGGCTGTATGGCAAGCGTCCACGTTGGCGTCAGCGCGTGCGTTGTCCATGAGGAGGCGTGCTTCCGTGCCGGCCTGGATGTTCGTCACGCCGTCAATGGCTGCTATGGTGTTGATGGAGGAAATGGGCAGCGATGCCGTTACGACGCCACCAAGGACCGAGCGGACCGTCACGCCGTGCTTGCGCAATTCGTCTGCCACCTTGCTGTCGTCCACGCTGATAAATGCCGATACCATTCTGTCGGCTGGGGCATTCATTCCGTTTTTCTGTACTGCTTCCTTCTTCTGTGCTTCCCAATCGTTCAGCATCAGGCTTGTGTTAGGCGAAAGCTTCTGTGCCTGAGCATGGAAGGCAGCTGACAGTATGACGGCTATAAGTATTTTTCTCTTTTTCATTCTCTTCAGTTTTGTTTAGGGTCTTATTATATATATAGGTTAGTAAGTTTGGCGATTTCGCTGCTATCGGGCGCAAATTTAGGGAATTTTTCTCAGACTCACTATTCTTTTAACAATAATCTTTTTCTTTTTTCTCAAGTTTCGCAAGCGAAAGGAGTTATTGGAATAAACTGATATAAGCAAGAACCTGTTCTGTCAACTTTTTCATTGACGAACAGGTTCTTGCTTATAAAGAGAGAATCATTGAGTCCGTTAACGTCGAACTCACGATATATTACGAATTTTTCTTTTTGCCAGTCAGTCGTGCAAGATATTCAATACCGTAAACCGGCCACATCGGTACTTTGCGTATATTGGTTCGTACGGCAGGAATATCCAGTGCCATGAACAAGAGCGTCATGATGCCGCTTATCCAGATGACAATACCGTAGATCTGCTTAATGGCCACGTTCATCATGCTTGGCAGATAACTGTCCATGAATGCTGTAAAGTCAAACTGCTGCATGTTGATGTGGGTAAGCGTAAGCTGCTGTCCGTAGCGTGCAATATCATCATTCATAAACGTAGAGAACCAGTGTGTGTAGATGCCATAACCGGCGGCTCCTGCCAGATACATGTGGAAGATGTTGAAGACAAACAGTCCCATGAAGAATTGCTCCAGATCGTGAACCGACTCGTCGAGCGACCACATCAGTGTGGCTGCAAGAATGGAGTATGCTGCACCACGACAAATGATAGGCAGACGGAATTGCTCAATATTGACGCCCATATCAAGGGTGAAATACATCAACAGGGCATATGCAAGGATAAATCCAAAACCAATGGCAAAGAGTTTCCAGACTTTCCATTTTAGCACTTTGAGCCACAGTAGGTCGATGGCAATGCCGATATAGAAGCCGGGCAATGCCCAGAGAAACAACTCTTCCTTGGTATGCTCTTCGAGTTTGAGAACCTCAGCGCAGAGTATCTCCTCCAGCGTATGTTCGCATCCAAAAAGAAATTCTCCGACAATTACAACCACCATGATAAGGAGCACATTGCGCAACCTTAATATCTTGAGGTCGACGTACGGATTGTTCACTCGTAGCAAGCGATGTATCAATACGCCGGTCAGAAGTATCGCAACACCCACGAGAATGCGAAGCTCGCGACTGTCCATCCACATCTTGTAGTCACCATATACGCATATATAACATACCACCAACATTATCAAGCTGATGAGCAGTCCGCTTGGCAAATCAATACCCTTGAGGCTTAAGCGTTGTGGCATAGGACAGAACGGTCGGCATAGCACCAGTTGGACGGTCATGATCAGGTACATGAATCCCACAATGAAGATGTGCATCATCTGCCAAGTGAAATGATAGCCAAACCATGCTGCAAGAAAAGCACTACCCTCGATGGAGGTGAGCAGCACGATATGTAGCACTGGAAAGAATACAGCAAAGTCGCGACGAGGCGTAATCCACAGCTGTATGTTGCTCATGTGCTCGAAAGTGCCTTGCAGTTTTGCCATTCCTTCGATAAAACATACCACAAGTAGCAGTGGCATGAAGGTGGTGTGAATGGTGATGAGATTGCACACCGAGACCACTATGGCTGATCCGATGATGAGCTGTTGGTTGGTAAAGCGGAACTTCATGCGGAAAAGCATCGGAAAATAAATCGCCATACCTGCAAGATTGGCATAGAGCAACATCATCAGGTCTTCAATCATAAAATTGGTGGAACCCTGTATGTCCTCAAGCGCACCAAGATACATGCCGCCAGAAAACTGAAAGCCAAACACGCAGAGCACATATATCCACGGCTGAATACATTTAGGAACCCAGTCGCGAAACATAGGCATGGCAAAACCCATGCCGGCTGGAGGGGGAGGAGGTAATGGAAGCATAATCTTCGGATTAATATTTCACCTCACATTCCAGATTATAGCCGGCACGTAGCTTCTTCATGTCCTCAGGCTTGTTGCCGTCAAACTTGATTCGCACGGAGACACGCTGTTCCACCTTAACGAAATTGCCTGTGGCATTGTCGATTGGCAACAGCGAGAAAGCACTGCCCGTGGCGCTGCTGATACGCTCAACATGTCCTTTGTATTTAACGCCTGGCACCGCATCGGCTTTCATCTCCACCTCAGCTCCTTCATGGATGTTAGGCAGCTGGCTTTCCTTATAGTTGGCTTCCACCCAGATGCTGTTGGCATCTACGATGTTTACCAGCGTCTGACCTGGCTGTACAAGCATGCCTTCCTGAATGTCTTTTGTGCCTACGACGCCATCACACGAAGCGATGATATAGCAATATGAAAGGTTCAGGCGGGCAAGACGGAGTTGTGCTTCGGCTACACTCTCGCCGGCACGACTTTGTCCAAGGCGATGCTTCTGCTCGTTATTGACCACAGCCGTAGCCTTACGGGAGGCTGATGCCTGCGACAGTCGTGCCTGCGCAGCACGATAGCGGCTGACAGCCTGTTCATACTGTGTTTTCACATTGTCAAACTGCTGTTGGGTTACAGCTCCTTTCTTCAGCAAGGCAGCAAAGCGGTCATAGTCTTTCTTGGCATTGTCCATACCTTCTTTAGCCTCCGAAATGCCGGCTGTTGCCACTTGCATACCTGCAGCAGCCACCTGGACGTTGTTTTCCACGGTATTCATGCTGGCACTTACAGCCGAAGAACCAGACTGCTGACCTTTGACGGCTGCTTCTGCCTGAGCCAGTTGCAGACGAAATTCTGCATCCTCAATCACAACGAGCGTATCACCCTTTTTCACATGCTGAAACTCCTCGAATCTTACTTCCTTGATAAATCCCTGTACACGAGTGTTCTGAGGTGTGACATGCTGTCTCACTCGGGCATTGTCCGTAAATTCCACATTGCCAAAGTGGCTGAAGTTCACAATAACAATGATTGCTCCGACGGCAATCAGACAGATAACAAGAGTGTTGTAAGCGTATTTCTTGATATTTTCCATTTCTATAATTTATTATAATTGTCCTGTGATGTATTTCATTTTATAATATGCGTATGCGATATTTATACGTGCGTCCACCTCGTTCAGTTCAGCATTTAGTTTCATGTTGCTGGCGTCTATCATGTCTGTGATGAGTGCCAGTTGGTTGAGATAACGGTTGTTTACCACCTCATAGTTTTGCTGAGCCAGTTGCACATTCTTCTGCTGGGTCTCCAGTTCCACATAGCTCTGCAGATAGTTGGTATGTGCTGCCTGAACATTATTATTAAGCTGTTCGGCTGCTACAGCTTTCTGTTCTGAGGCTGCTTTACTTTGAAGTTTGGCTTGGTTCAACTTTTTATTGCTCTTGAAAATCGACGACAGTTGGTATTTTACGCCAATGCCCACATACCACACATTGAGATTCTTGTCAATGGGAGGCAGCTCGAAAGTGATAGGACCGTTCAGATTATTCTGAGCCACCAAAGCCACCTTGGGCAACAGTTCGCTCTTGGCAAGCTTTTCCTGCTGTTTTGCCATTTGTTCATTGACAGTCACCATTTGCAGTTGAGGGCTTGTTGCCTCTGCTGTCTGTTGCCAATAATCTTCGCTGTCCTTATTAAATACTGCTGTGGCAACATCATCCGTTGGTTCTATCTCTTCTGTCTGGTCAATGCCGAGCGTATTGCAAAGTTGGTGATTCAGAATCTTACGAGTGTTCTGCAGCTTGGTAAGATTTAGCTTCAGTGTCTCCATTTGCAGTTCATAACGAGTGATGTCGTTTTTGAGAGCCACACCTTGCTGATGCTTCTCTTTGATATTCTCAATAAGTTTCTGAGTAAGCGCGATATTGCTTTTGAGTACCTTCTCACGATTGGCGATTTTCTCCAAGTCAAGATATTGCCCCAATGCTATAAATCGCTGATTCTGTTCGTTGAGCGTCAAGTCTAATTGGGCTTGCTTAGCTCTGAGTTCTGACATACGTATGCCAGCATTGATAGCTCCACCGGAATATATTGTTTGCTGCACATCCAGCAGAAACTGATTTCCAAAATGCGGGGAAGTGAGGTTCTTTGCATTGGTAAAGTCACGGTCTGTCATTAAGGCATTGCCGATGTAGCTTGCACTGAGCCTGGCACTGATGTCTGGCAGTCGTTGGCTCTTTGCTGCTTTGATGCCTTCTTGCGCAGCGTCTACGAAAGTCTTTCCAGCCTGAATGCTGGTATTGTTTTTGTCTATCAGTTTAAACATTTCTTCGATGCTCATCCTGTGCTGAGCCGAAGCTGATAGGGTAGAGGCGAGAAACATCGCCAAAATCATTCTGTTATTCATATTCTCTTTGAATTATCGAGTGCAAAGTTACAGGTTTTTGGAGAGCGTAGACTTACAAAAATGTAGTCAGAACTTGACAATACGGGAAATGTAAGGCGTTTTATGTCAATTCCTACATCTATAATTGATACTATTTATTTGCTGTAGTATTCTCTTTTTCTTAACTTTGCAGCGTGAACGAAACAGAATTTATAATCTTTGATAAATCAGCGATAGATAAGGAAGTTCATGCGATCGACCATGGTGCTATCGTCTATTCACACTCGGGTAATGCTCGAGTGCGAATCAATTTTGAGTATTGGGATTTAAGTAGTAAGGATGTCCTTATCTTCTTTCCTGGAGATATGGTGAAATGGGAAGTCGTAGATGATGACTTTTCTGCCTATGTTATCAGATACAGTAGTGATATCCTACGTTCAGCAAGCATGAATGTGGAGCATGCCGTCTATGATTCACTGAAGTCTGACAGGCGCTGTGGGTATGAATATCTGATTAATGAAGTGGTGGACAGCATGTTCCGTATATTCAAGTTCTATTTTACAGTAGAACATTACTCCATGACCAATCGTATAGTAGCCTTGCAGTTGCAGGCGTTTTTCTTGGGCTTTTACGATTATCTTCTCTCCAATCCACGAGAAGACCTTCGAAGTAAGGGCACTCAGCGCAGTGATGAGTTGTTTAATAGATTCATGGATTTGCTGGAACATGAGTACAATAAGGGGCATGAAGTGAATTATTACGCTGACCGTATGAGTATTACGCGACGATATCTTGGCATTATCGTAAGAGGCAAGACAGGTATGTCTCCAAAGCATATTATCGACGAATATATTATTCTGAGATTAAAGTTGGTGATGCGAACATCCAAGCGTAGTTTGAAGCAGATATCCCACGACTTCCATTTCTCAGATCAGACAGCACTAACACGTTATTTCCGTACACATGTAGGCATTTCTCCACAGCAATATAGATTGAAATAACAGGTAATTGAAGTTTCGTCAGAAAAGCGTGGAAGATGGCAAATGCCAACGTTCCACACTCGAAAATGTCTACGACTTCTTGATGAACACAAACAGTCTTAATGTCTGAAAGAATTCGGAAAGTACTGATTATGGCTTCACTGTTCAATCTTCCATTTGCAGTCACCATACCTGTCTATTATCTCGCTTTCTCTGATAGATGAAGGAGGCCAGTCGCGGGTATGCATAAAGGTCTGTTCTTGTGAACTCCATTGCCAATAATGTGTTGAACCAAGGCGATGGCCTAAATAGAGCCTGCATTCCTTTTCGTCATCGGGATGAGCCTTGAGATAGGCCAAAAGCTCGGAAGTTGTAATCCATTCTCTGTCCATAAATAAATTGAAGTTAATTGTTAAACAATAATGATTTGTCGGTTGCAAAGGTCGTAGATCAATCGCAAACCAACAAATCATTTAGATCATGTTAGATCTATTCCGTTTATTTTTATTATTTTTGCATTTTAATGAATTCTTGAAAATAATAAATACTATAAGCGAAACATAAATCTATAATATATGGAAGATGAGTTAAATGGTTATGCTGCTACCCTTGTGGATGAAACCCAGATGGTGATGGATGAATTTCAGACTCCGGTAATGGCTTTTACATCGACTATACTTGATAAAATTGAAGATTTGCTTGACTGTAAAGATATTACGGTTGAGCATTGTAAGATAATGGACAAAGCCGGAAAAATATCTGGTGAGATTCATGCATACGGAGAAAGTACGAATGGTGAAGTTCTTTACTTGTTCTATACGGACTATAATCCTCGTGTTGATGTTCAAGTAAAAAGTAATTCTGAGTGTCAAACTTCATTAAATAGACCGCAAGGCTTCTATAATAAGGCAATTAGAGGTTATCATTTTGATTTGGATTCTTCTTCTTCAGAATATAGAGCATGCAAATATATATATGATAATATTAAACAGTTCCAATCAGTGAATCTTGTTGTTTTATCTAACTATATAATTAATAATCTTTCTCTTAAAAAGCTTATGATTGCAGCAAAGCCTGTATATCATGACGTATGGGATCTTAAAAAAATCTATGGTAATACTCATTCTCTTAGTGACCATGTTGCCATCGATATAGACTTTGACAGTGAAGAATACGACAGGTATAAGATTCCGTTTATTCAAATGGAGTCGTCACAATACGGCTATCGTTGTGTTCAAATGATGTTCCCAGCCAAACTGTTGTATCAGCTGTATGAACGATACAATACAAAGCTTTTGTATAATAATGTAAGGTATTTCCTTGGCTTGAAGGGAGCTAAGGATAAGAAGCCTAATGTGGCAATGTTAGAAACACTTCGCAAAGAGAATGAAATGTTCCTTGCTTATAATAATGGTATCACTGCATTAGCTAAAGGGATTGAATCAAAAACCATCGGCGAAAAAGAAGATATAACAGACGAAGAAAGTACAACTTCGAAACAATACATAACGATGGGAGTATTGAAGAAAATCTTGGACTTTCGCATTATAAATGGTGGCCAAACCACTGCTGTTCTTTACAGTGCCAAAAATCTTGGAGATGCAAATAATGACCCTGCGAAGAAAGTCTCTCTTGTAGGTGTCTATATTCAGGTGAAGCTAATTATTTCAGACGAAATAGAAAAGATATCAGGAAAGATAACATTGTCATCAAACTTCCAGAACAAGGTGAAATATTCTGATTTCTCTGTAAGTAATGAGTTTAATGAAAAAATGGAAAAACTGTCTCGTGTCATAATAGTACCGAATAAAAACAATGAGCTTACGTATTGGTTTTATGAGCGTCTGCGTGGACAATATGACGAACATAAGAAACGGCTTAAAACTAAAGCTGATCGAGATATGTTTGATTTCCAATATCCCAAACAGCGCAAGTTTACAAAAGAGGATATAGCTAAAGTTTGGTCTAACTGGAATCAATCGCCTTATGATGCCGTTAAGGGAGCAAGTACAACTTATGCTACTTTTATGAAGGAACAGGTAGATAGAAGTTTTATTCCAGACGAAGACTATTATAAGAAGACAGTAGCGTTGCTTATAATGTATAAGTTTTTAATGTCTCGACCTGAGAATAAAAACTATACAAATGGAAAGGCGACTGTAGTGGCATACACTATGGCAATGCTTGCTTCGTTATCTTTAAATAGATATGACCTCTTGAAGGTGTGGGACAATCAAGGATTGTCAGATAATACTAAGATATTTCTGAATCAGGTTTGTGATAAAATATATCAGCTGTTAAGTGTTCAAGTTGTCAAATTGAGTACTACTATCCTGTCGTATGGCAAAACTAAAGGGGCGTATGATTTCATAAGTAGCCAGCCTCTTGGTGTTGATATTCATCTTCTTGATAATGACTTAATATAATGACTTCACAATTCATTAGTGATATAATCAATCAGGAATGTCAGGAATTTGACTTGATAGTTCTGAAGGGTTTTTCTCCAACTCTTATAATAGAGTTGGGGAAAGAGTTTGTTTTGCTTGATGATTACTGTATCAAGGATGGTAAAATTGTTCTCGAAAATATAAATGAGAGCCAATTGATGCTATCTTTAATAAGTTATACAGATTCAAGAAAGGCAATCTGTACGTGTGAGTCATTTATTAAAATGTGCACCCAAATTGCAGGTTTAGATATATTACGGAAAAAGATATGCGTTCTTGATAATAATATGCTCGAAATGTATCCTAATCCTTCAGACTTGGATATTCCTGATTTTGACAGTAATGATTTTGAGGATACAGATTGTGAAAATGCTCTTTATAGTGCCTTTTATGCATTTTGTGTTTGCGAGAATGGCGATCAGAAAATTCAGTATATAGACAATTATTCGATGTCTAAAAACTGTGTAAAGAGAATATATATAGCAGAACCTAAACCTTATGATATCGAAGGAACTGTTAATGAGACTATTGACTATAAACTCGTTTCAACAAGGGATGGTTCTTTAAATGCTGTTATGGAAGAATTGTATAATAATATGGTTCTCCCTTTCGTGAATTATATTGTTGAGGCAGAAGAGGTAGAAGAAGAAAGAATTATGGCATTCGTTCAAGCTTCTAAGATGATGAGACAAGAATGTCATATTTTTAAAGTTACTCATGACCTTAACATTAAGCCTCGTCAATCTATTGTTGACGTTCTTAAGCGTGTATGGGGATATGAGTCATTTCGTAACCTCAAAATGTACAAGGATCTCAATATCAATCATGATGTAATAGAAATCTCTCAAGGCTCTATTATTGAGACGGTAGTGCAGCAAGCAGAACAGGCTTACTATGGTAATAAAAATAAAGTTAAGAATGTGTTGCTGACTTCGCCTACAGGAGCAGGAAAATCTTTATTGTTTCAACTTTCTGCAATTTATCTTGCAGAGCAATATGGTCTTTTGACATTGGTTATTTCACCATTGGTTGCACTGATGAATGACCAAGTGGAAGGGCTTAAAGGTTACGATGCCATTGCTACATTAAATAGTAATAAAACAGCTGCAGAGAAGGAAACCATACTTAAAGGAGTTCGTGAAGGTACAGTTAACATACTTTATCTTGCACCTGAGTTATTGCTGTCATATACAATAAACTCTTTTATAGGTGACCGTAAACTTGGCTTGCTTGTGGTTGATGAGGCTCATACAGTAACAACATGGGGACGTGATTTCCGTGTTGATTATTGGTTCCTCGGCGATTATTTACGTAAGGCAAAGCGTATTCTGAAGTATCCTTTCCCTATTTTTGCTTTGACCGCAACTGCAGTATGGGACCCGACAGGCAAAAACGATATGGTATTTGACACAATCCGTTCATTGAATATGGATCCATGTATCAAATTTATAGGTGTTGTAAGACGTACCAATATAACCTTTGAGATTGAGAGTTCCAATATCTCTAAGAATTATGAAGAAAAGCGTAAGCAACTAACTATTAAAAGAATTCATGAAGCGTTAGATGCGGAAAGAAAGACAATAGTTTATTTCCCGTTCCGTAGAACAGTTGACTCCATAGTAATGTGCGATGATGTTGAGGATATCAGAGATAAAGTTGCACGTTATCATGCCAATCTTTTTCCTGAAGAAAAGACATTAAATGCAGAAGCTTTTAGAAATGGTTCTAAGCCGATTATGTGTGCTACCAAGGCTTTTGGTATGGGTATTGATGTTAGTGACATACGGGAAGTGTATCATCATGCACCGACTGGATGTCTGTCTGATTATGTCCAAGAGATAGGTCGTCTTGCTCGTGATCCCAATATTAAGGGTATTGCTAAGATAGATTTTTCTCCAAATGATTTCAGATACATACGCAAATTGCATGGTCTGTCAGCAATAAAACCTTATCAATTAATGCAAGTGTTGAAGAAGTTGATGGCTATTTATCGTATAAATGGCGAAAAGAGAAATATGCTTATATCATCATCTGATTTTGCGTATATCTTCCCGCTTGCAACTCCTGATGGTGTCGACCAGAATTTGAAGAGCTGTCTTTTGTTGATAAGTAATGATCTCTTGAACAAACTGAGGTTCCATTCCTTGATTGTTCGTCCTAAGAGCCTATTTAGTAAGTGCTTCATAGAGGTTGATAAAAATGAAACAAAAGATTTTTATCGCATCTATCATAACTATTTGCGTCATATAACAGATACTGTTTATATTCTTGATGCTGATAAATTTTGGTCGGAGCATTACAACAGCATTAGCTTCCCTCGCTTTAAATACAAGTTGGCAGAAGGAAAAATATATCGTGATTTCCATGTTTCGTTAAAGAATAAGGTGACACTCTTATTACATAATACGGTGTCATTAACGCGTAATGCCGTTGAGGAATTCTTTAGGTTAGCCCATGGCTTTTTAAATGAGATGAGTAGCTCACATCATAGAATAGACTTTGCAACGATGAAGGCTTCTCTACCTCCAAGTTATGACAATTTAAAACGAGAGCAATTTCTTGAAACCTTCCGTATGCTATATGCAACATCTTCTGCCTTGGGTGGTGAGATTGCAGCATATTGCAGTGTGTTTATGGCTCAAGAAGGAACAGCTGAACTTAGAGAGTCTTTCCAGCTTATGCAGAGTGGATACGAAAATGTTTCAAATCTTTATTTGGCATCTTACGATAGATTGATTCATTCAGCAGATTTCACGATATATTGTGACGTAAAAGATGATATAGTGAAACTCTCAGAGTTTCTTAATAGTTTAGGTGTGGCAGACTATCAAAGGGTAGGTGGGGATCAACCGGCGATTTTTGTCCGTCTTAATAATCCATATTATCTAAATACGCTTATTAAAAGTAAGAATTATGAAAATGATATTCTGAAAAGTATATATGAAAAGTACCGTTATTCAGAACGCATCTTTACATATTTCTTTACGACAAAGATGACGGATGAACAGAGATGGGATTTCATAGAAGCCTATTTTCTTGGTGAAAGTGAGGATAAATTATTGAACTTTGTATGACGATATATTTTATTAATAAGAAATCTACACTTAATGGACCGTTTGATGTCACGGATGCACACTTCAATAAAATAATTAGAATTGGAGATGTGTGCATTCGTGACACAGATTGTGGAATGCAATTTCTTTTGGTCGTTTCAAATATAAATAGATGGAGTTCATGTAATTGTATAGGATTATCCAATGTGATAAAGCATGATATAGAGGCTAACATGTTGTTGTTTTCTTTTGATGGTATTAATAGAAGAAATGGCGATGTTTCCAGTCTTGAATTGTTGTCTGAAGCTTTTGCAGATGACCCTTTGCATAGTTTTATTCAGAATGCTTTGGATATACTTACATTTCGTCAGGATTATTGGGATATACAGTTGTTTCTTGATATTCATTCATTAAGTCCGATAACAATATCTGATGAAAAAAGAATGAAATCAATAACGGAAATATACGAGCAAGTGCCAATGTTCATCAATTACTTTGATTCAGAAATAAAGCAATTGTTTTATGAATTACAATCTGAGAATTTGACGATGCGTGAGATATATACAAAAATCAAAAAACTAAAACCGAAAGATTTTAGAAAAGCAATGAGGAATTTTCTAATGGAAAACCCTGATTCTAATATTTATAAAAAATAGGATTTGAGTTAAAACAATACGAGCTGATGTGTGCTGAACAAAGGATTGGGGGATTGCTTTAAATGCGTGTGATCATATTTTAACTTATGGGTATATGCAGCGTTTTTATATAATACGTTGATAGTCAGAGATTGTATATCTTGTTGAAAATGATCAATTTAGATCAATTATGTTAATCAATGATCAAGTAGACTTCTTCTTCTTTTTTTATTGTAGTTTTGTGCCAGTTTATTAGGTACAACGTTACGATAAAGGAAGTGCTTGCAAGGAGTTTGCAGGTGGAAGCCGATTCTGTTTCTGATGCAGAGTCGGCAGTAAAGATATTGTATCGTAATAGTGATGTTGTATTGTCGGCAGACGATTATGCAGGGACTGAGATTGTTGTAGAATTGCCGCCAATCTCCTCGGCAGACGCTATCTTGGACTTGAGATAGATGAAGGTTTCCTCGCAATGAGTAAGGCAAGAAGGGTGGAGCTTGAGGATATCACTATTCGCAACAACTATTTTAATCGGTTGATTGAAGCGAAACATATTCTCCCTCCAGAGAATCCTATTTTTGTCGCAGACGAATCAGGAATGGATTATGGTGTTCCTTGGTTAGATTGAAGAAAAATCGGCCATTTCTCCCACAGATGCCACGGATTATCACAGATTTATATATCCCACATCCGTGTGCATCCGTGTTATCTGTGGGAGCCACCATCTGTAGCTTGATATTGTTCTCCCGCAGATGCTACGGATTATTACAGATTTATATATCCCACATCCGTGCTCATCTGTGCTATCTGTTGGAGACACCATCTGTAGCTTGAGATTGATTCTCCCACAGATGCCATGGATTATCACAGATTTATCTATCCCACATCCGTGTGCATCTGTGCTATCTGTGGGAGCCACCATCTGTAGCTTGATATTGATTCTCCCACAGATGCCACGGATTATCACAGATTTATATATCCCACATCCGTGCTCATCCGTGCTGTCTATGGGAGCCACCATCTGTAGCTTGGTATTTATTCTCCCGCAGATGCCACGGATTATCAGATTTTTTCTTTTGGATTACGGATTTTTCTGATTTTACTGAAGCTGCATCGTTATAGGAGGCTATGGCGTCTCGCCGTAGCCACGCAGCCTACCATAGCAGAATAGCCAGTCAGCGCCGTGTCCCGAGGGGACACGTATCTTTCAGAAACCCACTGCAAGCTCCGAAGGAGCGCAGCTGTGGGATAGGCATCACCTC
>ERZ1034901.1096-NODE-1096-length-19325-cov-29.540737_pt1 | contig 19325 bp, 18 predicted proteins | sample MGYA00520628_ERZ1034901 | MGnify/ENA primary metagenome ERZ1034901 (study PRJEB33766, sample SAMN09781783) | gut metagenome | biome: gut microbiome | host: Homo sapiens | place: Madagascar | study: EMG produced TPA metagenomics assembly of the PRJNA485056 data... | reverse complement strand
GAGATGGACGACCAGATCCTCATCAAGACCGACGGGATGCCCACCTACAACTTTGCTAACGTGGTGGACGACCACCTGATGGGCATTACCCACGTCATCCGCGGCAGCGAGTATCTGTCCTCCACCCCCAAGTATAACCTGCTGTATCAGGCCTTTGGCTGGGACATCCCCACCTATATCCACTGCCCGCCGGTGATGAAGGACGCGCAGAACAAGCTGTCCAAGCGCAACGGCGATGCCAGCTATCAGGATCTGGTGGCAAAGGGCTACCTGACCGAGGCGGTGCTGAACTATATCTGCCTGCTGGGCTGGAGTCCCCGCGGCGAGTACGCCGAGCAGGAGATCTTCTCCCTGCCGGAGCTGGTCAAGATCTGGTCCCCGGAGGGCATCTCCAAGTCTCCCGCCATCTTCGACCCCCTCAAGCTGCGTGCCATCAATGCGGAGTATATCCGCCGCCTGAGCCCCGAGGAGTTCCAGAAGAAGGCCGAGCCGTGGATCGACAGCGCCGTGCACAGTGCCATCGACAAAAAGCTGCTGTGCGCAAACCTGCAGCCCCGGTGCGAGGTACTGGGCGAGATTCCCGAGCAGCTGGATTTCTTTGACGCCATGCCGGAGTACGACGTGAGCCTGTACGCCAACAAAAAGCAAAAGACCACCCCGGAAACTGCCAAGGAAGCACTGGAAGCCCTGCTGCCGGTGCTGAGCGACGAGGCGCTGGATTTTGCAAACCGCGATGCCGTGTTCGATGCCTGCAAGGCGAAGGCAGAGGAGATGGGCAAAAAGAACGGCTGGCTGCTCTACCCGCTGGGCATTGCCCTGTCCGGCAAGCAGCGCACCCCCGGCGGCGGCACCGACCTTGCCTGCATGATGGGCCGCGAAAAGACTCTGCAGCGCGTGCAGGATGCCATTGCAAAGCTGAACGGCTGAGTAATATAAGTATAGTGATCTGGGAGGTGGAACCTATGATGTACCCGTTTATGACATTGGACGATGATACCGAAATCGTGCATTCCGAGATGAAGCCCGATGGCCGGGTGAAGGTGTACCTTGAAAAACCGGATGCAGAAGATTGTTTCCACTCAGCAGTGTGCTGGCTGCCGGGCTATGACTGGCAGGAGGTACACGGCTTCACGCCGGAGGAGATCGCGCGGTATCAGAAGATCGTGGAGTCCACCGCGCACCTGATCTTGCAGTTCTCCCAAGAAGGAGGCGTGGAAAATGCCGCAGGTTTTTAAGGTTGGTTCCTACTGGGTCTATTTCTGGGCCAATGAGAACGAACCGCTGGAGCCGATCCATGTGCACGTTGCACAGGGCGCACCCAACAGCAACGCCACCAAGATTTGGATCACCAAGGCGGGCGGCTGCTACCTGTGCAATAATAACTCTCAGATCCCGCCCCGGGTGCTGCGCAACATTATGGCAGTTATTGAAGCGCGCAGCGGGGAAGTGATCGAAAAATGGACAGCCTTTTTTGGCGAGACCCGCTATTTCTGCTGAACAGTTGAAAATACCCCCAAAGCCCTGCGGCAAAATGACGGCCGCAGGGCTTTTTTGCGTCTTTGGGCGGGTTTGGGGCGGTTCTATGCACCGCGCCAAAAACTGCCGCTGCCCCGCGTTACAGTATATGCAGACAGTGCGGGGAACAGAACAAGATCCCCGCCGGAAAGCGGGGATTTTTTATGACAGAGCGGATGGGTGTTTTATCTTCGGACGGGCGGTGCTTGCAGCCTTCACCCTTGGCGGCACGGGCGATGCTGCGCCCGGCGGCGCGGCGGCTGGCAGCGGTGGGCATCGGCTTTGCCGGCGGCTGGGCAGTGCTGTACGGGGCGCTGATGCCCTTTGGGCTGGGGCTGACCCTTGGGTTGGCAGAGGATTGTTTTGCGCCCTGCGCGGCAGGGGCGGCGCTGGGGCTGTTGCTCCACGGGCTGGGGGCGCTCTCGCTGCGCAGCCTGTGCCAGCTGTGTGCGCTGGGCGCTGCCGTGGCAGCCCGCTGGCTGCTGCCGCAAAGATTTCTGCCCGCCGCGCTGGCGGGCTGCGGCACCCTGACCGGCATGGCGCTGTGCTTTGCGCTGGGCAGCAGCGGCGGGGCAGACCTTTTGCTGTACAGCGCGGCAGATGCATTGCTTGCGGCAGGCATCGGCTTCGGGCTGCGCAAATTTGCCCCGGAGCGCCCGGGCATGGGCACGCTGCTGGTGGGCGCAGCCGTGGCGGCGGCGCTGGGCAGTGTGCGGTGGGGGTGGTTTTCGCCCGGGATATTGGCGTGTGCCGCCGCAGAGCTGGCGCTGTGCTGCCGGGCGCAGAAGCTTGCCGCCCTGAGCGGCAGCGCGGTGCTGGGCGCTGCCCTTTGCGCCGCAGACCCTGCCCTTGCCCCGGCGGCAGCGGGGCTTGGCTGTGCCACGGCAGCGGCGGCGGTGCTGGCACCCGGACGGCGGGTGGAAACGCTTGCCGCCTACGCGGGCGGGTGCGTGTCCGGGGTGCTCTGCGTGCAGCCGCCCGGAAACGCCTTTGGGCTGCTGTTCAGCGCCTGCGGCGGCATGGCGGTGGTCTGTCTGCTGCCCGGCGGCTGGCTTGCCCCGGCGGCAGACACCTCACAGAGCGGGGAAAGCGCTCCCGCGCCCGCCCGCAGTGCGGCGGCGTCCACCCGGCTGGAAGCCGTGGCGCAGAGCCTTTCCTCGCTGGCGGAGACGGTGAACGCGGTCTACGAGGGCTTGCCCCGGCGGCGGGAAGGTTTCCGCTGGGTCATAGACAATGTACATGATACTCTTTGTTTTAACTGTGGGCGGCGGGAGACCTGCTGGAAGCAGGAATATACTGCCACCATGGCGGGCATGGAAGCGCTGCGCCCGCTGCTGGAACAGAATGGCAGCGTGGAAGCGGCGCAGTTGCCCGGGGAATTGTCCCGCTGCATCCACCCGGCGGCGCTGTGCGCGGCGGCGGGGCGCAGCTTTGCGCTGTACCGCAGCCGCAAGGAAGCGCGCGTCCATTCCGAAGCCATGCGCACCGCCCTGACCGAGCAGTACAGCGCCGTAGCCGAGGCACTTGGGGTGCTCAGCGAGCAGCTGGGACGCCCCGGCGACCCGGAGCCCTATAAATCCAGCCGGGTGGCGGAGTTCTTTACCGGGCTGGGTGCGCCACCGCAGGAGTGCGCCGTCACGCTGGACGACCTTGGCCGCACCCATGCCGCCGTCACCCTGCCGCGCACCCGGTTCACCCCGCAGGAGCTGGCAGCGCTGGCGGGGGAGGTGGGGCATATCTGCCGCCGCACGCTGGAAGTGCCGCAGGTGCTCTCCTGCAAAGGCATGACCACCCTGCTGTTCAGCGAAAGACCGGCGCTGCGGGCGGTGTTCGGGGCGGCAAGCGCAGCCGCCCGGGGCGAAGTGTCCGGGGATGCAGTGCAGCAGTTTTGCAGCCCCACGGCGGCGCAGATGATCCTATGTGACGGCATGGGCACCGGACGCCCGGCGGCAGTGGATGGAAATCTGGCGGCAGAACTGACCGCCCGGCTGCTCAAGGCGGGCTTTACCGCTGAGCTGGCGGCGCGGCTGGTGAACGTGGCGCTGGCGCTGAAAAGCGAGGACGAGAGCGGCGCAACGCTGGACCTCATCAGCGTGGACCTATACACCGGCACGGCGCGGCTGTTCAAGGCCGGAGCCGCCCCGGGGTTTCTGGTGCATGGCGGGCGGGTGCGGGCTGTGGGCGAAGCTACCCTGCCCATGGGAGTGCTGGGCGGAGTGAACGGACAGAGCCGGGTGGTGCACCTGACCGCCGGGGACTACGCAGTGCTGGTATCGGACGGCTTGCTGGTGGATGGCGCGGGCTGGGTGGCGAAACAGGTGGAGCTTTCGGCGGCGGCAGGAGACGCGCCGGAAAAGCTGGCCGAGACGCTGGTACAGACCGCCCGCATCCGCGCACAAAAGACCGGCCGCCCGGATGATATCACCGCCGCCGTGCTCCGGCTGGAAAAGAGCGGGTAACGGCGGCAGAGTTTCCGTTGCAATTTGCGGGAAGGAGGGGTATACTGGAAGCATATTTTTTTGCCCGGCAGTGCCGGGCGCAGGAGGCGGCTTATGCTTACCATCAACGTTGCACCTGACGGCAGCGGACAGTTTACCACCATTTCCGAGGCGGTGCTGGCGGTGCCCTACGACTGCCCCGCGGTCATCCGCATCGCGCCGGGTAATTACCGGGAAAAGCTGGTTTGTGAGAAAAAGGATATCACCCTTGCGGGCGCGGGCATGGATGCCACCCGGCTGGTATGGAACGATGGCGGCAAGCTGCCGCACCCGGATGGGCGGCCCACCCACACCTTCCGCAGCTACACCGCCTTTTTCAGCGGCGAAAAGCTGCGGGTGGAGGATATGACCATCGAGAACGACGCAGGCCCCGGCGCAAAGGCGGGGCAGGCGGTCGCGGCCTATGTGGACAGCGCCCGGGCGGCGTTTGACCGTGTGCGGCTGCTGGGCAATCAGGATACCCTGTTCTGCGCCCCTCTGCCGGAGAAAGAGCGGGAGAAGGACGGGTTTCTGGGCCCGCGCGGGCTGGCACCTCGCCGGGCAAGCGCACAGTATTACCACGCCTGCGAGATCGCCGGGGACATTGATTTTATTTTTGGCGGGGCAGACGCCCTGTTTGAACAGTGCATCCTGCGCACGGTGGACAACGGCCTTGCGCACAGCTGGGTCACCGCGCCTTCCGGCGCGGCGGATGGGCTGGGCTTTGTGTTCTGGGACTGCGATTTTGTCTCGGACTGCCCGGCGGGCAGCGTGTATCTGGGCAGACCGTGGCGGCCTACCGGTAAAACGGCGGTGCTGGACTGCCGCCTTGGGGCGCACATTGCGCCGGAGGGCTTTGCCGGCTGGAATGACCGCACCGACACGGCGCTGGCCGGCTTTGCTGAGGCAGGCAGCACCGGCGCGGGCGCAGGGGAGCGCCCCGGGTGGGTGCAGGCGCTTTCGGCTGCCGAGGCCGCTGCGCTGCTGCGCACTGCCCGGCAGAAGTGCCGCATGGAGACTACGGAAAGGATAACGGAATGAAAAAATTACCCAATGCAGTAAAATGGCTCATCATTCTGGTGGTGCTGGGCGCCATGGGCGCGATGATGTGGGCGGTGAACGACCGCGCCTCCCGGGTGGAGATGCCCGCCCCGGACAACACCTTTGGCATCTACCATACGGCAGAGAGCGGAACATAATAAAAGCACCGGCAGTTTCCCGATTGGAAGATCTGGAAAACTGCCGGTGCTTTTTCTGTATCACAGGGGGCGTTCACTTGCCCTCAAAATCGTCCACATAGGGCAGATCGCTCATGACGAACCAGAAGGTGGTGCCCTTGCCTACGGTGCTTTGTACGCCAAAGCGGAAGCTGTGCTGCTGGAAGATGGCTTTGGTGATGGAAAGCCCCAGACCGGTGCCCTGCTTGCCTGCGTCCGAGCGGGAGCGGTAGTACCGGTCAAAGATATAGGGCAAATCGGCGGCGGCAATGCCCGGACCGTGGTCCTCCACCTCTACCCGCACGCCCTCGGTGCAGCGGAAGGCGCGCAGGATAAAGATGCCGTCCTGGCCGATGTGGTGCATGGCGTTGCCCAGCAGATTGTGCAGCGCCCGCTGCATCATGTCCGGGTCGGCGTAGACCGGCAGTTCCTCCTCCGGCAGTTCCAGCTGCAATTGCCAGCCGTTCTGGGCGCAGACTGCATCGTAGCGCTCGCTTACTTCATCGCACAGCTGCCCCATGTCAAAGTGCACCCGTTCGCACTTATAGGTGCCGCTGGTCACCTTGCTCAGCTCCATCACGCTGGACACCAGCGCGGTCAGGCGGTCGGCCTCGTCCACGATGATGTTCATCTGCTCGTCCCGGTGGGCTTTGTCGTCGCCGGTCAGATCGCGCACCGTCTCGGCGTAGCCCTTGATGAGGGTCAGCGGGGTGCGCAGGTCGTGGGAGACGTTGGCCAGCAAATCGCGCTGCATCTGCACCGCGTGCTGCACCTCCTCGGCCATGTGGTTAAAGTCCCGGGCAAGGTCGCCCAGCTCGTCGTTGCGGCGGTTGTCCACCTGCACGGCGTAATTGCCCAGCGCCATCTGCCGTGCGGCGCTGGAAAGCTGGCGCAGCGGCTTTGTGAACCACTCGCTGAACAGCCACGCCGCCGACATGGCAAAACCGAAGATCAGCGCCGCCGCCAGCGGCAGCAGGGTGCTGAGCACCTTGCCGGCCTCGGCAACGTGCACAAGGCTGGTGGTCACCAGCACGGTATAGCTGCCGTCGGCGGTAATGCGCCCCACCAATAGCTGCGCCGAGCCGGAGAGCCGGGGCGGGTTGAGCGTCTGCACAAAGCTGCCCATGCTGCGGCACTTGCGCCGCATGGCAAGGGCAGTGGCAATGATCTTATCGTTGTTGGCAGAATCTGAAAGATAGGTGCCGTGCAGGTTGCAGAAGGACTGGTTCTCGATCTTATAAATGGTGTGCAGGGTAGTGTCCGAGATGTCCACGCAGAAGCTGTTCAAGGTGCCCTTGGTGTACAGTTCCAGCGTGAGCTTATCAAAAAAATCGCTGTTGACCGCAAGCTGCCCAAAAGACCAGCTGGACAGCACCTTGCCCTCGGCAATAGCATCGTCCAGCCGCGCTACGATGCTGTCAGCCTGATTGGTAAGCTGGGTCTCGATGTGCTTGGTGTACAAAGGCTCCAGCAGCTGGGTGGACAGCAGCCAGAACAGCCCCAGCAGAAACAGGCAGATGAAGCACAAAAACCACATCAGCTGCCCGCGGATGCCAAGGGTATGCCGTGCTTTGGTGGTTTGCCGCATGCTCCGCACGCTCCTTCAGTCAACGGGCGGCATCGGGGTCGAACTTATAGCCGATGCCCCATACCGTAGCAATGTAGCTGCGGCATTTGCCCAGATGGCCGCGCAGCATCTTTACATGGGTGTCCACGGTGCGGTCCTCGCCGAAGTAGTCGTAGTTCCACACCTTCTGCAAAATCTTTTCCCGGCTCAGGGCAATGCCCTTGTTGGAGGCCAGAAATACCAGCAGGTCAAACTCCTTGGGGGTCAGGGCCACTTCCTCGCCGGACACCCGCACGGTATGGCTGGCAGTGTCGATGGTCAATTCGCCAAAGGTCATGGTGTCGGCGGCCTCGGTGGGGCGGGGCATGGTGCGGTTCAGCACCGCGCGCACCCGCGCCACCAGCTCCCGGGGGGAGAAGGGCTTTACCACATAGTCGTCTGCGCCGCTTTCCAGCCCGGCCAGCTTGTCGTATTCCTCGCCCCGGGCGGTCAGGATGATGACCGGGGTGTTGATGTGGCGGGCGCGCATCTCCCGCAGGCAGGTCATGCCGTCCATAAAGGGCATCATCAGGTCTAAGATCACCAGATCAAACCCGCCGCCGGACAGCTGTGCCAGCGCCGCAGAGCCGTCCCCGGCTTCCTCGCAGATATAACCGGAATATTGCAGATGCTCGTGGATCAGCTCCCGGATGCGGGGCTCATCATCAACGATCAGGATCTTTGCCATAAAACAGGACTCCTCCTATCATATATCAATATACAACTCTATTTTAATGCAAGAATTGGAAAAAGCTGTGAATTTTAAGTGAATGGTTTGGAAAAACAAAACCGTCTGCACCCAGTATACCACACCGGGCGGCGGGGCGGCAATCTTTTTACGGGAAGGCACGGAAAATACGCTGGGGAAACTTGACAAGAAAACGGGGCCTTTTGTAAAATAAGGTCGTAGAGAACGGGGTGTTTGCGGTGAAAGAGGAGGAGCAGGCATGAGCATTCCCAAGATCATCCACTATTGCTGGTTCGGCGGCGGGCCCATCAGCCCGGAGAACCGCAAATGTATGAAAAGCTGGAAGAAATACTGCCCGGATTACAAGATCATCGAATGGAACGAGCAGAACTTTGATATCAGCACAAACCGCTACGCGCAGCAGGCCTACGAGGCAAAAAAATATGCCTTTGTATCGGACTATGTGCGGCTGGCGGTGCTGTATGAATACGGCGGTATCTATCTGGATACAGACGTGGAGTTGGTGCGCCCGCTGGATGAGCTGCTGGAATATAAGGGCTTTATCGGCATGGAGCGCAGCACACCGACGCCTCACGGCCGGACACTGCTGGTGAATACCGGCTCCGGCGTGGGCGCAGAGCCGGGCTGCGAGATGATCGGCAAAATGCTGGCAGCCTACCGCGATGCCTCCTTTTTGCAGAAAAACGGCAGGCCGGACCTGTACGCCTGCACCCTGCGGGATACCCCGCTGTTTACCGAGGCCGGCCTACAGCAGAAAAACGTGCGGCAGGAGCTGGACGGCTTTCTGGTGCTGCCCACCGACTGCTTTTCGCCCTATGATTATGTAACCGAGCGGATGCACCGCACCCGGCGCACCTTCGGCATCCACTACTGTCATGGCAGCTGGCAGAACGGCAGCAGGGCAAGCCTGCTGCGCAGACGCTTCAACTGCACCGTGGCAGGGCGCTGGTGTATGTGGCTGCGGCAATGCGGGCCCCGCTGGCTGCGGGAGAGACGCCGCCGCCTGCGCAACTGCTGCCGCTTGCAGCTGCTGCGGCTCGTCTGCCGGGGATTACAGCCCGGGCACAGCATCCTGCTGGATAAGCCGCTGAAGCTGCGGCTGAGCCGTGGCGCCCATGTGACGCTGGGCGACCGGGTAGAAAGCGACGGACGGGTGTTTATCACGGTGGGCTATGCCGGCCGGCTGAGCATCGGCAGCCGGGTCTACTTCAACGACGGCGCAGTCATCAGCTGCCTTGGTAAGGTCGATATCGGCGATGACACCCTTTTCGGCCCAGGGGTGAAACTCTTTGACAACAACCACCGCTTCAGCCGGGAGGAGGGGGTCAGCCGGGTGTGCGATGCGGGCAGCATCACCGTGGGGCGCAACTGCTGGATCGCCTCGGATGTGGTGCTGCTCAAAGGTGCAAACATCGGCGACAACTGCGTCATCGGCGCGGGCTGCGTGATCCGGGGCACAGTGCCCGCCGGTTCCCTCGTGACCCGCAGCGGGGATCAGATCACCCGCCCGATCGAGACAAGATGAGATAGGAAGAGCTGCTGCACGATGCTGTGCGGCAGTTCTTTTTTTGTCCCGCTTGCCCTTTTTGCGCAGGAATGCTATACTTTAGCGATAAAGGACAGTGCGCTGTCCGCAGGTTTTTCAGAGATAAGGATAAGCGCTTATGCGAATCGGACTGATCGAATTTTTGCTCATACTGGCCATTGCGTCCCTCACGGTAGGGCCGCGGGTGGCGTTGTTCGTGGACCGGTGGATGCGGCGTGCCAACCGCGCCAACGCCATGGCGGCGCGCCGCCGGGCAGAGTATGCCGCACAGATGGCTGCCGAGCGGGACGCCATGCTCAAGCGGTTCCGCACCGCCAGCACCGTGTTCGGGGTGGGCATTCTGCTGGTGCTGGTGTACGCGCTGGGGTTCCGTCCCATCGACACCCCGCCGCAGGCCTATAAAGCCCCCGACCTCCGGCAGGAGACGGGCGCGATGCAGACGGCAGTTTCCACCGACCGCAAGACCCGGCTGGAGCTGGGGGAGTATCAGGGTGTGGACTGCATCCGCGCCAAGGACGGCCTTTTGTATGCCGCTGCGTGGAACGGTGCTGCGCTGAAAAAGCGCACCAGCGACCTTGTGCGCACCGATGGCGGCCACGCTGCCGCCATTCTGAGCGTGGAGGGCGAGCTGACCGGCTTTGCCTTTGATGCTGCCGGGGATGTGTGGCTGACCCAGCTGACCACCGCCGGGGGTACCTTGTGCCGCGCTAAGCACGACAGCTGGGGCGCAGCGGTGGAGCAGGTAGTCACCCAGCTGGACGGTGCGCCGCTGGGGGCAGTATCTGCCGTGGAGGTAAGCCCGGCGGGCAAGGTATACTTTGCAGTGGCAGCGGCGGCAGGCGCGGAGAACGGGCTGGAAAGCACCCTGCGCACCGAGCTGCTGGCGCACACCGCCACCGGCTGCGTGTATGTGTACGACCCCGCCGCCCGCACGGTGGAAAAGGTGCTGGGCGGAGTGGCAGGCGCTGCCGGTCTGGCACTCAGCCCGGACGGCAGCACCCTGTATGTCTCCGACCTCGGCAGCCGCTGCATCTGGGCGGTGGATGCCGCTGCCCGGGAACTGACCGCCGGGGGACGGGGCTGCACCGCTGCCTTTGCCGGTCTGCCGGGCTATCCCGGAGCGTTGGCTGCAGACACGGACGGCACGCTGTACATCAGCTACCGCTGGACGCGCAGCGGCTGGCTGGAAAAGAACGCGGACAGCACCCTGCTGCGGGGCATCGCCCTGCGGGCGGGGCAGAATACGCAGGAGCGGCTGTTCCGGTGCACCGCAGACGCCCCCTGCGCTGAGGCAGTGAGCCTTGCCACCGGGGCTTGGGAGCAGACCTTTACCGGCCTTGCACAGGACAGCTGCGCGGCGGTGTGTCCGGTGGAAAGTAAAGTATATTTCGGTGCAGCAGGGGCAGACAGCCTGCTGGCTGCAAACCGATAAGCGAGGTGTTTTTGTATGACCGAAGCATTTGCAAAACAGATCGAGACCGAGGCACGGCAGGCAATGACCGAGCTTGTGGCTGCGGCAAAGCTGAAAAAGGGAGATGTGCTCGTGGTGGGCTGCTCTTCCAGTGAGATGGTGGGCGGTCACATCGGCAAGGATTCCAGCATAGAAGCCGCCCGGGCGCTGTACGCGGGCGCTGCGCCGGTGCTGGCAGAAAAAGGCATCTGGCTGGCAGCCCAGTGTTGCGAGCACCTGAACCGCGCCCTTATCCTTGAGCGGGAAGCCGCAGAGAAGTATGGCTGGGAGGAAGTGTGCGTCGTGCCCCGTCCCCATGCGGGCGGCAGCTGGGCCACCACCTGCTGGAAGAACTTCAAAGACCCTGTGGCAGTGGAGGAGATCCGCGCCAACGCGGGCATGGATATCGGCGGCACCCTGATCGGGATGCACCTGAAGCGGGTGGCAGTGCCGGTGCGGCTGAGCCTTAATAAGATCGGCGAAGCAAACATTCTGTGCGCCTACACCCGCCCGAAGCTGATCGGCGGCGAGCGTGCCCGCTATACCGAGGAGGATTGAGCGACATGGCAGAAAAAACGTTGGAAGAGATGCGGCAGGCCGTGGCCGAGATCCGGGAAAAGATGGCCGCAGCCGCCCGGGAAGCCGGGCGCGACCCGGCAGCGGTGCAGCTGTGCGCCGCCTGCAAGACCCGCACAGCGCAGACCATTGCAGCCAGTGCGGCTTTGCCCATTGATGTGTTTGGCGAAAACCATGTGCAGGAACTGTGTGCAAACTGCGATGCCGGAGCTTACTGCGGTAAGCCCAGCCATTTTATCGGCCATTTGCAGACCAATAAGATCAAAAAGGTACTGGGGCGGGCAAGCCTGATCCAGAGCGTGGACAGTGAGCATCTGCTGCTGGCCATCGAGAAGGAAGCCGCCAAGGCCGGCATCGTGCAGGATATCCTGCTGGAAGTGAACATCGGCGGGGAGGAGAGCAAGACCGGCGCCGCGCCGGAGCTGCTCTGGCCGCTGCTGGACACCGCCGCCGCACAACAGCATATCCGGGTCAAGGGCCTGATGGCCATCCCGCCCGTGAACGACGACGATGCCCGGAACCGCCGGTATCTGGCACAGGTGTATCAGCTGTTCGTCAAAGCAGGGGAGCGGGGCTACCACAACGTGGAGATGCAGACCCTTTCCATGGGCATGAGCGGCGATTTTGAAAACGCTATCCGGGAGGGCGCTACCCTTGTGCGCATTGGCACCGCCATCTACGGCGCGCGGGATTACAGTAAAAAGTAACGATAAAAACGGAGGAACCATGCCGAAAACCAAGCCTAACGACCCCGGGGCGCACCACGCAAGCAGCGGTGCGCTGATCCGGCGTTTTCTGCCGTATCTGGCAAACTATAAGATGGTGCTGTGCCTTGATCTGTTCTGCGCAGCACTGACCACCCTGTGCGATATCGTGCTGCCCAAGATCATGAGCATCATCACCAACTCTGCCATGGGGGTGGGCATCACCCTGACGGCGGGCATCGTGCTGAAGCTGGCGGCGCTCTACTTTGTGCTGCGCATCATCGACGGCGCAGCCAGCTATTATATGTCCAGCATCGGCCACATCATGGGCGTGCATATCGAGACGGATATGCGCCGGGATGCCTTTGACCATCTGTTGCAGCTGGATCACACCTACTACAACAACACCAAGGTGGGCACCATCATGGGGCGCATCACCAACGATTTGTTTGATGTGACCGAGTTCGCCCACCACTGCCCGGAGGAGTTTTTCATTGCGGGCATCAAGATCGTGGCGTCCTTTGTCATTTTGTGCCGCGCCAGCATCCCGCTGACCCTGGCGGTGTTTGCCTGCGTGCCGCTGATGGGCGTGGTGTCGGTGTACCTGAACGGCCGTCTGCGGGCGCGGTTCCGTCAGCAGCGCGTCCAGATCGGCGAGCTGAACTCCACCATCGAGGACAGTCTGCTGGGACAGGGCGTGGTCAAGGCCTTTGCCGCCGAGGACGAGGAGCGGGAAAAGTTTGCCAAGGGCAACCGCGACTTTGAGCAGATCAAGACCCTTGGCTACTACGCCATGGGTGCCTTCAACACCTCCACCCGTCTGTTTGACGGGTTGATGTATCTGGTGGTCATTCTGGCGGGCGGCCTGTCGCTGGTGTACGGTAAGATCACCGCCGGCGACCTTGTGGCCTATATGCTCTACGTCACCACCCTCATCGCCACCATCCGGCGCATCGTGGAGTTTGCCGAGCAGTTCCAGCGCGGCATGACCGGCATCGAGCGCTTTGCCGAGATCATGGACACCCCGGTGGCCATCAAGGACGCACCGGACGCAGTGCCATTGCAGCCCGGCCCCGGCGAGATCCGGTTCGAGAAGGTATGCTTTGAGTACCCGGACGACCACAACAAGGTGCTGCACGACGTCAGCTTGGACATCCGCGCCGGGGAGCGTCTGGCGCTGGTGGGTGCCTCCGGCGGCGGCAAAACTACCCTGTGCAACCTGATCCCCCGCTTTTACGAGGTGACCAGCGGCCGCATCCTCATTGACGGGCAGGATATCCGCCGGGTTACCCTGAAGAGCCTGCGGCAGGATATCGGCATCGTGCAGCAGGACGTGTACCTGTTCAGCGGCACGGTGGCGCAGAACATCGCCTACGGCAAGCCCGGCGCCACCCGGCAGGAGATCGAAGCTGCCGCCCGGCTGGCGGGCGCGGAAAAGTTCATCCTTGCACTGAAGGACGACTACGACACCTATGTGGGCGAGCGCGGCGTCAAGCTGTCCGGCGGACAGAAGCAGCGCATCGCCATTGCCCGGGTATTCCTGAAGAACCCGCCCATCCTGATCCTGGACGAAGCCACCAGCGCACTGGACAACGAGAGCGAGATCCTTGTGGGTCAAAGCCTTGAAAAGCTGGCTCACGGCCGCACCACCCTGACCATCGCCCACCGCCTGACCACCATCAAGGACTACGACCGTATCCTTGTGCTGGGCGAGGAGGGCATCGTGGAAGAGGGCACCCACGCCCAGCTGCTGGAAAAGCAGGGCGTCTACTACCGCCTGTGGAACCAGCTGCCCGCAGAGGATGAGGAATAAAAGAGCCTGAAATACAAAAAAGACACCCGAAAGGGTGTCTTTTTTCTGTATGGGCCAGGCAGGACTTGAACCCGCGACCAAGCGGTTATGAGCCGCCAGCTCTGACCAGCTGAGCTACTGGCCCGTATGTGGTGCTGCATTGCTGCAACACGCACTAGTATAACAAAAACCGCGCAAAAAGGAAAGCATTTTCCGCAAAAATCATTTGGTGCGGTGGGCATCCAGCTTTTGCAGCATAAATTCGTCCAGCATGGCGGGCGGGAACAGCGGTTCCTTGTAGCCAAAGGCCTCCCGGATAAAGATCAAAGTCACCACGGTCTGGCGGCCGGGGTCCAGCCGCAGGGTGTACAAAGTGTCCAGCGGCTGCTGGCTGGGCTGGTGCAGCGTCAGGCGCAGCATAAAGCCGCCGTCGTTCTCCCGGCGGCACTCGTAGGCAAAGAGGTCGGTGTCGCTGTGGGTATCCAGACGGTCAAAGCATTCGTCCAGCGCAAGGTCGGTGCGGAACTCGGACAGGCCGGCGGGGCCGTACTGGCTGCGGCGGTTTGTCTCCCGCCGGGAGAGCAGGTACACGATGATGCCCAGCGCACAGGCTAAAAGACAGACGGAAACGACAGCGTTCATGGAAAGACCTCCCCCAAAAGAGTTTTCCTTATTGTAACACAACCTGCGGGGGTTTGTGCTATAATATTTACAATTCTTTTTTAAATTTTTCTGCAGGCCGGGCGCAAACGCCCGGAGGAGGGGCTCATGAAGCTTAAATTTACACGCAAGACCTGGTATTTCTTTTTGCTGGCTGCTGCGGCGGTGTCCATGCTGGGCGGCTTTGCCGTGCTGGGCGGGATGGATTTTTCCGGGCTGGAAATGATCGTATTCTGCCTTACCGGCATCGCGGTGCTGTTTCTGGCGGCGCAAAAGGGTGCACCGGCAAAGGAAAAACGCAACTACACCGGCGTGTTCGTGGTGCTGATGCTCAGCAAGCTGGGTGCCAGCGGCTGGGCGGGCGATATCTGCTCGGCGCTGGTGTGGCCTGCCTTGCTGGCAACGGAGTACGAGCGCGGCAGACCCATCCAGCGGCAGTTGCAGCTGGTGAGCGCCGCCGAGGTGCTGCGGCTGGTGTTCTGGATGCTGACCAAGTACGCGGGCATGAGCGGCCTTGCCTTCTGGACGAATATCCTGTTCGTACTGCTGACCTGCGCCCGGGGCTGGGCGGGGCTTACCCTGTATAAGACGCAGGAGGAGACCCTGTGACCCAGCGCCGCAGGACGTCTAAAGCCAAGGCAAAACGCCGATTTGGCCGCAGAGCCTTTCTGACCGGGGCGGGCGTTGCCGCCTGTGCTGCGGCGGGGTGGTACCTGCGGCAGAAAAGCGATGCAGAAAAGACCGCTGCCTCCGGGCAGGATACGCCCCCGGTGCCAAACCCCGCCCTGCCCGCCGGGGAGTGGCGGGCGGTGTGGGTGAGCTATCTGGACTGGGCGCTGCTGGATTTCTCCACCGAGGATACCTTCCGCGCCGGGGCGGCGCAGCTGCTGGACAACTGCGCCGGGCTTGGACTGAACACCGTGCTGGCGCAGGTGCGTCCCTTCGGGGATGCACTGTACCGCAGCAGTTTGTTCCCGTGGAGCCATCTGTGCACCGGGGTGCAGGGCAAAGACCCCGGCTTTGACCCGCTGGATGTCTTTCTTACCGAGGCGCACCGCCGGGGCATCGGGGTGGAGGCGTGGGTCAACCCCTACCGCCTGCGCTCCTCGGCGGCGATGCCGCCGAATCTGGCAGAGAATAATCTGGCCAACACCCACCCGGACTGGCTGTGCACCGCCGGGGAGGGGCTGTACCTGAACCCCGCCGTGCCCGCCGCCGCAGACTATGTGGTGCAGGGGGTGGCAGAGCTTGTGCAGAACTACCCGGTGGACGGCATCCACTTTGACGATTACTTTTACCCCACCACCGATGCCGCCGTGGACGCGGCACAGTTTGCGGCAAGTGGCGCAGCCGATCTTGCCGCGTGGCGGCGGCAGAACGTCACCGCGCTGGTGGCGGCGGTGCACCGCACCGTAAAGGCGGCAGACCCCACATTGCGGTTTGGCATCAGTCCGCAGGGCAACCCGGACAACGACCTTGACCAGCAGTACAGCGATGTGACCGCGTGGCTGGCGGCGGGCGGGGAGGAGAAGGTCATCGACTACCTCTGCCCGCAGGTGTACTGGGGCTATGGCTTTACCCTGCACTCCGGCAGCACCCGCTTTGCCTTTGAAAACATCGTCCCGGCGTGGCTTAGCTACCCCCGGGCGGGGGATGTGGCGCTGTACTTTGGGCTGGGCGCGTACCGGGTGGGCACCGGGGATGGCGGCGCGAACCCGGACAGCGTATCCGGCTGGAGCACCGGCAGTGCGCTGGCGGCGCAGGTAAAGGACTTACGGCAGCAGGCGGCGGGCGGCTGGGCACTGTACCGCTACGGCAGTCTGTTCGGGCCGGAGGCTCCCGCGCTGGCCGAGGCCGAGTGTGCAGCGCTGCGGGCGTTGAATACGTGAAAATTTGTGCAGAAACAGGCGGCAAACCGCACAAAATAAAGATAGGCATCTTGTGCAGAGCGGCGAAATGCGGTATACTTAACTTGTATCTGCCCGTTGGCAGAGACGCACGAAAAAGAAAAAGTTTCTTTGTTTCTATGAGGAAAACTATGAAGATGAAAAAACAGCTTTTGGCATTGCTGCTGGCGGCGGTGATGGTGCTTAGCCTGACCGGCTGCAAGGATACCCTGAAAAAGGTGGCGCAGAAGATAACAGGCCACTCCGAGGAAGTGCAGGAGGAGGACACCACCCGCTGGGCGGAAGCCACCACCGACCCGCTGATCATTCAGGGCATTGCGGATGCCTCGGCAAAGTATGCCACCGCCACCGCAGACGGCTGCCTGTATGCGGTGTTCAACGGCATCTGGAGCCGCAACACCGGCTACTTTACCGTGCCGGGCGGCAGTTTGAACATTATGGCCTGCGGCACCGCCGAGGGCACCCAGAAGTTCAAGGTTGCACTGTGGAAAAAGGTGGATGGCGGCGCAGAGTATGTGCCGGACAGCACCTACTATATCAAGACCGATGGCACCGACTACCGCTGCACCATTTCCGGGCTGGACCCGGCGGCGCAGTACCGTGTGACCATCTCGTATGATTCCAGCCGGTACTACCTGTATGGCCTGATGAAGGTGGAGGGCATTGCCGGATGACGACCCAGACGAAAAATTCAATGCTGCTGATGCTGTGCGCCCTGATCTGGGGCACAGCCTTTGTGGCGCAGAGCGCCGGCTCCGGCATGGGCGCGTTCTCCTTTCTGGCAGGGCGCAGCTGGATGGCGGTGCTGGTGCTGATCCCCACGGTCAAGGCGTTTGACGCCTTGCACCACCGGCAGGGCAGGCCGGACGGCAAGCCTAAGACGGCGGCAGAGCGCAAGCAGCTGCTGAAAGCCGGGCTTGTGTGCGGCACGCTGCTGTTTTTGGCCAGCGCGGCGCAGCAGCTGGGCATCACGCTGGACCCCTCCACCGCAAAGGCGGGCTTCCTGACCGCCATGTATGTGGTGCTTGTGCCGGTGTTCGGCCTGTTTCTGGGCCGCAAGGGCAGCGCACAGCTGTGGGTGAGCATGGCCATTGCCGTGGTGGGGCTGTACCTGCTGTGCATGAAGGACGGCTTTGGCAGCATCCAGAGCAGCGACTGGCTGCTGCTTTTGTGCGCGGTGCTGTTCAGCTTCCAGATCATGGCGGTGGATCATTTCTCCCCGCAGATGGACGGCGTGCGCCTGAGCCTTGTGGAGTTTTTTGTGGTGTCGGTGGAAAGCACCGTGGCGGCGCTGCTGTTCGAGCAGCCTGCCATGGCAGAGTTTGTCACCTTCGCCGGGCCTATCCTGTACTGCGGCGTGATGTCCAGCGGCGTGGCCTACACCCTGCAGATTCTGGGTCAGCGGGACCTGAACCCCGCCGTGGCCAGCCTGATCATGTGTCTGGAAAGCGTATTCAGCGCCTTGGGCGGCTGGCTGCTGCTGCACCAGAACCTTTCCTTCCGGGAATCTACCGGCTGCGTGCTGCTGTTTGCCGCCGTGGTGCTGGCGCAGCTGCCCCTTGGCCGCCTGATGCGGAGCAAGGCCTGAGATGCCGACAAAGCCGTGCGCCCAGCTGCGCAGCGTGGAGGGCATCCAGTACGAGCTGGTGCGCAAAAAGGTAAAGCAGCTGCATCTGCGGGTGCGCAGCAACGGCACCGTGATGGTAAGCATCCCCCTGACGGCCAGTCTGGAACAGGCTGACCGTTTTGTGCTGCAAAACGCCCAGTGGATCCGGGACACCCGGGTGAAGAACATCGCCAAGCGGAACAAGGACAACGCCGACCTGCCGGATAAAGCCACGGCGCTGGCCTACTTTACCGCCATGAGCGATAAGGTCTACCCGGCCTTTGCCGGGGTGCTGGGCGGGCAGAAGCCTGTTCTGAAGGTGCGCAGCATGACAAGCTGCTGGGGCGTGTGCTGCCCGGCTAAGCGGCAGATCACCCTTGCCTTGCAGCTGTATAACCAGCCCCCTGCGGCGCAGATCTATGTGGTAGTACACGAGTACTGCCACTTTTTGCAGTTGAACCACAGCCCGGCCTTCTGGGCAGAAGTGGAAAAGCTGCTGCCGGACTGGAAAGCCCGGCGGGAGCTGCTGAAAAGATAATCTATCGTAAAAACGGAGGGAAATTCCCTTGGAAAACGAAAAAAAGACCGGCGATAAATATTCCAAACTGGCCGGCAATACCCTGATCTTTGCAATCTCCAGCTTTTCGTCCAAGCTGCTCACTTTGATCGTACAGCCCTTTCTGACCTACGCCATGGCGGAGATCTCGGATCTGGGTCTGTCCAAGATCCTGAGCCAGTACGCAAACCTGCTCATCCCCTTTGTGTCCATGGGTATGTCCAACGCCATCATCCGCTTTGGTCTGGACAAGGGCAACAGCGAAAAGCAGGTGTTTACCAACGGCCTGCTCACCATTCTGGGCGGCTTTGGCATTCTGGTGCTGTGCTGGCCGGTCACCCAGTTTTTGCCGGATATGGCGCAGTACGGCCTGCTGATCTACATTTATGTGCTCATGAGCTGTCTGCGCACCCTGTGCACCCAGTTCGTGCGCAGCCGCCAGTGGAATAAGCTTGTGGCAGTGGACGGCGTGCTGTGCACCGTGGCGACCATGGCCTTCTATGTGCTGTATCTGGTGGGCTTCAAGTGGGGCGCCAATGGCTATCTGCTGGCCATCATCAGCGGCGACCTGACCAGCGTGCTGTTCTTGCTGTTCACCGGCAAGCTGTGGAACTATGTGGAGCTGAAGGGCATCAACAAAAAGCTGTGGCGGCAGATGCTCAACTTCTCGCTGCCCATGATCCCGGCGCAGATCAGCTTCTGGATCATCAACGCTTCCGACCTGTTCTTTGTGCGCGAGATGTGCGAAGGGCTGGACGGGCGCACCGGCAACGCATGGAGCGGCCTGCTTTCCACCGGCTACTTCCTGCCCACCATCCTGACCACGCTGGGCCTGATCTTCTACGATGCGTGGCAGCTTTCCGCCGTCACCGAGGAGGAGGAGCGCGCCCGGTTCTTTACCAAGATCTTCCGCACCTATTCCAGCGTGCTGTTCTGCTGCGCGGCGGGTATTATCTGGCTGTGCCGCCCGGTGATGCACGTCATGAAGTCCAACTATTACTACG
>ERZ1034901.1095-NODE-1095-length-19327-cov-17.639062_pt1 | contig 19327 bp, 18 predicted proteins | sample MGYA00520628_ERZ1034901 | MGnify/ENA primary metagenome ERZ1034901 (study PRJEB33766, sample SAMN09781783) | gut metagenome | biome: gut microbiome | host: Homo sapiens | place: Madagascar | study: EMG produced TPA metagenomics assembly of the PRJNA485056 data... | reverse complement strand
TTCTTACCACCTTTGTCTTTGTGAGAGTTGAGGACAAAAATCTTAATGAAATCCGCTTCCGCTCCGATGTTTATAAGATGCTTTCGGAACCAGGCAAAAGTGCCCCATATGCTATCCCTGATATCAAATTCGGCAATTTCAGCGAGCGAGAGTTTGAAGAGAAGGTCTCTCCTATCCTGGGTCACAGTGTTCACTTCTGCCAAGATAACGAGTCAATGAGTAGCTATGGCGTGATGCGAGGTCTGCATTTCCAGTGCCCACCTTACACACAAAGCAAGTTGGTACGCTGCCTAAAAGGTAGAGTCCTTGATGATACCCTCGGTATTGATTGGAAGATTCCTACAGAACATGCTAATCTCTCAGAGAAAGATACGAAGCATGCAATGCTGAAGGACTTTGATAGTCCATTCGATATCAATGTGGATTTATACAAACAGGGTCTTATGACAGATAAAGAATTTTTAGAGCGAATGACCTCGATGCTCCCAGAGGATTTTTAAGACAAAGCTGTTTAAATGCATACCTGCGGAAAAGCTTACAAGGAAATGATGAGCAGTTTGTATTTCTTGGAAGATGATCTATTCAACAATTCATGTTACTTCAAATTCGCAACAGAATTGTATTGTCTGAACAATGGATATATCCAAGGAAAAATAAACAAACTTGAAAAAATATTATTGTAACAAGGCTATTTTCAATATAGATAACTATTTAAACGATAAGAATTATGGCAACAATAACAGATTTTTCAGCATGGCTTTCATGTATAGATTTGAGTGATTATAATGATATTTGGTCATTATATCATACAGTATCAGACTTATCAGAATATTCATCTTTTAAGATTGATGTAAAAGAAGAAACAAATGGAACGAAGTATTTTCTAAATAGTGTTGAGTGTGATGATACTTTAATGTTAGCTTCAGAAGCTGCACGTCAGACATTTTTATCAATAATAGAAGATAATTATTGTGAAGGTATGGATATTGAGGGATATTATGCATATCATCATGCAATGGAAAAAGACGATTAATTCCTATGAAAATAATTAAGGCTTCACAATTGATATATTCTATCTCAACAGAGGTAGATACAGAAATAGAGATTACAGCTGTTAGAGTGAATCGTTTATGCTCTAATATGCGTCTTAAGGATATTTATTGCGAGTTGCGACAAATTGATTTTGAAGATCTCATGATGGAGTTCCCAAATGTAATTTCTATGGATGAATTAGAGGTAAGAGTTGAACCAACCCCAGAATTTAAATCTGCAATACAGAGTTATTTTCGTTTTGATTCTAATTTACTTAGTAATAAAGAACTTTTTAGATATTGGGAGGAAACGGATGAGTAATTATAAGCGTATTTTAGATAGTGTACATGGTTACATCAATGTGCCTAAAGAATACTGTGACAAAATAATAGATACTGTCTATTTTCAACGATTGCGTCGCATAGAACAAACATCAGGTCGTTCATTATTTCCAAGTGCACGACATGATCGCTTTATTCATTCTCTTGGCGTTTTTAATTTAGGTCAAAAGATAGTTCAGAGTATAAAACGTAGATACCCTAATGGTTTTACTGATCATGACCAACAAGTTTATGATAGTTATGTGATAGCTTGTCTCTTGCATGATGTATGTCATAGTCCATTTTCTCATACTTTTGAGAATTATTATGCTTTAGGAAATGACTTGCGTGGTCTTCTTACGGCAGCATTAAATGATGAGGGGTTTACTGATGATTGGGAAGTTTCTTTTTCAAATGCTGCACCTCATGAAATAATGAGTGCTTTGCTTGTCGTGAAAGAGTTCAGAAGTTGGATAGAAACAGAGGCTCATGCAGATATAAAATTGATAGTCAGAATGATAATTGGGTGTAAATATATGACTAATAAGAAGCATAAGAGTTTTGAAAATGCTTTTATTGATTTGATACATGGCGACATCATTGATGCTGATGGTTTGGATTATGCTTGTCGTGATGCATGGGCTTCTGGATATTGTACATCCAAGATAGATGTTGATCGTTTGATAGATTCCATTTCTATAGAAAAGGATGAAGAAGGACAATTTTTAATCTGCTATACAGCAAAAGCATTGAACGAAATCGAGGCTGTTTTAAATGTAAAGAGTTTCCAGCAAACAAATGTAATAACGCACCACACAGTGGTGTATGAGCAATATTTACTTGTTAAAGCGATGGAATCTGCCGCCCTTTTCCATATAGATGGTAAAGAAAATGTAGAAGATGCTAATGAGCGTACTTCTGCTTTGAAAAAACTATGTAACTTTGACAGCTTTGAGCATCCAATACAGCTACAAAATAGTAAAGTGAATTTAGTCTATCCTATGGATGATGATTTTGTATCATTAATGAAATATATTCCAAATGACAAGTATGTAAAACAATGGTTAAGCAGACAGTATGACTTAAAGCCACTTTGGAAATCCAAAGCTGAATTCTTCCACTTATTTCCAATGCTGATAGATAAGAAATATACAGACAAGAATTGGTTGTTTTCTGACGCATGTCAAAAATATATTTCTGAAGAGTTCGGTATCGCTTCATCTTCAATTTGGATTATCCCTGCAACCTCTAAATATAAGGGAAATCTTGCCAGCAAAGTACATTTGTATGTCAATGGTAAAATACATCTTTATACAGACTTATTTAAAGGAGATAAAAATTCCTTTATACCAAATCAATTACCGTTTTCTTATATCTATGTACCAAAAGATTATGATGTGAGCGCTATTGTCGCAAAGTTGAATGAGAAGATTAAAAGTTTTATTTTTAGTTAGTTTAATATAGACAAACATATAGTTATGATAGCATCAGTTCAATATAATGATTTAAGAGGAACGGCAGCAGCTGATATTGCTGACGGTTATATGAATTCACTTCAGAAATATCTCATGGACACATACGAAAAGTATAATTCTGAAAGATATGTTTGCCGTGGTTGTACAATATATATAGGTGGTCAAAGAAATTTTCCTACAGTAAGTTTAAACTTTCTTTGTTGGGATAAGGTTGCAGAAAAGTTTGTTCGATTTAACCCACATAACTTTATAAGCTTGAATGATGCTTTTTCGCTTTTCAAACGTTTTGAAATAATCATTGGGACAGATGTGAATGATATAGAAGTAGATAATGATGATTATTTAGATTTGATGTAACTATGGATTCTCAAATAGAATTTTCTCCAAAAGCCATTTATCAAATAGCTAATGTAATGGCAACTCAAAATTCTACAGACCCCAACTACATGAAAGGTCCTGAGTTGGTAAGCCTGTTTAACACATTGGGTTATCTTGATGCCTATACTTTTTCTGACGGACGAGGAATCCAAACTATTGACTATGGAGAAGGCTTGTCTCGATTGACTTATGTTACTAAGCGTTTGCAGGATTTGAATAAAGTTTGTCAAGTACCTAATGCAATACAAGAATTTTGTAATAGAGTTCAACAACCATCTGAGTTTGTTGACTCTATGAAGAAGTTGTTATCCCCTTTTGACTTGGAAAAGTTTGTTCCAACATTGTCCACAACTCCGAATGATAATGAAAATACTTCAGAATGTGGCAATTTTAATATAGATGAACAAGCCTACGAGATTGATAAAGCTAAAAAGGAGGAGAGCAAAAAACTTTGCCATGAACGTAGGAAGGCCTTGGAGGAATCTGTATTAGGGGAAATTCCTGATGGGCGTCGTGTCGTTTTTATAAGTTATTCTTGGGATTCTCCATCACATAAAGAATGGGTAGCCAAGTTGGCTAAAGATTTAGCCGATAACGGTATTTATGTCCTTTTGGATGAATATCTTGAAGGAGGAACAACACTTTCTTCTTTTATGGAATTAGGTATAGAAAGAGCAAAGAAAGTTTTGGTGATAGGGACTCCTAATTATCGGGAAAAATGTCTTGGATTGTCTTCTGGGGTAGCATTTGAGGAATCTATTATTCGTGAAAGTATTTTTCAGAATTTAGGTACCAAAAAGTTTATTCCTTGTCTTAGACTTGGAGAATTTACACAATCTTTTCCATTGATTCTTTCTGGTTGTAAAGGTTATGATTTCAGAAAGGACGATAATTATACAACCATATTGGATGATCTTTGTCGAGATATTTATGGGCAGCCTCGCCGTCCAAGACCGAAACTTGGTGATGTCCCTGATTACGCTAAACAATAATTGCCATCATGAATATAGAGAAAATGAAGTTAGGAACCAATGCTCGGCTTATACCGAAGGTTCTTGCAAAATATAGAGATACGTTTTATGCGTTGAAAGAATTGATTAACAATTCTCTTTATGCAAAGGCCAATCGCATAGACATCAATTTTGTTCCGTCTGAATGTGATGAAGATAGTATTTGTTTTCATCCGATAGACAAAATTCAAGTTTACGATAATGGCTATGGCGTATCTTATTCTGCATTTCGGAAAAGTATCATGGAAATAGCCACAGACAACAAAGCAGATGGTTATGGTGTCGGCCGTTTCAGTGCTTTGCAGATTGGCAGACAGATGCACATATCGACTGTCGGTTATGATTCAGCCACTGCATATTTTACTCAAACAGAGGTCGATTTTGACATTCAACAATTCGAAAAAGATGATTTGCAGACAAAGGAATTTGAGGTAAGAACATCCCAATTACCAAGTACACAAGATACATATTATAAGGTTGAAATTACGAATCTTTATCATAATGAGTCTGGTTGTAATAGAAAGAATAAGTTAGGTAAGGAGTTTTCAAAAGAAGAATTTCCTCAAAAACTATTTGAAAGCTATCCTCTTTATATATTTGAAGGTAAGGTTAAATTTTACTTTAATGGTGTTGAGCTCAAAAGAAGTGATTTTACGACAGAAGCCCCATCAGTAAAAAAGGTTTCCTATACAGATGTTTTTGGAAAAAAACATGAAGTTACTTTCAAATATTATAGCCTTAATTTGAAAGAGCCAAAACTTCGTCTGTTTTTGCAGTGTAATGATGGTAGTATCAACTATACTGCTTTAGAATTTACGTATAATTCAAATTGGTATGCTCCGTCATTAGGTACACAGTTTGTTATCATAGAATCAGATTACTTGACAAAAGATTTTTGCGATAATTATGATTTGGCTCATTTGAACAATAAGGAATGGCAGAGCTTTAGCGTATTCTTGAAAAAAGAAATTGATGAACATTACAAAAAAGGTAATGTAAAATATAAAAAATTCATCGAGAAACTCCAAAAAGATAAAAGTTATCCTTATAGTCAGTCCGAGTTGACAAGTCTTTCTTTGTCGGTAGATTTATTTAATCAAAGTGCCTTCATTATAGAAGATGACTTGAATATCTTAGAAACAGGGATAAACAATAAAAGGTTAATATATTCATTGCTAAGAAAGGTGATAGATGATGGTAATTTTAGCTTCATTATAGAACATGTGATGGGGCTGAGTAAAGAGAGTAAAGAAAAGCTTATTGATTTGCTTGACAAGACAAATTTAGAGGCAGTTGTCAATTATGCATCTACTATAGCCCAAAAAGAGCAAACTCTTGAATTGCTTAATAAAATAACTGTTTCTGAGTTAGGTAAACATTCAGAACAATATAAAGAGATTTCAAAATTGCTTTCAAGAAATATGTGGCTCTTTGGAGAACAATATACGGACACTATAGCCAAGGAACCAGATGAAGATACATGTAGAGTATTGGATCAACTTTTCAAAAGCAATATATCTTATAAGCCTCAGAAGAAATATAATAATGTATTGGAAAGTTGTAAGCCGAAAGTGAAATCCTTACCAGCAATGGCTTTTTATTCTGAAAGGAAATTTGCAGCCGACTTGAAGGAGATTCTTTGTGTAGTGATGCTAGCACCTTCTATTGAAGTAAGCCAACATGATTTGGCACAGATTGATAGTTATATCTACCAGTTGGAAACGAATAATACAATCGTGAAAGATGGAGTTAAATTCAACTTTTATTTCATAGTATCAGTGCTTGGAAATTTTGCCAAATCGCAATTAAGCTCATCTAATTTGAATAGTAGTGAGCCTTTCCTGTATAAAAAGATTATCCAAAATGGTAATGATATAAAGGCTTATCTTATTGAATGGCGACAACTTGTAAAATGTAACAAAGAAAAGTTGTCTTATGCTTCTACGTCACTAAAGATGAATAAAATGGATGTGGAATCTACTTTTATGCAAGAATACTCTGATTTGTTAGAAAAGAAAAATTTAGGTCAATTGCATGTCGTAAAATAACCACAATTGAATATAAGTACCTTTCTCTCAATTAGATAACAACAAGCGAATAGCAAAGAATACGCTGCTTCTTTACTTCCGAATGCTCTTTATGATGGTTGTGTCGCTATACACGAGCCGATTCATACAGAATGTGTTGGGAGTGGAAGACTTTGGAATATTATAACTAAGAAAAAAATAATTTCACTATGAAAGAATTCAAAGATATAAAAATAGCAGTAGCCGGTACCGGCTACGTAGGTCTGAGTATAGCAACCCTGTTGTCTCAGCACCATCATGTAACAGCAGTAGATGTAATCCCAGAGAAAGTGGAGAAACTCAACAACAAGATTTCTCCAATACAGGATGATTACATCGAAAAGTATTTGGCTGAATAGCCATTGAACCTCGTGGCAACCCTTGACGGTAAGTCGGCCTATAAGGATGCAGACTTCGTAGTGATTGCGCACCAACCAACTACGACCCAGTAAAGAACTACTTCGATACAACCATGTAGAAGAAGTCTTCGACCTGGTTTTGGAGGTAAACCCAGATGCAGTGATGGTCATTAAGAGCACCATCCCTGTCGGTTATACCCGCAACCTCTACTTAAAGTATGCCAAGAAGGGCGTGAAGAAGTTCAACCTTCTCTTCTCTCCAGAGTTCCTTCGTGAGAGCAAGGCACTCTATGATAACCTTTACCCAAGCCGTATCATCGTAGGCTATCCAAAAATTATCGACCGTCCAGAGTTCGCAGAGGAGAACGAGGCTATTGTAGAGAGCAACCGCACCCGTAAGGACTATATTGCTGATGCCGTTCTTCAGAGGGCAGGCTATTACAGCTATGCCGATGCTAACAGCTATGATGCCAGCAAGGAGCACAGCTGTGTGATTGGTATCTATCGCCTGACCATGAAGTCAAACAGCGATAACTTCCGCCAGTCAGCTATCCAGGGCATCATGAAGCGTATAAAGGCAAAGGGTGCCGAGGTAGTCATTTATGAGCCAACCTTGGAAGAAGGCAGCACCTTCTTTGGTAGCCGAGTAGAGAACAATCTCGAAGCCTTCAAGAAGCAGAGCCATGCCATCATCGCCAACCGCTACGATGCTTGCCTAGATGATGTAAAAGATAAGGTTTATACTCGAGATATATTCCGAAGAGATTAGTACAAAAGAAAAAATGGTGTAAATTAATCCTTGATTATTATGCAATTAAAGACATTGTATATAAAAGGCTTCAGAAATTTCAAGGAAGTTACGGTAAATTTTAACGAGCATAGTTTGATGATTGGTGCCAACGATGTTGGTAAAACCAATTTGATATATGCATTACGGCTACTCCTTGACAGAAGTTTCTCTGATTATGACTATGAGTTGACAGAATCAGACTTCTTCGCTTATGAGGAAACTCGTGAGATAGTAATTCGTGCATATTTTGAAAACATTACGGAAGATTGCATATTGGCTCGACTTCCTGGAAAAATAAGCGATGATGGAAAATTGGTTCTTCAATATATGGCTTCTATTGATAATGGTAAAGTTGAATATCAGTTTTATTGTGGAAAAAGTGATTCCGAAGATGATTTGAAAGATATTGATAGCCCATTCTATCGGAAATATTTAAACTTGAAATATATAAGCAGCCGTAGAGAGTTTTGGAGCTATATCAATAAAACTAAGAAGGAACTTCTGCTGCAAGCCAAGGGTAATAGAAGTACAGATATAATTGAGGCAGATGATACTTTGTATAGTGAGATTGAGCAAAAACTTCAAGAGGTAGATTCTAAGATACCACAACTTTCATACGTCAAGAATGCGACAGAACAGTTGAATAAGGAACTGGATAAGTTGTCAATTCATAATAGAGAACAACAAATTGTTTTTGATACAGCTTCTACTGACGTAGATCGAGTTATTCAAAACGTATCTGTGACTTCTAAATATGGTGACAAGAAACTGAATATTGGCGGTGAAGGCCGTATCAATCAGATATATCTGTCACTGTGGGCCTCTCAAAACCAGCTTACTGAAATTTCAAATGAGGTTTCCATTATCTGTATTGAAGAACCTGAGGCGTATTTGCATCCACATCAACAGAGGGAGGTTGCTACATATTTGGGGAGAACTTTACAAGGACAAGTTATTTTGTCCAGTCATTCTCCATATATTGTGAGTGAGTTTAGCCCCAATTCTATTATCAGATTGTATAAGCAAAATACCCATGATACGTCTGTCGCTTCTAATGGATGTTCAGAAGTTATTGCCGAAGGTATTGATGATTTTGGATATAGAATGAGTGTAATACCTGCCGAGGCTTTCTTTTCTGATTGTGTGATTTTGGTAGAGGGTCCCTCTGAAATGGTATTCTATAAGACACTTGCAAAGCAAATTGGAATAGAACTTGATCGTTTGAATATTTCTGTCCTTAGTGTAGAAGGAGTTAGCTTTCCTACATATATGAAGATACTCAATGCAATGCATATCTATTGGATTTCACGTACAGACAATGATATTATGAAAGTTCCACGAAAAGATGAATACCGATATGCAGGAATAGAACGGAGTATATCTTTCTATCTTGAATTTTGCCAGCATGAAGATGCAGATGTTAAGGTAATTGATTCAGAAAGGGGTAATTTACGCTTTACAGATAAGAACAATATACCAAAAGAGTCAAAGAATGCAGCAACGAAAATTGTAGAATTATTGTTAGAGCAAGATGTGCTATTAGCAAAGCAAGGACTTGAAGAAGATCTCTACAATAGTCCGGTTCAAGAAGAGCTAAAAGAATTTTATGGTAAAGATTTAACTTATGAAGAAGTTATAAATAAGATGAAGGAACACAAAGCTATCAATATGTATGACTTCTTGAAAAAGCAGAAGACCTGCTTGAAGAAATTGAAAAATGATGCATTAGCTTTGCCGCTTGTTCTAGCCAAAGAATATATAGAAAGTCAATATGGTTCCTACTGAGATTCAAAAAGATATAATCCGATGTGATGGCAATGTTGTTGTTCTTGCTTCTCCTGGTAGTGGCAAGACGTTTGTCCTTTCAGAGAAAATACGTCGAGTATTGAAAGAAAACATCTCTTTAGATTATCAAGGAGTCATAGCAATATCTTATACCCGAAAAGCATCCGCTAACTTGAAAAAGCGAACTTTGGGTGATGGTATTCAAAACAAGAATTCATTCTTTGGTACTATAGACAATTTCTGTCTGACTCAGATTGTGGAGACTTTTGGGTGTTATATGTGTGGGCATCCTTCGAAAGAAGTTGAGGTGAAAGGCATCAATGAGCTGGGGAAAGAAGAAAAAAGTCGGTTTGAGTGGATAAACAATATACATCCTGAATATACAGATATAGAAGAATCGCAATTTGCAGATTTGGAAGATTTGTACAGAAAAGGATATGTTTTGGTGGAAAGCTTGGAATTGCTAGCACTTCATATCATAAAGAAAAGTTCAGCATGCCAGAAATATCTTCAAGCACGATATAAATATGTGTTCATTGACGAGTTCCAAGATGCAGACACGTATACCAATGAACTATTTCTATTATTGCTTGATTTAGGATTAACAGGAATTGCCGTAGGAGATGTAAATCAATCAATATTTGGTTTTGCCCATAAAGACAGCATATATTTAAAGTCTTTAGTGAAGACCCCTAATTTTACTTCCTTTAATTTGGGTGATAATTTCAGATGTTCTATACCAATCATTAATTATTCTAATAGGCTGTTAGATGAGAACAGTAATATTCTTGATACAGATAAAGAAGGTATGTACTTAGTTCGTGTCAAAGGCTCAGAGTATAGTATAGCTGAGTATATAGACAATGAAATCGAAAGCATCAAGTCAAAGTGGAATGTAACAGATAATAACGAAATTGCTATATTGGTAAAGAATGAGCGGACGCAAAAAATCATTGATGAAAGCCTTGAAAATCCTCATAGATTAGTTAAGACTACCTCTCTGGATATGGATTTGAATCCCAAGTCTCGTCTGTACACTTTGTTACTTTGTTATTATTTTGACGATTCAGTGTCATTTATGAGTGTATTGGATGAATATGTAGAGTATGAAGCCCTAACCTTGTATGAAAGAAACAGATTGCATGAAGAAAGCCTTGTCATCAAATCTATAGAAGAGACAGATATAGATCAACTTTCAACTCATTTCAAGGCAATAGCAGATATATTGTTACCAAGGATTCAAGATGGAGCTTCACTTCAGAAACTAAATAAGACTTTGGCTTCTGAGAAAGATTTAGAGTCATATAAGCCAATGTCAAGTAACGAGATTCAAGTAATGACTCTTCACAAGTCAAAAGGCTTGGAATTTGATGTTGTCTTTCATTTGAATATGAGCGATTGGGAATTGCCATATAAACAGATAGAGCATGGTGATTTTAATAATCCTAGATACCCTAATTGGGAGCAAGATCTTAATCTTCATTATGTGGGAATTACAAGAGCAAGGAAAGTTTGTTATTTGGTTCGAGGAACCCAAAGGACGAACTCTTATGAATGTCTGAAAATCGCAAAGGATTCGGAGTTCCTTAGCATTCATGGACTTGACACTTTACGTAAGGATATATGGTATGGATTTTAGATAGTATATTATGTCAAATCAAACATCAGATAATAACAAGCGAATAGCGAAAAGAATACGTTGCTTCTATATTTCCGAATGCTGCTTTTGATGTTTGATCATAGTTTATGAGACGATGTTTATAGCATGGATGTTGAAATGACAGAGAATATTATGAGCGAGGAACAATACAATGAATTGCTGAAAGCCTACACAAAGGAGGCTTTGGCAAACATGATAAAGACTGATATACGCAGTAGGTTTCCTGAACCTTTTGCAAGTATTTATTGCCAACAATTTGAAAATTTCAAAAATGTTGCAGATTTCTTGGAATTTGCAGCAAAGTTAATGAGGAGATAACATTTATGAAGGGAATTGTGTTGGCAGAAGAGAGCAAGGTAGTAGTTCAAGGCTAGGATGGCTATATCGTATCCGAGAAGCACGAACAGCTGCTTGCCTGCTCATAAAAAGGACAACGGTGAATAATAATTTGATAAATTGAAAATAGAATATGCCTAGAGTACATTATTATAAATATAGAAGCTTGTCTAATCTGAGATTTTTCTTGGATATTCTGATATATAAAAGACTATGTATGGCTTCTTATAGTGAGCTTAATGATCCTATGGAAGGAGCTTTTGTTATTACTGGGGATCATAGAAATATAGACAATTCTTGGCTTGAAATATTAAGAAGCGAGAAAAATGATTTGAGAATTTGTTCTTTGTCTCGTAGCTTTAATAATATTTTGATGTGGGCTCATTATGCTGATTCCAATAATGGATGTTGTATTGAATGTGAAGTTGTGTCTTCACCTGATATCGTTGAAGAAATTTCGGTTGATTATGTCCCACATGTCGAGCCTGTAGCGCACTTGGATCCCCCTCAAGCAGCAAAGCAAATTTTATCAAGAAAACTAGAATGTTGGAAATATGAAGATGAGGTACGCTTTTTGAAACATGTACCTAAAGATTCAAATAAAATAAAATTCATTAAAATTAAAATACATCGTGTTTATTTAGGAATAAAACTCTCAAAAACAGATTTGACGTTTTATACAAATCTTATCCATTCCATCGATGATTCAATAGAAGTCGTACGAATGAGAAAAGACGATTTGTCTTATTAATGAATAAAAAAGTGTTAAAAATGATTTGGTAAAATATTTAATACAAAATAAAACAATGGAAGAAAAAGTAATAGAATTGATTGCACGTGTACTTAATGTACCAACAACAGAAATAGAAATGGATACCGAAATCGGTGAGCCAGATGAGTGGGATTCTCTTCATAATGTTGAGATCATCTCACAGTTGGAGAAGGAATTTAATGTGAAGATTACATCTGATATGATTATGGACTTGGAGGATGTATCTGATATTGTTAGTCTCATTGAAGATTTGACAGAATAATATTAACTTAGAGTTCTGAGAATATTAAGAGACGATACAATAGAACAATATAGTACAAAGGATATTTATATGTTAGAAAGTATCGAAAAACAAATATGGCACTGGGCAACCGTGCAGCCCGATAAGATAGCAGTAAAGAGTGGAAAGAAATCTGCAACATATCTTCAGTTGTGTCAACGCATATTGGGAGCAAGAGATTATTTCAAATCTCAATTATCACAAAACGAAGGAAATGTTGTTATTCTGGCAGCTGGTAAGCAGATTGAGTTTGTTTATGCATATTTTGGCGCACACTTAGCAGGATTAAAGGTAGTTCCTATTGATGCAGCAACAAATCCTACCAGATTGGATTATATTGTGAAGCAAACGCATGCTAATCTTCTGGTTGGTTTTGGTGAAAGTGAGCAGGAGATTGCTAAGGCTAGATTGAAAGACTTTGCAGAGTTAACTGCTGATTTCTCTACACCTTTGTTTTCTGATGGAAATGAAGTTGCAGACATTCTTTTTACAACAGGTACTACAGGTAAACCTAAAGGGGTACCTTTGACTTATGACAATGAGGCTGCTGCAGCAAGAAATATCAATGAGTTTATTGGTAATTCACAGGAAGATGTTGAACTTCTAGCTCTTCCAGTCAGCCATTCCTTTGGCTTGGGTAGAGTAAGATGCTGTCTGTCTAAGGGAGCGACATTAATCCTGCTTGGTAGCTTTGCCAATGTAAAGAAGATATATCGCACGATGGAGGAAGACCATGTAACAGGTTTCACAATGGTTCCTGCCAGTTGGCGATACCTCAAAAAACTTACAGACGATAAACTGGGTGAATTCAAGGAGCAACTTCGATATATAGAAATGGGCAGTGCCTTCTTCTCTAAGGATGAGAAGCAGGAACTTGCCGATCTGCTTCCTCATACTAGAGTATGTATGCACTATGGTTTGACTGAAGCTTCTCGTTCTGCTTTTATGGAATTTCATCAGGATAAGGCACATTTGGATTCTGTAGGAAAGGCTTCACCAAATACAGATATCAAGGTGCTTGAAGAAAATGGAAAAGAGTGTGCTGTTAATCAAGAAGGTGAAATCTGCGTAAAAGGTGACCATGTAACTCATGGATATCTTGACTTGCCAATAGAGGAATCTTTCTTTGGTGATTATTTCCGTACTGGTGATTGGGGATATAAGACAGAAGAAGGATATATTTATTTAATAAGCAGAAAGAAAGAACTGATTAATGTCGGTGGTAAAAAGGTAAGTCCTATAGAAGTAGAAGAGCAGTTATTCAAGATTTCTGGTATAGCAGATTGCGCTTGTATTGGCGTGTCAGATGAGGAAGGTGTTCTTGGCGAGGTTGTTAAGGCATTCATTGTGAAAGACAAAGATAGTGGCATTACTTTTGATGATATTAAAAACCAACTGAACGGTAAACTAGAGTCTTATAAACTTCCTGTTCACTATGAATGGATAGATGAAATACCAAAGACTCAGAATGGAAAAATTCAACGAGGTTTATTAAAATGATTGATATAAAGAATAAAAAAGATTGTTGTGGTTGTCATGCTTGTGGTGATGTGTGCCATGCCCAGGCGATTACTTTCCATACCGACCATGAAGGATTCTGGTATCCAGAGGTAGATAAGGAAAAGTGTACTGATTGTCATCTTTGCGAGAAAATTTGTCCGATGATTAACATCGACAAGTTGAAGCATAATGATTTGTCTGAGCCAAAAGTTTTTGGTGGTTATAACAAGGATATTGTTATTCGCTTTGATAGTACATCTGGTGGTATCTTTACTCTTCTTGCTCAAGCCATGTATAAGCAGAAGGGATATGTTAGTGGTGCCATCTATACGGATGACTTGAAGGTATTCAACTTCATTTCTAATGACAAGAAAGATTTGAAGCGTCTTCGTAGTTCCAAGTATGTACAGAGTAATGCTGAAGGTTTATATAAGCAGATCAAGCAGTTGCTGATAGCTGGCGAAAAGGTTTTAGCCTGTGGCTCACCTTGCCAGATGGCTGCTCTGCGAAGCTTCCTTCGTAAGGATTACGATAATCTTATCATTGTAGATTTCCTTTGTCGTGCAACGAACTCTCCAAAGGTCTTTGAGAAGTATAAGGAGTCTTTGGAAGCTCGCTATGGTTCTAAGATTGTATCTATTAAGGACAAGAACAAGGATCACGGTTGGCATAGTCTTGCCAGAAAGATAACATTCGAGAATGGTCAGGTATATTATGGTGAAGGTCATGAGGATGATTATCGCCGTGGATACCACGACAATGTCTTTGAGCGCCCATCTTGTTATGAATGTAAGTTCAAGGGTATTCCACGTATGAGTGATATCACTCTTGGTGATTTCTGGGGAATTGGTCAGGTAGATTCTTCTTTGGAACAGAACTTAGGAACCTCTCTTATCATGATTAATTCCAAGAAAGGTTTGGAATACTTTGATAAAATTAAGGATAAGTTAGTTGTTAAAGAGTTTACTTTGAAGGATATTGTCCCAGGTAATAGTACTGCTATAATGGGTGGTAAGCTTCCTTATCCTGCCAATATCAATCGAGATGAATTCTTTAAGGCTCTTGATGAAATGCCATTTGATAAATGTTCAGCTAAGTTCTTCCCATACGAGAGTAATGATAAGATTTCTGCTAAGCGAAAGGTAAAGAATATCCTTCGTGTCATTTATCACAATAAGAAGAATCCAATGCAGTTGCTCCGTATCTTCTATTGGAATTACTGTAGAAAAAATATTCATAGCAATCTGTTGGAAGGTAAGGTCTTCAATGTCCTTTCTCATTGTGCCATAGATATTGCCAAGACTGCAAATATTGAAGTTGGTGGTCAGGTAAGTCTTAATCAGAAGCGAACACGTGGTAGTAAGGGTGAGTTCCGACTTTTGGTAGAGGATGGTGCCACACTGAGTTTTGGTAAAGGTCATTCTTATTTCAAATACGATAGTGATGTGCAGGTATTCAAGGGCGCACAGATGTTAATAGGTAGTTGTGCTACCAACATAGGTTTGAAAATCGTTTGTTCAGAGAAGATCGTAATGGGGGATGATGTTCACATTGGTCGTGATGTTTGGATACGAGATAACAATGGCGGTCATCATGTCATTATTAAGGGATATAAAGATAAAGCACCTGTTATAATTGGTGACCATGTATGGATCTGTTCAAACGTTAGTATCACGAAGGGTGTTACAATAGGCGAGGGTGCAATCATCTCTGCTAATAGTGTTGTTACAACTAACATCCCTGCTCATTGCATCGCTTCAGGTAATCCAGCCAAGGTAATTGCTGAAAACATTTATTGGAGACCATAATAAAAAAGAATATATGGCAAATAATAAACGAATTGCAAAGAATACCATGTTCCTGTATTTCAGAATGATGCTGATAATGGGTGTTACCCTTTATACTTCACGTATCGTACTGAAAACTTTAGGAATAGAAGATTTTGGTATTTATAATGTGGTTGGTGGTATTGTTACGATGTTTACATTCTTGAATGGTTCATTGGGTTCCGCTACTTCTCGTTATATTACTTTTGAGTTAGGTAAAAAGAATTATGAACGATTAAACCAAGTTTTTAATGTCGCATTCTTGATACATCTTTTAATTGGTGTACTTGTTATTGTATTGGCAGAAACGATAGGTCTTTGGTTCTTTTATGAAAAGATGACAATCCCTGAAGAACGAATGTCCGCAGCTTTTTGGGTATATCAGATTTCTATCCTCACTTGTTTCTTTACATTGACGCAGGTTCCATATAATGCAACCATCATAGCTCATGAAAATATGAAGATTTATGCTTGGGTTGGTATTGTGGAAGTGATATGTAAATTATTGGTGGTTTATTTGTTGGTAATCTCGCCTTTTGATAAATTGGTGTTTTATGCAGCCCTGCTCTGTTTGATTCAAGTATCTATTATATGCTTTTATCGTATATATTGTTCAAGACAATATAAGGAAAGTTCTTTAAAACTTTATAAGGATAAGGGACTGTATAAAGAAATGTTTGGATATGCTGGTTCTGATTTGATTGGAAATATTTCTGTTCTTGCTCAGGGACAGGGTCTGAATTTGTTGTTGAATGTGTTCTTTGGACCTGTCGTGAATGCAGCACGTGGAGTTGCTTATCAAGTACAAGGGGCGGTTACCCAGTTCTCCACTAACTTCATGACTGCAGTTAGACCACAAATCATCAAGTCGTATGCTCAAGGAGATCTCAAAGGGATGATGAAGTTAGTTGTGGATAGCAGCTGTTTTTCTTATTACTTGATGTGGATTATTTCATTTCCAATCATGCTTGAGGCTGATTATATCTTAAAGTTATGGTTAGGAGAATACCCAGAACATACTGTAAATTTTCTTAATTTAGTGTTGGTGCTATGTTTAATTCAGACATTAAAAACTCCAAGAACTACCATATTTCATGCAACAGGTCACATAAAACTTACCAATATGGTTGTTGGAAGTATTTTATGTTCAGCATTCCCTTTAGCATATTTATTCTTGAAATTAGGAATGGCCCCTGAAGCAGTTTTTGGGTCGGCTAACATAACAATGTTAGTGTCAGAATTTGCAAGTATTTTCATCTTAAAGAAATATGTTAAATATTCAATACCTTCATATCTGCTCCATGTGCATGGAAGATGTTTGTTGGTATCATGTGTTTCTGCTATTGTTCCATTTTTATGTTTTGATAAGTTCATGGAACCTTCTTTTGTCCGCTTGTTATTAACAGGTGTGATGACTACAATGTTTATAGCAGTTTCTGTACTGACCTTAGGGATGGATAAAGAAATTAGAATGAAAATTTTGAATTTAATAAAAAATAAGATTTAAGATGAACAGCGTAATTTTAAGTAATGGTGTAGAAATGCCTAGTTTAGGTCTTGGGACATTTCCTTTGTATGGAGAAGTCTTGACTAATACGTTGTATGAAGCCTATAAGATAGGTTATCGACTTGTTGATACAGCAGATAATTACTATAATGAAAAAGATTTAGGTGAAAGTTTGAACTATTTATATAGTCATTCTTCTGCTACACGCAAGGATATGTTTCTTGTTTCAAAAATTAGTGATGATTTATATCCGCAAGGTACAATAGATGCCGGAAATAATATGGGTAAATATTTTTGGAAGTCTTCTTCCTATATGCAGGAAGAACAAGCTGTGAAAAAAGTAATTACCCATAAGATAGAGGATAGTTTGGCCTCGCTCCATACTGATTATCTTGACTTGTGGTTGATGCATTGGCCATATCCTGATTATTTTGAAGAAATATGGTATGAAATGGAACAGGTATATAAGCAGGGCAAGGTTAGGGCAATTGGATTATGCAATAGTAGAGAAAGACATTTCGAAAAGCTTAAGAAATGTTGCTCTGTATTCCCTCATGTGAATCAGATTGAAACTTCTCCTCTTAATATAAAAGAAGATCTTTTAGAGTATTGTAACGTAAATAATGTACGAAACATGGTCTATTCTCCATTAAAGAGTTTGTCGTTTCATATTAATGAAAAGTATGATAAATATGTTGATCACTTGGCTAAGAAGTATAATAAAACTAAGGAACAAATCGTTCTTAAGTTTCATATTCAAAGAGAAACCGTGCCAATTCCAAAATCAACTCATACAAGTCGTTTGAATGCAAATTATAATATTTTTGATTTTGAGATATCAAATCAGGAAATGAATACTTTGCTTTCATTTAATATGGACTTTCAATATATGGCAGAATCTATGAGATGTCCAGGTCTTTAATATTTGAAAAGTATGATTATTAATAAGATTATAAATAAGGCTTTTAGTGTTGTCAATAACCATTTAGTTCAGCCCTCAGACTTTTATAAATCTATATGGGGTGGAGCAAACAAGTTTTGGCATATTCGAAATTTCAATCTTGATGTTGTAAATCTTGGATCAAATAGTGGCGTTCATGCTTTTGAATATTCTGACTTGGATTTGTTAGGTATGAATTGGGCTTTAGGACCACAGTCTTTGGTTCATGATTTCAATATTTTGAAAAACTATTTTAGTTATTTGAAAAAAGATGCAACTGTAATAATTACGCTCTGTCCTTTTTCCTGTTTGGTTTCTTCTTACAATAAACAGCACAATTTTAAGTATTATACATTTCTGCATCCTGCAACCATTCCGGGGTTTGATGAGTCAGAACACGTTAAGGCTTTAACTTTAAAAAAGCAGAATGTTCTTAGAGATGCTCCTCTACATACACTGAAAGGCTTGTTGGGATATTACAAACGATGTGCCTCAAGTAAGATACATTCATGTGATTTCAAAAAAAGTGCATCTGGTTTTATTGAAGGTTGGAAAAAACAGTTCGATATCTCTAATTTGGATGCATGTCTTTCAAAAAAGCATTTGCAAGAGCAGGAGTTACGTGCTAGTAATCTTTCTGAAATGATTGCTTTTTGTCTGGAGAGAGATTTGCGTCCTGTATTAGTAATTCCGCCAATACATCTTGAACTTCGTGAATATTTTACTGATAGTTTTGTTGAGCATTATATAAACGATTTCCTAAAAAAGGGAAATATACTGTCTGCATACTTTAGAAATTATATGTTTGACCATCGTTTTGATTCAGATAATTACTTTTTTAATTCATTATTCTTGAATAAAAAAGGAGCTAAGAAGTTTACCGAAATAGTACTGACTGATATTGGGTTGATACAATGAAAACATATGTAAAAAACTTGATTATCGATTAGAGATAGGGTTAAAGAAGCAACTGTAAATAAACTGATATGGGACTCAAAATACGAAAGGTAAAGTTTTTGAATGATGTTCAGTTTGGAGATTTAGAATTAGATTTCTTACAATGAGAGTGCTGATGGGGGAGAGAAATGATGTGAATAAACAAAGAAAAAATCCCAACCCATAAGCTTTTTAGGACTTATAAGCTGGGATGATTTTGGACACGAATAACTCGAATAACACGATTTTCAGGAATCTGTTCGGGCTTTCTAGAGATGGAAGTCGATTTCCTTCAGCCAATCCTTGACATTGAAGCAAGGACAGCTCTTGCGAACCCAGGGGAGGTCGCGATGAC
>ERZ1034901.1090-NODE-1090-length-19364-cov-130.345953_pt1 | contig 19364 bp, 16 predicted proteins | sample MGYA00520628_ERZ1034901 | MGnify/ENA primary metagenome ERZ1034901 (study PRJEB33766, sample SAMN09781783) | gut metagenome | biome: gut microbiome | host: Homo sapiens | place: Madagascar | study: EMG produced TPA metagenomics assembly of the PRJNA485056 data... | reverse complement strand
TCTGCCGCACCTCGCTCGCCGTATCGGCACTTAGAATTATGCGGTATTGCCTTTGCTTTTTGGGCGGATCCTCACGGTCAGGCATCATCCCGTGCTCTTATCGAACAACCCGCCAAAAAAGTTTGCCACGGTGCTGCCTGCTTTCTTCAAAAATTCGCGGAACGGTTCTCTTGTTTTTTCGTCAGCAGCCGTTGTTTCTTCCCGGGTTGCAGCTGGGGCTTCGGTTGCTCTTGGTATTTTGGGCGGGGCCGCAGTTTCCGGCGTGGCCGTTTTTGCTGTTTCGGGTGTGGCGGCGCTTTCCGGTGTTGCCGGAGCTGCACTTTCTGGGGTAGCCGTTTCCGGGATAGCGGTCTCTGGAGTAGCAGCAGTTTCAGGCGTTGCGGGTTCAGCACTCTCCGGCGTGGCTGTTTCCGGGGTGGCAGGAACCGCGCTTTCGGGTGTTGCAGCTGTTTCCGGGGTAGCCGGCGTAGCACTCTCCGGCGTTGCCGTTTCGGGGGTAGCCTGGGCGGCGGTCTCCGGGGTTGCGAGGGCTGCGCTTTCCGGCGTGGCGGCTTCCACCACATTAATGTTCACTTCGGCATAAAAATCCAGGTCCACACAGCTTACCAACACGGTTGCCGTGCCGGGGGTCACAGCGGTCACGTTGCCGTCCTGGTCTACTGCGGCCACACTGGGGTCAGTCGAAGCAATATGTACCACTGCATCGGTTACAGCTTGGGCAAACTCTGCCCGGTCCTGCGGCGTAATATCGGAAAGGCTGCCGGTAAACCGCAGCTCCCCGGCCAGCGCGCACTGCTGGCCAACGGCAAGCTGCACTTCATGCGGTAGGGCAAAATCTTCTGCACTGCACCCACACAACAGGCAAAGCGCTGCTGCCAGCGCGGCCAAAATCCAAATCCTGAACTTTTTCATACCGGTTTCCATTCCTTTCTGCGGCAGTGGTGCATACATCTTAAAATGCGCCTTATCCTGCCAAAAAGCTTTCTGTAATAACGAACATCGCACGAAGTACAATTTTAGATAACAGTGTTCCCTCTCGGAGCGACATATATTTTCGATACGAACCTAAATGCAATCTGTAGGGGACGATGCTTGCATCGTCCCGGATGTCGGGCCTTGCCGGATATTTTGCTTTCGGGATACTAGCAAACGCTCTGCAGACGCACTTTGTGCCCCTACGCTCCCTATAAGGTAAAGGTGCATCTTTTTGCCCCGCTGGGAGATATCTGAAAATCAGCCGCCTTCCCCTTTCGCTTCATTCTTATCATAATACGCGGCAGGTGTGAAATTTTCAACATTTTGTGCTGTCCCCCGTTTAAAATTTTCCGGTTTTCCCGCTTGGCATGTTGTGGTATACTGTTAGCAGTATGATAAGTTGGGGGTGTATGCTTTCTACAGCCACCGCCCCACAAGTTATACGATTTGTTTATCAAATCTTGCAAGAAATACATTTTGTATTAAGGCAATACCGCATAATTCTAAGTGCCGATACGGCGAGCGAGGTACGGCAGCTGCTAAGCCAAAAGCGCAGATAATACTGGATGTCTTATCGAGCATTTTGGCAACGCAGATGCCGTACCGCAGCCGCCGGAGCGGTGCTTAAGCCGTCAGGCGGGAATTGTGCGGTGCTGCCTTAAGTCTATCGGAGGTTCTGGCATGCTGGATATCATTCTGCTTGGCACCGGCGGCACACAGCCCCTGCCGGAGCGCGCCCTGGCGGCTGCCTGCATCACGGTGGGCGGCTCCAACCTGCTGCTGGACTGCGGCGAGGGCACCCAGACTGCCGCGCGCCGGGCCGGGGTCAGTATTTTCCGCATGGACGCCATTCTGCTGACCCATTACCACGGGGACCACATTTTCGGCCTGCCCGGCATCTGGCAGACGATGGCCGCCCAGGGCCGCACTGCCCCCCTCGTCATGGCTGGGCCGCCGGGCTTGACGGATGTGGTGCGCACCTTTTACGCCGTGGCCGGACCGCTGCCGTTCGAACTACGGCTGAAAGAACTGCCGGACTGCAAAGGCGAGTTTGAAGTGCCTGCCGGGTGCGTGCAGGCGTTCCCCCTCAAGCACCGGGTACCCTGCTGCGGATATGCGTTCACCCTGCCGCGGGCGGGCAAGTTTGATCCCCAGCGGGCAAAGGCGGCGGGCATCCCCGTGCGTTACTGGTCCACCCTGCAAAGCGGCCAGCCGGTGGGCGGCTTCCTGCCGTCCCAGGTTCTCGGCCCGCCGCGCCGCGGGCTGAAAGTTGTCTATGCGACCGACACCCGCCCCTGCGCTGCGCTGCGCCGCGCTGCACAGGATGCCGATCTTTTGTTGATGGATTCCACCTATGCCGATGACGCCGACCTGCCCAAAGCGAAGTTATACGGCCATTCCACCTGCCGCGAAACGGGGGTCCTTGCCGCCGAAGCCAACGTGTGCCGCCTGTGGCTGACCCATTACAGCGCCGCCGTAACGGACCTTGCCCCCGGCCTTGCCGCCGCGCAGCAGGCGTTCCCCACCGCAGCCGCCGGGGTTGACGGCATGCGGCTGACCTTGAATTTTGACCCTGATTAAATGAGGTTTTCCCCTTGAAAAAATCTACCCGTCTGAACATTTTGTTTGCCATCATCATTCTGCTGGCCGCCGGGGTGCTGTGGCTCTGTTTCGGCCATCCGGCTGCCGGGTCCGGTCTGGTTGCCGTGCTGACCTATGGCGATGACAGCACCCAGCTGCGCATCCCGCTGGACACCGACCATCGCTATGATATTGATACCGGCTATTACACCATCCATCTGGTTGTGGAAAACGGCGGCATCCGCTTTGTGGAAAGCCCCTGCCCGGACCACACCTGTGAATCCTTTGGCGTACTGACCAAACAGGGCGATTGGGCCGCCTGCCTGCCCGCCCGCGCCAGCGTTACCGTTGAATAACCATACATTACGGAGGTTCCCCATGAAACCCACCTACAAGCAAGTGACCAAAACCCGCTATGTTGAGCAGATCAGCCAGCTGGCGGAAGAAATTTTTGTTCAGCATTACACCAAGCTGACCCCAAAAGTAGCCCGCGCCCTGGCGGAAAAGTACCAGAGTGATATTCTGACGGATGATGAGATCCACAGCGGAACCGTGAATTATTTCATGATCTATCTGGGCAGCGATCCGGTCGGCTATTTTGCGCTGGATCTTACCCCCACGGGGGCCATGTGCCTGTCCCGCCTGTTCCTTTTGGAAAAAGCCCGCGGTCAGGGCATAGGCCGCAGCATTGTGGCCTATGCCCAAAAACTGGCCGAAGGCGATGGCCGCAGCCGCCTGTATCTGCGGGTATGGGCCAAGGATCTGAAAGCTGAAGGGTTCTGCAAAAAGTGCCGCTTCCGCAAAAGCGAGACCGTCCCCATGGAAGTCCTGCCCGGCGTTACCCTCGATATCACCACCTGGGAAAAACTCTGGCGCTGACCCACCAGCCAGCCTTTTTGAAAAAAGGCTGGGCGAAAAACTTTAATGGGCCGAGCATAGGGCGGGAGTTCGGCCTGGCGGACGTAAAAATTATAGAGTGTTTGCCGTATATTCCACCACATCATTCTCCGCAAGGCAACGGGCGCACAATGTGCGCCCCTACGGGTGGGATGCATACAAAATGACGATTGCGCATTATAAAACAATCTGTAGGGAACGGTCTTGACCATTCCGCGATTTTATGGTGGATGCCACAACAAATTCATACAGAAGCCCGCCGTATATTTTGGCTCCCCTGGAGGGGAGCTGTCCGCACAGCGGACTGAGGGGTGGCTCGCCACGCAGGGCCTAAAAATAATCAGAATTTACGTCAGGCTCCCGGCTTGGTCAGGTTCACCCCGCCCTACCCCACAAATTTACCATTCACCCCAAATTTCAAACTTATCCTCATCTCCAATTCCTAATTTCTCATTCCTCATTCCTAATTGAGATAACTCCTCCCTCCTAACTCCTAACTTTCAAGGGGGTGCCACCTTTGAATCTTCTCCACCTCGCCGATCTTCACCTCGGCAAGCGGGTCAATGGCTTTGACCTGCTGCCGGACCAGCGCTATATCTTAGAGCAGGTCCTTGACCTGTGCACTGCCCACAATGTGCAGGCGGTGGCGCTGGCCGGAGATATTTACGATACCGCCCTGCCCCCTGCCGCCGCAGTTTTGCTGCTGGACTGGTTTTTGACCGAGCTTGCTCATCGGAACATCCCGGTGCTGGCCATTGCCGGCAACCATGACAGCGCCGAGCGGCTGGACTATGCCGCCGGGCTGCTTTCCAACCAACAGGTCTATCTGGCCGGGCAGTTCACCAGTGCCCCCCGCCGGGTCATCTTGCAGGATGAATTCGGCGAGCTTACCTTTGACCTCCTGCCCTTTGTCCGCCCCGCCACCGTACGCCACTGCCTGCCGGATGCCGATATCCGGGATGAAGATTCCGCCATCGCCGCCGCGCTGGGCCCGCTGCCCACCGCCGGGGAGCGCCGGGTTCTGATCGCCCACCAGATGGTGCTGGGCGGCGGCAATCTGCCCACCTGTTCCGGCAGCGAGAGCGTTGCCGCCGATGTCAATGTCGGCACGGTTCAGGCCGTGGATGCCGCCCGCTTTACCGGCTACCTGTACACCGCCCTTGGCCACATTCACCGCCCGCAGCAGGTCGGCTGCCCCACTGTGCGGTACGCGGGCAGCCCGCTGTGCTATTCGCTGGATGAGTGCGGCGCGCAGAAAAGCGTCGTTCTGGTTCATATCGGGGCCAACGGAGCCGAACCGGAGCTTTTGCCCCTGCGCCCGCTGCACGCCATGCGCCACCTGACCGGCCCGCTGGACCAGCTGACCGCCGCTGATACCGTGACGGATGCCGAGGATTACATCTGGGCCACCCTGACCGACCCGGTTCCCCGCCCGGACGCCATGGCCGTGCTGCGTGCCGCTTACCCCAACGCCATGAAGCTGGATTACGCCCCCGGCGGCGCACTGGATACCGGCAGCGATGCCATCCAGCAGGCCGCCCAACTGCGCACCATGAGCTTTGACGAGCTGTTCGCCCGCTTTTTTGAAAAGATGCACGGCCGCACCCTTACCCCCGAAGAAACCGCAGCTCTGGCCCAGCTGCGCCAGGAGGCCGGACTATGAAACCTGTACGCCTGACCCTTTGCGCCTTTGGCCCTTATGCCGGCACCTGCACACTGGATTTGTCCGGCTTTGGTTCCAGCGGTCTCTTTCTGATCAGCGGCGATACCGGCGCGGGCAAAACCGCGCTGTTTGACGCTATCACCTTTGCCCTGTACGGCGAAACCACCGGCGCTTACCGCGAACCGGACATGCTGCGCAGCGACTATGCCATCCCCACTGATACCACCTTTGTGGAGCTGGAGTTCACCCACCGCGGCCGTACTTATACCGTCAACCGCACCCCGGAGCAGACCCGCGCCAAGCGCCGGGGCGAGGGCGTGACCACGGTTCCCGGCTCTGCCACCTTAACGCAGGAGCCGGACGCTCCCGTGACCGGTACCAAAGCCGTGACTGCAGCGGTGACAGCCCTGCTGGGCATTGACGCCCGCCAGTTTGCCCAAATCTCAATGATCGCGCAGAATGATTTTGCCCGCCTGCTCAACGCTTCCAGCGCCGACCGGGCCGAAATTCTGCGCCGCGTGTTTGATACCGCCAGCTACCAGCGCCTTGGCAGCGCCGCCCGCACCAAAGCCGGGGAAGCTCTGCGCCAGGCCGAGCTTGCCAACCACACCGTTGTGCAGCTGCTGGCCGCTTTACAGCCTGCCCCCGGCAGCCCCCACACCGGCGAACTTGCCGATGCGCAGGACAGCCGTGACCCCTACCGCGCCCCCGCCGCGCTGGACTGGGCCGCTGAGATGATCGAAGCGGACACCGCCCTGACGGCGGAGCAATCCAAACAGCTGGATGCCCTGGACGCCCGCATTGAAGCGCAGTCCGCCGCGGTGGAAGCCGCCCAAAACCGTGCCAAACTGCTGAGCAGTCTGGATGAAGCCCAGGCCAAAGCCGCCGAGCTGACTGCCCAGGCCCCCGCTTTGAATGCGGAGTGGGACAAGACCGAAGCCCGCCGCCCGGAGCTTGCCGAGCTGGATGCCAAGCTGCAGCGCTTTGCGGAATGGGAGCCGCGCTATCAAGAGTTGAGCACCGCCGCAGCCAGCGCCAAAACTGCCCGCGCCCAGGCCGAACAGGCCGCCGCGGCGCTGGAAAAAGACCAGAAAGCTCTAAGCAGTACCGATACTGCCTTAGCCCAGCTGGAACCGCAGATCACGGCCTGCGGCGAACCGAACGCCGAGCTGGAAAGCTGCCGCAAAACCATTGATTTTGCGCAAGACCTGCAGCAGGAATGCAAAACCCTGCTGGAAGATATTCCCCGCCTGCACACCGCGCAAGCCAACTGGCAGCGCGCTGCCGATGAATACCGGCAAAAGCAGCAGCAGGCCGATGCCGCCCAGCATTCCAGCGCCGAGATGCAGCGCGCCCTGAACGCCGCCCGTGCCGGGATTCTGGCGCAGGATCTGGTGGATGGCACCCCCTGCCCGGTGTGCGGTGCTCTGCACCACCCGGCACCGGCAGCTCCCGCCCCCAGCCATGTCACCGAAGCCGCCTGCAACAAAGCTGTGCAGGCAGCGGCGAGCGCTGCAAAGGAAGCTTCCAAAGCCTCCACCGCAGCCGGGGAAGCCAAAGCCGCAGCCCAAACCCAGCGGGATACCCTGTATGCGCGTGCCGCCGCCTTTCTGGCGCGCCGCCGCCAGCATTATACCGGGCCGCAGGCCGATGCCCTGACCCCGGACGAGCTGCAAGCCGCCCTGCTGGCCCAGCATGACAGCCTGCGCCGTGGCCTTGCCGAAGTGCGTGACCGCATGGCAAATGCTGAATCCCGCAAAAAAGATCTGGAAAAGCTGACCCGCCAAAAAGCCCAGCTGCAAGCCCAGCGCCCCGACCAGGCAAACGCTGTGGAGCAGGCCCGCGCCGCACAGGCCAACGCCGAAAAAGCCGCCGCGGAAGCCCAGGCCCGCCTTGCCGAGGGGCAGAAAAACCTGCCCTGGCCGAGCGCTGCCGCCATGGCCGCCGCCCGCGCCGAGACCCAAAAACAGCGCCGCACCCTGCAAGCCGCACTGGATGCCGCCGCCAAAAGCCGCGATGCTTTTTCCAAAGAACTTGCTGCGGCCCAAAGCGCCGCCCAAACCCTGGCCGAACAGGCCGGGGATACCGCCAGCCGCCCGGACCCTGCCGCCCAGCAGCAGGCCCTTACTGCACTGCAAGCTGAGCGCAAAAACCTGCGTGACCAAAACCAGGCCGCCCTGCACCGGCTGGATACCAACCGCGATGTCCTGACCAACCTGAAAAAAGCCATCACCGCCGCAGAATCTGCCCGCGCCAACGCCGCCATGCTGGATAACCTGAGCAAGACCATCAACGGCAACCTGACCCAAAAGCAAAAGCTGCCCTTTGAACAGTATGTGCAGAGCTTTTATTTTGACGGCGTGGTCGCCGCCGCCAACCGTCGTTTTACCCGCATGACGGGCGGCCAGTACACCCTGCGTCGCCGCCAGAGCGCCGATATTGCCGCCAAGACCGCACTGGAACTGGATGTGTTCGATGCCTACACCGGTAAGACCCGCCCGGTCGGTTCCCTTTCCGGCGGCGAAAGCTTTTTGGCGGCGCTCAGCCTGGCTCTTGGCATCAGCGATACCATCCAGGAAAGTGCCGGCGGCATCAGCGTGGATACCCTGTTTGTGGACGAAGGCTTTGGCACGCTGGACGCCGACGCCCTGCAAAAAGCCATCGACACCCTGACTGCCCTTGCCGGTTCCGATAAGCTCGTCGGCATTATCAGCCACGTCGAAACCCTCCAGGACCGCATCCCCAAACAAATTCTGGTCCAAAAGACCAAATGCGGAAGCAAAGCCCAAGTAGAACTTGGTTAATTGGAAGTCAGGAGGGAGGAGTTAGGAGTTTATGGTGCGGCTTACGCCGCGTATTAAAACCATAACACTCTTATACTCTCTCCGTTTCCTCACTTCTAATTATTGCCGCTTCCAAAAATTCCGTCCTTCAACTCCTAACTCCTACTTCCTACCTCCTAACTTATGAACAATCTTCTCCAATCTCAGCTCCAATCCTATGCTTCCTCCGGGCTTTACCCCTTGCACATGCCGGGGCACAAGCGGCGGGTGGTGCCGGCACCGGGCCTGCCCGCCGGGTGGGATATGACCGAAGTTCCCGGTGTGGATGACCTGCACGATGCAGACGGCATTCTGGCCGATGCCATGGCCCGCACCGCCGCCCTGTGGGGGGCAAAGCGCACCTGGTATCTCGTCAACGGCTCCACCTGCGGCATTCTGGCCGCCATCCGGGCCGCTGTCGTCAGTTCCGGCCGCACCGCCGTCATCTGCGCGCGCAACTGCCACAAGTCCGTTTACCACGCCATTGAGCTCAACCGCTTAACGGCACACTGGCTGGTGCCCCCCGTGGATCCGGCGTTCGGCATTTACGGCAGCATCACCCCCGCCATGGTAGCGGATGCCCTGCGCGCCTGCCCGGATGCCGCTGCGGTCATCCTTACCAGCCCCACCTATGAGGGTGTTTTGAGTGATCTTGCCGCCATTGCCGCTTTGTGCCACGCCGCCAACGTTCCCCTGATCGTGGACGAAGCCCACGGCGCGCACTATCTGCCACTGGCCGCCGCCCACGGCTGGCAGGGCGGTGCCATTGCTGCCGGGGCGGATGTCATCATCCAAAGCCCGCACAAGACACTGCCCAGCCTGACCCAGACCGCCCTGCTGCACTGGAACAGTTCTTTCATTCCGCCGCAGGAGCTGGAACGCCAGCTGGATGTGTTTGAAACCAGTTCCCCCTCCTACCCCCTCATGGCCAGCCTGGACGGCTGCACCGGCCTGCTGGCCGAACACGGCGATGCCTGGTTTGCCGCCTGGCGCGCCCGCTTGCAGCGGTTCAGCGCCGCTGTGTGCCCGCTGCGCCGCCTGCGCGTGCTCTGCCATGGGATGGATGATGTTTCTGCCCACCCTGGCTTTTTTGCCCACGATTCCGGCAAGATCCTCGTCAACGGTGCTGCTGCCGGGCTGACCGGCCCCGCCCTGGCGGAACTGCTGCGCCGGGACTGGCAGTTTGAAACCGAGATGTCCTGTGGTGCCAACGTGCTGGCCATGACCTCCCCCTGCGATGAAGAAACCGCCCTTGACCGCTTTGCCGCTGCCCTGTTGACGATCGATGCCGCAGCGGCGCAGAACGCTCCCCTGCCCGCCTCGGCGCAGGTGCTGCCCGCCCCCGGCCCGGCCGCCTGTTCCATCGCACAGGCGCTTTTTGCCCCGCACACCGCGTTGGAGCTGGAACAGGCCGTTGACCGCACTGCGGCGGAATATGTCTGGGCATATCCGCCGGGCGTTCCGCTGCTGGCACCGGGCGAAGTAATCACCCCGGAATTTATCGCGGCCTGCACCGCCCTTGCTGCCTGCGGCACCCACCTGCACCACACTGGCCTTGGCGGTGGCTCCACTTTGGATGTTCTGCCATAGCACCATTCCTGTTGTGGGCAAAAAACTGCCCGCTTCCCCGCAAAAATCCCCGCTTTTGCTTGACAAACCCTATGGTTTCCGTGTATATTAAATATAATCTATATTTATAGAAGAGGTGAAATTTCATGAAGCACATTCAGACTCTGAACACCCGCGATATGGCTAAGAGCCTCCAGAACGGCGGCTGCGGCGAATGCCAGACTTCCTGCCAGAGCGCCTGCAAGACCAGCTGCGGCATTGCCAACCAGCCTTGCGAGAAGAAGTAATTTTTACTTGAACTGGCTTTCTGCCGGGACTGCCTTTTACCAAAAAGGCGCTCCCGGTTCTTTTTATGTAACCCCACTTTGATTCGGATATGAGGAATAGTATGATCCATCAATATAAACTCAACGGCTACAACATTGTGCTGGATGTCTACAGCGGCAGCGTTCACGCCGTAGACGAACTGGCGTATGCCGCCATCGCTCTGGTCGATGCCGGCCACCCCCGCGCAGAAGCTGCCGACCTGCTGGCAAAGAAATATGCTGACCATCCCGAAGTGACCGCCGAGGACATCAACGACTGCTTTGACGATATCGAAGAACTGAAGGCCGATGGCAAGCTGTTTGCCGAAGATATTTACGCTGACCATGCCTTTGACTTCAAGAATCGTTCCACCGTTGTCAAGGCACTCTGCCTGCATGTGGCCCACACCTGCAATCTGAACTGCGAATACTGCTTTGCCGCCCAGGGCAAGTTCCACGGCCAGTCCGGCCTGATGAGCTTTGAGACCGGCAAGCGTGCGCTGGATTTCCTGGTGGAGCACAGCGGCACCCGCCACAACCTGGAGGTTGACTTTTTCGGCGGCGAACCGCTGATGAACTTTGAGGTCTGCAAACAGCTGGTTGCCTATGCTCGCAGCATTGAAAAAGAAAAGGGCAAGAACTTCCGCTTCACCCTGACCACCAACGGCATCGGCATCACCGATGAAGTCATTGAGTGGGCCAACAAAGAGTGCTACAACGTGGTTCTTTCTCTGGATGGCCGCAAGGAGATCAACGACCGTTTCCGCAAGGATATTGCAGGCCGCGGCAGCTATGACCGCATTGTGCCCAAGTTCCAGCAGCTGGTCAAGGCCCGCGGCGGTAAGGGCTACTACATGCGCGGCACCTTCACCCATTACAACACCGATTTCACCAACGACCTGTTCCACATGGCGGATGATCTCGGCTTTGACGAGCTTTCCATGGAGCCGGTCGTGAGCAAGGCCGGCAGTCCCGAAGCCCTGACCGAAGCCGACCTACCCATCCTGTTTGACCAGTATGAGCTGCTGGCCAAGGATATGCTCCGCCGTGAAAAAGCCGGTCATCCCATCACCTTCTACCATTACATGATCGACTTGGCCCATGGCCCCTGCATTTACAAGCGCATTTCCGGCTGTGGTTCCGGCACCGAATATATGGCCGTTACCCCCTGGGGCGACCTGTACCCCTGCCATCAGTTTGTCGGCGACCCGGATTACAAGCTGGGCGATATCTGGAACGGCGTTACCAACACCGAACTGCGGGATGAATTCAAGCTGTGCAATGTGTACGCCCGCCCCGACTGCAAGGATTGCTGGGCACGCCTGTACTGCGCGGGCGGCTGCGCCGCCAACGCCCTGCACGCCACCGGCGATATCCACGGTGTGTATGAATATGGCTGCGAAGTGTTCCGCAAGCGCATTGAATGTGCCCTGATGATCAAAGTAGCCGAAAGCCTTGATCCCGAGCTGGCAGGCCGCGCCGCAACGGCAGCTCCTGCCACCGACGAGGACTGTGGCGACTGTTCCTCCTGCGAATAATTTCCTTTTCCCAGGGTGTATCTGAAAAGTCGAAAATATCGGCTGTTTCTTTGTTTTCAGATACACCTTAACCGCCGAACCAGCAAAATCGGCGTTTCTTGTTTATCCCCGCACCAAATCTTCCATCAAATTCATCTGGCAAAGCCGGAATAAGGAGCGTAACTTGTATGGAATACCGTGTCTGCCGCAATAACCCTGCCCCCTATAATGACCTCAACGGCAAAATCAGCCTGCTGGGTCTTGGCACCATGCGCCTGCCCCTGCGGGACGCCGCCGACCAGACCAGCATTGACGAGGAAAAGGCACAGGAGATTTTTGATTATGCCTATGCCCACGGCGTGAACTATTTCGATACTGCCTACCCCTACCACGGCGGCATGAGCGAAAAGTTCTGCGGCAAAGCTCTGGCCAAGTATCCCCGCGCCAGCTATCACCTTGCCAGCAAACTGCCCGGCTGGCTGTTGAAATGCGATGAGGATGTGCCCCGTATTTTTAACGAGCAGTTGGCCAACTGCCGCACTGATTACTTTGATTTTTATCTCGTTCACTCTGTGCATGAAAGCAGCTGGCCCAATTACGTCAAGTACCATGCCTATGACCAGCTGAACGAGCTGCGCAAGGCGGGCAAAATCAAGCGGCTGGGCTTTTCTTTCCATGGCAGCGCTGAGCAGCTGCCAGAGATCCTTGCTGCAGGCGATTGGGATTTTGTACAGCTGCAGCTCAATTATTTTGACTGGGACTATCAGCAGAGCCGCAAAAAATACGAGCTGTGCGCCGCTGCCGGGCTGCAGGTCATCGTTATGGAGCCGGTGCGCGGCGGGATGCTGAACACCCTTTGCCCTGAAGCCGCCGCCCTGCTGCATCAGGCCGCCCCGGAAAAGAGCCTGGCCAGCTGGGCCATCCGCTGGGTTGCCAGCCTGCCCAATGTGCTGTGCGTACTTTCCGGCATGACCACCCTGGAGCAGGTACAGGATAACGTGGCTTCCATGGATCCTTTTATTCCGCTTTCCACCACCGAGCAGGATACCCTCGCCCGTGCGCTGGATGTGTTCAAGGCCCAAAAGCTTGCCCCCTGCACGGCCTGCAAGTACTGCATGCCCTGCCCCGCCGGGGTCAATATTCCGGGCATGCTGCACGCCTGGAACGAATACCGCCTGCGCGGTGACCTCCTCGCCACCCTGAAAGAGGAATATGAGGACGCCCCCGCCGCCACCCGCGCCGAGCATTGCATCAAGTGCGGTGCCTGCCTGCCCAAATGCCCCCAGCACATCGACATCCGTTCCATGATGAGCACCATCTGCGATACGCTGTGATTTTTGGATTTACGGGGGGATTTTTCCAGCCTTTTTGAAAAAAGGCTTCGGCGAAAAACTTTAATCGAATAGGTACAATCGTATAAATAAGGCGCACCACGGGGATTATTCTGTGGTGCGCCTGTTTTTTGTTGTTCCTGTTTATGACCCCTGCCTATGCGGAATTACAGCAGGTTCAACCCTTGCCACGAACTTTTTCCCGCCGTCCCATTCCGAATTCCTAATTTTCCCCTCTCCGTGTAAAATGCCAAAAGCCCGATGTCAACACGGCATCGGGCTTTTGGATTTTCTGCATATAAAACGTTAATTTACTTATCCTGCGCGTTATGCTTCGCGGCAAACGGCAGCTTGCCATAGATTCCGCCGGTCGTCTCCTTGGCGGCACAGATTTTATCTGCCAGGCACACCAGCCACGCTTCACGGCAGGTGGGTGGGATGGGGGTTAAGGGGAACATGTGCTTTTTGATGATCTCCCGCTCCACCGGGGTCAGCTTCCAATCCTCGCTTGCGTTGTGCAGGGCGGTGCCTGGGTGGGTAAAACCGTGCCAGTGGTGGCCGTTGGCTTTATCGTGCCAGTCATACAAAAAGTAATCATGCAGCAGCGCACCGCGGATCAGCGCCCGCTCGTTTACGCGCAGGTGCAGCGTTTCCGCCAAGACGCAGGCGGTATCCGCCACGCTGACGCAGTGGGCATACACGCTGACCTTGCCGTGCTGGATGCACCGCCGGGTTGCCGTGTAGCGGCCCTCTTTTTCCAGCCGGGCGGCTGCGGCTGCCACGCGGGCTTCAATTGCCCTGCGGCGTTCCCCGCTCAACTGAAGGTCACCACATCATCACGCGGGGCCGCGGCAGGCTCCACGTTGATGGCCGTCAGCACCGGGCCGACAGAATCCGGGGTCTGGCCCTTGTAAATCGGGTGGTATTTCAGGTTCACCTTTGCCGTTACCGTGATCCAGTCACGCTGCTTCAGGTTCTTGTACTCCGTGTACTTGCAAGGGAAGCCCACAAACTGGATATCCTGCACGCAGCAGGTCATGGCAAAGCGGCCGGGCACAAAGCTGTCCTTGCCAGCACGGTTGGTCTGGCACACCTGGGCCAGGAATTTCACCGTTTTGCCGTCGTACTTCTGCATGTCATCCATGCAGTCCATATACCACACGCCAAAGAACTCTTCGGGGATCTCAATCACCGGGGCGTTTACATCGAACGGCAGCGGGTCCGGGATATCGTCATAGGCAACGCTGCCATCCTTGAACTCATAGGCAATATCGCAGCGGCGGCTGGCCTGGCGCACCAGCTTGTGGATCAACTGGTGGCTTTCGTCATCATTTACCGCCTCGGCACGGTTCACCACCAGCAGCTCGCTGCCGCGCAGCTTGTCCAGCAGCAGGCCGCGCATGGCATTGTCGTTGGCATAGGTCTTGATGGTAGTGCCGTCTGCGGTGGCCAGGCACTGGTAAATCAGCCAGTTATCCGGCAGGGCATCGTACAGCTCCTGCACCAGCCACATGCCGTTGTATTCAATGATCACACGCCCACAGTCAGACTTTTCAGCCAGCTGCTGCAGGTGTTCGCGGTTCAGTTCCGCTTTGTCCTCAATGGTGGCAACGGTCACGCCGCCAAAGGCAAATCGCTCGGAATCATATTCCTCTTCGCCTTCCTCACAGATCAACAGCAGCGTTTTGTCGCCGGAATCAAACTGCGGGTCCTCCATTGTTTCCTGAATAAACTTGGTTTTGCCGCTTTCCAGCATACCCACAAAGAGGTAACAGGGAATCTCTTTCTGCGCCATGTTTTACTCCTTTACAAATCAGGCGTGGAACAGCTCTTCCACCTCATGTTCCTTCAGCTGGGAACCGATCACGCACACCTTGCCGGTAACATCGGGGCCGCATGTGCGAATCTCATGCTCGCCGGGTACCATGTCGAACTCGTACCAGGTGTCGCCGCCGTCCACAATGCCCTTGGCACGCAGCACAGCGCCGTACTCGCCGGAATCCAGCGCGGTCAGGATGCTCTCCAGCTCGTCATGGCTGTACTTGTGGGCAGTCTCATGGCCCCAGCTGGTGAACACTTCGTCTGCATCGTGGTCATGATGATGGTGATGATGGCCGCAGCAGCACTCGCCGTCATGGTGATGATGGTGTTCATGCTCGTCATCGTCGTCATCATGATCGTGGTGGTGATGGCAGCACTCGTGGCCGTGGTCATCATCGTCATGATGGTGGTGATGCTCGTGCTCATCCTCATCATCGTCGTCATCGTCATGGTCGTGGTGATGGTGGCAGCACTCGTGGCCGTCCTCATCATGGTCATGGTGGTGGTGGTGATGATGCTCTTCCTCATCCTCGTCCGCATGGGCAGCATTGGAAGCCTGTGCTTCGCTCAGCAGCTCGGCAACCAGGTCGCGCTTACCATCCATAACGGAAACGATCTGTGCACCGGTCAGTTTGTTCCAATCGGTGGTCACAATGGTGGCGGTGGGGTTCTTTTCCTGGATCAAGGCAACGGCTGCGGCAACCTTCTTCTCGTCTGCGCTGCCGGTGCGGCTCAGGATGATGCAGGATGCGTGGCTGATCTGGTCGTCATAGAACTCGCCAAAGTTCTTCATATACATTTTGACCTTGTTCACATCGGCCACAGTCACAAAGCTGTTCAGGCTGACCGGCAGGGTCTCGCCCACACCCTCAACGGCGCGGGTCACATCGCTCAGCTTGCCAACGCCGGAAGGCTCGATCAGGATGCGGTCAGGATGATAAGTCTCCACGACCTTTTTCAGCGCCTCGCGGAAGTCGCCCACCAGGGAGCAGCAGATACAGCCGGAGTTCAGCTCGTTGACCTGAATGCCAGCCTCACGCATAAAGCCGCCGTCAATGCCGATCTCGCCGAATTCGTTTTCGATCAGCACAATCTTTTCGCCCTGGAACGCTTCCTTGATGAGCTTTTTGATCAGGGTCGTTTTGCCTGCACCCAAAAAGCCGGAGAAAATATCAATTTTAGTTACCTGTTCTGCCATGGTAATATTCCCTTCTATCTTAAAGTTTGTTTGTGTTGTTAGCAATCTTGTTTTCTTACTGCTAATCTTATTATATCAAACCCGTCAAGAGCTTTTCGCCCATTTGGGCCTGCCAAAATTTGAAATTTTTGAAAACTTCTTGCCCCGTCAGCGCCTTTTTGCCACGGCGTTTCCCCATTTGCTGCAAAATTCTCTCACCTTTCAGCAGTTTGCCCGAAAAACCGCCCAGTATCGCCTGAAAAACCGTTTTTTCTATTGAATTTTGCGCCGGGCGCGTGTTACACTTGATTTATGCTGTTTTTACCGGAATTTTGCCTTGTTCACGCCCTGTTTTGGAGGTGAGCACCTTGCCCGCTGCCCCTGCATCCCGCGCCGCCGGGCGCGAAGTGACCCCCGTGGAACTGTTCCGCCTGCTGCCCGTCCATTTCGCCGCGGTACTGGTTTGTACCCTGCTGGGAGGTATTCTGGCCTTTGCTGCCGCACGCCTTGCCCCGCGCAGCTACCAGGCCGAAGCCCAGCTGTATGTTGCCGCCGCACAGGAGGGGCTGACCTCCGGCTATGCGGAACTGCAATTAACGGCTGATTATCAGGAGCTTTTGACCAGCCGCACCATGCTGGAATCCGTTATTTCCACCCTTGGCCTTTCCACGGATACTGCCCACTTAAAAGACCAGATTACCATTCTGCACCCGGCAGATACCCATATTCTGCGCATTGTTGCGGCCGATTCCTCCCCACAGCGCGCAGCAGATATTGCCAACGCACTGGCTGCCCTTGCGTTGGATGATCTCTCTGCCCGCATGGGCACCACCCCGCCCCGCCTGGTGGAGCAGGCAGCCCCGCCGCAGCGCTTTTCCGGGCCAGGGGCTGTGTTCCACGCAGCGTTTGGCGCTGGCATCGGCTTTTTGCTCTGCTTTGCTTTCCTCTGCCTGCATTACCTGCGGGATGACCACATTTATACGGCGGACGATCTGACCCGTTGCCTTGGCTCTTCGCCGCTGACCTGCATCCCGGATGCCACGCCCCGCCGCCTCCATACCCGGAAAGGCGGCCGCCCATGAAAGAACTTGCTTTGAACCACCTGCCGGAGCTGGCACCCCGGACGGTTGAATCCCTGAATCTGCTGCGCCTGCGTCTGGAACAGACAGCCCCAGACGCCAAAATCATTCTGCTCACCAGCACTACCCCGCAGGAAGGTAAAACTACTCTGGCTTTGCAGTTCTGGCAGCTGCTTGCCGGGCTTGGCCAGCGCTGCCTGCTGGTTGACGGTGACCTGCGCCATTCCGGCATCTGCCGCCAGTGCGGGCTGACCGGTGAACACAAAGTGCCGGGTCTGGCACACTATCTTTCCGGCAGCGTTCCTCTGGAGGAAGTTCTCTACCACACCGAGATCCGCGGCACCTGCCTGGTTCCGGCCTCCGGCACCACCAGCCGCCCGGCCCTGCTGCTGGAACACCCCCGTTTTGCCCGCATGGTGGAAAGCTGTGCACCAAAGTTTGCTTATCTTTTGGTCGATGCTCCAGCCCTGAGCGAATGCAGTGACGCTCTCAGCCTTGCCAAAGTATGTGACGGTGCCCTGCTTGTGGTGCAAAGCGGCGGCGTTACCCACCAGGAGCTGCGCCAGGCGGCTCACCTTCTGCAGGGCTGCGGCCTGCCGCTGCTGGGCACTGTGCTGAACCGCACCCCGTATTGACCTTTTATGAAAACATGTTAGAATGGACTTGTTCAACATTCTGCATATAAGGAGAGGACTATTTTGACGACCAATGAAAAAATCGCCGCTCTGCGCGCCGCTGCCCAGGCAGCCGGTGCCCACGGTGTTTTGCTGATGACCAGCGACCCCCACTCCAGTGAATATCTGCCCGCTTATTACAACAGCCTGCCGTTTTTCTCCGGCTTTACCGGCGAGAACTCCACCCTTGTTGTCACCCTGACCGGCAGCGCCCTGTGGTGCGATGGCCGCTTTTATGTTCAGGGTGACCGTCAGCTGGCCGGTACCGAAATTGAGTGCATGCACGCCGGTTCCGCCGGGGTGCCCACCGTGGAAGAGTACCTGACCGCCCATTTTGCCGCAGGCCAGACCCTGTTGCTGGATGGCAGCTGCGTGCCTGCCACCATTGCCAACGGCTATGCCGCCGCTCTGGCCAAGAGCGGCGCCAAGCTGGAAAGCAAGGATATCGTCTCCCCCCTGTGGGAGAGCCTGACCACCCGCTCCAGCCTGCCCAACACCCCCTGCGAGCTGCTGACTGTTGAGCAGACCGGCGCCACCGCCGCCCAGCGCATTGCCATGGTGCGTGACGAGCTGAAAAAAGCCGGTGCCACCGCCCTGGCCGTGACTGGTCTGGACTGTGTGGGCTGGCTGACCAACATGCGCGCACGCGACTTGCCCTGTACCCCGCTGGCCGTTGCTTATGCCCTTGTCACGATGGACAGCTGCACCCTGTTTATCGCCCCCGGCCGCCTGAATGATGCCGACGCAAAAACGTTGGCCGATAACGGCGTTTCCCTGCGCGACTACCCGGAGCTGATCGATACCGTACACGCTCTGCCCGCAGAGGAAGTGTTCCTCGTAGACGAGAAAGCCACCAACTATGACCTGTACTGCGCCCTGAACGAGCACAAGACCGTTACCGGTGCCGACCCGATCTTTGCACTGAAAGGTGTCAAAAACCCGGTCGAGCTTGCCAACATCCGCGAATGCCATGTGCGTGACGGCGTTGCCGTGGTGCGCTTCCAGATGGACTTGGAAAAGGCCATTGCCGAGGGCAAAATCCTGCACGAGACCGACATTGAAAAGATGCTGCAAAAGCGCCGTGCCGAAATGCCCGGCTATTTTGAGGACAGCTTTGATACCATTGCCGCTTACGGCCCCAACGCCGCCATGATGCACTACCATGCCGAGGGCGAAGTGGACAGCGTGATTGAGCCGCGCGGCTTCCTGCTGGTGGATAACGGCGGCCAGTATGACTGCGGCACCACCGATATCACCCGCACCTATCCCGTCGGCCCCCTGACCGAGAACGAGCGCAAATACTACACCTGGACCCTGCAGAGCCACATTGACATTGCCCGCGCGGTCTTCCTGGATTACTGCACCGGCTTTGCGCTGGACAGCTTTGCCCGCGGCCCGCTGTGGGCACACAAGATCAACTATCGCTGCGGCACCGGCCACGGCGTTGGCTACATCTCCTCGGTACACGAAGGCCCCCAGAGCCTGCGCCCCCAGAACCCCATTGTCTTCAAAGAGGGCATGACCATCACCGATGAGCCGGGCGTTTATGAGACCGATGAAGTCGGCATCCGCATCGAGAACGAACTGGAATGCGTGGATGCCGGCACCAACCAGTATGGCCACTGGCTGAAGTTTGAGCCGCTGACCCTGGTGCCCATCTCCACCGAGCCGGTCATTGTGGACGAGCTGACCCGTGACCAGATCAACTGGCTGAACGCCTACCATGCCCATGTATACGAAATGCTCAGCCCCCGCCTGACCGAGGAGGAAAAGACCTGGCTGAAAGCCAAGACTGCCCCGATTGACCGGTAAAGCTTTCTTTTCCGCATTTTTGAGTTATTGGAATCACTGAATTTATCGGCCCCTGCCGCACCAAGGCAGGGGCCGATTTTGTTTTGCCTTGGGCAACACCGCACAATTCCCGCCTTGCGGCTTAAGCACCGCTCCGGCAGC
>ERZ1034901.1088-NODE-1088-length-19390-cov-12.000569_pt1 | contig 19390 bp, 18 predicted proteins | sample MGYA00520628_ERZ1034901 | MGnify/ENA primary metagenome ERZ1034901 (study PRJEB33766, sample SAMN09781783) | gut metagenome | biome: gut microbiome | host: Homo sapiens | place: Madagascar | study: EMG produced TPA metagenomics assembly of the PRJNA485056 data... | reverse complement strand
CTTTCTTTTGATTTGAGAGGGTTTTTATTATTTTTCTCTTCTATTCTTTCTTTTTCTCTTGTTTTTTCAACTTTCCTTAACTTATGAGCTTATTATAATATATGCAGTCATAGATTGCAATAGGCGCAATTACTAAATATGCAAGCATAGATTTGTACAATGTGTCTATGTAAGCATAGAGCGTAGCGATATATAATAGTAATATGATTAGGAGGTGACAAAATGAGCAGATATACAAAGGCACAAGCGGAAGCAATTAAGAGACACCAGAGCAAGTTAGATAATATAACGGTAAGAGTACCCAAGGGAGAGCGAGACAAGTACAACCTTCAGGCGGCGGCGGCTGGTATGAGCCTAAACGCTTACATTATTAAGTTAATGGACGATGACCGGGAGCGATTGGCGGAAGCAATGGAGTTATTACAAGACATCAATAATTAATTCAGTAGGCGGCAGAGATGCCGCTTATTTTTTGCGGTTATGCATTATAATGTAGCAATAATTAAGACAGTATTAAGATGTGACGCTTACCGGATGCCGTAATCTCGGGCTTTTTTGGTGGCGTTGTATATCTTTTGTAGATCTTTCTGTATCTCGAGCGTTTGAATGCCTGACAAATAACGCAAAAAAGACCTAACAAAATCTAACACAATAATAACACAATCTAACATTGGGATATGATACTATATTAATGTAATATATAGGCGTATAAAATACATTTCCCTTTCTTTTTTATTCTTTGCCCGGACTGGTAAGCCGGGCTTTTTTATTGCAGGAGGTGAGAACATGAGAGCGTCAGAAAAGAAAGCAATAAAAGAACAATTGTTCTGCCAAGAATACATAATTGACTATAACGGTACGAGGGCATACGGTGCCGCATATGGCGAGGAAGACAAAGGCAGGTGCAACAGTAATGCCCGTAATCTGCTTAAACGGAAGGATATACAAGATTACATCAAAGAGTTGCAGACAGAGAGAAACAAGCGGCTACAGATAACGCAAGACGATGTGCTTCGAGAACTGGCAGCGATCGGGTTCTCGAATATTTGCGATTATGCGGAAGTTGACGAGAACGGCAAACTAAAATATATATCTACGTCAGAGATAGACCCAAGCAAGCAGGCGGCTATCATGTCCATTAGGCAAGACAAGTACGGCATGACTATAAGGCTGCATGATAAGCTTAAGGCGTTGGAGACATATGCAAAAATAGCCGGCTGGCTTACTGATAAGCAGGAGATTACAGCAACGGTGACGTATGAGCAGTTCTTAAGCAAGCAGGACGGCGATTATAATTATGACTAATAACATGATTAATATATACAATGCAAGAGAGTATATAAGCCGATTTTTGCATATTAGGACTAAGGATAATAGGATTGTTCCGCTTCGGCTAAATGAGCCGCAAGAGCGATTATATAAGATAATTGGTAACGAGGCACGACAGGGCAAGCCGATACGATTAATCATTCTTAAAGCTCGACAGATGGGATTTTCCACGTTGACGGAGGCATTAATATTTCACAGGACGGCGGTCAAGCCTAACATCAGCAGTATGATAATAGCTCATAAGGACGATGCAACAACCAACCTGTTCACGATGTCCAAGTTGTTTTATTCGTACTTGCCGGATATGCTTAAACCGGCAAGAAAAGCAAGCAATGCAAGAGAGATTATATTTGACAGCCCGGCCAAGAGTGAGGGTGGCATCGGACTTAATAGCCGCATCAAATGTGCAACGGCAGGCGGTGACGGTGTAGGACGTTCCGACACTCTAAGTAATGTACATATATCGGAGTTCGCGTTTTGGACGGGTGACAAGATGGCAACGCTTAACGGTCTATTGCAGTCAGTACCTGCACAGCCCGGAACAATGGTCATCATAGAGAGTACAGCAAACGGATATGACGACTTTAAGCGTCTATGGGATTCTGCGGTTGCCGGTGAGAATGATTTTGTCCCGGTATTTTTCCCATGGTTTGAGCTTGCAGAATATAGCCGACCTTATGACGGTTTCCAGCTTACGCCGGAAGAAGAAGAGCTCAAGGCAAGACATAATCTTACTAATGAGCAGTTGTCATGGCGTAGATGGTGCATAAAAAATAACTGTGGTGGTGACATCAATTTATTCAGGCAAGAGTATCCATCGACACCGGAAGAAGCCTTTATCGCAACAGGAGCTTGTGTATTTGATACAGCTATTATTATTAAGCGTATTAATGATTTACAGGGCTGTAAGCCGCTGAAACGTGGTTATTTTGCGTATGATTATGACGGACAATATATAACTAATGCCCGTTGGATTGACAGCGACAGAGGCAATATCAAAATATTCAGAGAGCCGGATAAGTCAAGACCGTATGTTCTGGGCGGAGATACAGCCGGAGAAGGTAGCGACTATTTTACGGCTCATGTAATAGATAATGTTACCGGTGAGCAAGTAGCAGTATTACATGATGATAATATCGACGAGGACGAGTATTCAAGGCAAGTATATTGCTTAGGACAATACTATAATACTGCTCTTGTAGGCTTAGAGGCTAACTTCTCGACATATCCGATTAGAGAGGTAGCGAGATTGGGATATAATCGCCAGTATGTAAGAGAGCAGCCGGACACGTTCACGGGAGCGATTAAGAAATCGTATGGTTTCCGCACTACATCAGCAACAAGACCTGTTATAATCGCTAATCTGGTACAGATAGCGAGAGACGAGATACAGCTTATTAATGATGTTGATACTTTGCGCGAAATGCTGTCATTTGTTCGCATAAAAGGCAAGCCGCAAGCGGAAGAAGGCGAACACGACGACCTTGTTATGGGGCTTGCTATAACATACGGCATCAGAGAGCAGCAGAGTATGACAGAGACACAGAAGAAACAGAAGAAAACACGCTGGGAAGCAGACCAGTATGACGATTACTACGCAGCTACACCGAAGCAAAAAAAAGAATTAATTAAGCGTTGGGGCAATCCGTTTTGATGGGAGGCGATTAAGTGCCGGAAGAGAATAATAACACAAATGCCTTACAAAAATGGCAAGACAGACTACAAAAAAACAGGAGTGAATACCTGAAAGAGTTACAATTAATGGACGAAAGAGACGCATTATATAACGGTACTCGGCAGGTTGCAGGCATTAACGGCAAAGCAGCAAAAAAGAGTAATTATGTCCGTAATGCAATCGGCGAAATCATAGAAGCGGAGGTTGATAGCTCTATTCCGCTTCCAAAGGTAACGGCAAAACGTCAGGAAGATGAAGAACGAGCGGCAACAATAGAAGCATTTCTCAGGAATGAGCTTGATTATCTTCCGTTTGAAGTAATAAACGACATGGACGAGAGAACAACACCGATTCAGGGCGGTGATTTCTTTCTTATCGAATGGGATAATGAGCGTAATTCTCATCGTACAATAGGCGGTATTAAGGTTACGTTACTGCACCCAAGACAGGTTATACCTCAAGCAGGCGTTAATAATATACAGGATATGGACTATATATTTATATTGACGGGGACAACCAAAAAAGAAATCAAGCGAGTATATAATGTTGATGTATATACGGAAGAAGAAGAGTTCCCGGAAGTCCGTAGCAACGGCGGTATGACAGATAGTAACTCAAGTGATTTAGTTACATTGATTACAGCATACTACAAGAACAAGAATGGTAATATCGGTGTATATCGTTGGGTAGGAGATACAGAGGTGCAAGCCTTAGAAGACTACTTTGCACGCCGCCTAAAATATTGTAAAAAATGCGGCTCGACAGTGCCAGAAGAAGTTGCAGAGTGTCCACACTGTCATAGCAAGTCATTTGAGCACCGGACACAGGATAGCACTCCTCTTGATAGGAGTATAGATATATTAACGGCTGACGGTGCATTAGAGACAATTCCGCAGATGACAGAGCCGGTATATCAAGATATGCCGATGTATGGCGATAACGGACAACTGTTAATAGGTGATTATGGCGAGACTATGATGGATAATGTATTGATAGAACCTGAAAGGCCTAACGAAGTACCGGCGTATAAGCTTAAGCAGTACCCAATCATATTAAGACGTAATATATCTAAGAGCGGTACGCTATTAGGTTCGTCGGATGTTGACAGTATCAGAGACCAGCAAGAAGTCATTAAAAAGATGGGTGATAAGATACAGGAAAAGCTGTTTAAAGGCGGTTCATATGTCACACTTCCAAGAGAAGTCAATGTGCGAAAAACCGACGAAGAGCTTAAGGTGATAGAGCTTGACGATGCCGCACAGAAAAGCATGATAGACGTTCTGAATATGCAGCCAAATGTGTCTAATGACCTAACATTTATGGACATTGCATATCAAGCAGCAAGAGAAACAATTGGTATTACGGACAGTTTCCAGGGAAGGAATGATAAGACGGCAGAATCCGGAACGGCTAAACAGTTTGCGGCGGCACAGACAGCCGGACGATTGGAAAGCAAGCGAGTAATGAAGCAAGCAGCATATCAGGATATATTCCAGCTAATGTTTAAATTTATGCTTGCATATGCCGATGAACCGAGAGCGACTAATTATCAAAACTCAATAGGTGATATTGAATACGGAATATTTGACCGTTATGCGTTTCTCGAAAGAGATGCGGCAGGTGAACTGTATTGGAATGATGATTTTCTGTTTTCGGTTGATACAAGCAATAATCTTGCACAGAATAGGGAATCGCTCTGGAATACGACTAAAGAGGCATATCAAAGCGGTGCTTTTGGAGATGCGGCAGATATTAATACACGCATCCTCTACTGGTCAACGCTTGAAAAATATCATTATCCCAATGCCGGAAACATCAAAAAGCAGTTGCAAGAAATGAAAGAGCAACAGGAACAACAGATGCAAGCACAACAGCAAATGGGGGGAATGCCTAATGAAATGCAGTCAATGCCATATGGAAATGCAGGTATACAAGGGGCAGTTAATAACGGACAGCCTGTACAGAATGATATACAGATGCCGTAATGAACAGTGCCCCGAATACAACAAAAATATAGAAAGAGATGTTAGCATACAGTCCGACGCCGATATGGCGTAGAAAGGCGGTGCTCCATACATATCTCATCTTTAAGGCAAGATGTAAAACATGCCTTATTTTTATGCAAAGGAGGTGGATGAGTATGGGTAAAGGAGAAAACACACTTAAAGGCAAAGTAACAAACAAGAGTGCTATGTATGTTTCAGCAGACGTTAAAAGCACAAGCAAAAAGCCGACTGTAAAGAAAGGCGGCGACCTTAGAGCGAAGGGGGATAAATAATAATGACAGAAGAAGAATTTATGGGATTGGGCGGAACCGTTGATGATGAATCAGAAAATATACAGACTGTCGAGGAAGGAAATACCGAAGAAGTCATTGATAATGTGGACGAGCCGGAGGTTGAAGAACCCGATACCGATGATGGCGATAATGATACCACACAGAGTAATGATGAACCTGAACAGCCACAGGGGGTACAGCCGACAGCTGCACAGCAGGCATATAGAGAACGCCTTGAACAGGAGTATCAACAGGCTGTAAATCGCATTAATCCATATACCGGCAGAGTTATTCAGTCGCCACAGGATTTTTTCGAGTATAAACGTCAGTTTGCTGAGGAACAGCAGAAGCATGAACGACAGCGACAGTATAATGCCGACAATGATATATACGAGGCAATACGGAACGGCACAGCTTCAAGGGCACAGTTTGACAAATACATCAAAGAACAGATTGTGAACAGCTTGCGTGATAATCCTGATATTAGGGCGGCAAGAGAAGCAGCGTTAAGAATACAGCAGGAAGAACAGCGAGCAAGGATTGAAAGTGGTAAGGAACGAGTACAAAAAGACCTTGATGCACTTAATAAAGAATATTCAAATTGCAAATTTAAAAAAGCAGACGAAATAAACGGAAAAATGGCTGATTATATGCGAATGGGACTTTCTGTTGCCGATGCTTACTATCTTACGAATAGAGAAAGTATAGCACAGGCACAGATGGCAGGAGTACGACAAGCTACAATTAATCAGGCAAACGGCAAAGGTCATTTAAAGAGTGTTTCAGGCGGTACAAGCGGAGACGTAATAGTTCCGGACGATATTGCAAAAGAGTATCGCAACTTCTTTCCTGACTGGACAGACAAGATGATAGCAGAAGACTATAAGAAAAGAAATGGAGGTAAGAACTAATGTTTAAAATAGCAAAAAGAGGCGTAGCCGATGTTGCACCTATCGAATACATGGAAGGTACAGCAAACGAGACAATAGCACTCGGCGAAGCATTAAAAGTATCAAGCGGAAAGCTTACAAAAGCAGGTGCGGCAGATGAAGTAACTCATATTTGTATGGGTGTAAAGAATGACAAAGGATTATTCCCTGTTATTGCTGTACAGCCTTATATGTATTTTGAAACAACATCAACTGCAACAGTAGCGGCAACAGCAGTAGGCACAGCAGTTAAATTACATACAGACGGACTTACAGTCACAGCAACGGTAGGCGGTCCATTTGTAATTGATGAAACTGACGGAGCAACAACTAATTCAACAGTTGTCGGACACTTCACAAAACCGGCAACAGTGGCAGCGTAAGGAGGTAGATAAACAATGGCAGGAATTATTTTTTCGGAAGGTTCCGGTGTAAACGATAGCGTTTTTGGTCGTTCACAGGATCCCATCAAAGCAGTTATCGAAGAAAACGTAGAAGCATTCAAAGAAATGTCCATGATTGATAAGATTTTTTATATGGACAAGTCATCTAATTTTGCCGAGAAGTATTCACAGGAAACATCACTCGGAGACTTTAAAGATGTAGGTGAAAACGGTGCATATCCTGTTACATCAATGCAGGAAGGTTACGAAAAGACCATTACACCTACTACATGGAAGAACAAATTTGAAGTAACTGCGGAAATGCTTGAAGATGCTAAGTATGGCAAGATTAAGTCAAAGGCTAACATCTTCGCAACATCGTTTAACAGAACAAGAGAGAAGTTCGCAGCTTCAATGCTTGCCGGTGGTATTGGTACAACAACAACCATTTCAGGAAAGAAATATGACACAACAACAGCTGACGGTGTAGCACTTTTCTCACAGTCGCACCCTTCAATTACTAAGGGTACAAAAGCACAGAGTAACATCTTTACAGGTGCGTTCTCACAGACAGTTATGGACACTATGCAGGAAAAAATGCAGATGTTTACTGATGATGACGGAAACCTTCTTAATGTCGCACCTGATACAATTATCATTCCAAACAACGGAGCATTAAAAAGAGCCGTATTTGCGGCTATCGGCTCAGAACTTGATTCAACATCAAGTAACAATGCAATTAACTTCCAGTTAGGACTTTGGAATGTTCTTGTATGGCCTTATCTTCCCACAGGACTTGGCACAGGTAATAAGCCTTACTTTATTATGCTTGACAGCAAATTTAATCATGATTATATGGCTCTCCCTTGGGTTGATAGACTTGGTCTTACTGTTAAATCAAATATTGACCAGAATACAGATGCAAACGTATGGAGTGGCAGAGCGAGATTCGGTGCAGGTTTTAATAACTGGAGAGGTATTGCTATTTGTGGTGAAGGTCTTACAGGTACAGCATTAGCATAAGGCGGTGGTAGTATGCGTTGGTATGACGTAAAGCTAATCACATTGCAAAAGATGTTCTCCAACGATACATCAAGTATTGTCGTTGATGATAATACAGCACCGTATATAGCAGCTATGCCGGGTGCGGCTAATGCTTGTTTAAACTATATTGCGACAGCGGTACGGCATATTGATATGTCGTACCAGTTGGAGCAGGACGGAACAAAAACAGGAATACAGCGTTATGATTTTAATGAGCTTGCCAGTGATTTCTATTCATTTGAAAATATAGAAGTATATTTTGAAGACGAATACGGAAACTACGGCAAAGCGGGAAATTATAATGTTGAACACAATAACGTTTTGCTTATAGACGGTTCTATCAAAGGAAAATGGACTGTGTATTATAATGCCTATCCTGATGAAATAACACAGAATACAAAAGATAATTATGAGCTGCCTTTGTACCCGGAGGTAGCTATTTTATTGCCATGGTTTATGGCTTCGCAGTTATACAAAGACGATGATATATCTACTTCAACTGTTTACTGGAATGAGTTTGTGGCATTACTTGAAGATGCAAAAGCAACAGCAAACAGGCTTAAAGGAACAGGCTATGACGAGTTTATCAACACAAAGGGGTGGTATTAAATGCGACAGTTAAGTGTGCCATCGCAGGTTGCAAGGACTGTAACAAAAATAGAAAGCTTTAAGGGTGTGGACCTTACAAACGCCGCCGCTAATGTTGATATTAGCCGTTCACCCGAAGCACCTAATATAATAAGAGATGTTCCCGGCAAAGTAAGAAAACGAATGGGCTATTATTTGGATACCGAGTATGATGATTTTATACACGGCGTTTTCCACTTAAACGGAGAGCGTATAGTTCATGCCGGAACAAAACTTTATATGGGTACTACTGTATTGTATTCAGATATGCAAGATGTCGGTTTTAACCGTTCAAAAGCATGGGAGATAGGCGGTAGGTTATATATACTTGACGGAAAAACATATCTTGTAGTCGGTAAATTTAACGGCGAAACAAACTATACAGCTAAGAAAGTAAGCGAGATAGCAACAGTGCCTATTGTATCAATCGCACGAACACCAAATGGCGAGGGACAACAGTACCAGGAATATAACTTAATACAGCCTAAGTTCATCAATATGTTCATTGCTGACGGAACAACAAAGATATATCAGTTATCATCGGATAGCATACAGTCGGTTGACCTTGTGGAGCAAATGAACAGTGATGGTGACTGGGTAACTGTTGCGGCATCTAAATATACAACGAATTTAGAGCTTGGCACAGTAACATTCAGAACAGCACCGGAAGCACCGACAGTAAAGAGTAGAGATAACATCAGAATAACGGCTTCAAAGGTTATTGCCGGTTATGCCGATATGATTAACAAATGCACAATATCTATTGTATATGGTGTAAACGGTGCAACAGACCGTTTGTTTGTCGGCGGTAATCCGGACTATCCGAATAGAGATTGGTTCAGCGGATATAAAAGCACCATATCATATGACAGTGACGATAGACCGGAAATGGCATCTTTTGAAGATTTTACATTCTTTGGCGACTTGAGCTATTCAACAATCGGGCTTGATACCAATGAGATAGTTGGATATTCACTTGTAGGCAATTATCTTGCAACGCATAAATCAGTAGGCGAAGACGGACGTAACGTTATTATGCGATACGGTGAGTATACAACGCTTAATGGAGTTATAAGACCGTCATTCCGTATTGTTAATGTTATTCAGGGTGTAGGTGCTGTCGGTAAAGACAACTTTGCATATCTGAATGAAAGCTTATTTGCAACAGAACAGGGTATATACGCTATAACAGCACAGGATATAACAGGCGAGAAATACACCCAGAACCGTTCTTTTTACATCAACGGTGCATTATCCAAAGAAGACCTTGAACATTCATGTGCAGTCGTTTACAAGGACTTTTATGTACTTGCTACACCACTCCGAGTATATCTGTTAGACGGCTTGCAAAAGGTCTATGAAAAAAACAGTCCGCTTTCTTCGTTCCAGTATGAGTGTTATTACTGGGATATACCCAATATAAGTTATTTGTTTGTAGAAGATGAGACATTATGCTTTGGTACATATGACGGAAAAATAATGAAGTTTTATACGGATAAAACAAAGCAAACGGCTTATAACGATAACGGAAAAGCTATAAAGGCACGTTGGGACACAAACGCTATTGACGGAAAGATATTCTATAAAAAGAAAAACTTCCGTTATCTATCGGCACAGATAGCACCGGCTATTAACACAAGCTATGAAGCGTGGGCAGAGGTAAAAGGCATATGGAAAAGATTATTCAACAGTGGAGCTAAAGCAAGATACTTTGACTTCTCATATGTTGATTTCGGTAAGATAAACTTCTCATCCGATGCCACACCGAGAACAATAGGCACAAAGATACGAATTAAGAAGATAGACAAAGTGCGTTTTTCATTCAGAAACGAAGAACTTAACGAGCCGTTTGGTTTATATGCAATCGGCACAGAGTTTACGGAAAACGGAAATTATAAGGGGTGATAAATAATGGCATTGCCTAAAATACAGCCGACAGATTATGCCAATAAAGGTATTCGTGTTAAACCAAACCCATTAGGTCTATCTGTCAGTGATGCACAGCGAGCATTTGATGAACTTACGCTTGATGTGGTAATTCCTAAGGTAAACGAGATAGCGGAAGCACAGGACGCAGTTAATAAGACATTCCAGCTGAAAGAAACAGGTAAGGGACTGTCAGAGAATGACTTTAATAATGCGTATAAAGCACAGCTTGATAATTTACCTAATGACTTAGCTACTAAGGTAGACAAGGTACAGGGTAAACAGTTATCAACTTTTGATTATATATCGGCTGATAAAGAAGCCGTTGAAGATTTAAAAACAGCATTAAAAGCCGGAAAAGTACTGACTGATAACAATTACACCACAGTCGAAAAAAGTACTGTAACACTTATCAAAGATGAGCTTAACATGGGTAAAAGGCTTACAACAAATGATTATGCAAATGAAGATAAACGTGTAGTTACAAATTTGGCAACAGATTTATCTAATGGCAAACAATTATCAACTAATGATTACACAAATGAAGATAAAGCAAAGCTTGACGATGTTGTTAGTGCATCTGATGTATTGCCTAAAACAAATACAATCCCATATTCCCCAACAGATCCTTATAACCCTGCAACAAAGAAATATGTTGACGACAATGTTATAAGTGGTGGTGTTCCATCATCAAGAAAAATCAACGGTTATTCACTTGCAAACGATATTATATTACATGGTAGCGATATTCCGTTTATTGACGATACCACAAGCACAAAATACGTTATAGGCTTTGATAACGGCGGTCTATACTATAAGGAGGTAATTTCATAATGGCAGGTGAAAAGAAATACATAGCTTTAGAAGAAACATCACAGGACATACTGTCAAAGATAGGTACAACAGATGATAGTGAAACTACCGAAACAATCTTTGGTAAAGAAAATAGAATTGATAACAAAATAGATAATTTAAAGCAGTTGGGTTTCGAAAATCGTAGTATTATTCAGAATGGTAATTCAGACATACTCAGTGCACTTGGGCAAACAGGAAATACTGGAGGCACAGCAACATCGGGTTCTGTATACGCTAAATTAAATGCAATAATATCAGCGATAAACGGTGGCTACAGATTTTATGAAGGCAGTCATATTATTGCGGAGCATGACGGAGGAACTGAAAATTTTTCGTTCAATATAACACCGACTTGCTCCGGCAAAATCACCGTTATGGCAACGCTCACCGGAAAAAGCACATCAAGCTCCAAGCCGGCGGTCGAGCTTAAGGCAGACGGAACAACCATATTGAGCATTACAAACAGCTCGTCTGTGGCAACTGAAACAAAGACGGCGGCACTTGCGGTTTCTGCCGGAACAGCAATTACAATAAGTGGAGTTATGGTTGGATATAGAACAGGTATTACCGATATTAAATTCATGGCAGATGTTATCAGCGACAAAGCTGACATTACAATAAACTAATTTATTTAAGGAGGAAATTTATATGAGAAAACTTATTAAAATGAAAACAACACAGGCAGACGGACATCACGACTTTATTTATAAAGACGGTAAAAAGGCAGCTATCCCCGATGATGGAGTTGTGTTCTGCTATCTCACAAAGTCGGGTATGCTTAAGGTATCGGAATATCCCGATATTGCAGGTAGCGTATACGGCGAGTTTGTTGTAACAGACGAGGTTACATCAAAAATTGGTAAACCCTGTATTGGCGGCAAGACCTATGATGTATGGGGCATTGGCGAAGATTATGTTGTTGTATCGGCAAGAGGTGACAAGAGGTATATTGGTTCTGTAAATGACAAACAGCTCATTACTCACCCGAATGAAAAGAATGAAACAGGAGCATACAAGCTTATCCACGAGATATATTCTATGCTTAAATAAAAATTGGGCGGTTTAACCGCCCTTTTTTCGTGGAGGTGAAGATATGGCAATTATACCCGGAAGCACATGTATAATAAAAACAAATATAAAAGATATAGACATAACACTGATTGAAAGTGCAATATTTTCTTTTAGTGTCAGCATTGATGAAAAGCCTATTGTGCAGAAAAAGTATCTCACAAAAGGAACAAGCAATGTGAAGTATATAGACGGTAATTTTATAGTTCCGTTGACACAGCAAGATACGCTGTTGTTTGATGGAAATAAAAACATATTATACGAAACACAAATAAACTTTGAAGATAAAAGTGTATCAAAAACAATATATACAAAAATCCAAATACGTAAAACACTTGCGACCGAACTTATAGACGGCAATGCACCAAATATAAAACAAGATGAGAATTATTATGAAGTGAAAGTCGATACTGTACTCTATCTTAATGTGTCAACTGAACAGATAGAAGATTATGTTTCGCAAGCAAATACATTCGCTGAAAATGCAAAAACATCGATGGAAAATGCAAAGAACAGTGAAGATGTTACAAAAAACTACTGTGAGAATGCCAGTCAGTATGCACAAACATCCGTTGAAGCTGCTAACGCTGCTATAACTGCACGAACTTCTGTCGAAAATAAAATCTCAGTGGCTAATACATTACAGAATAAAGCGATAGAAGCGGCAACAACAGCGCAACAGGCGAAAGATACCGTTCTGAACGTTGAAGAACAAGTATCAGCGGATAAAATTATTGTTGAAGATGCAAAAGGCGAAGTCGTTTCAGCGAAAAATGAAACTTTGTTGGCTAAGAATGAAGCAGTTGCGGCAAAAGAATATGTCGATACTGCGAAAAGTGAAGCAGTTGAAGCTTCAAACGATGCGATTAGTGCAGCTACAACATCAACACAGATGGCAACACAGGCCGAGCAGGCAAAGGAAACAGTTGTAGGTTCAATAGACAATGCAAATACTTTGCTTAATAATGCGTTAGATGCAGCTGATGTTATTGCGAGACAAAAAGCAGAAATAGACCGGATTGCGGAGCAAATTGTATCGGATAAAGCCGATATTGAACAATCGGTAACTACCGTATCAACTGCGAAGCAAGATACAATCACTGCAAAAGATGAAGCTGTTGCAGCTAAAAACGACGCAATATTAGCCAAAAACGATGCAATATTAGCAAAAGACGCTGTTGAGGGCGAGATTGCTACACTTAAGGAAGATATAGGAAATATCAAAAAGAAGAAAAATGTTGTGGTATATGTTGGTTCTGCTGAATTAAGTGACGAACAAAAGCTATCTTGCGATTATGTTTGTGATGGAGTAGATGACCAAATTGAGATTAATCAAGCAATCAGTTCTTTACCTGATTCGGGTGGAGAAATTCATCTATCAAGAGGTATATTTAACATCACTAATACGATATACATCAGAAAAAGAATTAAACTCACTGGCGAGGGAAAAGGAATAACATTAGATAGAAATAATGTAAACAACGGAGGCACTACTCTACTATCAGAATTTACTGGTGGTTGTGTAATACAAATCGAACAAAGTGACACACTTTCAGACATAAAAGGAATCACCTTATCTGATTTCCAAATAGTAGGAGCTGGAATAAATGTAGAAAACAATTATTCCAACGGAATAAATGTAACAACATATATAGATTGTGTTACGTTAGAACGATTGGCTATCTGCCATTGTTTTTATGGATTATTTGTAGACCAGTCTGCGACGGTTGATGATATTTCTGTCACGAATTGTGATTTCCAGAGAGACTCCACAGGAATTTATATTTATGGTCAAGGATGGCAGACAAGGATAGAAAATAATATATTCTGGGATATGTCTGGTCGACAAGAAACATCCGGCATTGTACTGTCTGCTGGAAAAAATATTGTAAACGGTAACTATTTCGGTGTATCTTCTCTAGTATATCAAGGTATGGCGTGTGCTTGGATTTCTGCAAAAAATGCAGTATTCCTTCTTTGTAATGGAAACTCATTTTCAAGCTGCACATCTTCTCCAATTAGATTTAAAGCAGGTGGGCAATTCGCAAGTATTAGTGGCAATTCGTTTTATGAAATCGGAAAAGCACAATTTAATCATAATGAAAGAGCGGTTTTATATGTAGACGGTGCTGGTACAGGTGGTGGAAGAATCTCCTTTACGAACAATACTGTATTCTGGGCTGCTGATGATAATTGGAAAACATCATATCTCGCATACTTAACAAATCGGGTTGCACAAGTAAATATCTCAAATAACACAGTAATAGATGGTATTGGAAAAATTAACGAAAACGAACTGGTATACAAATCAGAAGATTCGGCTTATGCAATTACTATCGGTAATAATGTATTGTGCTAATTAACTAAATGAGGCAATCGTAACAGAACTTGTTGCATACAAGGCGATTAAGTCACATCCGCATTATACACGCATAGAAAGTGCGGCAGAGTTGAAGGTTAAGTTGAAGGAATACTAAATGACAAGGGGTGAAAATAAGTGGAGGGTTATATGGAAAATATAATAGTGGCACTTATAACGGGGGCAATAACGCTATTTGGCGTATTAATTGCCAATAGTAAGTCACAAGCGGTAACAGACACAAAACTGAAAGAACTTACAAGAGAGGTAAGAGAGCATAATAATTTTGCAAAACGTGTGCCGGTTCTTGAGGAACAGATGAAAGTAGCTAATCATAGAATTGACGATTTGGAAAAACTTGAACAGCAGAAAGGAAGATGAAGTATGGATATTACATTTTTAACTAACTTTGCTATACCGCTTATTGTTGGCATTTGTTTATGCCTTGGTTACATAATTAAAAACATTGTACCTAATGACAATATTAACCGCTTTATTCCGCTTGTAATGGGAATTGTCGGCGTATTAATAAATGTATGGGTAAACAAAGTTTTCACCGCTGAAATCCTTTTAGGCGGACTTTTTAGCGGTCTTGCAAGCACAGGACTTTATGAAATGTTTAGAAATTTGATAAACAAGGAGTGATTATATGACTTGCAGGGACATCAACGAGCTTACAGCCGTCGCACAGACGGCTTGTAGGCTTTTTTTAAATGAATGTAAAAAGTCTGGGCTTAATATATTCATAACTGAAACATACCGTTCACAGGAGCGACAGAACGAACTATATGAGCAAGGCAGAACAAAGCTCTGGGATAGCAATGGCAAAAGATTAAACGTAGTGACATGGACTAAGAACAGCCGTCACACAAGCCGTAGGGCATGGGACATAGCTTGTAAAGGAAAAGACCTTTACAATATGAGCACGCTTAGAAAATGTGGAGAAATAGCCGCAAAATTAGGGATAACGTGGGGCGGTACTTGGGAAAGCTCGCCGGACTATCCACACTTTGAAGTATCGCAGAATTGGAAAGCACCAGTAAAGGAGGCTGAGGAAATGACACAGGCAGAATTTAATAAAATGATGGACAACTATTTGGCAGAACGCTCAAAAAAAGCGTGTAGTAATTGGGCTAAATCGGAAGTCGAAAAAGCCAAAGAATTGGGCATAACAGACGGCACACAGCCACAGTCATTTGCAACAAGGGAACAGGTGACAGCAATGATTGTTAGAGCACTTAAGTAAGGAGGTGTTTTTATGGCAGGACAAACTGTTACAGTAACGGCTGACCAGCGTAAGAATAGAAATACAAATACAAGTTCCGGCAGTTCGAACAGTAGCGGAATATCAAATATTCCGACATATGACAAAAACAAAGACTATGCTTCCGAGATACAGAAAGCAATCAACAGTGGAGCAAGTCAGGACGTAATAAACCAGCTTAATGCGGAACGTAATGCAAAGATAAAAGGCGAAAACCTTAATTATAGAGGTTTAACCGATAACGATTTTTCAAATTACAAGAACACAGGTAGCTTCAGTGGGAATGTAAACAGTGGTGGCAGTTATCAGAATAGAAACAATAACACAACATATAATCCTTCTGACGAATGGATTAAGAACTTACAGCAGAGTGTTAAATATGACGGTAATACAGGCTATGCAGACCCGAAAGGCTATTATACAACACGACAGACCGCTTATACTTGGTTACAGCCGGACGGTACTTATAAGACCACATATTCAAACGCAACAAACTATAATCAGGCGTTACAGGACGCAATAGAAGGTGAACAGGTGGCGCCTAATTCACAGCTTGCATATTCATCAACCTACGGTACAGGTTCACTCACAGCCAATGCGTATAACCACGGTGCTACTTCAACAGGAGCAGGAATTTTTTCTGCATTTGGTAACGGTGACGATGGTGGACGTTATTCATCTGATAGCCAGTATGGAAATATGTACGACCAGACTAATATGCAGTTAGGCTTTTTAAGCGGTCGTGATGGCATGGATTATAAAAATCCGTATGCAGATATAGCATACAACGGAAACGGAATACAGAACGCTTATAACAAGGGCTTACAGTTTGCAGGACAGGGTGAGTTAATGGGCGGTAGTGCAGACCCTAATAACCCTACCACACCTAATTTAAATGATATTTACTCACAGTATGGAGCAAATACAAATGGTTATGTCGGTCTTACAAAGGACGATATACAGAACCAAATGGACGATATATATGCGAACTATGAAGATGCAGTAGCAGAACGAAATGCGGCGTTATCATCACAGTACAGAGAACAGCAGAGATTACTCGAAAACGATAACAAAGACCAGCAGAGAGCAAACTATATCACTTATATGCTGTCATTGAATAACGCACCGTCACAAATGCAAGCAATGGGCATTAATGGTGGTGTTGCAGAAAGCACACTCGCAGGGCTTAAGAGTGATTATATGTCGAATTACAACAGTGCAGAAAATACATTTACCAATGCGGTTAATCAGCTTAAGATTTCAGAAGCTAATGCACTTGCAGAGGGCAATATGGAAAAAGCTAATATGTATTCGCAGCTTGCTCAGAACTCACTGTCATTACAGATGCAGGCGGCTGATGCACAGAACAGCTATAACAAATGGCTTGCGGAGTTTAACCTTTCTAAAAATCAGTGGGATCAGCAATTTGCATATCAGAAAGCACAGGACGAAGCTAATAGACTTGCTTCTATACAGCAGGCACAGGACGAGGCTTTTAACCAGCAAATAGAAATGGCTTATAAATACGGCGACTATGATTTGCTCGGTGAATTAACAGGTATGGACGTATCATATCTAAAAAAGGATCGTGATATGGATTATAACATTAAACAGGCAACATTAAACGGAAAGTTATTAACAAACTCAAAAAAAGCTAACGGCAGCTCTGGAAGAAAATCAAGTTCTTCGGGCAGTTCTAAAAAAGGCAAAACACTTTCGCTTTCAGAGTATGAAAAACTTGACAAATTGTATAATAGTGGCGATTGGGAGGCATACAGCAAAAAGGTCGAAGCTCTTAACTTTAGCGGTTATAACTTAGATGATGCAATAACAAATATCGCAAAAAACTCCAATATTATATACCGTGCAAATCGTTCTGGAGGTAGAACGCCTGTAGAAAAAGGCTCTTTTGTTATGTAACACACGGAGGTGACTATATGGGTGCGTATGATAAATATTATGAGTCTTTATTGAAAGAAAATAACTATGGAAAAGTTGAAAAAGTAAAATCGGGTAAAACCCCTAAATCTAATACAAACAGCGGTGTATCGAAAGGTACACCGTCTGTATTACCCAAAGCTTCAGAAACAACACCAAAGTTATCACTCATGGAAAGGGTTAAGCTTGCAAACGACAGAGCGAATAACTCGTTTGCTAAAAGTGCTGTTGCGACAACAGTAAAACCAACATCAACAGTCAGACCGCAACCTTGGAATGGTGGTACCACAACTTTATCGGCATTACCAAAAGCAAGCTTAGCAGATAAAATCAATATAGCTAATATAAACGCAAGCAACACTTATGCGAAAAAAGCAGCAGATGCACAGCCAGTGACGAATAAAAGACTTGACTATGGAGCGGCGGCGGCAATCGGCAAAACTATTGCAGGTGGTGCTATGTTGGCAGGCACAGCAAAACAATCACTAACTGATTGGCAAAACAAAGTAAAAACTCAAGGAATTAGATCTGCACTTGACGATTATACATATAATCTTGATAATCCACAGTATTCATTTGGAAACACTACAAGTAAAAATACATTAGGTTATAGGTTATATCAAGAAGCTGAAGAAAATCAGAATAGAGCGAAAGCAGGTTTACCAAAACCATTACAAACAGCAAGTGACATAGGAATATCTCTTGGCAGTATGGCATTAACATTGCCGACAGCGGTTATCAATCCGATGTTACCAACTGCAATAATGGCAACAAACACAGCCGGAAGTAAAGCATATAACCTTGCAAAACAGGGTAAGACAGCAACAGAAGCTTTGGGTCGTGGCTTGGTATCCGGTACTCTTGATTATGCCGCTAAAAAGATAGGGTACGAGGATTTCTTTAACCTTGCTAAAAACGGAACGCAGAGAGAGCTTATGTCGGCGTTAAATTCGTTAGATAGCAACGCTAAAAATGCTATCATATTCGGCTTGAAAGACATAGGCTATAAATATTATTCTCCGTCAACTCTCGGTGCATTGACATGGGACGCTGTGCGTTCAGGCTTAGCCGGTGCGGCACGAACGGTAGCCGATAGTTTAGCCGATACAGTATATGATAAGGACAGCAAGATTAATTGGAATGAAGTGGTACAAAATGCTATTTCAGATGCCTTATTCAGCGTTTTAAATAACGGAGTAGATTATATCGGAAATAGAATAAAATCATCTATAAGAGACAATACAACAGAAACTACAACATCGGGAACAGCTTTACCGACAGCGGTAAACAATCAGTATGCAAATATTCCGAATATGGGAATGTTGCCGTATGGTTTACAATATCCAGTGAATACAGCGAATGTGAACATCAATAACAATGGTATGTCGGCGGTGGATAATTTTAAAAATAATATCAATGTCATGCCAAGAGTGACAGATACAAAAACTACTATTGCACAGCCACGAAACAGGATTACTGATTTACAGTATACAGATGTAAATAATCCTATATGGAGAAATGTAGATATTTCCGATACTGAAACAAAGGATAAAATTACAAGAGCTTTATCGGAAAGAATGTTAGCTGAAAATAAAGTTGTTAGTATTTCTGACAGTGATATTAGTCGTTTTAATGAATATTATCCTGATTTGAGAAGCATGAAAAAGAAGGATAGGAACCCTATATTAAAAGAGAACATGAAGCTTCTTAAAAAT
>ERZ1034901.1087-NODE-1087-length-19407-cov-10.290151_pt1 | contig 19407 bp, 23 predicted proteins | sample MGYA00520628_ERZ1034901 | MGnify/ENA primary metagenome ERZ1034901 (study PRJEB33766, sample SAMN09781783) | gut metagenome | biome: gut microbiome | host: Homo sapiens | place: Madagascar | study: EMG produced TPA metagenomics assembly of the PRJNA485056 data... | reverse complement strand
ATTTTTGCTTTTCTTTCCAATCCCCGGAGAGTATTTCTTTATTCCTTTCCTCATTTTTTCCTTTCTCTCTTTCATCCGTTTCCCATCGCGTATCCATAATCTCTCAGCAGTGAAAATGTATTCCCTGCAAGGCTTACTTCCATCTCTGTCTCCAGATAGATCACGCCCTGATCCAGGCGAAATCCTTCTTTTCCCGGCAGACTCCGCATAACCGCTTCCACCACATCCATCGTTCGCTCTGTCTGTGTATCCGTCTTTCCGGTCATCAGCAAAATCCCCAGATATTCGTGGTAAGTCATACCCTTTTGTTCCACAGATTTTCCATTTTTCAGCAATTCCGTCAGCTTCGCCAGCTGATTGATCGACACCATCCAGGTTGCTCCTGTTTTTACCAGCGGCACCTTCCCTCCTGCTAAAAGCTGTCTTACATCCATCAGACTCTCTCCAAAAGCCCATGCTGCCTGTAACGCAAGACTTACGATCCCTTCCAGTGCCGGAAGTCCTATTGCGGCACAGATCACAAGTGCCATCTCATGAATCTCACTCTGTCTGGTCGGATCCCGCAGCAGATACATCATATTTGCAGCCTCTCTCGCTGCCAGAAGACGGTATACCACCGCTTTCAGATTCTCCTGATCCGTAGTTTTTCCACCGATCACATACTCCAGCTGATACCGAAGCGGATCTGAGATATGTTCCGTACTGGTATAATCGGTAAGATGCTGCATCATATATGCCTGAAAGATCCCTTTTGCAAGAAGCGTATTTTCTTCTGTTCCATAAAACGGCGTTCCCATACCGGTAAGCTTTTCCCGTTTACTGAACCGTTCTTCTTTTCCCAGCCCTTTCTGCGACACTTCTTTTCCCGGCGGAACTACCAGCGCCAGAATTCCTTTTTTCTGTAACTGGCGGATCACATCCAGTGGATTGACAAAATCCGCAGGAACCGAAACCTCCGTCCGCTGCTGACTTTCACTGTCCGAACCGGAATTCTGATTCTGCGCAGCTTCTTTTTTCGCCTGTTCATAACTGTCCATCGTCTGTTTTACATCGATCTCATTGCCTTCTTTCTCCTGTTCTTCGAAAATATCTTTCTGCTGCCGGTACTTCTCCATAAGAAGCTGTATCCCCTGAATCCCCAGTGTCTCCTTCATGTAGTCCACCGCCTGCGCACGGTATCCACGTCCATGTTGATCTGACATCAGTGTGTATGCGGTAATTGCCCCCGAAACGGACGAACATTTCCACAGATTTTCCCCACGAACACCTGTTACTGCTCCGCCCGGACGGCAACTCTCTTCCATACAGTTTTTTACCGTTCGATACATGCGCTCCGGCTTCCACACGCCGGTTCCATAACTTCCATCCACCATAAATACATGGTATCTTTCCAGCAGTTCGCGGTCATACCCGGCAAATACCGAATACAGACCTTCTTCCACACCGGCTTCCGCCTGTACGCGCCCTCCTGCAATCTGTACCGACTGCAAAAGCACTTGAAAGACCAGCAGAAAGACTGCCAGAAAAAGACTGGTGAATACCGTTATACTTCCTGATTTCTTCAAGGGATACCTTCTTTCTTTGGGAAATATGTCGTAACTGATATGTGTTTGGTTAATACGTTACTGTTTAGATGCTGTTACTTTGTTTTGTGATTTTCGCAAGAATGTTATTGACCAGACTCACCAGTTGCTTTTTAAAGATCGCAACCAACCCTACGAGAACAACGATGATCAGAATCAGTTCTACCGTTCCCAGCGCGTCTTCTTCCTGCACAAATCTCTGTAGAAGTGCCATGGTTTTCCCTCCTTTCCGGCCCGGAGGTGTTTTGATCGTCAGAATCGCATATTATACAAGACAGGAGTTTCGTGAACACGCAGTAACCTGCGTAATATAAAGAGCATGTTTCCTTTCCTGATCACATACAACTATGGACTGACTACTTTATATCTTCGTAACCGTTCAGTACCTTCACAGTTACGAGCCAAAATGCATTTAAAATCACCTTCGGTGATGACATTTTGGCTTGTATATCTCGGGATTTTGGCATGTTCATGCCAAAACACCTCGCGGAATACTACCTACTGAATAGTTACAAATCTTCTATTATCACAAAAATAATATGCGTTTCTGTCCCACACCGTCAGACTGCAAACATCAGCCATGCCGGCACCAGCAGAATCACAAACACCACGAGCAACATTAAAATCATCGGGAAGAGCAGCCGGGTGGATGCCTGCTCCCCGAGGATCTGCGCCTGCTGCCTGCGAAGCCGCTGTGCCTGCTCCGCCTCTTTTGCCAGAACCTGTTCCACGCCGTTACTTCCTTTTTGCAGACACTGAACCAGAATAGAAGACAATGTCCGGTAAGACAACAGTCCCCAGCACTCTCCCAGCTGTTCATAAGCCTCTTTTTCTCCGAGACCGCGCTCCATCTCCCTGCAGATTTCCACAAGTATCTCATAAGCCTTTCTCACCTCCTCTCTGCGCATATAAGAAAGATAATCATTCGCAATCCGTTCCACCGACTTTCGAAGATTCATCCCGGTACTTAACAACAGCTGCAATTTTGTCACAATCTCCGGATAATCCTGCTGCATCTGCTGCCGTTCCTTCTTTTTCTGTTCCTTTTCTTTCTGCTGTCTGTGCAGAAGTACCATTGCCGGAAATACAAGCGCAAGCAAAGCCGCTCCGTACTGCATCCCGTCTCCTGCCCGTTTCCAGATCAGTTTTTCTCCGTGTAATACTGCCGGAAGCTGCATCCATTCCGAGCCTCCTGCCGTATCTGCATTTGCCTTTTCCACCATATCTTCCACCTGTTCTTTTTCCCCGGAAACCTTGGGAAATACAAGGACATTCCAGCTCTCCTGCCATTCCTTCCCCTGCAGCTGGGCCGTTGCTGTGAGGATCACTTCTTCTCCCTCTTCCCCGATCATTTCCCCATATGTTCCTTCCCAGTCCATGATCTCCGGCCGGCTGCTGAACCACCGGATCGTTACCGGACAGTCCGGCAGTTCCTCACACAGATGCAGCGGATGATCCACATGATCCAGCGAATCATTCTCCCCCAGCATCTCGTTTTCGATCCTGTCGCGTAACCCTGAGAAAATCTCTTCTATCTCGCTTTCGGAAAACTGTTTTTCTGTCACCTGTACGGTCATTTCTTCTTTCTGGCGTTTTCCCTGCTCATCTTTCCATTCCACCTGAAGATTTTCTTCCTGTACACCCTGTCCGTACGCCGGACGCCGCAGCTCGGAAACTGCCTGCATGTTTTCTGCGTGTCCGACCATCCCTGTTACAATCAGAAGCATGCCCGCAGCCAGAGCCGCAAGTTCTGTCTGCCAGATACATTCATCCGTCAGCCATTCCGGAAGCTCCCAGCCCTTTTTCCGGCTCCACCGGTGGATCCATCTGGCTCCCTTTTTTCTCTGGTTTCCTTTTTCTTTTGAAGTTATGATGCTGAACACTGCTATCAGCAGCAAAAGAGCCATTCCCAGAACTACATTCATACCTGAATCCTCACAATCTTTCTTCCCATCCGGAAGCTGAACAGATACACACCCAGACATCCGGTCATCACCAGTGCCCCCGGCAGATTGTGATATAACACATCGAGAAATCCACGGGAAGTCAGCTGCATATAAAGGATCATCGCCCCCGGAACCAGGCTCATCACCATCTGTTCCAGTTTTTTCCCTGCGATCGCCACCTGTATTTCCCCGGTAACCCGGATCTTTTCTCCCAGTACCTCTGCAAGATTGCCGAGAATTTTCCCGAGATTTCCACCGGAACGCCGCGCGATCAGAAAGATATCCCCAAAGTTGCGGATTTCTTCCACACCGGAGCGCTGTCCGAGATTCCAAAACAGCTGCTCCACCGGCACACCCACCTGCATCTGGCTTTCCATATACCGCAGTTCTCTCACCAGATCATCCCGCTCTCCGAAAAGCCGCTCCATCTCCCTGCGACATTCCGTTACACTCTGCTCCATCGAATATCCCGCCCGTACTGCCGTCTGTAAACTCTGCAACACATCCTTAAAATGATTTTGCAGAATTCGCCGTCTTCGCTCTGCCATCTCTTTCTGCTTCCATCTGGTATACCAGATGCCAACCGGGATCACCAGTCCCCACGCCCACCAGGAACGGTAACAGAACAGATTCACAACTCCCGTGATCCCGATGCTCTGTAACAGGCAAAAGATCCACTCTTTTTTGGAAAATACATACGTTTTATAATTCGTTCTCACCGAAGCACCGCTCCAGTTTCTCCCTGTGTGCCAGCTCTCCGGTCTTTTTAAGCTGATCCTTTTCCCTTTTGTATAGCCCATGCATCCGCACCTCTCCCTCTGCAAATCCGAGAATCTCTGCGATCTCCGCGACCTGCCGTTTTCCATCTCTTGCCCGTTCCAGATGCACCAGAAGTTCCACCCCGGACGCAATCTGTCTTCGCACCGCCTCAAGCGGCAGTTCCATCCCCATCAGTACCATCGTCTCCACACGGGAAATCATATCTTTCGTACTGTTGGCGTGTGCCGTTCCAAGACTTCCGTCATGACCGGTGTTCCAGGCCTGCAAAAGATCCACCGCCTCCTCCCCGCGGATCTCGCCCACGATAATGCGATCCGGCGCCATACGAAGCGCGGTGCGGATCAGATCCCGGATCGTAATCTCCCGGTTTCCTTCCATATTGGCAGGTTTTGCCTCCAGACGCACCAGATTTTCCACACCCTGGATCTGTAACTCTGCCGAATCTTCAATGGTAATAATCCGTTCCTCATGGGGAATCGCGTTGGATAACGCATTCAGAAATGTTGTTTTGCCGGAGGATGTCCCTCCGCCGATCAGGATCGAATATCCCGCTTTTACCAGATGTTCCAGAAAGGTTGCCGCTTCTCTCGTGATACTCTCTTTCGCGATCAGATCCTCCATCGTGATCGCATGATCTGGAAAACGGCGGATCGTCAGAATCGGTCCGTCCAACGCGACCGGATAGATGACCGCATTGACACGGGAACCGTTTTCCAGTCTCGCATCCACGATCGGCGAATTTTCATTGATCACGCGGTTGCATTTTCCGGCGATCTGCTGCACGACATCTTCCAGCTTTTCTCTGGACACGAAAGACTTTTCCCATCTGCTTTTCTGTCCGTTCCGCTCCACGAAGATCTTCTGATACCCGTTTACCATGATCTCTGTCACCCGGTCATCATCCAGCAGTTCCTGCAAAATATCCAGTTTTCGCACCGAATAAAACAGTTCTCTCCGGATCTCCTCTCTCCGGATCACCGGCAGCCGGTTCTCTCTTGCTGCCTCCGACACCAGCTGATCGATCCGTTCCAGAATCGCCTCGTCCGACCATTCCACCCCCTGTTGCAGCTGTTCCATCAGTCTCGCCCGCATGCCGGCAAACTGTTCCTGTTTCATCATCCGTCCTCCCATTCCTTTCGGATCATCTCTCTCACATAATCTCCCAGCTCACTCCACACCAGATCATCCATGTATCCGGTTCCGCTCCTCGTACTGCGATGATACGGCGGTTTGATCTTCCGGATCCGATCGAGTACCGCCTGTTTCTCCCACACCTGAAGCGTATGTTCAAACTGCTGGATCTTCGCCTGGGAAACCGGATCTGCCCGGATCGGCATATAGATTCTGGTACACTGTTCCAGGAGTTGATACAGCTGGCTGACGCTGTCCCCCAGATCCAGAATGATCACATCATAATTGCTGTAATCGATGATCTGCTGCAACAGCCGGATCCATTCCTCCGCCGTTGTACTCTGGATATCCTCCATCGAAAGCACCGGCGGCAGATAGTCCAGATTGTTGATACTCTGCACCATCGATCCCATCTTTGTAACCAGCTGATCCGATCCCAGCCGCAGATAATACAGCAGATCACCCAGTGTCTGCTCAAATTTCCGTTCCATCAGATATTCAAACCCGGAATACGCTTCCAGATTCAGGTACAGACACGCCCGTTTCTTCGCCAGGATCTGCCCCAGCGTCAGCGCAAATGTTGTCTTCATCGTCCGTCCGACCGGCGAATACACCCCGATCACCTCCATCTTTTTCTTCTCCAGTTTTAACGACTGTACCGTTCCCGCGCCGCTCTCCCCGTAGTGTTCAAGAGCTTCCCGGATCACCTGATTCGATGACTGATATTTGTAGATCGACGGATATTCCTCATATCTTCTGGCAGACACACCATCCGATAAGATCAGGATCTGTCCGATCTTCGCCTGCCGGATCTCACTGTTCATCGCTTTCTCGGAGATCAGAAGCAGTTCTACCGGATGCTCCTTTACATATTCCTGAAAACTCACGGCACTCGTAAATACCCGCACCTCAAACGGGATATTTTTCTTCTTACTCAGGTACTCCATAAAATGATAAGCGTAATCCACATCCAGATCACACACTGCAAAAATATTTCGTTCGCTCATCCTCGCCCTCCCAGATACAGCAGCAATACGCTGCCTAAAATTGGTATTGTAAAATGGATATTTTCCGGTCTTTTTCCCGGCACCAGATATGGTGGAAGTGATCGTTCCGTACATGCCCGCTGCACATACTGAAGAAAATATAAGAACCGCTGCCGCCAGTCGCAGCGAAAGAACAGAAAAAATACAGATTCCAGCGCTCCAAGCAGAAATGCCGCCACGATACAGCCAAGGATCTTTCCGGGACCAAATACGCTGCCGAGCACTGCAAACACTTTGATATCGCCGGTCCCGATCATCTTTCCCAAAAACAGCGGAAAGAACAGAAACAGCACCAGCAAACTCCCTCCCCAGAAGCGGAATACCGCTTCACCAAGCCCCTGTGCAACCTGTCTGCACAGATGCTCCGTCATACTGATCTGCCATCCGGTCAGTATCCACAGATTGGGAACTTTCTCCCACTTGCAGTCAAAAAACACTGCTCCCATGGTAAAAATAATGCAAAAAAGCATAGAAAAGTCCATAGTAATCTCCACTTCCCTTTATTTTATTCAATTCGTTTTCTGGAAATCTGCAACTGAATCGCTGCATCTGGATTTGTTATGGGCTAATTATATCCGCCCTTTTCGGATTTGTCTAGTGGATTTTTCTGATTTTCTTCTTTTTGGCAAAAGTAGCTAAAAACAACAGAAAAATTTCAGTGGATATTGCCCTCCATAAAAAAAATGTGTATAATCCTGTTGAGGTGATAAACATGAGTAAAGAAGTAAAAACAAATGCCATGCGCATGCTGGACAAACACCATATCCAGTACGACATGATTCAATATGAATGTGATGAATTTATCGACGGTCTTCATACCGCCGAAAAAACAGGTGCACCAGTAGAACAGTCTTTCAAGACACTGGTGGCACAGGGAAAAAGCAAACAATACTATGTTTTCGTGGTTCCCATCGCGGAAGAGGTGCAGTTAAAACAGGCTGCCAAAGTAGCCGGAGAAAAATCCGTGGAGCTGATCCCGGTAAAAGAGATCACAAAAATCACCGGTTATGTCCGGGGCGGCTGCAGCCCGCTGGGAATGAAGAAACTTTTCCCTACCTTCATCCACAACAGTGCGGAAAATTTTGATAAGATCTATGTCAGCGGCGGTCGGATCGGCACAACCATCTGCCTGAATCCCCAGGAACTCGCAGAGGTGACACGGGCACAGTTTGCGGACATTATCGTCCACGAATCCTGATTTTTGAACGTGTTCCTGTCATTTTTACACTAGAAAAAACATGTCTGTACTTCCAAACTGGGAAGATACAGACATATTTTTTATCATCTTATCTTTTTGCAGATCGTTCTTTAACCGAATTCATATCCCGGAACATTGTTATTAACATAGGAATTTCCTTCCAGTACATCCAAACCGCTCACCTGCATCTCCACAACCTTCGGCAGTGCATTCCAGCTGTCCGGGAAGGTAAATACCAGATTCGTTCCGCCCTTTTCTGATACTGCTTTTGTTCCATCTTCCACAAATGTAGCGGTTCTGGTATCCAGCACTTCTTTCTTATTTCCGTCGGTCATCTGATATACCGTGAAATCAAAAGACTGATCGGTGATATTGGACACTTCAATCTGACAGTATGAATTACTTCCGCCATCTGCGGACATCGCCTCGTTAAGATTTATATCTTTATAGGTTCCATCATACACCTGATACTGTGCAGCTACCGGTGTAAGATCCTGCGGAATCGCCTGCATCGTCTCCTCCTTCTGTGCCTCTTCATCATCTGGCGCAGCTGTCACCATTGCCTCCGGCGACTCTTCCGGTGTGACCGTTGCCTCCGGGGTTTCTGTAACCTCCGGCTCATCCTCCGCTTCCGGAGTTTCTTCCTGTATCACTTCGGTATCTTCCTGCTCAACTTCTGTAGATGCACCGGATCCACACGCAGCAAATACCATGCTCATCGCTAATATACCTGCCATCATTATTTTTCGTCTCATAATTACTATTCTCCTCTCCCTGTACGGTTTCCCGCATGTTTCTTTTTTTATTATCCCACAAAACCGCATAGATAGAAAGTAGATTTTGCAAATCTTTTTCTCCCGGCATCATCAAAATGGTTCCGCCTGGCGGAAAATCACTACGAAATACACCAAAAACCGGGCACACAGATTCCACTCCCCTGGATCTGCTGCCCGGTCTTTCCGGCGTCGGAGTTCTCCCCTCTCCGTTACCGTTTAATACTTTTGTATGCTCTTACTCGTCATGGTTTTTTTACAATAATAACCTTTATTTATACTCTCTTTTTATAACTTCTGTTCTTTACTCAGCCAAATTCATGTCCTGGAACATCATTGTTTACATACATGCATCCGCCCATATCTTTCAGACCGGATACCTGCATACATACTACATCCGGAAGTGCTCCACGATCATCCGGGAAAGTAAATACCAGATGATATCCTTTTCCATTATACTCCGCCTGTGTTCCGTCTCCGGTAAATACTGCTGTATGTGTTTTGAATTTTAAACTCCGGTTTGCTCCGTCTACATCATAAATCGTAAAGTCAAAAGATGTCGCAGTTACGTTTGAGACATTAATCTCACAATATGGTTTTCCCTCAACATCATCGTCTGCAAATGTATACACAACTTCATCAAAATAAGTTCCTGCATACATCTGATATTTTGCCTGAACACCTGTAGTCTGTGCGCTGTCCTGACTTCCTGATTCTGACTGTTTGCTCTCGCTGCCAGATGATGTACTCTGTTTTGCAGAACTGCTTCCCGTTGTTGTGCTGCTTGCAGTAGCATTACCGGAGTTCTTATCTGACGATGTACTTCCCTTTGTTCCTGTTGTACTGTTTGAACCGGTACTTGCACTTTCTGAAGAACTGCTGCTGTCCGTCTGTGCCTCCCCTGCACTCTGTTCAGTATTTTCCGTTGTCTCTTCCGGCTCCAGAGTCGTTGCTTCCTCTGTTGGTGCTTCCGAAACTACCGCATCCTCTGTTACGCTTGTCTCCGCTTTGTTCCCACAGGCTCCCAGTACCATACTTGCCATCAACACTGCTACGATCATGCTTTTTCTCTTCATAGTTTCCTCCATTTCTGCCATTACTCCCTATGGCAAACCGCTTTTTATTAAATTGTAGCATTTCCTGCCACAACTCATAATCATTCGGCATAAATTGCAATCTAAATGCAACAATTACTTACTGTTTTTCCAGAGAATCGTATGCCTCTGTGATATCCCCTTCCGGCCAGTTGTTCAGATACCAGGAGGTTACTTTTCCGTTCTCATCACTTTCCAGTTCCATATAATACTGCGCTTTGTCTGTCTGCATGATATAGCCACCATACTGGTACTCTGTCCATCCATGATCGGTCATGGCTTTTCCGGATGCTCCCGCTTCATCCCCGATATGGATTCCATACAGTGCCACTGCCTGATTGCCTTCATTTTTCATACTGAATGTCTCGCCCTGCCACTCCAGATAAAATCCGTCTGACACATAGGACTGTGCATTCGGGAACTGCCAGCACTCTGTCGTTGTCATCTGTAAGATATTTTTCAGCTCTCCGAAATTCTCCAGATAATCACCGACATCAACCCCTTTTGTGCTCTGTTCTGTCTCGCCGGTTGCTGCTTCGTTGGATGCTTCTTCTGTTGTCTCCCCTGTCTGTGTTTCACCTGATGACGCTTCTTCCGTCGGTGTTTCCTCCGTTGTTGTTTCCTCTGCCGGTGCTTCCGAAACTACCGGGTCTTCCACCACACTCGTCTCTGTCTTTTTCCCGCAGGCTCCCAGTACCATACTTGCCATCAACACTGCTACCATCATGCTTTTTCTCTTCATAGCTTCCTCCATTTCTGCCATCCTTTTCGATGGCGCAAACCACTTGTTCCTGCAGGTTCAACCCCTCTGTCTCTTACTGTCCGTCTCCTCTGCCCGGGTATCTTTTCCCTTCCTGCATTTCGAATAATTTGCATATCAAAGTATTTGATTGGATTATAGCACCCGAAAATCCCCCTGTAAACAGAATCTGAAAAACGTAACTGAAACTTAATTTCTCCGCATAACAAGCTAATATTTCTTAGCAAATTGTAGCATTTCTGGTGATATCTCGTAACAATTTGACATAAAATGCAATTAAAATGCAACATTTGGATTGCATTGAATTTCACCATGCCTTCCCCGTATGATAAAGCCATAGAAACACGGATCCGATTTCTAAATTCAATCTACAAAGGAGAAAAAAATATGGGAAAAATTGAAACAGCTACACAGTGGATGATTAATCTCGCCAATGATAATTCACATGGTTACGATCAGGACAATCGATGGGGACCCGACTATGACTGTTCTTCTGCAGTTATCTCTGCATGGCAGTACGCTGGTGTCCCTGTAAGATCTAAAGGTGCTAACGATACCTCTACTATGCGTCCAGTATTTCTGGCATGTGGTTTTACTGAGGTTATTTCTTCTGTAAATATCAACACTGGAGCTGGACTGAAACGTGGCGATGTCCTTCATCGCAGTGGACATACCGCTATGTACATTGGAAACAATCAGCAGGTTGCCGCACATCTGAACGAAAAAGGATCAACTAAGGGTGGACAGACCGGAGATCAGACCGGAAAAGAAATTTCTGTCAGCACTTATTCAAATTCCTCTTCTAAACCGTGGACTTCTGTCCTTCGCTACACTGCCGAAGCAGAAACCACACCTACAGAACCTACTACCAAAGCCGGTGAATGGATTCAGGCAAGTGATGGCAGATGGCGGTATCGTCACACCGATAATACCTACACCAAGAATGGTTGGGAATTCATCGATGGCAGCTGGTATTATTTTGATGCCGATGGCTGGATGAAGACTGGCTGGGTTCAGGTATCCAATAAATGGTACTTCCTGTACAATAACGGTGTCATGGCTACTAATAAATGGGTGGAAACCTATTATTATGTAGGAAGTGACGGTGCTATGGTTACAAACACGATGACACCAGACGGCTATATCGTTGATGCAGCCGGTAAATGGGACGGTCGGGATGCATGGGTAAAACGCTTGCAGACCGCATTAAAAGAAGCCGGTTACAACCCGGGAACTATTGACGGTGTCGCTGGCTCCAACACTCTGGCAGCATGCCCAACACTGAAATCCGGTTCTAAAGGAACCCTGGTTACCCTGCTTCAGGAGCGTCTGTATTACTTCTTCGGTATCACTGTCTCCGGTGGTATCGACGGAGATTTCGGAACCGGTACAAAGAATGCAGTTATTTCTTTCCAGAAAAACTGCGGATTATCCGCCGACGGTATCGTAGGTAATAACACCTGGAGAAAACTTCTGTCCATGTAAAATCATGTACTAACTTTACTTTTCGTCTGTAATGAATTCCATACTCCTACTCCTGTTCATTGCAGATGCATACCCCTCAAAATACAGATACCTCACAGTTGCGGCTGTGAGGTATCACTTTTGTTTTATTTTGCTTTTTTCTGTATTTCTTTTTCATATTCCATTTTTCCAAGAAACATAAAAATCAGTACGATCCAGACAGTTTCACTGAGCAGTGTTACGATCCAGCCCATACCACAGGCACTAAAAAATAATATTACACCTGTCAGTATAACCGTCAGCAACTTCAGTTTTTTCCGGCACATATCGATTTCTTTCTGTTTCATAGGTCGATTGATGTGCAAAACCGGAGCCATCCGGTTCATCGGAAATAACAACAGCACAATTGCGCTGATTCCGATATACCACACATTACTGCCCACAGATATCGCTCTGGAAGTTACCAGAACACTCGCAACCACCAGACAGGAACAGACAAGGCATCCTGCATATGTCTTCATGTGAAATCCTCCACAGTATGCCCGAAGAGGCATAAACACCATAAGAAACAACATATACTCTTTTCCATATCCAAGACTTCCCGCCAGTATTCCCATTACGGTAAGACTGATCCATTTTTCCATTAAAACTTGAACAGCATATTGGAAAATATTGCACCAATGTTGGTCTTTATTCAGATATGTAGTAAATTTAGTGGCAATTACCCCAGACACATATTCCATTATTCAATGTTCTCCTGAAGTTCAGATGGATACAATGGTTGATGTAAAACAAGTAGACATCCACCTTTTATACTAATTCCAATTACCATAGCTACAAGTATCTTCAAAATTTCTTTTTTGTTAATCATCATTTTCCTCCTTATACAATATTTACTCAAATATTATACAAAGATACTTTTCGTTATTTTATTCATGTAATTTTTTTGGTTTTATTTGTAATTTTTACATAATTACATTTACGATAAATGTTTGATTCTCTGCTTTTATTTCAAAGTATCCATCATACGACTGTACTGTTTTTTCCACAGACCGTAACCCGATTCCATGATTTTCTATATCTTTTTTTTCACTCATAAAATATCCATTTTTGTTTTTTTTAAGTTCACCTACATATTTATTTTTTACTATTATCTTCAATCTTTTTTTAACAAATGAAATATTTATATAAATGGTTCTATCATCTTCCAACTTTTCTACTGCTTCTAACGCATTATCGAGCAAATTTCCTAACACGACACATATATCCGAAGATTCGTACGGCAATTTTACTGGTATACTTTGTTCAAGATAAATTTTTATTCCCTTTTGTTTTGCAATAATATTTTTATAATTTATCAACGCATCTACAGGCAAATTCCCACTCTTAGATATTTCACTCCTATTATCTATGTCTTTATCAATATATTTATTTAAGAATTTTCTTGCCTCGTCTGGGTTTTGTTTTAAAAGTTCTTGCAAATAAATCATACTATTTTTCATATCATGTTTTGTTCTTCGAACTTCATCCATTACTGCTTTTCTTCCTTCTATTTCCTTATCATATATCCTTATTTGATATGCGTATTCCTGTTTCTCTCTTTCCGCATTTTGCCTTTCTTGATATAAAGTATATAACCTAAAAATAATAATATCGAACACTAATATTACAAATACCAATATTAAAGTTCCGTTTTTCATCATGCTATCTTCTGTTTTTTCTGCAATATTCAGAATAATAATTGACCATATTATATTGCATCCAAAAGCAATAGCAAATAAAATTCCATTAGCTCCAACTTCTGAAGATTCAACTTTCCCTTTATATAACAACGATAATATTCTCACGCATATCCAAAAGACGATTTTCGCCATCATTGCATATAATCTTATATCTCCACTTATATCGCCCTGTATTATCAGTATAATTATGCTAATAACTACCTCTGATATTCCTCCTAAAGAAACAGCTAAGAGTACCATCATAATTCTAGTTCGCATCTCAGCATTATAAGCAATGGTACATACAATACTAAGACCAATTAAATTCCCTAAAAAATTCCACATGTATCCGTCATGAAGATTCATAATTGTAAAATGATAAAAAAAGAAAAAAATCCATGCGCAAATATATCTCCATGTTTTTTCTCGTTTTTCTAAAAATGTACTAAAAAAATCTTCTTGAACAAATACTGTTGCCGAATCCACCATAATTTCTAATATCACAATTGCACCTCTTACATTTTTAGTTGCACTTTCTTCTTTCCTCCCTTTTTAACTCCTAAAACCCAAGGGAGGAAAGTCATATGCAAAACAACATATCTATCGATCAAAAGAAACAATATCTCAAATCTTATCGTTCCACGCTTTGGAACATCCAACTTCTGGAAGATGAGATCCACATGTTTCAATCTTTTTCAAATACTCCAAGTTACATTATTCATCCAGTGTGCGGAACACAGGCATTTACTGATTACACTTCTTATCGTACACAGATTGATACGCAGATTGCGCGGCTACAGGCAAAACGTCTGGAATCCATCCGATATTATCGGAAAATCCTTCAGTGTATTTCAACAATTGAAGACCCCACGGAGCAGACACTTCTTCGTTTAAAATATATCCACGGCAATACCCTGGAATCAATTGCTGAGACACTCAATTACAGTCTTCGCCAGATTCACAATATCCACCGGCACGCCCTGGAACACCTGACGATTCCTGCGAACTGATACTTTACTATATTTTCTGACTCAAAAAGAGAAGCCCTTACTTTTAATGTAAAGGCTCCTCTTTTTTCATCCAACATATATATTCTTTCAATTTCCATTCTATCTCTTCCTGTATTGAATCCGGAAGTGTTTCCTGTAACTGATTCAATTCGTTCAGATAAAAATTGCCCTTTTCAAAAATCTGAAAAGGAAAGAAATGAAACTTCCGATATAACTGGTTCAGAAGGTATGCATCTGCACCTATCACTTTGTTTTCCAGTTTTGCATATCTTTTTCTGTTAATCTCTAACATCTCAGCCATCTTGATATGTGTAACCTGTTCGCTGATCCGAATCCCCCGCCATATGGTATCTTCTTTCAATGTAGCTTCTGCCATACGAAGATAATGACAGATTTCCTCTTCTACCTTTCCCTGCGCTTTATAGATTCCAGCTTCAAGGTACAGCAGATAACATCTCAGTAACATTCGTTCCATTTCAGGACTGTCGCACTCTTCCAGCAGCTTATTTATGTAACCTGGCTTCTGCCTCTTTCCTGTAATCAGGTAATAGATATCACCACCATGATCTTCTATTTGGTGCAGACCATTGTAGGAAATAATCACTGCTCCCTGTTCCACTCTCTGGTAATGATCCTGCCCCAGACCCATGATTTCGCCCATCTGTTCCTGTGTATAGCTGAGTTTTCGTCGATATTCTTCCAGTCTTTTCGGTATCTTATAATACGTATCCATTTACAGACATTCTCCATTTTTGTTTTTATTGTAGAATGTCTGTACTGTCCCATGATGTCCCGTTTATACATAATCTTGTATAAACAGAAAAATTAGCCTTCCTTGGTTTAGTCCACCATATCCATATAGATTTTCATGGCTTCATTTTTATACTCTGTGCTGACCGGCAATGTTTCTCCATTTAAGAGAATTACCTCTGTGGCACTGAAGGTTTTTATGTAGTAATAATTTACAACATACGAGCAGTGAATCCGTATAAACATATTTCCTTCTCTGCTGATCTCCTGCATCAGCTCTTTCATTTTCATGTAAAACCGGTAATCCTGCCCGTTCTTTTCCACCAGACGAATGACTCTTCTCTGGCTTTCCATATACATGATCTCGCGATAAGGAATCTGATATAACCGTTTGTTAAATTCAAAATGTAATCGCTCATCCAGATTCATTAATCTTCCATACGCAATCCGAAAATATTCTTCAAATTTTTCCGGATCGATTGGTTTACGAAGAAACCGCAGTGGTTCTACTTCAAACAACTGCTCATAATAGCTGTCATAGCTGGATACAAACAACAGAATGGTATAGGGGTCCTGTTCTCGAATTTTTTTTGCTACCGTGATTCCATCCATATTGTCCATTTCAATATCCAGATAGATAATATCGTAAGAACCGTTTTTTTCGATTGACTCCCACAGTGTTGCCCCGTCAAAAAATATGTCTGTCTCAAAAGAAATTCCCATTTTCTGTCGAATTCTCTGTAACTGCCCATCGATTTCTCCTGTCAACAGCTTGTCATCATCACATACCGCTATTTTCATTTGTGCCTCCATTTTTCAATCCTTTTTACTATTATAGCACAGATACCCTGCGGATTTTGTAATTATTTTTTTTATTTACATCTTTCTTATTAACTTTTTTCTGATTTTATTACAATATTGTCTGCTGACTCCTTCATGCAGTGCCAGCTCTTTGTCGTTTTCTCCGTAAAGTAACATCCGTTCAGCAATTTTTCGTTCTTTCCCATGAAAGCAGCGAAGCGCAAGTTCCAGATCCATATAGAATTCTGCTTCACCAAATCCATCGCCCGCATCCTGAACTTCCGTCCATTCCATATGTACAGTCTCTTTTTTATTATGTAATTCTTTCAGCACCAGATCTTTATATCTGCGTCTGACTGCCGTCTTTATATAGCTGAGACATTCGCCCTCACTTTTGCAGTATTTCATCTTTTCCAGAGCACAGAATAATGTAACCAGCATCTCCTGTCTGGCATCCTCCTGCTCCCATGTATACAATTTGTCTGCATAAAACATAAGCAAAGGGTTCATCTTCTCTGCTATTTTCTCAAAGCTTTTTTCATTTCCACTCTTATACTCACGGATCAGCTCCGCCAGTGTCTTCTCCATCTCCGGTATCCTTTCCGACTGTGCGGAATGAATACCGGTCTGTTATTTTACTTTGAGATTTTGACGACTTGCTTATCATACAGGAAAATTCCCGAATTCCCGTTATCTTGTAAAAATCCGGTCTTTTGCTGTCTTTTCAGCAAACAAAAAAAGCCCGAATAAGTTCTAAAACCTATTCGGACCTAATTTCTGTATTTATTATTGATTTCTATACATACGATATGCAGTTTTTGCCTGTTCTCTACAGGAACCACTGACTGAAAATTCTCTGCCGTCCTGTGTACGAACGGTATTTCCATCCATCCAATAAATATATCGGCTGTTGATCAGATACGATTGATGAATTCGCAGAAAGATTTCTTTTCCCTGTTCCATCTGTTTTTGTATCTGCGATAACTGACCATAAAACGTGTAGCTTTCTTTTTCTGTTACCACCCGGATCTTATGTTGCTGGGATTCCAGATATAAAATTTTCTGATATGGAATATGGTAGGTCTTTCTTTTATAATTAAATGTAATATACAATCGATGATCTTCTATTTTTTCCCGTACTTTTTTTACCCAGTGTCTCAGATTTTCTTTTTCTACAGGCGTTATCAGATATGATGCCGGCATAATTTCAAAGGTTTCCTGTATCTTCTCCTGATTTTCCGACAGCAGGATTATGTACACCTTTTCATCTTTCAAACGGATCTTTTCTGCGTAGTACAAACCATCTTTCTCCGTATTATCAAGATTTACAAAAAGAATATCATACTTTTCCGTCACCCAATTTTTGACAAGTTGTTGGTTCATGCAAATATTCGTATCTATATTAACCCTAATGTTTTCTTCTTTTCCAACTTCCTCCAGTTGGTTTTCAAGTTGTATGATCTCATCACTGTCAGATCCACAGATCAGGATATTCATATACATCATCTGTTTTTTTTCTGCCATCTTCACAGCCTCCCTCACTGATGTATCTTTATCTTAACAGATTTTTTGTCTTACAGAATCTACGTGTCATTTTACGATGTTTACTCGTCAGTCTCCGGGACAAACTGGGTATTTTTTGCATATTTCTTTATTTTTCTGTTTCGTTGATTACTTTTTCTGTGATTTCAAGTCCCCGTTTCAGAATTTCCGGGACACGGTAGCCACAGGCAACCAGATTTTCCAGGATGCTTCTGATTTCATTAATCAGAAGATTTGCCAGTGTAAACCAGCCCAGTGCTGACAGATAGCCAAGATCTACACCCAGAAGATCTTTTCCAAGTCTTTGAAGCATATAGGGAATCAGAAATGCAATAAGAAGAATGACCCAGTAACCTACCTTTTTTACAATACCTTTCATCCCTGATTTACTGTTTGCTTCTTTCTTTACTCTTGCTTTATACCAGCCTGTCAGCCAATCCAGCACATTTAACAGCAAATAGATTCCAAAAAGATATGCCCCATAATATTCATTAAACCACTTCATTTTTTACCTCCTTCTCTAATATTTTTGTTATTTAAAACATAGCACCGGAACACCATGAAATTCCATGCACACCTGATAGTATATTTTCGCAGCACAAAAAGCAGCCCCACCGGAAAGTCATAATTCTTTCCGGCAGGGCTGCCTGTTCTTTGTTCTTTTTTTTCTTTATCCCACAATTTTTTTCCTGTTCTCCGCAACAACCCGTTCTACGCGTGTCCGGTAGATCCGGCTTACGGGGATGCGGGTTCCGTCCATCAGACCAACTTCCTGGCTCCAGAGCCAGGAGAGGTAACGTCCGTTGATCAGATAATCTCTGTGGACTCTGAGGAAGCGTTCCTCCACTCCTGCAAGTTCCCGTTCCACCTCTGTCATAGGAACCGGGATCCGGTACATTTCTTTCATGGTAAAGACAAGGACGGAGTTACCGCTTTTTCTGATGTATTCGATATCGCGGTACAGGACGCGTCCTTTCTGTCCCTGTGCGTCAAAAGAAAGATATCTGCTTCCGGGTCCCAGGTGGCTGATGGTGCGGTAGAGTTCTTTTCGGAATTCTTCCTTTGACAGCGGCATCGAGAGATACGACACCGGCGCCAGGTGTTCTATCTGATTCAGATTCAGACGGTTCCATCCCGGAAGAAAAAAGATGGTTTCCCGGTCTGCCATACGGATGCTGGAGGCAAAGGTATAGCTGTCGATATCCCGAAGGTTTTTTCCAATACAGATCACATCATAGTGTTCTCTGTTCAGGATTTTCTTCGCCAGCCGATAGCAGTTTTTCATCACATCCACCTGAATCTGTGCATTGCCTTTTCCTGTAAATTCATCTACATATTCTCTGATCTGTTCGCCGATCTGTACCTCGGATGTACAGACCGCTATCTTCATATATGGTAAATTTCTATTCATCGCCCGTTCGCCTCTGTTACTGGAGTATTTTCTCCTATTATACCTGCTTTTATCGACAGATTTCGGGGGATGGCATTTTTTACGGTCTATATGTAACAAGATATGGAACAGGTTGTTTTTGCAACAACGTAAAAAACCAGCAGCTCCCGGACATTTTTATCCGAAAGCTGCTGGTTTCTGGTTTATACTATATTCTTTTTGTTCGTCGCACTCAGTCTGGTCATCGCACGGGCGAGGGATGCTTTGGACATGTAGTATTCCTGCATGCTTTGCTTCTGACGAAGCTGTTCCTCGGCTCTTGCTTTCGCTTCTTCCGCACGCTTCCGGTCGATGTCTTCCGGGCGTTCTGCGGTGTCTACCAGAATGGTCAGACGGTTATTGATCATCTCTGCAAAGC
>ERZ1034901.1081-NODE-1081-length-19489-cov-9.154111_pt1 | contig 19489 bp, 14 predicted proteins | sample MGYA00520628_ERZ1034901 | MGnify/ENA primary metagenome ERZ1034901 (study PRJEB33766, sample SAMN09781783) | gut metagenome | biome: gut microbiome | host: Homo sapiens | place: Madagascar | study: EMG produced TPA metagenomics assembly of the PRJNA485056 data... | reverse complement strand
TGGTTTGAACACCAGTTTTTTCTAACCCAAAATGCCTGTATATCATTTAGGAAATTCACTTTGTGCTTTTTTTAATCAAATAATATTATCCTTAACAATTCTATGTCATTACAGAAAAACGATCCTCCGGAATAAATGGATTCTGGAAGATCGTTTCAATTACAGTATTCATATAGTCTGCGTTTCTGCATAATATACAGATACGCAGGCTATATAATTTTGCGTATATTATATTACTCTTTCCGGTTTTTTAGATTGCCTTGATCTTTACATTCTTGCTCAGTCCGCATTTACGGAAAAGCTTCTCATATGTACTAAGCTTGCTCTTTGGTACTTTGACTGTTGTCTTTGATGTGATACCGGCAAATGCATTCTTGTTCAGCGTTTTGGATGTAAGCTTCGTGGATTTGATCTTTAAAACCTTTAAATCCTTGCTGTTGGCAAAAGCATATGATCCAATTTCTTCAACTGATTCATCAAGGATAATGTACTTTAAATCCTCTGTACCAGCAAATGCCTTGGAACCAATTGTTTTCACAGAATTACCAATTGTAATGGATTCACAATCAGTCCAGCCATCACTAAACTTCACATTTTTAAATGCATTTGCTCCAATTGCTGTTACCTTATATGTTTTATTTCCAAATTTACAATTTTTAGTAACATAGTTAAATACCTCACGATATTGGAGCATATCCGTTGCATAATATACGCATTTTACCGTTTCTTTTCCTTGCTTACTTCCAGTAATGCGAAATACACAAAAGCCCTTATCAGCGTTCAAAACAATATACTCGCCGGTTTTCATCGGTTTTGTCTTCTTATTTTTTATTTTTATTGAATTCGCCAACTCCTGATCATAAGAATCATTGGTTATTTCTATTCCCTCTGCTAAAATAATTTCTGTCAATTTATTCGCATAGCAAACAACATAATCACATAAAGGACTTGCACTAAAATCCAATTTTGTTAATTTATTGTTATAACATTCTACATGCAGTAATGTCTTATTATGACTGGTATCCAGACTTGTTATTTTATTTTCTGAACACACAAGCCAAGCAAGCCACTCATTATATCTAAGATTCAGTTGTTTCAGATTATTTCTACGACAATCGAAACGAATCAGCTTTTTATTCTTTGTGACATCCAGATTGGAAAGTTTATTATCACCACAATACAATGAATTTAATTTTTTATTTTTTGTTACATCTAATTTTGAAAGCTTGTTATACGAACAGACTAATTCTCTAAGATCCTGATTTTTACTTATATTCAGATTCGTCAATTTATTCCATGAGCAATATAAATACATCAATTTGGAATTCTTGCTAATATTCAGCTTCGTCAGTTTATTGCTGCCGCAATCTAATTCTACTAACTTTGTATTTTTGCTGACATCCAGCTTTGTCAATTTGTTATCACTACAAGACAAATATTCCAATTTGGAGTTCTTGCTAACATCCAGCTTCGTCAGTTTATTCCAGCTACACTCCAACGTCTGTAACTCTGTAAATATATTGATACCGGTCAGACTTTTACATGTATAGCCACCTACTTCACTCGCAGAACCCAGATATATTGTCTTTACGCTCTTAATCTCTGACTTTGACAATACACCATCCTTATTCAAGTCGATATTCTCAGAAATATATTTCCGAAATCCTTTATCCGGGAAATTTGTTGAATTGATCTTCACATCCCCCTGAGCTGCATCAACTTTCCTCATTCCTGCATTACTAAATAACAGCGGTACTGCCACCAAGGTTGCCAGTCCTCCGGCAACCATCAGACGTTTTAATTTTGTCTGCAATGCCAATTTGTTCATTTGTTTTTTGTTTCTCATATTGTCTCTCCTTCCAATTTCTTCTTTTTACTCCGGGTTGACACAAGCGCAAAAAAGACCCGAAACAGGATAATCTTCCATTATCCTGTTCCAGGTCTTCTCAACTGCAGTTCTATATTTTATGGTATGCAAAAAAGCACTATTTAAGCGTGCTGTGCTGTGCTGTGCTTAAGCCTTTTCCTTTCTGCATCCTTTGTCAATCCCTTTCGCGTAAAATTTACGAATTTAGTGTAGCACACTGAAAGGTAAATGACAATTCCTAAGTAAAGTTATCCAAATGTCAACCATTAAGTGCATTTTATGGTTGACATTCAAAGACATGGCATCTATAATGTTATCCAGTGGGTGCCATTTAATAGTTGACATTCAATTTGTTATCTGGAAGCGGATAGCTTAGCCCTGCTATCCGCTTCATATTTTTGTCAATCCCCCTTAACCTCATCCAATCAAGGGATGGCATCCATTGTACCTATATTATTTATTCAACAAGGAGAACACACACATGAAAAACAAATTCACAACCGTGGAGATTACAATGATGGCTGTATTTGCAGCAATCTTATGCGTATCCGCATATTTAAGTATCCCAACTCCACTTCCAAATGCAGCACACATTACGTTACTGAACTTTATGATCATGCTCATTGCACTGGTATTTGAAGTTCGCGATTCAACGATCATCGTTGCTTTATGGATGATCCTCGGTGCAGTCGGCGTTCCGGTATTTATCGGCGGCGGCTCCGGTATCGGTTATCTGACAGGAGTATTCGGTGGATATACATTCTCATTTATTATCGTTACTATCTTTGCAGGTCTGACAAAGGGTAAGAAATACAATCGTATCCGTTATACGATCGTTGCTATTTTAACAGCAGCCCTCATTGATATCATCGGAATGTTATGGTGGAAATTCAACGGAAACTTAACCTGGAAAGTTGCTTTCCTTTCAGGCTTTGTTGCATTTATTCCACTTGATCTTGTAAAAGCTATCATCGCTGCACAGATCGTTCCATTATTCAAGAAGCTGATGCCGGAAGCAAATGCAAATACAGGCGCAAAGAAAGAAGCAGCATAAAAAAATATTATATAGTTATAAAACAAGCAGGAATCTTTAAAAGATTTCCTGCTTGTTTTTATTTTATAATAACTTAACCGCTGCCTCTGCAACAAATATATTATATTGCTCTTTCCGGCTTTTTTAGATTGCCTTAACCTTTACATTCCTGCTCAGTCCACACTTACGGAAAAGCTTCTTATATGCGCTAAGCTTGCTCTTTGGTACTTTGACTGTTGTCTTTGAGGTGATACCGGCAAAGGTTTTCTTGCTCAGCGTTTTGGATGTCAGCTTGGTTGTTTTGATCTTTAAAACCTTTAAATCCCTGCTGTTAGCAAAAGCATATGATCCAATTTTCTCAACTGATGTTCCAAGGGTGATCGTCTTTAAAACTTTTGTTCCTGCAAATGCCTTGGAACCAATTGTTTTAATACTTCCTCCGATCACAATATTATTATTTCCATTATATTCAGAGAATGTTCCACCTGCAAATGCTCCGGAATCAATGGACGTCAGCTTATAAGTCTGATTTCCATATTTTACTCCTTTCATATATCTTTTCCAGCCAGCTTGGGTAAAATAACTTCCATCGGTCCATACTCCAACAGATGCTGTCCGGTTTCCGGCCTTTGTACTTGTAACACGGAAGGTACAACAATATGGATACTTATAAGTATCCTCAACAAAATAGGTTCCATTTTTGACTGGTTTTGTCTTCTTCTTTATGGATACCTTCAAATTTTTATCATAGTAAATTCTATCGTTTTCCATATTCTTTGGTACGATAATTTCTGTCAATTTATTCTCATGGCAAACAACAGAATCACATAAAGGACTTGCACTAAAATCCAGTTTCGTTAACCTGTTATTTGTACACTCTACCCATACTAAGGCATTATTATGACTGGTATCCAACTGGGTCAACTGATTCTTTGCACATTCCAGCCATACAAGCTGTTTATTATTTGTAAGACGCAACTGAGTCAGCTTATTATCAGAACAGAGCAAACATAAAAGTTTTTCGTTTTTATCAACATTCAATTTTGTCAGTTTATTGGTATGGCAAATCAACTCTACAAGATCAAGATTCTTGGTAACATCAAGCTTCGTAAGTTTATTACTATCACACCACAGATTATGAAGTTTTGTATTTTTTGTAAGATTGAGTTTTGTCAATTTATTACTGCTGCAATACAACCCTACCAATTTTGCATTCTTACGAAGATCCAGACCAGTTAAGTTATTGCTCGAACAAGCTAATATCTCCAGTTTTACATTTTTGCTGACATCTAACTTTGTTAGTTTATTATCATAACAACGCAGTTCTTTTAATTTCGTTAATTTGGATACATCCAACTCTTTTATGCTGTTATGACCACATTTTACGACTTCCAGTTTTGTATTTTTGTGCAGATCCAGTTTGGAAAGAGATTTCTGGCTTTCACATTCCAGTCTTTTCAATTCTGTAAATACACCAATACCGGTCAGATCATTATAAACATATTCATTTCCATCTCCATCATAATGCTCCAGTGTTATTTCCGAGACTTTCTTAATCTCTGCTTTTGATAATACACCATCCTCATTCAGATCGATATTCTCAGAAATATATTTCCGAAATCCTTCATCTGGGAAATTCGTTGAATTGATCTTCACATCCCCCTGCGCTGCATCAACTTTCCGCATACCTGCATTACTAAATAACAGCGGTACTGCTACTAATGCTGCCAGACCTCCAGCAACCATCAGACGTTTTAATTTTGTCTGCAATGCCAATTTGTTCATTTGTTTTTTGTTTCTCATATTGTCTCTCCTTCCAATTTCTTCTTTTTACTCCGGGTTGACACAAGCGCAAAAAAGACCCGAAACAGGATAATCTTCCATTATCCTGTTCCAGGTCTTCTCAACTGCAGTTCTATATTTTATGGTATGCAAAAAAGCACTATTTAAGCGTGCTGTGCTGTGCTGTGCTTAAGCCTTTTCCTTTCTGCATCCTTTGTCAATCCCTTTCGCATAAAATTTACGAATTAAGTATAGCACACAAAATGGTGAATGACAATTGTTAAAAACGTAGATTCTACATGTGATTCTATATGACATGTTTACTCAAAATGCATTTCATCCATATCCCAGTTTTCATAGAATTTTTTATTTTCATCTCTGAATCTTTCAAATAAAATAATATACGTTTCAACAATCTTCTGGAATACATTTTCCGCCAAAGATCCATCATAATCATGTGCAAGCTGATTCCTTATTTTCAACATCTCAAGCCAGCAATCATCATCTATCAAGCGGTTCGTAAATGCTGTTTGTAAAACTTCCCGTGGTGAGCCAAGTGCAAAATTCGTAATTTCAAGTTTCTTCACCAGAATATCTTTCATTACTTTCCATGAAATATCAAACGTAAGATTAAAGTTCTGAATCGTTCCCTCCAGTACGAAATCCTGTTCCGGGTCTGCATTTTGGCTTTTTTTCAGATTGTTCAGGCAATTACAAAATGTACGATATCTGTTAATAAATTTGTTTTCCATATAAATCTATATCCTCCAATAATTGCTTGTTCCTTATTGAGTCATAATCAAATATATCTATCTTCCGAAGCGTTTCTACATCCTCCATATCCCGTTCCAATTTCAGTATATCCGGACATCCATACACAACAAAATCAATATCGCTATACTCCGTTGCTGTTCCTGTGGCAAAAGAGCCAAACAATTTTAAATGCTCTATATTATTTTTTTTGCAAATTTCTGTTACTTTTTCAATAATCCGTTCAACCGGCATCACATTCATATCATTCTCTCCAAACCATGGCATTGCAAGCAAGCGATTTTGCACTCATTATTTCGTGAGCATAGCTCACTCAATGCATTCTGCAAAATCAGCATCCTTGCGAGCAAATAATTTTGCATTCATTATATCATGATTCGCACCTTTGGTGCTTACCGTTGCTTTCGCAACTATCATGATCCAATTCGCCGTTCGCCAATCATGCAAGCATGTTGGCTCTCTTGCGCTCATTATATCATGCATGTAACAAAGTAGGAAATAAAAAATGGATATATCCACCTTATTATGGCAAATATATCCATCTTTTTTGTATTTAATCCGGCTTTTTTAGATTGCTTTAACCTTTACATTCTTGCTCAGTCCACACTTACGGAAAAGCTTCTTATATTCACTAAGCTTGCTCTTTGGTACTTTGACTGTTGTCTTTGAGGTGATACCGAGCACACTGAATGTTGAATGACAATTGTTAAAAATCACAGATTCTATGTGCTACAACAATTTCATGCAAATCTACAGATTCCGGTGCAGCAGCCGATGTTCTTTTCCGGCAAGGAAATGATCGTACAACTGGCGGACTGCCGGGTTCTCCTCGGAGAAACGGACATTGGAGCTTGCATCTGCATTGTACATACCTTCCATACGGCTCCGTCTGGTTCTTGGGCCTGCGCCGGATGGCTGACCGCCACCCATGATACATCCACGTCTGCACGCCATAACTTCAACGAAATCATAGCTTGCTTCGCCGGATCGGATACGGTCAAGCAACCGTCCTGCATTTGCAAGACCATGTACAACTGCGATCTTCACTTCTCTGCCATCTAACTCGATCGTTGCTTCCTTCGTTCCTTCAAATCCCCGGACACCTGTATAACTGATCTCACGGATCGTGTTATAGGATTTGTCCTCCGCAAGACGACGGAGCACTGCTTCTGTTACACCACCTGTCGTTCCGAAGATCTTGCCTGCGCCGGAAGCCACGGAAAATGGTGCATCTGCGGATTCATTTTCCAGTTCGGTAAACTGAAGTCCCATCTGCTTGATCATCCGCACAACCTCTGTTGTTGTGATGACATAGTCGGTATCCTGTCTGCCATCCGTGAAATTATCCGGTCGGAGGATTTCTCCCTTCTTTGCTGTGCAAGGCATGATCGATACGACCATCGTTCTCTTGCCATCTTCTTTATCTTTCTCCGCAAAATAATCCTTGATCACTGCTGAGAACATTCCTTGTGGGGAACGGCAGGTTGATAGATGATCTGCAAATTCCGGATATTTTTCTTCACAATATTTGACCCAGCCCGGACAACAGGATGTAAATAATGGCAGCTTCTCATCCGACGCAAGACGCGCCGCAAATTCTTTGGATTCCTCCATAACCGTAAGATCGGCACCAAAGCTTGTGTCAAATACCATGTCAAAGCCCATGATACGAAGTGCTGATACCAGCTTGCCAAAACAGTTCTCGCCCTTTGGTATACCGAAGTTATCTCCAACTGCCACGCGGACTGCCGGTGCGATCTGTGCAACCACCCGGATGGACGGATCTTCGATCGCATCCCAGATATCGGTTACATTGGTACGGATCGAGATTGCTGCGGTCGGGCAGACAACTGCACATTGTCCGCATCCTACACAGTCTGTCTCTGCAAGCGGCTTGTCAAATGCCGGCTGTACCTTCATTTTCGAACCACGGAATGCAAAATCGATAACACCAAGTCCCTGAATCTCATCGCAAGTACGCACACAATCACCGCACAGGATACATTTATTTGGATCCCGGACGATAGACGGCGAACTCATATCGATCTTTTCTTCTTTTTTATTATTCAGGAAACGGACTGCATGCACACCAACCTTATAGGCAAGTGACTGGAGCGCACACATGCCATTCTTCTGGCAGGTCGTACAGTCTCTGCAATGAGAGGATAACAACAGCTCGATAATAAGTTTTCTGTACTGCTGCACTTTCTTTGTATTCGTATAGATCACCATGCCCGCTCTCGGTGTCTCGGAGCATGCTGCAAATATTTTTCCTCTGTCATCTTCTACCACGCACATACGGCATGCGCCATAGATGGATAATTCTGAATGATAACAGAATGTCGGGATATCGATCCCCGCCTTTCGGATCAGAGACAGAACATTCTTCTCGCCCTCGATCGGCACTTTGATTGAATTGATCGTAATATAATCCATGTTCGTCTCCCTCCTTAATTCTCTGTATATACTGCATGGAACGCACAATTATCGATACATGCACCACACTTGATACATTTGGCTGTATCAATGACAAATGGTTTCCGGATCTCGCCTGTGATCGCACCAACCGGACAGTTTCTCGCACATTTGGAACAGCCCTTACATGCTTCCGGATCGATCTTATAGCGAACCAATGCTTTACAGTTTCCGGTTCTGCATCGTTTGTCAACCACATGCTCGATGTATTCCTGACGGAAATTCTTCAGCGTACTAAGTACCGGAAGGGCTGCGCTCTTACCAAGTCCACAAAGGGCTGTGTCGGTGATCGCCTGTCCCAGTTCCTCTAACAGATCCAGATCCTCTAACGTACCATTTCCGGCAACGATCCGCTCCAGGATCTCAAGCATCCGCTTGGTTCCTTCACGGCATGGAACGCATTTGCCGCAGCTCTCGTTCTGTGTAAAGTTCATAAAGAAACGGGCTACCTCAACCAGACAGGTATTCTCATCCATAACAACCAGTCCGCCCGAACCGATCATCGCTCCTTTGCTCTTTAGTGAATCAAAATCCAGACTGACCTCCAGATCATCCGTCACCAGACAGCCACCGGATGGTCCACCGATCTGAACTGCCTTTAACGGAATATCATACTTTAAACCACCGCCGATATCATACACGATCTCACGCAGCTTTGTTCCCATCGGTACCTCGATCAGTCCCGTATTCTTTACACTTCCGGTCAATGCAAATGCCTTTGTTCCCGGACTTTTCTCCGGTCCGATCGACTTGTACCAGTCTGCACCATTTAAAATGATCATGGACACATTTGCATAGGTTTCTACATTATTCAGAACTGTCGGCTTGGCAAATAAGCCCTGCTCTACGGTTCTCGGCGGCTTGGTTCTCGGCATTCCGCGCTGTCCCTCGATCGATGCCGTGAGCGCACTTCCTTCTCCGCAGACAAATGCTCCCGCACCACGATTGATATGTATATGGAAAGAGAAACCGGAGCCTAAGATATTCTCACCAAGAAATCCCGCTTCCTCTGCCTGTGCGATCGCAGTCTTCAAACGGCTGACTGCCAGCGGATATTCTGCTCTTACATAGACATATCCCTCCTGCGCACCAACCGCATATGCAGCAATGATCATACCCTCTAACATCTTATGTGGATCGCCTTCCATCACGCTTCGATCCATGAACGCACCCGGATCTCCCTCATCACCATTGCAGACAACGTATCGGATCTTCTCCGCCTGTCTGGCAACCTGCTGCCATTTGTATCCGGTCGGGAAACCACCGCCTCCACGTCCACGCAGATTGGAGTCACTGATGACCTGAATAACCTCCGAAGGCTCCATGGTAAATAACACCTTACGAAGTGCCTGATATCCACCGACCGCAAGATATTCATTGATATTTTCCGCATCGATATGTCCGCAGTTTTTCAGTACCAGTCTGGTCTGTTTCTTATAAAATGGGATCTCCTCCTGCTGTCTGTAGACAACACCATCCTTGTGATACATCAGACGCTCTACCGGTCTTCCGTGCAGGATCGTCTCGTTGAAGATCTCCTCGCAATCTTCTTCCTTTACTTTTATGTAGATATAATTATATGGCTCGATTCGCACAAGCGGCCCCATCTCGCAAAATCCATGACAGCCGCTTTTCTTCACGCCGACATGACAGGCTTCTTTTATAACTGTATACTCTGCCTCCGGAACAAATTCTACCTTCACGCCCTCCGACTGCTTCGCCATCTCGCAGAACCGGTCGTATATTTTCTGAGAGCCACCCGCCAGACATCCGGTTCCTGCACAGACAAGGATCCTGTGCGAATCCGCATGCAGCATCGTTTCTGCCTGTTTTACTGCTGCGTCAAGCTCCGATACATTTGTTATTCTATTCATCCGCACCCTCCTTCAATTCTGCTATCAATGCAGTTACCTTCTCCGGTGTCATAGCCGGATGAACAACATCGTTTACCGTCATGACCGGTGCGAGTCCGCATGCGCCAAGACATGATACTGTCTCTAATGTGAACATCATATCATCTGTTGTGTGTTTCTCTTTTGACAATCCAAGTTCTTTATACAATTGATTTAAGATATCCATGGATTTTCTGACATGGCATGCGGTTCCATCGCACACCTTAAGAATGAACTTTCCTTTTGCATCAAATGAAAAGTTCTCATAGAATGTTGCTACGCTGTAAGCTTTTGCCTCTGTAACATTCAGTTTGTCCGCCACATATCGTAATAATTCCGGCGGAAGATACTTATATTCGCTCTGAATATCCTGAATGATCGGGATCAGAAATCTTGGCTCTGTCCCATATGCAGCAATAATCTTATCAGCCTCATCGTAGTAAGATTGTTCCAGCATGTATTACCCTCCGTGCTTTGCCCCATTGTTGGGAATTTTTATCAATACCTCATATACAGATGATAACATTTTTCAATAGGATTTGCACGAAGATTTTGGATTGAAAAATAAACCCCCGCCTGTCTCCGGCACGATGGTGGGTAGTGTTTCAACTCGTTGCACTTTCTATTCGCTTCATGCAACTATTTGTCAGCAGTCGCCCAAACTCGCCTTATCAGGCTCAGACATGGGCTTGATGCTGACAGTTAGCATGAATCTCATAACGAAAGTTCCACTGATGTTGAAAACACTACCCACCATCGTGCCGGAGACGGGCGGGGATTTTTATATTGCTAACATTTTACAATTAATAATTTTTCACCCGGTGTTACCTCGTCGCTTTCCAGATGGTTGATGGTTCGGATGGAATCCAGGCTGGAAAAATATTCTTTGGCAATGGACCAGATACTGTCGCCTTCTTTTACAACATATCCAACCATACCCGGCATGGCTGCCTTCTTATTCCAGTCGATCGGCAGAATATTCATATCGGTAATGACGTCCACAGAACCCGGTGCAAATACCGTAACATTCATATTGATCACCGCCTTGATCTCCACCTCATCGGAATTCAACATCTGGGCTGTAATCTGGTCAACGGATGGATTGATACGGATTGAATCCTGATTGACAAATGGTACGGATTCCACTTGATAATTGAATGGTATCGCCGTTTCAATCTGCTGTAACGGCTTGCTATCCTCTGCTGATACATAGAGTATTTCAGCTTTTACCGCACCTGATATATCAATGCTGTCCTCTCCTGCTTTTACCTCATCGATCTCAACTGTTCCGGTTGCATATACGATCTGCAGGATTTTCGGGAAGCTGCTCTTGATTCGCTCTTTATGTACGACTTTTGTCTTGGCATTATTTTTTATCTGAAGATTCTCAAATGGAAACTGTTCACAGATTGTTTCTACATTTGCCGACGGAGAGAACATATCCCCGATGATAGAAAGCTCCATATCTTCATAAATCTTCATATCTGTATGGAGATTATATTCAACTTGAAGCACACGGTCTTCTCCGTCATTGTCAGCACGCACACTGACTTCTCCTTTTCCCATCGTGATGCGGTCATCCAGGATCATTCCTTCATTTGCTTCTTCGCAAGGGATCAGACCTTCAAATTCCCGGCTCTCATTCAGATACTGCATCGGTACGCCGGGCTCCTCCGCCAGATAGATTACAAACAGGTCCATCTGTCCTTTGATATTTATTCCCCCATCTACAACCTTTGTCTCGATGCCATAGAAGGACACCCGGCTCCAAAGCACCCGACCGATGTTTGGTTTATTGGCAGCGATCTCGAAATCTTCTTTTACCTTCAATATATCTTTTACAGATGCCACATTATTTGTGAATGGAATCTGCTCATTCCTGCATTCGATTCCCGATCCATTTAACAGTCCGGTTGCCCCGGACAGCTCTACGGAATCCATAGCCCACAGTTTCATGCCAACCAGCCCGCGGACTTCAAATTTTCTTGAATTGATCATGGTTATGTACAGATCTTCCAGCACGCAGCTGACATCGACCTTATCACCGGCAAGTATGCCATCCATATTGATGGATTCCTCAAATGGAACATCACCCTCATAGGTTTCAAACCGAACATCTTCACCAACTGTCTGATACAGGACTTTAAATACAACTGTTCCTGATATCCGCACCTTATTCTCCAATGTCTCTACATCATCTAAAAGGACATTTCCTGTACTTGCAATGATCCGTTCCATATCGTCTTTTGTATCCGGTACATTAAAATCATCATTGATCGTAAACTGCGAATACTTAGAAGTCTTTAAAATCGTTGTACTGAGTTTATTTTTTACAAGTTCCATATGATACCCCCATACTATTTTCTAATTTTTAAATACAACCGGTGTCGTTGTCCGTGCGATCCGAAGAACTATATATGGATACGATACCGTATCCTTACTTACTGCATCTGATGGTGTCGCCGTCTGCCTAAGAACCGATTCGATGTAAATAGCATTTTCATCCATATACATCTTATCTACAACCACGCCAACATCATCCCGATTCTGCCTGCCGCTGCAGATCACAATATATGTGTAAGTGTTGTTTGAATATGTCAGATTAAACGGTTCTTCTTTTTTGCTGTTAATGACGCTCAACAACTCCTCCGGCAGCATGGTGTCGTCACAGATATCGTAAGTCAGCGCTTCACCATCTTCTTTCACCTTATAAAAACTGCATCCGGCAAACAAACTCAGCCCAACTACCACAGTCAACACCCCTGCCAGAATACGCAGCCATCTTTGTCCTCTCATCTCACCGCTCCCTTCACAATGTCATTTTTCGGCTCTATCTTTACCCTTGTCAATCTCTATACCATTATTTATATGTCCTGCTTTGCAAGTCTATGCATGGAAATTTTGCCGGAGCTCTTAGCCTGCCTTTTCTCATTTTTTTATTAATTTATATTTCAACGAAAAAAGTCCAAATACAGCATTTCTGCCATATCTGGACTTCTACTAAAATATACATGTTACCTGTTCTGCCTATGTCTTTATCCTATGATTGCCTTAATTTCCGCTTCACTCATATCAGTTACATCCATGATCTGCTCTAAGGAGTAGCCTTTCTCATGCATTTTGAGGATAATCTCCGATTTTCCAGCGGCTTCGCCCTTTGCATATCCCATTTCTTCTACGCCTTCACTCAGATTGCACATAATCTTCACCTCTTCCCTTATACTGCGTCTGTCTACCGGTATGTCATACTCCTGTTTCATCAGCTTTAATTTTTGTTCTGCCTTCATTGTCTGTGACAATAGCGTTCCAAGCAATCGATGCAGTTCATATTGTTCTTCCTTTGGCGGAATCTCCTTTGCCAGTCCGATCATCACAATGTTAGGGATATCCAGATTGCCTTTCCAGTCCTGTTCGCCAAGTAAATCATCCTTTACCATATGAATATGACTCAGACTGTTCTCTTTCATATTCATACAGATCCAGATGGAATACACCTGTTTGATCTCGTTATAATCAGAACCCGTAAATTCCCGCTCTTTCTGGGATGACACCAGTCTTGCAGTGTAAAAGATTGCCCGATTTAAGATATGATATTTTGTCGATTCATTTTTCTGGGCTTCCAGATTGATGATCATTTTTGCCAGTCCATCCCGCATCCGTACATAGAAGACAATATCAAAATATATCTTTCCCTCATCAATTTCGGAACTTTCTGTATTCAGTCCGACAATCCGTTCACCGGTTCTGGCATCCACCGTTTCTTTGTTCGTTAATCCCGGTTCAACCGGAATCTGGCTGATATACGGTTCACCTTCAATCAATGATGCAACCGTATCTGCATCCATACCTTTAAATTCTTCTACTACCCTGATCAGTATATGCGCCAATATGATCTTCTGTCCAAGCAAGCGCTTGGCACTGGCATCATACTGTGCTTTCTGATCAGTAGCCTTGGAGGAATATACAATTTCGTTATCCATGTCCCATCTCCTTTCCCGATAGAACAGAATAACATGCATATTTTAGCTTTGTATATTGCCTCCGTCTCTCCAAGTTTGATTGTAACGGATATCAGAAAGGAAAACAAGTTTATAATTATTTAATCTTCCATGTCTTTACATATCCGATGGATTTCTTTTTCAACTGTTTCTTTAAAGCTGTCTTTGCTTTCTTTGTACCTTTCACTGTAATGGTTATATTCTTATTTATGCCCTTGAATGCATTCTTACCTTCTTCATATGTAAAATCACCATATGTTTTCGTCTCTGCTGCCTGCGATGTCATACCGATTCCGCCACACAGCAATACACACAGAACCAATCCCAAGCCTGCACAAATCAGATTTCTTATCTTCTTTTGTATCATTTTCCTTTTATCCTCTTTCCTTACAAATTTCTACAGTATCATTACTTTTTATCTGTTGACCTGTCCTTTTTCACTCTCACCCACCTTAATTTTCATATTTATGTCCTATTTGCTCTATCCAACATGGACTAAAAAACTATATAAACATCATAAAAAAATATACGCAATTATTAATGTACGCAAGGACGAGTTTGGGCGACTGCTGGTTCATAAATGTGCGAACCGAATAGAAATATTGCAAGTCTTGTTATGTACCCCTATCAGCCATAGTGTCGGTAACACAGCAAAAACTTAATTAAGGCACGTCTATTGTGCGTATCCCACACTGGACAGTCACAGGCAAACTGTTTATAATGGATTGTGTATGCGTATTTGTGCATTTAAGATGGAGAAAATGATATGAATTTAAGGACTTTAAGACTTTTAGAATATAATAAAATTGTAGAAATGCTGACCTCCTACGCGGCATCCCCGATGGCAAAACGAAAATGTGAACGCCTGAAGCCCCGCAAGGATCCGGTACTGATCCAGACCTTACAGCAGGAAACAAGAGATGCGCTGATCCGGCTGAATACACAGGGCAACCTGTCATTTGCCGGTCTCCGTGATATCGGCGCTTCGATCAAGCGACTGGAGGTGCAGGGAGCACTCGGCATCAAGGAACTGTTAGATATCGGAAGTGTCCTTGATATGGCACTATCCGCCAGACAATATGGCAGCAGCGATGATAACGAGGAAAAGGCACATGACAGCCTCTACTCCCGCTTCATGGAACTTGTTCCGCTAGAACATTTAAGTCAGGAGATCCACCGCTGTATCCTGTCAGAATCCGAGATCGCAGACGATGCATCGTCCGGTCTGAAGGCGGTCAGACGGAACAAAAAACTGACAAATGAAAAGTTACATAACCAGTTGAACAAACTTGTAACCGACCAGAGCAAGCAGACAATGTTTCAGGATAATCTGATCACGATGCGTAATGGAAGATACTGTATCCCGGTCAAGCAGGAATATAAGAACAGCTTTCCGGGCATGATCCATGACCAGTCTTCCAGTGGAAATACTGTATTTATCGAACCTCTGGCGGTAGTTAATCTGAACAACCAGTTAAAAGAGCTGGATAATCAGGAGCTGGCAGAGATTGAAAAGATTCTTGAGAACCTGTCGGCACAGGCAGCATCTGAATACGAAAATATAAAATTTGACTTTGAGACATTGACCGACCTGGACTTTATATTTGCCAGAGCGAATTTTGCAAGATCCTATAAGGGAACCGAGCCGATCTTCAATACGGACGGCATTGTGGATATCAAGCAGGGCCGCCACCCACTTTTAGACAAACATACCGTTGTTCCGGTCGACATCAAACTGGGTGAGGACTACAACCTGCTGATCATTACCGGTCCGAATACCGGTGGTAAGACCGTATCCTTGAAAACACTGGGTCTGTTTACTCTGATGGGACAGTCCGGACTTCATATTCCGGCACTGGATGGTTCCAGACTGAATGTATTTGATGATGTATTTGCCGATATCGGAGATGAACAGAGCATCGAGCAGAGTCTCTCGACCTTCTCCTCCCACATGAGTAATGTCGTATATATCATGAACCATGTGACACCAAACACGCTGTGCCTTTTCGATGAGCTTGGCGGTGGAACCGATCCGGTCGAAGGTGCTGCCCTTGCGATCGCGATCTTAAGCAGCTTAAATGATCAGGGCATCCGCTGCATGGCGACCACGCACTACAGCGAACTGAAATTATTTGCCATGTCGACTTCGGGCGTTCAGAATGCAAGCTGCGAATTCGATGTAGCAACACTGATGCCGACTTACCGACTTATTATCGGTATTCCAGGCAAATCAAATGCATTTGCAATATCTAAGAAATTAGGCTTATCCGACGATATCATCGAACGGGCAAAGACAAATATCGACAGCAACAAGGTTGATTTCGAAACACTGCTGTCCGATCTGGAAAACAGCCGAAAAGAGATTGAACGCGACAAAGCGGAGATTGCTCGGTTCAAGGAAGAAGCCAGACAGCTTCAGGAACGGGCAAAGGCAAAGGATGACGAACTATCTGCCAGAAAAGCCCAGATCCTTGCAGATGCAAGAGAGGAAGCGGCGGATATTCTGGAAGAAGCAAAGGAAATGGCAGATTCAGCCATTAAGAAATATAACAAATGGACAACAAATCCTCATAAAGCAGATGCGAGCACGATGGAGAATGAACGAAAAAAGCTCCGTACCAAGATGGACGATTACCGGAAGATGACGCCGGAAAAACGCAAATCCATGACCTCCCATCATACGGCAAAGGATTTCAAGGCCGGAGACACCGTGCATGTTATCAGCATGGATACAACAGGAACGGTTACTGCTCCTGCTGATTCGAAGGGAAATATCAAGGTTCAGATGGGCATCTTAAGCTCTCTGCTTCCTGCTTCTGATCTTGTGATCATCGAGACACCAAAGCAGAACAACGCTCAGGTATCGATCAATAATAAACGTGGAATGAGCAAGGCTTTAAACATCCAGCCGGAGATCAATGTACTCGGCATGACTGTAGCCGAAGCTACCTCTTTGGTTGACCGTTATCTCGATGATGCCATGATGGCACACCTGCACAAGGTAAGGATCATCCACGGCAAAGGCACCGGAGCACTCCGAAAGGGTATCCACGACTATCTGCGTAAGCAGTCATATGTCAAATCCTTCCGTCTGGGTGAGTACGGCGAAGGCGAAGCCGGCGTTACGATTGTAGAGTTATAAAATATACATCAACAAGGAGAACTATATGGACAAAGAAAAAATATTGATCGTTGACGATGACGAAAACATCGCCGAACTGATCTCCCTTTATCTGAATAAAGAATGTTATGAAACACAGATTGCCACAGATGGAGCTTCTGCCCTGGAGACATTTGTCGAATTTATGCCAAATCTCATCCTCTTAGATGTTATGCTCCCGGGCATGGACGGCTATCAGGTATGTACCGAGATCAGAAAGCAGTCAAATGTACCGATCATCATGTTATCCGCAAAAGGCGAGGTATTTGACAAGGTGCTCGGACTTAAGATCGGCGCCGATGATTACATCGTAAAACCTTTCGATTCCAACGAACTGGTTGCCCGTGTCGGTGCATTGCTTCGTCGCTGCAACTCACGGACGGATAATTCCCAGAACTATAATCCGACAAACGCCGATCATATCGGCACCTATGTTGAGTATGATAATCTGGTCGTTAATATTTCAAATTATACCGTTACATTAGAGGGCAAAAATCTGGAAATGCCGCCAAAAGAACTGGAACTGCTGTATTTCCTTGCAAGTCGTCCAAATCAGGTATTTACCAGAGAACAACTTCTGGACAAATTATGGGGCTACGAATATGTTGGTGACACCCGTACCGTTGATGTACACATCAAACGTCTGCGTGAAAAACTGACCGATAAATATAACTGGTCCATTTTTACAGTATGGGGAATCGGTTACAAATTTGAGGTTAAATAACCATGAAAAAAACGATTTTTGATAAGATTGTTGTCGGCTTTGTCCTGCTGGTCATTGTAATCTTCAGTGTACTTGCTCTGTATACCGTCAATATGACACAGTCAAAGCTTCTAAGCAACACAGAACAAAATCTGAAAACAGAATCCAAGCTTATCATCAGCACCACCGTAACGGATTATATGAACGGCCTGATCGATAAGGATACGTTTTATCAGAAACTGGATGAACATGCGGCTGATATGGACGCAGAGATCTGGCTTTCTACTGCAAATGGTGAGATCATATACTGTTCAAACAGTGAAAGTCCTGCTGCAAAAGATATGATGATCACTGATTTTTATGACCGGACGGATATATATTCCCAGACAGTAAAAACCGGTACACTGAATGGCTGCTTTTCAGCAAAAACCTTAAGCCTCAGCACCCCTGTTTATCAGGATAAATCCTATGCAGGACTGCTGTCCATTCACTTGTCATTGCAGTTTATCAAGGATATTGCGCAGAAAACATTTGCATCCACCTATATGCCATTTCTGGTCATTGTGGTGTTGTCTCTGATTGCCTTAATGCTGATCACGAACAGTACATTAAAACCAATCCGTGAAATCATTGCAACCTCCAAGCAATATGCCGCCGGAAATTTCAATGCGCGAATTGATGTTCATACCGATAATGAATTTGGTGAACTGGCACGATATATGGAGGAAATGGCAGACGAGCTGAGTCGTTCCAATGAATACCGAAAGTCTTTCATTTCCAATATATCCCACGACTTCCGTTCTCCTCTGACCTCGATCAAGGGATATATCGAAGCCATGATCGATGGAACAATTCCGCCGGATAAGCATGAGAAATATCTACAGATCGTATTAAATGAGACAAAACGTCTGACCAAGCTGACACAGGGACTTCTGGAACTAAACAACTTCGACTCCTTTGACCTTCAGCTTGATAAGTCGAATTTTGATATCAAGAGCATTATCCTTCCTACGATCAACACCTTTGAAGGTCGTTGTCAGGACAAAGGCATTTATCTGCATGCAATCTTCCATACCGACAATACCATTGTCTACGCAGATCGCACAAGAATCCAGCAGGTTATCTACAATCTGGTTGACAATGCGATCAAATTCACCCCGGAAGGCAGACAGATTACAGTTCAGGTCACAGAAAAATCCGATAAGATCTTTGTCAGTGTCAAGGATGAAGGTGTCGGAATTCCACCGGAATCGATCAAGAAAGTATTTGACCGTTTCTATAAAACGGATCCAAGCCGCGGAAAGGATAAGACCGGAACCGGTCTCGGACTTGCCATCACAAAAGAGATCATCAAGGCGCATGGTGAGAATATCACCCTCAACAGTAAGGTCGGCGAAGGAAGTGAATTCATTTTCTCTCTCCCTATGCAGAAGGAAATGCAGGTTCCGATCAAAGCCGTGCATGTGAAGAAGGAAGAAGATACACAATATATCTCCAACGGAAAGTTCCGTATTAAGAAGAACTAAAGGAAAAGCAGCTCTGAATATCCTATCCAGAGCTGCTTTTCCTTTAAGCTACCTGTGGGTAGTCAATAACAGCAATTTCCTGCATCAATTTCTTCGCCATATTAACAATTGCTTCAAGCCGTTCGGCAACTTCATTCGTATAATATTTTTCACCGCATTGTTCACATTCAAGGCATGGAACATTTTTAATTACAATAATACTATTTTTATAATTTACAACATGTGTCGTTGTACTATTTACGGTTGTACTATTTTTGCAATACATACACATATCCATCACCT
>ERZ1034901.1071-NODE-1071-length-19624-cov-32.226276_pt1 | contig 19624 bp, 11 predicted proteins | sample MGYA00520628_ERZ1034901 | MGnify/ENA primary metagenome ERZ1034901 (study PRJEB33766, sample SAMN09781783) | gut metagenome | biome: gut microbiome | host: Homo sapiens | place: Madagascar | study: EMG produced TPA metagenomics assembly of the PRJNA485056 data... | reverse complement strand
CTCCACCTGCAGCATAAAGCATATAATAGTTCTTGCCACGCTTCATGAACCAAGGACCCTCGGTATAATTATCTTTATATTTCACGGTAGAGTCACGATTCTCCACGTCAGGAGCACCAAAGCCATCCACGGTCATGTGGATTCTGCCCACCTGTCGTTTGTCATCAATGGCTTCCTTAGGGTCCACTCCGCCCTTCAGGCTAATCATGTCGTCATTCAACTTAGCATAATAGAGATGAGGATTGCCCCAATAGAGATATGCCTGCCCATCATCATCTATCCAGACCGTAGGGTCGATATTATCCCACTGACCATTATCAAAGAGAGGTTTGCCGAGTGCATCCTTGAAAGGACCCGTAGGCGAATCGCTCACGGCAACACCGATGGCGATACCACCACTCAACTTGGAGTGGGCGCAGATATACCAGTAATATTTACCATTGCGCTTGATGGTTTGTGCCGCCCAGGCACGGTCATCCGCCCAAGAGAAGGAAGAGAGGTCAAGTGGAGAACCATAGTCGGTCCAGTTTACCATATCGGTGGTGGAATACACACGCCACTCGTTCATCCAGAAAAAGTCTGCCCCATCCTCATCGTGTCCGGTATAGACATAGAGGGTATCCCCATCCACCATCGGTGCAGGGTCGGCGGTCAACTGGGTTTGTATGATTGGATTCTGCGCATTCACTGTTGCGCCCAAGTTCATACACAATGCCGAAGCAATCAAAAACTTATTGTTCATTGTTTATTCTAAATTATTAGTTTCTATTTTTGAGCGCAAAGATAGCAATAAAACAGACATTTTACTTTGCTATACGTTTCAAATACTTTGGCAAACCAACCATTGTCTGGATTAACATTCACTTTACCTGCATATTACCTAATTAATCATACATCAAAAAATCTAAATTTATAATTTTTCGGATTTTAGGATATAAATACATCGACCACTTGTGCATAAAAAGAGGTTGAGCATCAAAATACTCAAGCAACATATTAATTTCCGGATTATTCTGCTTATAACATATTGACACCGAATCTCCCTCCTCTGGTTCCCTACCATACTTGTGTTCCCATGCCCCATAACGAGACACACCTTTATATTCCTTCCCCTTAATGCTAAAAGAATGATTTATATAATGATTACCTCTTCCCGTATGAACGTCATAGACAACTCCTTGAACCAAGGAGCATTCCTTTTTAAGTTCCTCTCGAGCATATTCATCACGATAGAACGAAGGCGATTCATATAAAAACAATAAAACCGCATTCATCAAAATAAGTAACAACGCACGCCACAAAACAGACAACCAATAACAAAACCTTTTATATAATTTTATAACAATTTTTCTCATAATAACATTTCGCTTGTACTAGATTGACTACTTTTGTTCATTTAATAAATAGATTCTTCTTACCAACATATTTATACTAAACTTTGGTTCATAATATAAAAGATCAAGCGGCATATGAATATCAGGATTATTTTTTTTGTAACATACCAATACAGAGTCTCCATCGTCAGGAAACCCTCCATGCTTACTTACCCAACCATAATAGGAAGATTCACCTTTATACTCTTTTCCTGCAATTACAAAAGAATAATAAAAAGTTCTATACTTATTGTTAACACCATAGATATATCCCCTTATTATTAAATGTTCCTTTTTAAGTTCATCTCTATTAATCTCAGCTTGATACATAGCAGGAAAATCCATTACAAACCGAATTACCCAAATAAGTACAACAGTCAATAGCAAACGCCAAAGCATTGACAAAACAAGATGTTTTGTATTAAGGATTTTTTCAAAATTTTCATTCATAACATTATTCTTTATTTTTTCACATCAGTATATACATCGTAAGCAACTTCCACACCTACTTGTTTTACTTTATTAACGTCTTCAATTCTTTTGTTCTTTTTTATTATAACTTTTTGTTTTCTACCTGCTTGTCGTTTGAGATTTCTTTTTTGATTTTGATTCATAGGCTTTCTTATATTTGATGTTTTTTCCATTTCTTTCCGAATCTCTTTATTTGACTTCACTCTATGACGAGGTATACTTGCCGCCTTGTTCAATTTACCAAAAGCATGTTGAGAAGACGCTTTTTTAATATTACCCTGTGCAGAAATCATATTTGCAGAAAATTCCGTAGCTTCCTCTGCCATTCTTTTTGCGAGTTTACCAGCAAATTTACTACCACTTCTTGCCATTACAGTTTTTCCTACGGATGCACCAATAGCAGAAGCACCACTTGAAACAAAACCAGCTACAGCAGATAAAGCTATGGAACGACCATTCACATTCGTAAAACTATCCATGGATACCTCACCAGACTTTATAGAATTAGAAATAACCTGACTAACATAATCTGTAGCCGCACCAACTAAAGCTCCACCCACATTTGTCCATATCTGCCCATCCTTGTCTATTCTGCTTATGGGATTTCCACCACAATAGCCATAAGGAGTTAGATCGTAATCAACCTCACCAAAAGGATCCACACTCACAAATAACCCAAGAGTTGCATCATACCATCTTGCTCCATAGTCATACCAGTCCAAGCCGAACATTCTGTCCAGTTCCTTACCATTGTATTTGCGACGCTGAACTTCCTGACCTGTGCTTTCAGCCATAAGTCCTCCATAAGGATAGTAATGGTTCACTTGCTCCACCTGTGCATTCTGATTAACCACGACACGACAATTACCCAAATGATCATTCAGGTAAAAATGGTAAGTAGGAGTTGCTTCCTCAAAAGAAACATATCCACCATCTACCAATAGTTGTTTCAAAACTCCATCTTCGTATATCATATTCTCTATATATTCCACTACATGCTTGTTGGCAGGACTTACCGAGGTATACACCACCTTTCGCTTGGTTCCATTCAAGTCGTAAGAGAAGCTAATCCTGTTACCATTCTCATAAATAATTAACTGAGGCAAATTTAGCAAATTATATTCAATCTTGCTAATTTTCTTGTTGATATCCTTCACCAAGTTGCCGTTCTTATCATATTCATACTCAATTTCCGCCTTGGAGCCCTTCACAAAATTGAAGGCACCAGCATAAGTTGGATCCGCTACGGTTTCATAAACTCGTTTCAATCGATAACCATTATGATGAATAATCAATCGGTCTATAAATCCATAACTTCCTCCATCTTGAAGACCACGACGAATTAACAGAGTTATGTTTCCCGACTTATTGTACGAATAGCTCGTATCATAGTGCTTACTTCTTGTTCCTTCCTCCAAATAATTGGCTTTCAACAAACGGGAAAAGCCATCATACTCGAAATTATAGCCTCTAGCTTTTCCTCCTGTCGTCCATTCTATGCCAGAAATGTTACCATCGAAACGAGGTTGATTGCCCTGAGCATCCTCGGTATAATACAGTTTTTCATCAAATAAGTTTGATGTATGAAGGTTGGTCAGATTTGAGCGCACATCAAAGGCAAAGGTTGTCATTAGTGAAGCATTACCATTACGCTTTGTCGAACTTAGACGTCCTAACTCATCATACGCATTCTCTACCAATGATACTTTGCGGCCATTGTTCAGTTGGTGTTCCTCACTCAACAGCCTACCAGCATGGTCATACGAATAAGTATAACACTCCTCCATTTTCAACTTACCATCAACAAGATGGTTTCGTTGATGCTTCAATACATTGCCCAACAAATCATACGAAAAGAAATCATCATCCTCATACTTGTTCGTCGTTGATTTCTTTTGTATTACTCGTCCCTGTTCATCATAATAGTATGCTTCGAAGATAGCCCCACCACCCAAGATGTTTCTTGCATGACCTGTCTGCATATTTTTACTCTGGGAACAAGCCACGCCATATCCAACCTTTGGTTGCTCATATCTTAAAGAACTTGGAATGCCAAGGCACCCCACAAAACGGTAATCGTCATACATTTTCACATCCATTACATGTGGCTTCTGTAATTCTATGCCCTCTATTTTATAACCCAATGCAGCAGCATATTCTTCGGTATTATAATATATAGCACAAACTATCTGTCCAAGCAAAGGCTCAGACTGGTAATCAAAGGTATTTTTACATATACCTTTCAATGCCTCACGTCCATATCGGTCAGGAATAGAGAAACTCCACTCTCCACGTTCACGTTGGTTGCCATCTTGTGAAAAAATCATGTTGCCTGCCTTGTCATAGATATAATATATTGGCTCACATCCAGGAAGGCGCTTGTAAATACAACGGTGGAAACCATCATACCTATATTGCGTTACATATTTCCTAAACGCTTCTGTATTTGACACATGTTCCACATCCAAATATTGTCCTATATCATCTGACAAAGCGGGGGGAATGACATAACTTAAATTGCCCAGTTGATCATAGACATAATAAGTGGAAAGATACTTGTTACCAGATTGAAGACGCGACAAAATCATTTTTTCGTTCGCATCATAAAATTCCAGCACACTGTTACCTTCCTCATCTTCATGGCGCATCACCTTAAAAGGAGAATAAAAGCTTTCTTGCTCGTAAAGCTCATCACCAACAGAACGTATGCACTTACAAAACAAAGAATCATTACCAGCAATGCTTGTCAACATAGAATACTTATTGTAATGACCAGCACTACGCATATCTGAGCCAGGATTAAACTCCTTGATTTTATCACCTTGTGGGGACAATTCATAAATTGTCTCCTGATAAGGAAAGGCATCAGAGTACAATTCATTAGCAATTTGCTTCAATGTTTCTCCGCCCAACATACCATTCCCAGACACAGCCACAGGTAACCAACGTTTAGAAAGACGACGTTGGTTATCATACTCCATATAGGAGACTATGCTCTTACCACCAGGAGAAGCACCTAGCTCAACCTGCAACAGCATGTCTCCAAGTCCATTGTCATAATCCACATGTTCCAACACCTTACTACCATCAGCAGAGGCATAAGTACGTGTTTTGACATAACTATAGTCTACTACCTCCTGGGCGAAAAGCGTTGATGAGACCAAGCCCAACAGGAAAGATAACAAACATTTTAATTGCTCCATATTTTCTACTTTAAGACATTACTATAATGACATTCATATTGCTTCAACGTGCGATGATTCTCATCCGCCACAATATTATTCTTGTAATCATATTCCTCTATCAGACTTCCCAACCCATCATAGCGATAATAGACAGTTCTACCAGAAGGAACTGTCTGAGAGGTAATTCCCACCAACGGACAGTATGTGAATGAAGTAACCATGGCTTTAGAAAGACTAGGTTGTTGTCCTAAAAGAATCCATTTCTTTTCATCAAAAGCATCACTACTTTCTAAAGATTCGATATCCATTCCCAACAATGTTTGCACAGCATTTGTCACTTCACTCAAGGTTGCATTCACAATCTCAGCTATCAAATAACGATTATTGTAACCCCACAAATATACAGTATGCACCCCATCTTTGGTTATGATTTCACGCAAATGACCATTAAGGGTATAACTTATGACACTATCCATTGAGACAAAATAAGTGCTATCATTTAATGGAGAAGCACACAATGCACTTACCTCAGAAGGTAAAATTACATTTTTATTGCCTACGCAATATTCCTTGTACTCAACTTTCTCACCAGAACTATCATTTCCATATTCTGCAACAATTGTTTGAAGAGGAGTTTTTAGCATATTTCGCTCTAACATTTTCTGAACAATCGGCACACTTCCGCCCTTTGCTATGGGATATGATATTGTCGTTTCTTTTTCGCCTTTCTTTATACTATTAAGTATCAAATTCGCATTATAAGCATAAGTTTCATTATTCAACAACATACCATTAGGCAAGTAACATTCTTGACTAAGATTACTTAACTTTGAATATCCATAATAGTTTCCTTTTTCTGCCATCATTTCTCTTATAGTATGATAAAAATCATAAGTATCAACTGGCTGTCTTTGAGCATCAACATATCCTTCTACATAATTTTCAAACTCTGAGTAGCGGTAGGTTTCCCTATTTTTCACTTTAAATTCGCCATCAGTGAGTTCATATTCCGTCTTTTCCAACAACTGGTTCCACTTATATTTTTTTTCTTCACTTGCCAACACCTTTCCAAAGTACCTTGGAGCTTCAAAATAGGTAGAATCTTGATAACGCTCATCATCATAAACATAATATTTATAGGTTGTCATACCAGAACATTGCCCTATTTTACTCTCATCACTCCATACATCTCCATCATATACCGTAATATATGGATAGACTACGGCTTTTCGTCCATTCAACAAAGAACGAAAATTTAAAGCAGAGAATGTGCATTCCCAACGCCAATTTTCAGTCGGAAGATTTGTCTCATGAGGATCAAATGTAAAAAAAGGATCTGGAAATGCTTCCTGCCTTCCTTCTTTACTCAACCCTGTAAGCATATATTGTATCTTCGTAGGTTCTTGATACGCAGTAAAAGAGCTAAATGTCAAAATATTAGGATCGACAACAGGTTCTCCGAAACCACAATGCCTATCAAGGAAAGACGTATTATACTTGCAAGGCAAATTCAATTTTTCGTCCTTTATTTGACGATATGTTGGTCCATAACAATAGGACATCACATCAGCTATTTTTCCATCTGCAGTATAATTAGAAATTTTACGTATTCTAAATCCACCACCCTCATATATACGACGTTTTTTCTTGGTATGAATATACTTACCATCAGAATCATGAGCTGTAACAAACTTATGGTTTTCATATTCAAATTTAGTTTTTCCACCTGTAGGATAAGTCATTTCCACTAGCACGCCATGGGAGTATGGAGAGGAAGGACTACAATGGTCAACAGCATGATTATTCTCTTGCAGACAAATCTTAGTATAAGGATTACCAGCCTCAGCAGCATCTTTCTCCTTAATTCGATAAGCAGGATATCCATTTGTAGGCAACCATGATATACCATTTTCCACAAATGCATTCATATTTGCAATGGTAAAGTTTACAAATTGATTAGTAAGATTTCCCCAATAATCAGCTCCATTCATTCTTGAAACAGTTGAATATTTAAAAGTATATACCATCGGAGTTTGACTAGCCTCTACGCCATGTATCGTTAAACTCTTCAACAGAGCCACTGAATCTTGGAAGGACATTACCGTTTTCTTTTGGTAGGACAAATCAAAATATCTTTTTACAACAGCATTATCCTTTACCGTAATTCTTTTTAGATGATTGTAACCATGTTGATTAGAACCATATACATAATCCAAAGCTATATGAGTAGGACCATACCATATTCCTGTCAGCAATTTCATGTCATATTTAGAAGCAGTTCCAGCTACCTTCCCATGCTTCATGATTGTTTCATCAGGTAATTCACCTGCATAATTGCCAGCATATTTATGATTATGATACAAATAAAGATATGGCGTATCTAAAACTTGCGCATAGTTAGTATTAAGTATGGTTTCATAAGAAAATAGAATAGGAATATCTGAATAGGGCAAATCAATCCTACTCAGATTCCAAGTCACAGGACGGCTTACCCCACGTGTATAATCAATAACATCAAAAGTATACTTTACTCCATCTTCATCAATTATAACAAAAGATTCAAGACGTCTCTGAAAAGTAATTTTTACAGATCTACCATTTGATACTTTATAACCGTATGCACCATTACCTAAATTTTGAATGACAAAATCAAAATTAGAACCATCTGGTAATACGACGCTAAAGTTATCATACTCCCAGTTGTTAGAATTAAGGCTATAAGCGGCATTCCCAATATATTTATTCATAAAATCTTTAGACAACTTGAAATCAAAGCAATCATCTGGCTGTGAATTTATCGTACGTGAAACACAAGAGTTTCCCTGTAAAGTCCAACCATAACCATACACATCATAATGATACCCTGCCTTGAATGGTAAAGGTTCATAACGAAGTGACATAGGGATTTTATAGCCAAAATGATCAATTTCAAATAATGGTATATTTATATCAGGAATGCCAGAAGAATTGTTCACATCAAACTCACCTACACGCTGAAATGCCAATGCCTGTGGAGAGGCTGGTATAGAAACTCGCAAAGATGGTTCACTACTAGAATTCACATTAACCAAAGCTACAGAGTCATTCTGCAATTTTTCTTGGGCGCTAACAGGCTGTGCCATCATATATATCAATACCATGGCAACCATAATAAGCGAAAAATTAGTTATCTTCATAAAGCAAGCTATTTTATATTAAACTTTTCTAGTTTAGCTGTCTCTTCATTTATATTGACACGTAACAAATATTGTCCTGTAGGTAATCCATTACAATCAAAAGTAAGACTAACTTCAGACTCATGCACGTTTCTTCTTTTAAAAATGCGTCCCTGACTATCAGACAATACAATAGTCATCTCAACATCATGCAAACATTCATACGATAATTTTGCTTGTCGCGTTGAAACATCATAATAGAAAGCATATTGCTTGAAGTTGTCATTTTCTTTTTTATCAAGGTCCAATTTTTGCAAAGACTTTAAATCCCCATCTAGGTCCAGAAGCTCTTTTCTTATCGCCATATTCTTCTCGTCTAATGGCAAATTGACCTGTTCCTCCATCGGAAAATAGAAAAGCCTTCTAACTATGAGAGAATCATCCGAACATCTTCTTTTACTATATGCCTCAACCACAGGATAGCGGTATCCTCGTACATATAGTCTTTGAACCGTTTCTTTCTCTACATCTTTGCCCGATGTGAAATGTGCCATAATGCTGTCTTTATAAAAATAATCCCCACGCAAGAATGATTGAATTGCAGGGTAAGTCTTTGTCAAAAGAACTCTTTCTGTTTGAACAAGTCCAACACCAGACACTTCTGTACCATCAGGAAGGCACAATGTTCCCACCTTCATAAACTTTGTATGATACGTACCATACGTAGCCACAGCTAAACGATAACAATATAAACCCTTACCAAAGAATGTGCCTTGCAAGCTATCATTCAAGACAAATGGATACCTTAACAAGCACTCTGGCTGCAAATAAAACATCAGCAGTTGATTATTAACATGCCCAATCTGGTATAAGCTATCATTCTCTGAATGATAACAAAAACGATTGCCACATCTTAATCGAGTAACAGACTCTCCAAAATCTGAGATTTTCTCTGGAATACTATCGTCCAAGACATCTGCACCTTTTAAATTCCATATATCATCACACCATACTAATTCCTTCCATAGCATTTCGTCACCAACTCGCAATGAATTGTGTGACTGGTCGACAGAAAGCAAGTTAATGTTTTTTGAAACATTACTCTGAGCCATGAGGACAAAAAGATTAAAAAGTACAAAAACTATAACCAAAAGTAATCTTTTGGTATATACCGTAATCTCAATTATTCTTTTAACATGTGTCATATAAAAATTATTTTTCTAAATCAAAACACGCTTTTTTACAGTTTGGCTGCAAATTTACAATCGTCTTGATAGTCCTGACGAGTTGAGAAGAGGCACATTCCATTTATTGCCGGACTATGGCACAATATTGCCCTTTACTAGGGCAACTTTTTGCCATTGCCGAGCACAAAATGATGCGTCGGGAGAAAAAATCGGGAGGTCTACCATCGCTGTTGTCGGGGTGAAGAGTAGGTCACCACTCCTCACGCATCTAAACGGCTGTATATTAATAATTTACAATATATCTACGAAGAGTGAAGAGTGTTTTTGAAAGTAGCTTTCTATCCACCGTTGCCAGAATCTTCCATCCAGTTTTCTCTACTCCAGGTGCAAAGATATGTATCATAACGAGGGTACTTCTTGCCGAAGCACCTTCGTTAACAGGATTTTGTATGAATTCTTATTTTTTACTTTTGAATCTTCTTCTTACCGTTGCTTACCACAACGCCCTTGTAGTTCTTGCCTACTCGCTTGCCTGCAACATCATAGGTTGCCGCTGCAGAAGAAGACTGGGCGTTCTGAATCTCATTAATGCCAGTTGTGCCACCGAAATCGAGGTCGATAGAACGAGATGCAGCAGTAGAAAGAGCTATAGATGGAACAGAGATGTATGCTCGGAAGGCATCAATGCTAGCGTTGGCGCCCGCATGAACAAACTTGCCCTCGCTTGCACTGAATCCATAAACCTCCACGCCTTCTGTCTTGACAGACTTCTCTGCCTGAAGCGTACCAACGAAAGAATAGCCTCCAGATACAGATGTCTTAGCCTCAGCAGGAACATCAGCGATGTCCTTGGCAGCAGCAATCTCCTCCAAGAGCTTGCCATCAGCGGATGGAATCAAGAGGTATGGCTTATAAGCCTCGATTGCAGCAGCTGGGGTAAAGGTTGCCTTAGAAGCACTAACTGCAGACAAAGTATAAGCCTTACCTACGGTTGCCAGTTCCTCTGCCGTCAAAGCAAAAGGCAAGCAGACGGTGCATGGCTGGCCCTGGGTGAAAATACGGTCGTAAGAGACTTTAGAGCCCTTGGATGCTGCGATATCGAAAGGTGACTCTGTGTTGACAGCCTGATACTCACCGATGAAGTCGATGGAGGTGACATTCTGAACACCAGCTGTTTCCCAAGAATTCTTCAACGATGTGCATCTATCTAGACTAAATGGCACCAAAGTTTCGTCTCCCGTCATGGTTATCCATACCGTTTTGTTGTTATCAGCCAAAGCACGGAATTGTTTATTCTTGCTGCTATCAAATTCATTTATATTTACTCGGAGAGCGCTATAACCATTCAGATTAATATAGCCATTATTCTCACTATTACTAGAAGAATATCCAAACAAAACACCACCCCATTCTGATTTACCAAAGTTGTTAGAAATTCCATTGGTTATTGCCTCTGCACCACTACCTGTAGTTTTATACCACTGGAATGGAGCATTAACATCAGAGTTTTCATCCAAGGTTGTTGTAACGGTCAGAGTCTCAATGTCATCTGTCTCAAGGGTGACATCAGTAGGCAAAATGGTAAGAGAACCGCTTTTTCCCTGACCTGCAATCGAAATACGAGCAATATCATCAAGAGTTTTACCTTCCAAATCCAATGTTGAAAGATCTATATTCACATTAGTATCACTGGCCTCCATGGTCAGTATTTTGCTTTTATTAGCTGCCAAATCTGTATAAAAAATCAATCGATATTTACCAGAAGGAGCGTCTATCTTTAATTTAAGATGCTTGTACTTGCTTGCCTTACCTTGCAAGTTGTCAAACATCGTTACCAGGTTACCATATTCTGCTTTCCACTCAAACTTACCTGAAGCTGCATCATAATCAACATTGCCGCTAGTTACACTAGACATGCTACTCTTCAATATAGAGACCTTAGCAGATGCCCCCCCACAGAAAAGCATAAGGGCAGCACATACAGAAAGTATTATTTTTTTCATAATCTATTCTATTCCTAATTAATAATTCCAATAAACAAATAACTTATTACCTACATACAAGACATAAGCTTATCCTAGCGGACCATCATAATATTCATCCTCAAAATAATAATCCTCCTGGTTCTCATTAGGATTAGAGGCTGCCAACAATGAACACTGAAGTTGCATTTCATGCACTTCAATTTCTGGTTTAAAATACTTTTTCTTCATAAGTTTTTAAAATTAAAATTGTTTATATGCTATATTTTATACGTCTATATTGCTAGACTTCAAATTCTGCTTAAACACTCGTTTCTGATTCGGCTGCAAATTTACTGCAAAAAGAGAAACAAGGCTTTGGCTTATGTTCCAAAAACCTTGTTTCATGTTCCAGTACTCTTTCAAAGTCCTCAGAAAAGCATGTTTAAGACATTTCACCTACAAGTTTTGCCCGAAATAGCTGTATCTGTTGTTGTCTGGATTGATAACCACCTGCTCCAAGACAATCTCAGGGTCTATCATCACGACACGAATCGTATGCTTACCAGCCTTGACAGCAGATGATGACGGAGCTGCCAACCAACGCTGGTTGTCAAAGACCTCGTCTCTTCTAAGCTGTCGCTTTCCTTTCCACCAACCATTCAAAACCAGTTTAGGCTGCTCAGGCAATGGTTTCAACACCTTGGACACAGCGAGGTTCTGAGGAGTGTACTCGGCAAAGGTATCCACAAATCCTGCGCGAGCATCCACAATCTGCAAGGGCTGGTCGTCTATCTGAACCCCGATGCGAAGACCACGAGCTGGATAGACATCCTGGGTTGGCAGAATGCCGAGGGCGATGGAAAGCTGCTGCATATCGGAAGAAAGCTCGAAATCGTATTCCAGTGATGCCCCCTTGCCATCCGGCTCACTTGCTGCCATCACAGGGTCGATGCCCATGCATCCCTTACCTCTGCCCAAGTCTGGCAAGAAAATCCACTTGGCATTCTTTCCTTCCTTGATTCGGCTGTACTGATAGGCAGGAATGCCAATCTCCGTGGTGGAAACAGGTACATTCAACGGATGCTCTATCTTCATGTCCAAGGTCATCGGGTTGCGATTCTTGTCAGGGATAGACCATTGGGTATAGCCGATGTGATTGTCCATCATCATGCCTTTCCACTTGCCTCCTGCCAACACATTATTATAATAGTCGCTCAACTGCTGGTCTTTCTTCATCAAGACCTCCACACCGAGGCTGTCGCCCATGGTGGCATGATTGTATATTTCTGCCACACCAGCACTAGCCACCACTGGATAATAAACCAACTGGTAGAAAGCATCCTGCTTCTCCTTAGGCATCTGCTTGCGCAACAGCTCAGCCCTTTCCACCAACGACTGCCAACGCTGTGACATCACCAGCATCTCATACTCATTAAACAAGCCTGGCACCTGAGCCTCAGGCTTTCTCAAGAGATTATACTTGCTGTATTTGGCTATCAAGTCGGCTGTTTCCTTGGCATATTCCTCGCCGAAGATGCTTGCCGAGAAGCGTTCCAGCCAAGGTAGTTCGTCACCAGGTTTCACCGCATCTGGGTTCCAGGCATAATCCATGATGAAGTCGATAGGCACCTCTTTTGGCTTCAAGTCACCCACGTTGATGATCCAGATGCGGTCGATGCCACTGGCGTATGCCTCATGCAGCTGCTCACGGAGTTTCGGGATGGTTGTGGTGTTCACCCAGCGATCGTTCCAAGGACCACCATTCATGTCGATGTGATAATACAAGCCCAGTCCACCCTTGCGCTTGCGTTCTGCGGCAGTACCCTTACGGCGGATATAGCCCCAGTTGTTGTCGCAGAAGAGCAGGGTTACGTCATCTGGCACGGTGAATCCCGCATCATAGTATCGCTGCACCTCAGTAAAAATAGCCCAGAGCTGCGGCACAGAGCTTGTCGGCTTGCCATAGCAATCCTTGATGATGCGACGCTGAGCCTCAATCACCTTTCCTAATGTCTTGATGTTGTCCTCGTCCTTGCCGTTGCCCATCGCCACATCGCCATCACCTCGCATACCGATGGTAATGATGTTCTCATACTTGCTGTTGCGCTTCAAGCCATCAGAGAAGAACTTCTCGATGCGCTCAGGGTTCTGTGCATAATCCCATGGACCCACCTCAGCCTTGCGACGCACATACTCCTTATGTGCCCTCATCATCGGCTCATGATGGGAGGTACCCATCACGATGCCCATGTCATCTGCCAACTGTGGCGACTTGGGGTCATCCTCGTTAAAGCGTGAGCCCCACATCGCCGGCCAGAAGTAATTGGCTTTCAGGCGGAGCAAGAGTTCGAAGATATGGCTGTAAGCCTTGGAGTTGACTCCCCCGAAGAGATTGTTGCACCATCCACCAAAGGATGGCCATTCGTCATTGATAAAGATGCCACGGTATTTCACCTTAGGTTCTCCATCCGTATAAGTACCAGGCAAGACATAAAGCTGGTCATGATGGGCGATAGGCGCATCCGCCATCCAATACCAAGGCGACACACCTATCTGGCGAGACAACTCATAGATACCATAAATAGTACCACGCTTGTCGGAGCCGAGAATCACCAGTTGTCCCTTGTCTGTGAAGATGAGATATTGCTCCCATTTGCCCTTCAACTGCTTGGATTGCTTGGGATATTTCTTGGCGATTTCGCTTTTTCCTACTGTAGCCACCACGACGGGAGCATACTCACTGCCCGTCACGCTACGCAAGTCATGGCGCAAGTTAGCGACAGCCATCTTCACTCCCTTCCAGTCGGAAGGACTATAGCGGATGGTATCCTTCGTGCCCGTCAAGAGAAGGGCATTTTCAGCTGAAGCCTTGTCAAACTTTACAAACTGTGGAGCTGCATCCACGGCGGAGATTACTCCCAGCAGCATACCAATCAACAAGATATATTTCTTCATAAAATCAATTGTTTATTCTTTGTTATTGTCTATTTTATTGTTTTGCGCTGCAAAAGTAGCAAAAAAAAGGGGTAGAAGAGAGCCCTCACCTCACGTAAGGACTCTCTAGCATTCCTAGATGAGTAGGTTTATACCCACCAAGATTGATGAGTATTTTCTCAAATACAATACCAGGCTGCATAGGACGAAGCCTCAAGGTATGTTCTGCCTTCCCCGTGTTTCCTACAGCCATCCTCACCTTCTTCTCGATGATGCGCGATGCGGCTGTAGGATACATCAAGTCGTACTTATGCTCCCAGTTCAGATTCTGATTCAGCCCTACAATCTCTTCCTTGCCACCATCCAGCGACACTGCCACATAATGACCGCCCAGCACAAATGGCATCACTGCATCGGTAACAAGATGTACATCCACCGAATCCATATCTGCCTTAAATCTCATTTTATAGGTAAGATACGCTCCTGCTGTTGGCTGGGTATATGGGAAGAGAGCTATACCCGACTTCGTTCGTCCTAAACCTGGGATGAGTCTCCACTGCGACTTCTCTGATTCAGCAGGTGTCAGTGAGAAGAGATGCTCTGCCTCCATCACCACCATGCCGCCATCTTGCTCGAACACGTAGCCTGTACCAGGCTGCGTAACGGCAAAAGGGGTACTCTGCTGAATGCGATATACCATAGGCATAACTTGATGCTGCGGGGCATGCCAGTTTTGATAGCCGATATGCACTTGATCCATCATGTGATTCCACTTGCCATTGGCGATATGGTGATTATAATTGTCGCAGAGCAAGGAGTCTCTCTTGTAACATTCCTCCACCCTATCTGCCCATGTATTAGCCTCAATACGTCCCTCACGATAGAGTTGCTTGTTCATCGCCAAAGAGTAATACATATCATAAAGATTAGCCATGCCTTGTATTGGGAAGAGAACCAACTCTTGATAGGCATCCTTTGCAGTCTCATCCAGGGAGAGATACTGACGCAGGGCTCGTGCCTCCAAGGCCAGGAATTCATCCCGTACGCCCTTAAACTCTCCCGTCTGCAAATTGTATGTCTTGTCATCCAGCAATTCGGCTTGCACCCTAGACGCATATCTTCCATAGCTCATCAAGAGACGAGCAGCCTCTTTCGCTTCTTTATCACCAAACTGCTGGGCACAGAATCCCTGTGCATATTGCTCCAGGTTGCTGACATCGAAGGCATCGGGATTCCATGCCATGTTCATAAAAAAGTCGATGGCAAACTCATGGGGCTTGATATCACCGACATTGAGCATCCAGAGTTTATCCACACCATGTTGATAAGTGGCTTGCAACTGCTCCCACATCTCGGCGATATGCGACATGGTGAGCCACTTACTGGCTCTCGGCGCACCATAATAGCCTACATGATAATACATACCATAGCCGCCCTTGTGGAAATTTTTCTTTCTATCAGGAAGTCGGCGCACATGACCGAAATTGTCATCGCAAAGCATCACGATGACATCATCGGGCACCTTGAGTCCCTGGTCATAATAATCGAGCACCTCACTGTAGAGTGTCCAGACCTGTGGGGTCTCGGCGGCTGGTTTCCTGGTGACATCAGCTATGATTTTTCGCTGTTCCGAAATGATTTGTTCCATCAGCCGGAAGTTAGCCTCTCTACTACCTGCATCGGTCATCGGACGGTCTTCGTCACCTCTCATACCGATGGTCACGAGCTTGTCGTAACCCTTGCTATTCTCGATTCCCTCTCGGAAGAAACGCTTGATGGCATTCTTATTGGTCAACCAGTTCCATTCACCATTGCCATAGTTCTTCTTATGTCGAATCCACTCTTGCTGCGAGCGTTGCATCGGCTCATGATGCGAGGTACCCATCACGATGCCATATTCATCAGCCAGTCGGGCATTCTCCGGATCATCCTCATTGAAGCAGTTGCCCTCATACAGTCCGTTCTCATCCTTCAGGATAGGTACCAAAGGCTTGTATTCCTTGAACGAGCCCCACATGGCAGGCCAGAGGCAGTTTGCCTTGAGGCGAAGAAGGAGTTCGAAGACATGGGCATACATCTGGCTGTTCATGCCCCCAAACTTATTTCTAGCCCAGGTGGTCATACAAGGGAACTCATCATTGATGAAGAAACCACGATATTTCACTTTCGGCTCTCCACTCTCCACAGAGCATGGCTTGGCAAAGACCTCCTCATGCTTGGCTATCGGCGCATCCGCCCACCAATACCAAGGCGACACCCCCATCTGTCGGGAAATCTCGTAAATGCCATAGATGGTGCCACGCATATCGCTACCTGCCACCACCAAGGCACGCTCCATACCCTTGGCAGGATGATCAATGGTCTTGATGACAAAGCTCTCCCACTTGCCCTTGAGCGAACGCTCTGGCAAGATGCCTTTCTTGGCAAGGCGAGTAATAGCTTCACTCACTCCGTATGTACCAATGAGGATGGGATAACGCACCACATCCTCGCCCTGGCAGCACACTTTGGGTGAACGACCCGACACGGTATAGATATCCTTACGCAGGTCTTCCGCTGCTCTTTTCACACCTTGTTTTTCGTGAGCATCCATGCAGATACCAGACATCTGAGAGGCGGTGGAAATAGGGAATGCTCCCCCTTGCTGTCGGAAGCTGATAAAGGAATCAGCCATTGCAGTGAGAGCAAACATCACAAAACAACAGGCTAAGAGAGGCCTTGACCATGGAAAGTTGATCTTCATTTGAAATTTCATACTGTAATATTATTAAAATAGAGAAATTATGAAAAATAGAGAAGAAGGGGATTGCCCCACCTATTCCCTTTTTTATGCAAAGGTACAACTTTGCTCCAAGAACAACTTTTCTCCATGTTCCAAACACTTTGGCGTACATTCCCACATCAACAAAAATATGATAAATACTGCCCAATTAAGTCAACATCTAAGACTAAAGCGCTAACATGATGACCTGCCATCTTACCATTAACATAGATCACCTTTCTATATGTTGCAAAAACATCGCAAATTTAAACTTGTAACAAGACTATATGTTTAAGGAACATACGAAACATCAATTATATCATTATTTTTATAACTTTGCAAGCACAAACACATTATAATATATAGCAATATGATAAAAATCAAAAATCAGTGCATGGGATTCATGCTCACAGCCATCCCATTGCTTTCGCTCAGCACTCCTTGCATGGCACAAAATCCATATCTCCCACTTTGGGAGCATGTGCCAGACGGAGAACCTAGAGTATTCGAAGACCCTGACAACCCAGGGAAGTACAGAGCTTACATCATAGGCTCTCACGACACATCTTTCAAGTCTTACTGCGGATCAGACATACGCATGTGGTCTGCCCCAACAGAAGACCTCACCCAGTGGAGAGACGAGGGAGCCATTTTTTCCTATCACATCAACAATCAATGGGACACCATGTTTGCTCCCGATCTGGTAGAGATAAAACGAAAAGATGGAACAAAAGATTACTATCTCTATCCTCACTCCCGAGGATACAAGCGTGTGAGAATGGTCTGCAAAGGCAAGCGACCTGATGGTCCTTTCACTCCCATCAACCTCAATGCAGATGGAACGGAAGAGCTGCCAGGCAGCATCCTCGACTTCGACCCTTCCGTATACATCGAGAATATCACTGACCCAAAAGATGCAGATTACGACACAGGATTCAGAGCATACGGCTACTGGGGATTCCAACATTCATCAGCAGCGCAACTCGACCCTAGCACCATGTACTCGCTCAGACCAGGTACTGAGCTCATCAAGTACTCGCTGCCAGCTTGCGACGCACAAGGCAACGTAAGAGACCCTAAGGGAACAACCTACCCTATCATCAAGGGACAGAAGCCTACAGATTTCAACTTCTTCGAGGCATCATCCATCCGAAAAGTAGGCAACAAGTATGTGATGATTTACTCAGGCTATTCCGGAAAGGAATACGGATTAGGCAACACCAACTCCACCTTGCGATATGCCTATGGAGACACCCCATTAGGTCCATGGAAGAATGGTGGTGTATTGGTTGACTCACGTGGAGTGGTTCCTAACGAAGACGGCACCAAGTTAATCACCAGCAATGCCGCCCATAACACCCATGGAAGCCTACAAGAAATCAACGGTCAATGGTATGTGTTCTATCATCGCCCACCACGTGGATTTGGGTTTGCCCGTCAGTCTGTCGTTGCTCCCGTTACCATCCAATGGGATAAGAAATCTGTGGAAGAAGGCGGGAAAGTGGTTATCAGGGCATACGATCCATACAACAAGAAAGGCATCTGGACCGCCAAAGCATCCGACAATACGGAATACACGGGAGCAGAAGTCACTTCGGAAGGATTCCAGATATACGGCTTGAATCCATACCACTACTATTCTGCAGGTATCGCCAGCTATCTGAGCAACAACCAAGCCATGCAGGATGCCTGGGACGTATGGAACAACCACATGCCTGTAAACATGAACGCTGGTGATATCGTTGGATTCAAGTATTTCGGATTCGGCGGTCTCAGCAAAGCACAGAAAGGATTGCAACCTTTTGAGGGAACAAAAAAAGGAAACGGCACCCAACTTAATATCTTTGTGAAGGCAAAAACGCAAAAGAGCTTCAAAATCAAAGTAATGATGGATGGTCCATGGGCAAACAAGACCTGGAACGGAAAACTGCTCGGTGAGCTAACCGTGCCTACCCAGATTTCTGCACAAGGAATCCAAAAGTTGACACTGGACGTAGCTGACAAGGTCGATGGTATCGGCAAGAAACATGCCATCTATCTCATCGCCGAAGGTGAGGGCAAGCAACTTTGCGAACTGGAGGGCCTCGGATTCACCAAGAAGGGCGAGAACATGGAATGCCCAGTATCGCCTACCATCGAAATCAAGATGAACGGCAGAAAGCTCAATGTTCCTACCATTCCAACGAGAATGACCAATGAGAATGGCAACTTCGGTTACAATGAGTATGATGTCATCGCCTCTTTGCAAACAGGCGAGAAGAGCGCACCACGCATCACAGCATCATCCGACAACAAGGAGGTGGAGATAGAGATTCTTCAGCCTAAGACCTTGCAAGACAAGGCTTATGTGAAATGCACCTACAAGGGCATCAGCAAGAATTACACCATCCACATCAAATAATACATTCAATACATTCTAAAAAAACGCTTCGCACCAAACAAAGTGCGAAGCGTTTTTTGGGATTTGATAACCATCACAAAGCCACCACGAGGCTGTGCTTTGATATAATCTTTCATACCCCTAACCTTACGGTATGAAATTTTCCAAGGATTTTTTGCCGTTCCGCTATCCTCGAACAAAACAACACGTGAGT
>ERZ1034901.1068-NODE-1068-length-19654-cov-90.342160_pt1 | contig 19654 bp, 19 predicted proteins | sample MGYA00520628_ERZ1034901 | MGnify/ENA primary metagenome ERZ1034901 (study PRJEB33766, sample SAMN09781783) | gut metagenome | biome: gut microbiome | host: Homo sapiens | place: Madagascar | study: EMG produced TPA metagenomics assembly of the PRJNA485056 data... | reverse complement strand
AATAAGTATATGAATTTTAAGGAATTAAGTTAGGGGGTAAAAAATTACCAGTTACTGTCGTAGCCCTTTAATCTGTGACGCCAAGTAATCAAAGGAAAGAGACTCTCTCTTATTGTAAACCTCACTGCCTAAATGCCGTCTGCATAATCTGTCCACTACAGATTTTGTTATACTGTACTTAAAGGCAATTTGGTATGACGACAAATTAGAATTTACTGCCTCATTGATGATCCTTTGAGTCAGCTCTGGCGTTAATTGTTGGTAACTCATTTTAGATACTCCTATATCAATTCTGATATATAAAGCTTACCTAAATCAATGGGGTAGGAGAGAGTACCGAATAGTTTACAGTTACCTTTCTGCGATGCCATTATTTGTATTTCTGAGGCAGAGAAACAGTCTGCACTCAAAAAGAAAATCTGTGAAGAAGATAAGTTGCACGTTATATACAACGGAATCGATTTAGAAGAGTATGCGGATATAACTGCAACAAGAAAAGATTTGAACATACCAGAGGATGCATTTGTAGTTGGCATGGTCGGCAGAATCTCACAGCAAAAAGCACCGGATGTGTTTGTAAGAATGGCAGCTGAGGTTGCTAAAAATGTCGAGAACACTTACTTCATAATTGTTGGTGATGTGGTTGAGGGAGAAGCTAAGGAAAAGGCAGATATAGAACGCCTTGCTGAAGAACTTGGGATTAAGTTGAGAATTACCGGTTGGGTAGATAATCCACTCGATTACGTAAAGCAGTTTGATGTGGCGTGTCTTTTAAGCAGATGGGAAGGCTTTGGTCTGGCCATTCCAGAGTATATGCTTTGTGAGAAACCTATAGTTGCTACAAGAGTAGATGCTATACCGAATCTGATTGAAGATGGTGTGAATGGTTTGCTTGTAGATGTGGATGATTATAAGGCTGCTGCTGAAGCTGTACTAAAATATAGAAATGCTGAACTACGAGATAAAATTGTCGCTTATGGCATAAAGACCGTTCATGAAAGGTTTGATGCGAAAAGAGTTGCAAGCGAAATCACTTCATTAGTTGATAAGGAGTTGAAGAGAAAATGAAAGTTGTTATATTAGCGGGTGGATTCGGTACAAGAATTTCTGAGGAATCCGCATTTAAACCAAAGCCTATGATTGAGTTGGGCGGCATGCCGATTCTGTGGCATATTATGAAGACTTATGCTCATTACGGATATAACGAATTTGTTATTTGTGCTGGTTATAAGCAGCATGTAATTAAAGAATGGTTTGCAGATTATTTCCTGCACACTTCAGATATCACATTTGATTATACAAATGGAAATAATGAAATGATTGTTCATAACAAACACGCAGAGCCTTGGAAGGTTACTGTGGTTGATACCGGACTTAACACTCAGACAGGTGGTCGTGTAAAACGCATTAAAGACTATATCGGTGACGAAGAGTTCATGCTCACTTATGGTGACGCAGTTGGTGATATTAATATTCAAGAGCTTGTAGATTTCCACCATAGTCATGGAAAAATTGGAACCATGTCTATGTACAATTTCGGACAGAACAAAGGTGTTGTAGAAGTTGGTAAAGATGGTGTAATCGATGCCTTCCGTGAAAAATCGGACACAGATGGTGATTTGATTAATATTGGTTTCATGGTATTCAAGCCTGAATTGTTTGATTTAATTGAAGATGATACCACAGTATTTGAAAAAGGACCTCTTACAAAATTAGTTGCAAAGCAAGAATTGGTCGGCTTTATCCATAAAGGATACTGGCAATGTATGGATACTTTAAGAGAAAAACAGAAACTTGAGAAGCTTTGGGATTCTGGCAAAGCACCATGGAAATTGTGGGAGGACTAATTTATGAGTTTTGATTTAAGTTTTTATAAAGGCAAAAAAGTATTAGTTACAGGGCATACTGGCTTTAAAGGCTCTTGGTTATGCAAGATACTTTCAAATGCAGGTGCTGAGGTAACAGGTTATTCCTTGAATCCACCTACAAATCCTTCGCTATTTGAAATTGCTGGAATTGAGAAAGATATTCACTCTGTTATAGGTGATATTAGGGATTTAAGTGCATTGAAGGCAGCATTTGATGAAGCGCAGCCAGAGATAGTTCTGCATCTCGCAGCTCAGCCTATCGTTCGAGATAGCTACAAAGACCCGGTTTACACATATGAAACCAATGTGATGGGGACCGTTAATATTTGTGAGTGTGTGAGACAGTCAAAGACAGTTAAGTCATTTCTGAATGTTACTACAGATAAAGTTTATTTGAATAAAGAGTGGGCTTGGGGTTATAGAGAGAATGAGGAGCTGGACGGATATGATCCGTACTCTAACTCAAAGTCTTGTTCAGAGTTAGTAACACATTCCTATATCAATTCTTTCTTTAATGATTTAGGTATAGCAGTTTCCACAGCAAGAGCTGGTAATGTTATCGGTGGTGGAGATTTTGCTAATGACAGAATTATTCCTGATTGCATTAGAGCGGCAATAAAGAAAGAAGATATTGTTGTAAGAAATCCGTTCTCAACTCGCCCATACCAACATGTGTTAGAGCCTCTTTATGCTTATCTTATTATTGCTGCAATGCAGTATGAAGATAAGAAATATGCCGGATATTACAATGTCGGACCAGATGATATTGATTGTTATCAGACAGGGGCCCTTGTAGATGTGTTCGTAAGCAAATGGGGTGAGGGAATGAAATGGATTAACAAGTATGACGGTGGCCCTCACGAAGCTAATTTCCTAAAACTTGATTGCTCAAAGCTTAAGGCTACATTTGGATGGAAACCACACTGGAATTTAGATATGGCTATTGAAAAGGTAGTTGAATGGTCTAAATGCTGGGTAGATGGCGGGGACATCCGTGCATGCATGGATAAAGAAATAGAAGAATTCATGGGGGCTGGAGAATAATGAAAAATGTGATTGTAACAGGAGCCAATGGTTTTATTGGTAAGACACTTGTAAATGCTTTACTTGAAAGAAACTATAAAGTAGTTGCATTAGATATTAGATTTGATGACGTACTTGTCGCTAATCCTAATGTTACTTGTATCAATGTTTTGGATAAAGCAGCAGAAGCTTTAAAAGACGAAATCCCTGTTTCTGAATACGATTGCTTTTTCCATTTAGCTTGGGCTGCTACATCTGGACCTGGTAGAGCAGACTACGTTCTTCAGTTAAATAATGTAAAGACAACCTGTGATTATATTAAGCTTTGCGCAGAGGTTGGATGTAAGAGAGTTGTATATGCATCTTCCATCAATGAGATGGAAACATACGAGTATTTGCAGTCAGATGATATTGAACCATCAGGTGGTTATATTTATGGAACTGGTAAGCTTGCTGCACATCTTATGGGTGAAACAGTAGCAAAAATGAATAATGTGGAATTTATTCCAGTTATCATTACAAACATTTATGGTGTTGGTGAACGCTCTGCCAGAATGATTTATACATCCGTTGTTAAGCTCATTAATAAAGAACATTGCTCATTTACAGAAGGTTATCAGACATATGATTTCATTTATATTACTGATGCAATCAATTCTGTCATTGAAGTTTCTGAAAAAGGTAAGGCATTTAACAGATATTATATCGGTTCTGGTGAGCCAAAGCCTTTACGTGAGTATCTTCTTAGAATGAGAGATATCGTGGATCCGGAAGCAGAAATTGGTTTGGGCGATATTCCGTTTAAAGGTATTGATATTTCTTATACACAGTTCGACCTTAAGAAAGTTGAAAAGGATACTGGATATAAAAACCAGATTTCTTTTGACGAAGGAATCAAGATGACTGCTGATTGGATTAGAGAGGATAAGTAAGATGATACAGAAATGGGAATTTAAAGAACTAGAACTTAAGGGCGCATATTTAATCAAGCCATTCTATGCTACCGATGATCGTGGTGGACTGGTTAAAGATTATAACATTGATATTTTTAAGGATAATGGAATTGATTATGATCTCAAGGAAACTTTTTATACCATTTCTAAAAGAGGTGTAATTCGTTCTACGCACTTTCAACTAGAGAAACCACAACCTAAATTAATGAGATGTATTAGTGGCAAGGTTTGGTATATCATGGTTGATTTGCGACCAGAGTCAGAAACATATGGAAAGTGGTTACACTTTGATTTGAGTGGCGATGATGTTACTAGTTTACTTGTTCCAGCTGGTTTTGGACAGGGATATTTGGTTCTTGAGGATTCTGTGATGAGCTATAAAGCAGCAGAAGTTTTCTACGGTCCTGGCGATGCCGGTATTATGTACAATGATCCAGATATAGGAATTGAGTGGCCTTTTGAATTGATTGGTGGTAAAGAGAATCTTATCATCAGTGATAAAGACTTGAACTTAATGAGTTTTAAAGAATATAAAGAACGTTTTAAATAGGAGATTATATATGAATTCTGAATTGGTGTATACAAACGTTAAAAGCGATAAAACAAAGATTACTTACGCTGTGCCAACGTATAAACGCGGTAAATACATCATAGATACAATAGAATCCATTATTAATCAAACTCTGTTAATAGATGACTACGAAATATTAATTGTAAATAACGATTCATCTTCTGATATGAGTTATTTAATAGATAAATATGGGAAATATCATATTTCTGTATATTGTAATAAAGAAAATATTGGAATGGTAAATAACTTGAATCGATGTTTTCAACTTGCGCGTGGAAAATATGTAGCAATGATTCATGATGATGACATGCTGTGTCCAAATTTTAACGAAGAAATTCAAACTCTGCTGAATGAAGATTATGATGTCATTATAGCTAAGAGATTCAACTTATACAGTGATAATAAAAGAGCTTTTCGTTCGCAAATTAAGCATTATTTATTTAATTGGTTTTCTGGAGGATCAGCACGAACTGAATTCTCAGAAGGTGATTCTTTTTATGCTGTTATGAACGTATTTTTGGGGCCTACCTGTGGCACAACATTTAATAGGGAGAGGTTTATTGAGGCTGGTTTATTCGATGTAACGTATCCGTTTGCATTTGATTTTTATACATTTCAAAATTTGATGTGTAAAGGATATAAATTTACAACTACAAACGATTTTGTGGGAATATATAGAATGGAAGCAAGTGCATCCAATAGACCGGAGGTATCTTTAGATTTTTTTTCTTGCAATTATGATTTGTTGCAAAAGACGAAGAGAGATTCCAAGGATGCAAAATTGGTTAGATATTTAAAAGAGTATGAGAAAGAAATACTTCATTTGAAATATAGTCGCAACGATGATGAAACTAAACAACTTATTCGTAATAAGTACAGTTCGGATTTTAGTTGTTCAATCTTTAAATATTTTATTCTTTCAATTAAAAGAAGTATTTACTATTACAAGAAAAGGTTAAATTTTGAAACTGTATATAAGATGAAATAATATAGCAGTGTAATGGGACAAGGAGATTTATGAAAATAGCGATATTAACTTATCATAGAGCTACAAATTATGGGGCTGTTTTACAAGCGTATGCTCTCCAAAGAAAAATATATCAATATATGGAGCAGGGTGATGAGTGCAGAATCATAAACTATAAATGTGCTCCAGTTGAAGCTATGAGAAAGAGCATACATCTTAATAAAAAATTTGTAAAAGATATCATAAGATTTCCATTTGTATTTTTAGACGACACAAAATGCGTTAAAAGGTTTGATCAGTTTTTGACAAAAAATATGATTATAGATGACGATTGTGATGAGCTTTATAGGTTAAATGATAGGTATGATATTTTTATTACGGGCTCAGATCAAGTTTGGAATTATGATGTTTGCAAAGACGATGAAACATATTTCTTAGATTTTGTAACCGATAATAACAAGAAGAGATCTTATGCAGCTAGTCTAGGTGCACAACGATTATTTGAACGCGATAAGGATAGAATATTACATAATCTTAAAGATTTCCCCGAGTTATCAGTTAGAGAAAAAACAGGTATAGACGATTTAAAGAAATTTATAAATGATATTAGGATAGATATAGATCCGACGCTTTTAATAGAACAAGATGGTTGGAATAAACTAGTTGAAACCAATAATAAGGATGGAGACTACATTTTAATTTATTGTGTGGCCCCACCAAATGGCTTGCTTGAGATTGGAAAAAAGCTACAGGAAATAACCGGATACAAAGTTATATATTTAACGAATCAATTGTCTAAAAAGCTTAAATATAGAAGCTTTAGCTATGTTTCAGGAATTGGGCCACAGGACTTTTTGTATTATGTGAAAAATGCAAAATTTGTATTAACGACCTCTTTTCACGGCACAGTTTTCTCACTGATATTTCATAAGTTATTTTATGCAGAATTAGATAGTTTGAATGGACATAACGATAGAATAGATAATTTGCTAAAAAGAGCAAAGGCTGAAATATTCGCTGACCCAACTTGTCTTTTTGACGAATATAAAACTAATATGGTCGATTGGAAAAAAATTGATGTTGAAATTCAGCGTATGAGAAGTGAGTCGGAGCGATATCTGAAAGGAGTCGTTTCTGGGGATGAATAAAGTGGTTGGCCTTGTAAAAGAAAGAATTGATAGTTTGAGTAAACCAGCTCGAGCATCTATTGTGTTTGCAATATGTAGTTTTGTTCAGAAGGGCATTTCTTTTTGTGTTATTCCTATTTATACAAGAATAATGGCACAAGAACAGTATGGGTACTATACAACTTTTATTTCTTGGATGAGCATTATTTCAGTTATTGCAACTCTTAATCTATCATATCATGTGTATTATAACGGGTTAATGAAATATAAAGATAAAGTAGATGAGTATACTTCGTCGATGCTGGGACTTAGTGCAGTGATTACTTTTACTGTGTTCGCTCTTTATATGGCAGGAAGGGATATTTTTAATCAAATCTTAGGATTTGGTACTGTTTATATGGTGTTTATGTTCCTTGAAATAATGTTGCAACCGTCATTTGAATTTTGGGCTGCTTATCAAAGATTTACATATAGTTATAAGAAATTATCTTTTTTGACATTACTTCTTGCTGTTATAGTTCCGTTAGTTAGTATTCCTGCTGTTTTGCTTGTTACGGAGGAAACAAAAGGAATTGTTGCAGTAATGTGCAAGGTGTTAGTTACTTGTATAATTTATTTAATTCCGTTCATATATCTACTGAAAAAAAAGAAGCCTTTATATAATAAAGAGTTTTGGAAATTTGCGTTAAAATTTAATTTGCCCTTGATTCCACATTTTTTATCAGTAATTTTACTCCAACAATGTGACAGGGTAATGATAAATAAGTTTTGTGGAAGTGCAAGTGTTGCGATGTATAGCGTTGCTTTTTCAATGTCAACTATAATAACGTTGGTTAATACAGCTATCTTAAATTCGTTTACTCCTTGGACATATCAAGCGATGGCTAATAGAGAATTTTCTAAAATAAAATCATCCTCTAGGTCGATTTGTTTGCTAGTTGCTGTTGTTAATATGTTAATTATTTTTGTCGCACCAGACATAATCGGGATAGTAGCTCCGCCAAGCTATTTAGAAGGCATATATGTAATGGTGCCGCTGGTTGCTAGTGTTTACTTTATGTTTGTAGTGAATCTGTATGTTAATATAGAGTATTATTTTGCCCAAGTCAAATTTGTTACATTTGGTTCTATTGGGGCTGTGTTAGTAAATATCGTATTGAACTACATTTGCATACCTAAGTACGGATACATTGCCGCTGGTTATACAACATTAGTTTCTTACATTACATATTGTTTTGGACATTTTTTGATTGCATCTACTCTTTTGCGCAAAAAGGACGTAAGCCCTTCGGAAGTTTATGACTCTAAGATTATATTACTTTACGGAGTTGTTCTGATGGTGGTATCAGTTTTATGCTCTATGATATTTAGTATGCCTATTATTAGATATACTTTGTTATTATTAGTTTTGATTTGTGCGTTCTTGCTACGAAAGAGAATCATTGCAGTAGTGAAAGTAATAAGAAATAGATAGATTTTATGGGGGTTGTATTATGATTGAACGGCAAATAAAAGCTTATGCTTGTTATAATTTGGATAAAGACACTCGATATAACAGTACTTCAGGGGGATTGTTTCTTGCAATATGTAAAGAAATAATCGACCGAGGGGGATATGTTGTAGGAGTGGAATTTGATACCAATTTCAACCCACGGCATGCAATTACAAAGGAATATCAAGGTTGCTTGAATTTTTCTGGATCTAAGTATCCTCAAAGCGATACAGGCTATATTTATAAGGATGTTAAGACTTTGCTCGACAAAGATGAAATGGTTTTATTCAGTGGTACACCATGTCAGGTTGCAGGGTTAAAGAGCTTTTTAAAAAAAGACTATTCTAAGTTGTTTTGTGTAGACATCATATGCATGGGAGTTGCATCCCCCAAAATATGGCAATCATATTTAAATCATGTATTTAGTAATGATGATGTTGACTATGTTAGATTTAAGGATAAGAAACATGGTTGGACTAAATATAGTATAAATATACGTTCAAAGACTAAAGAGTTACATGAACTTGGTGGTAGAAACATATTTATGAATTCTTATGTGCTAGGCCATCAAATGCGAGAGAGTTGTTATGAATGCCAATTTAAAGGAAAAAACAGGTTCTCAGATATAACCATAGCTGATTGCTGGGGGGTTGAGAAAATAATACCTGAATGGGATAGGCATGATGGGATATCGGTTGCGCTTATTAATTCAGACCAAGGAAATTTTTTATTTAAAATAGCTCAAGCAAATCTTGAGTATAAAGAAATACCATATGAAAAAGCAATAAAAGAAAATCCTTATTACAGTATGGGGAAAGAGTTACCTCCATTTAATAAATTTTTTTGGTGGGCATATAACGAGTTAGGCTTTTTGTTTTATTGGATTTATGATGCGAGTTCATTTCACTACAGAGCAATTCGAAAGATTTGGAGCTTAATTATAAAAAAATAAAGGACTAGATGATGATGGCGATAGGAAATATCTCCTTTGTTCCAGCAAGTGAGATGGGAACAGGGACATTTAAGAAAGAAAAAGATTTAAGAAACTTGGTTCATTATTCAAAACAATGTGGAATTCATTTATACGATACTTCAGATGATTATGGTACTGAGAAGGGCTTAGGTAGTGAGTTAAGGAAAGAATATTCTAGCAGAGATGAATATCAAATAGTAACAAAATTCACTAAGCCAGAAAAGGCATATAAACTGATAAGTTTATTACAAGAAAGCATCGAAAAGATATTCGATAGCAAGGATGAGCAGGTAGATTTGTTGCTGATGCATTGGCCATATCCTTTTTTGTATAAGAAGATTTGGGCTGAAATGATTAAGGCAAAAGAATTAGGATTAACTAAACATATCGGAGTATGTAATTTTGGAATCAGGGAATTGCAAGAATTGAAAAAAAGCTTTGGGGTTATGCCAGAAGTGAATCAAATTGAATTGCATCCATTGTTTTCTCAGGAGAAACTTTGCAAATTTTGTATTGATAATAATATTAGAATAATGTCTTATTCCCCATTTGGAAGAGGAAATGATGTGTTACTTAACAATGGTAAGATTAAAGAAATAGCTAATCGAAATAAAAAAACTGTGCAGCAGATTATCCTTCGCTGGAACATTCAAAATTCATATATTCCAATACCGGCTAGTAGTTCCGCAAAGCACATTGCCGAAAATGCTGAAGCTATGAAATTCGTTCTTTCAATTGAGGATATGACGGAATTAAATGCTTTAAATAGTGGAATGCGAACAAGATTGGATGCAAAAACTTTTTTTTCGTTGAAGCAAAAGATAAAGTTTGGATTAGTTAGAAGTCTATGGCCAGCGTTAATGATAAGAGATAGTATTAAGAATCGGTAATTGGGAGTGGCGTATGGGAAAAAAGATAGTTAGCATTTTACCGGACATGAAAAAATGTTGCGGCTGCTTTTCTTGTTATAATATCTGCCCAGTTGGAGCTATAAATAAATATCAAGACAATAAGGGATTTTATTATCCTGTGATTGATACCAACAAATGCGTTAATTGTCGACAGTGTATGAAAAGTTGTCCTGTTATAAATAATACGGTGATAAAAAAGTAGAGGGTATGCAAATGAGAATATCAGACTTTTTTCATATAAATTTTTACAAATTAAATTTGAGGGATTATAGAAAACAAATAAAGGAAGATGAATACGCCTTTTCAACTTTTAGAGGCGGAGAAGGAACTCTTTCAAATCGTGAGAAGAAATCGATAGAATTCTTAGCTGTTAAATATTACAGATTATATATTGCAAATTATAACACGATATGGAGATATTGGTTTGCGTTGTTTTGTCACAGGTATTATAAAAAATATGGAATTGAAATACAGTCAAATCACAGCATTGGTCGGGGGTTTGTTATTGGCCATTGGGGGAGAATTGTTGTTAGCGGAGATGCAATAATAGGTGATCAAGTAATGATTACCCATGGTGTTACAATAGGACGCGATATAAGAGGTAAACATAAAGGGGTTCCTAAAATAGGAAATCGCGTGGCAATACGTGCAAATTCCACTGTTACAGGTAATATAACAATAGGCGACGACGTTCTTATTGCACCAAATACTTTTGTAAATTTTGATGTTCCGAGTCATTCAATCGTTATAGGTAATCCAGCTAAGATTATAAGTAGAGAGAATGCTACGGATGGACATGTTGGGAGAGTGGCTAGTGAATCAATCTTTGACTTATGATGTTTCAAAAGAAACATTTAAAAATAAAAAATTATATGAAACAGTGATTTTTATAGCTGTTTTTTTATCAAGTATGCTTGGTGGACAGTTGTTTGGGATATCCCTCAATAAAATAGCATTAGTACCTTTAGAAATAGTACTTTTGATGAAACACAGAAGTTTAAGATTTTCTATCGACAAAACTAAACGAATTATGCTTCTGTGGTATTTATTTTTTTTTATCTCGTCATTCTTGGGATTTAGAGTAAGTACATCCTTGAACGGGCATTATAGTGGCCTTCTTCTAAACATACTTCAGGTGGTTTTATTTTATATACCACTACTCTTAATGATTTCAGATGTGCCAAATCTAAAAGAAGGACTTACAAAGGCGATAATTCTAACTGCAAAAATCCAGGCTATATGGGGTATACTTCAGTTTATATTGTTACATTTACGAGGAGTGGATTTAAATCAACTTGTATTCATTGATATATTGAAAGGAGCACTAGGAACTCAGTGGGTCGCTTGGTATTATGATGGCTTTACTAGTCATCTAAGAGTTGCTGGTTTGAATCATGACCCTGCATATTTAGCTCTGATATTAATATTGGGATTTTGCTATGAAAAGAATAAGTTGTGGAGAATTATTTTTACAATTGTTATTGTAATGGCGTCGTCTAGAGCAGGTATTCTTTGCATATGTCTTTTATGGTTGTATTCAATTCTAAAATCACACAAAATAACAGTTAAACAGTTTCTTAGAGGAGTTGTGACAATTTTTGCTATAATAATTGGATTTTATATTTTATACACTAAAATGCCTTATATGCAACAGCAGATTGAATTGCTAATAAATCGATTTATGGGAATCTCGCTCGCAAATGATGATGGAAGCTCAAGGCATATACTATATTACATAACTGCGATAGAAATATGGTTTTCCGAGTTCGGTTTAATTGGAAAACTGTTTGGGGTAGGGCCTAGAGTTGGTGGTGTGGCCATTGTAATGAGTAAACTTCCTAGGAGGTTTACATTAAATAATTATATGATAAGTAATGCATGGGTTATAGAATGTGACTTCGCAGAAACATTGCTGGGAAATGGATTGTTGGGCTTATCGTTATTATATAGCGTTTATTTTAAAATATTTAAGTTAAGTGTCAATGAAGAAAAGATGGCTATAATGGGGATTTTTATAATGGGTTTAATGTATGACGTTGTTAATACAACTCTTATACAGCTATTTTTGATTTGTTGTATTGGTTTAATTAGCCGTTCAAGAACTACACGAAAGGAGATATTGGCGTGAAACTTCTTTTTATTCAAGGCGGATCAAGATGGAAATTTGACGATAAAGGAAACGCCTATACAGATGCGAATTTTAATGAGAACATATGGAACAGATATAGGGCGTATTGTGATGAATTAACAGTAATATTAAAAAAAGAGGAAACTATCTATAAGGAAGAAGTGGCTCGTTGCAGATATAATAGGTTTGACACAAAAAAATCCAAGTTAATTGCACTTCCAGATATATATAGACCTGTATATCAATTTTTAAATATAAAATATCGTAGAATTATTAATGAGAATATCGAAAAAGCTGTAAAAGAAGCCGATGCAATTATTATTCGTTCGATAGGAACATATTATACAAATACTGCACTGAAATATGTGCGTCAATATAAAAAGCCTTATTTAGTAGAAGAAACAGGTTTTTCTTTTGAAGCATTATGGTATCATAGTCTCCCTGGAAAATTTGCAGCCATTCCTAATGAAATAACGACAAAAGCTTTGATGAAAGATGTTCCTTGGGCCATATATGTAACAAATGAAGCACTTCAAAAAAGATATCCATGCAAGGGAAACTCTTTGGGGTGCTCTGATGTGGAAATAATAATAGATGAATATGCGTTAGAGAAAAGGTTGAAAAAGGACTCAAACGAAAGAATTATTTTAGGGACAGCCGCTTTTCTTGATGTAGGTTGGAAGGGCCAAATTTATGTAATTAGAGCATTAGCTAAATTAAAAAAGAAAGGACTTTCTAATTTTGAGTATCAACTTATAGGTGCAGGGACTGGTAAAATGTTACAAGCTGAAGCTCAAAAACTAGGAATTGCTGATCAAGTTCGAATTATTGGAGCATTGCCGCACGAAAAAGTATTTGACTGGTTAGATAATATAGATGTGTATGTTCAGACGAGCTTTATGGAAGGATTGTGCCGTTCAATAATTGAAGCTATGAGTAGAGGTTGTCCTGTATTGTGTACTGATGTGGGGGGCAACTATGAGTTGGTAGAAAAAAAGTGCTTAATGGACAAAGGAAACGTAATGAGTATTGCTCAGAAAATTGAAATGATGATAGACGAAGAATTCCGTAGAGAACAAAGCAAAAGAAATTTTGAGGCATCAAAACAATATGAGATGAGTTATTTAAATGACAAGAGAAATAGTTTCTATAAAGAGTTTTTAAGTACTGTAAATGCAGAGAAGAAATAACAGATGAAATATTCACCAAAATTTTTTCATGATACTATGCCTGATTGGAAAAGAAAAAAAGATCCACTAATAGCGCGAATTTTTCATCGTCCAATTTCTTTTGTTTTCTCAAGTTTTTTTGCTGAAATAGAATTTACGCCTAACCAGGTGTCTTTTATATCTCTTATTATTGCTTTTATTGCAGTTATATTTTTTGCTTCATCTGGTATCCCAATGTTGCTTATTGGCTATGCTTTATTGAATCTATGGTCAATTACTGACTCCGCAGATGGTAATATGGCAAGATCACTTGGAGGAAAACCTTATGGTGATTTTATTGATGCCACAAGTAGTTATTTCTTATATGGAATGATGTTTCTTCCATTATCCTATTCTGTATTTAAGACTGGCGGAGTAGTTGTTAAATCAGGAATGCCAGAAATAATGCTGCTCGGCGCATTAGCTGGGGCGTTAGATACTATGACACGCCTTTTCTTCCAAAAAATGAAGAATAATGCATATGAAATTCGAATGGCTGAAATGCAAAAAGGCAACAACCCAAGTGAGGACATCACAGATAGATCGCAAAGTAAGATAGGAAAGCTTCAAACTAAGGTTGATGGTGAATTTGCCTGCGGTGGAACTTTTCAACTTGTACTGTTATTAGTGTGCATTCTTACGCGGTCGTTAGATTTGTATATAGGATTATATTTCTTATATAGCTCATTGACGTTTATAGCTTCCATCATCTATTTAATCAAGAAGACAGGTTGTTTAAAAAACTAACAATAGTATTTCATAATTTAACCCGGTACTAATCTGCCGGGTTTTCAAAAGACTATTTGTTCGCGAAAATAAGAAAGGAGAAGTTCATGAATAAACAAGAATCTGATATTCTGAATACGCTCCTGCAAGAACCTTTTATAAATCAAAGGATATTGTCAGAAGCATCTGGGCACTCACTCGGTGTAGTGAATCGTTCAATCAAAAACCTAATAAAGGAAGGTCTTTTAGACGACCATATCAGACCTACGTCTCTAGCTCTGAAGGAGCTGAAAGATAAGTCTCCGAAAAACGCAGTCATCTTGGCAGCTGGCTTTGGTATGCGTATGGTTCCAATAAACACACAGGTTCCAAAAGCATTGATGGAAGTTAATGGTGAACCGCTTATTGAGAGAATTATTCAACAGCTAAATGAGGTTGGAGTGAAAGAAATTCATGTGGTCATTGGCTTTATGAAGGACCAATTTGAATATCTTATTGATGAATATGGTGTGAATTTGATTGTTAATGAAGAGTACGCAGAGAAGAATAATCTCCATTCTCTTGCTCTTGCTTCAAAACATCTCTCAAACACCTACATTATTCCATGTGATATCTGGTGTGATAGAAATCCATTTCATCGACACGAACTGTATTCTTGGTATATGGTATCAGACCTTATGGACGATGAAAGCACAGTAAGGGTAAACAGAAAGATGGAGCTTGTTACTGCAGAAGGCGGTAATAGCATGGTTGGTATTGCCTACCTTACCTCAGAGCAAAGCAAAGTTGTTAAGGATAGGCTGAAGCGGTTTGATAAAAGTGGCAAGCACAATAACGATTTCTGGGAAGAAACACTTATTGATGGAGACAGGATGATTGTTCAGGCCAGGGTGGTTCATTCTTCTGATGTTGTTGAGATTAACACATATGAACAGCTTAGAGAACTAGATGAAGAGTCTAACCACTTGAAGTCGGATGCGATTAGCATTATCGCTGCATCACTCGGTGTAAATAAGAATGAGATTGTGGATATCGAAGTACTGAAAAAGGGTATGACAAATAGGTCGTTCTTGTTCTGCTGCAGAGATAAGCGATACATCATGCGTATTCCTGGTGAAGGGACTGATCAGCTTATCAACCGTAGGGAAGAGGCTGATGTGTATAAGGTTATCGGAGATAAGAATATCTGCGATGATATTGTTTATATCAATCCGGAGAACGGTTACAAGATAACTGCTTTCCTTGAAAACTCAAGAGTCTGTGATCCAGAGAACCAGGATGACCTAAAAGCCTGCATGAAGCGATTAAGAGCATTCCATGACTTAAAGCTTAAAGTTGACCACGAGTTCAACATCTATAAGCAGATTGAATTCTACGAAACGCTGTGGGAAGGAAAGCCTTCAATCTATCGTGATTACAAGAAAACGAAAGAGAATGTACTTGAACTGAAAAAATATATTGATGAGCATGCAGGGGAAAAGGTTCTGACACACATCGACGCAGTTCCGGATAACTTCATGTTCACAGAAGACGGAGATATTAGATTAATTGACTGGGAATATGCTGGAATGCAGGACCCTCATGTAGATATCGCAATGTTCTGTATCTACGCACTCTATGATAGGAAACAGGTCGATAACCTTATTGATCTTTATTTTGAGGGGGAGTGCCCGAGAGCTACAAGACTTAAGATTTATTGCTACATTGCAGCTTGCGGCCTCCTTTGGAGCAACTGGTGTGAGTATAAGAGAAGCCTTGGCGTGGAATTTGGTGAGTACTCATTACGTCAGTACAGATATGCAAAGGATTACTACAAGATAGTAAAGGAGGAGCTGAATGAAAGTAGATAACGCGATAATCATGGCAGCAGGAACTGCCAGCAGGTTTGCGCCTCTATCCTTTGAGCTTCCTAAAGCGTTGATTGAGGTGAGAGGAGAAGTACTTATTGAGAGACAAATTAAACAGCTCAAAGAAGCTGGTATCGATGAAGTGATTATCGTAACCGGTTATAAGGCTGAGCAGTTCGAATATCTGATTGAGAAGTACGGCGTTAAGCTGGTGCACAATCCGGATTACCTAACACGCAACAATAATTCAAGTATCTGGGTTGTAAGAGAGTATCTGAGGAATAGCTATATCTGCTCATCTGATAATTATTTTTTTGATAATCCATTTGAAGCGGAAGTTGATGATTCTTATTACTCATCTATATATGTTGAAGGTGAAACGAACGAGTGGTGTATTAAAGAAGACGATGGAAGGATTAAAGATGTAGTCGTTGGAGGAAATGATTCCTGGGTAATGCTTGGTCATGTTTTCTGGTCTGAGGAGTTCAGTAAGAAGTTTATCTCGATTCTTGAAGAAGAATATGATAAGGCAGAAACAGCTGACAAACTGTGGGAAACAATTTATATCGACCACATTGATGAACTGGATATGAAAATTCGAAAATACCCTGCAGACTTTATTTTTGAGTTTGATACCCTTGATGAGCTACGAGAGTTTGATGAATCCTATAAAGCTAATACCAGGTCATCAATAATAAAGGGAATATGTAAAACACTTGGTGTAAACGAGAGCGATGTTATAAAGTTAAAGTCCTTTAAGGATGAGAATAACGCGGCTGCAGGTTTTACGTTTGAGGTGGATAAGAAATACAAATATTATTATAAAACAAAGAAAATGGAGGAAATGTAAGTTATGAACAAGTTTAAGAGTGGTAGGATTGATTGGATGATAACGTTGGCTCCGTTCATTATCATAATGGCGTTAGCTGGTGTATTGTTCATTTTCCCAGAGCAATCAAACAACATTATTGGTCAGGTAAGATTCTTCTTTGGTGATACCCTTGGTATTTATTATTTGGTTATCGGCTTAGGAGTGCTATTAGTTTCTATTTTCCTGTCTTTCTCAAAGTATGGCGATGTTGTACTTGGTGAGCCTAATGAGAAGCCTAAGTATTCATTCTTTGCCTGGGGCAGCATGATGTTTACATGCGGTCTTGCAGCGGATATTCTGTTCTATTCTTTTGCAGAGTGGACAATGTACGCAACCAATCCTCACATTGCTGAGCTTGGTTCTATCGCAGACTGGGCAGGCGTATTTCCTCTGTTCCATTGGAGCTTCATTCCATGGGCTTTTTATCTGGTACTCGCTGTAGTATTTGGCTTTATGCTTCATGTAAGAAAGAAGAATCGTCAGAGATATTCAGAAGCATGTCGTCCTATCATTGGCAAGCATGCTGACGGTATTTTAGGCCGTGTGATTGATTTGTTTGCATTGTTTGCACTACTTGCAGGAACAGCCACAACTTTCTCTGTTGCTACACCGCTTATGGCAGCTATTATTGCAGACCTCTTTGGACTTGCAATCAGCCGTACAGTAATCACAATTATTATTCTTTTGGTTACCTGTGCTGTATATACTTATGCGGTTCTTCACGGGTTTAAGGGTATCAGCTTCCTTGCCAAAGCATGTATTTATTTATTCTTTGGTTTATTACTTGTTGTCCTTCTTATCGGTGGACAGGGAAGATTTATCATTGAGAATGGTTTCCAGAGCCTTGGTAAGATGTTCCAGCATTTTATAGAGCTTAGTACATACACCGATCCAACTCGTTCTAATAACTTCCCACAGGATTGGACTATTTATTACTGGGCATATTGGATGGTATGGTGTATTGCGGCCCCTTTCTTCATTGGTAACATCTCGAAAGGCAGAACAATTAAGCAAACCATTCTTGGTGGCTATATCTTTGGTGTTGGTGCAACGATTGTAAGTTTTGTCGTTCTTGGTAACTATGGACTCGGCGTACAGGTAAGTGGTGGCGCGGACTTTATCACACAGTATGCGGCGGATGGTGATCTTTACGCCTTGATTATTAATATCATTAACACCATGCCAGCTTCAAAGATTATTCTTGCAATTACAATGCTTTGCATGATTGCATTCTATGCAACAAGCTTTGACTCTATTGCATATACAGCATCATGCTACAGTTATAAGCAGTTAGGAGAGAATGAGCATCCACACAAGCTAATTGAACTGTTGTGGTGCATCCTTTTGATCATGCTTCCTATCGCATTGGTATTCTCTGAAAGTTCTATGAACAATATTCAGAGTGTAAGTATTATTTCTGCATTCCCGATAGGTATCATCATGATTATTATGATTTGTGGATTCTTCAAGGATATTAAGAAGTACATGGAAGAGAAGAAGTAATTGTACCTGCGGTAGCTACCAACCTATCATATCAATGCTCTTGACAGCTATATTATAATTAAGTAAAGACAAAAGCAGGAAATCCCAATTCCCTGTCGAAGTAATCTACTTAGTCCCGATTCAGTTTCTTGATTTGCTTTGATAGTTATTGGGTAACTGTCGACTATTTGGGATCTATCCCTTTTTACAACAGATTGTTATGATTTTATCAACCTTAATTCAAAGGGATAGCCTCTCAATTGCAAACCGCGCCGGCTAATTTTAAAGTGGTTAGTGTAGGGAATTAAATTTCTGATCCTATAGAATTAACATGTGATCCTATTATTTTATTTTGCAAAACCACTAGGAATTGCAAAATCGATAGAAGAAGATCTCCAGTTAATAATTCACAGATATAAATATTATTTCCTAATAATCAAGAATAAAATTTTACACTCAATAAATTTTAGAAGAGAACCTAATCTTTTGTATTTTGCAAAAACACCTCTTTTTGCAAAAATATGATTTAGGATCTCAGATTGATAATTTGTAGGATCTCAATTTAATTCTCAACAGTTAGTGCACATTGTCAGGGATAATTTAGCAAAAAGCCTAACTTGCATGCGGTTAGGCTTAACAGAATGTAAATGAGGTGATAAAAAAGGAACTGCAGTTCACCATACAGTCAGGAAAAGAGCTCCAACCCTGGAGCTTTTATCTTAGGCAAGAAGCTTTTCTAAATAGTGGCGGTAATCATATGGGGTAAGACCAGACATATCAATACTGTCTGTGCCGTATTTATTCTCTTTATGATACATGTTAAGGGTAACAAACTTCATTTCTTTCGGCTCGACAAGCTTATCTTTCTTACCCGGCATAGTATAGAAAGTAGGATCATCCTTACCTTCTGCGATCTTCATATTGATGCGCACCTTGATATTGGCTGTAAGCCAAAGCAGATAATGCTGAACTGATACCCTGTTGAGGATACAGGTATTGACAATGGTCTGGTAGTCAGCAAAGGCTTTAGCACCATCCTCAGACTGTATAAACATAAAGGAGTGTCTTGAGCAGATGCCAAGCTTTAAGCTTCTCTCAGCTGCACTTGAGGTTAACTCAATATCAGCAGACTTTATAAATTCCCTGAGATTTTTCTCATATTTAATGAGGTAAATCAAGGCCCCTGAAATCGGACTTCTCTTGTTTTTAGAGAAAAGCACCTGACCATCCTTTGCAATACGGCATTTCATCACATTAGGATTTTTAGCAATTAAAATGCGGACGCAGTTAAAGATAGAGTCTAGAATTTTAGCTGAGTGTCTGGTTCTGGCATCCAGGAGATCAGCTTTAAATTCTTCGGTATTGCATATAAACTGATGCTTTCTGACTACAGCTGAGTCAATAACGAATAATGCATTGATAAGGTAGTATATTGTCAAAAGGCTGGCATAACTGATTATTGCGCACTAAAGGATCTTTTAATACGCAATTTTTGCATTTAGAATTC
>ERZ1034901.1064-NODE-1064-length-19739-cov-5.806645_pt1 | contig 19739 bp, 13 predicted proteins | sample MGYA00520628_ERZ1034901 | MGnify/ENA primary metagenome ERZ1034901 (study PRJEB33766, sample SAMN09781783) | gut metagenome | biome: gut microbiome | host: Homo sapiens | place: Madagascar | study: EMG produced TPA metagenomics assembly of the PRJNA485056 data... | reverse complement strand
AGTTGCGATGAACTCACCTATTCAGGGTACAGCAGCCGATATCATAAAGATTGCTATGATACGTGTGCATGACAGGCTTCTTGACGAGGGCTTAAAGTCAAGACTTATCCTTCAGGTGCATGATGAGCTTTTAATTGAGACAAAGGAAGCTGAGAAGGATAAAGTGATTAAGCTTCTGGAGAAAGAGATGCGTGGTGCGGTGGACATGAAGGTATCCATGGAGGTGGGCACCGAGTGTGGCTATGACTGGTATGATGCGCATTGATGACAGAAAAGGAAATAGTATGATTTTTATAGGAATAACAGGTGGTGTAGGTGCCGGAAAATCGGCAGTGCTTAGCTATCTTAAGGAACTTGATGGCGTAAGGGTCATGCTCTCCGATGAGATAGCACATGAGCTGATGGAGCCGGGAAGCGACTGCTACAACAGATTAAAGGAATTGTTTGCGGGCGAACCGATATGGCTTGAGGACGGGCATTTTGACAGACCGGCACTTGCCGAAGTGATTTTTTCGGATGATAAAAAAAGAGAGCTTTTAAATGAAGTAGTGCATCCTGCAGTAAAGGAATATGTGCTTAATGCAGTTAAAGAGGCAAAAAAAGAAGGTCTTTTCATGCTTGTGCTTGAAGCAGCACTCCTTATAGAGGAGGGATATGGTGAAATCTGCGACGAGCTGTGGTATATTTATGCAAGTGAAGAAGTCAGAAGAAAAAGACTTAAGTCATCAAGAGGCTATTCAGATGATAAGATAGACAGCATCTTTGCAAGCCAGCTTAAAGAAGCTGAGTACAGAAGGCACTGCAGGGAGGTTATCGATAATGATGGAGATATCGAAAACACGATAGCTTCAATAAATAAAGCGCTTAGCAAATACAAGGAGTAGTGGAAATGAACAATGTATTCGGTTTGGATATTGGTACAAGAAATGTTGTAGGAACTGTCGGCTATCAGACTGATGACAAGGAATTTGTGGTTACAGCACAGTATGTGAAGGAGCATGAGACCAGAGCGATGCTCGACGGTCAGATACATGATATAGGCAGGGTGGCAAAAACCATTAAGGAAGTAAAGGACGAGCTTGAAAAACAGACAGGACAGCCACTTGAAGAGGTGTGTATAGCAGCCGCAGGACGAGTATTAAAGACTGTCACGACGCATGTGGAGTATGAGTATGCGCAGGAGTCTGTGGTGACCGGCGAGGATGTCCATACGCTTAACCTGCTTGGTATAGAAAAAGCACAGGAGGCACTCAAGGAGGTTAACGATACAAGCTATAAGTTTTACTGTGTGGGATATTCTACAGTCAAATTCTTTTTGAATGATGAGGTGTTTATCAGCCTTGAGGGGCATAAGGCAAACAAAATAGGCGAGGATATCATAGTTACATTTCTGCCGGAGGATGTGGTAGACGGACTGTATGCGGCAGTTGGACAGGCCGGGCTTAGTGTAGCCAATATGACATTGGAGCCTATCGCCGCTATCAATGTGGCAATTCCAGAGAACTATCGTATGCTTAATATCGCACTTGTCGATGTGGGAGCCGGAACGAGTGATATCTCAATCACAAGAGACGGAAGTATCATAGCCTATGGCATGATACCGCATGCAGGAGATGAGCTGACAGAAGTTATTGTGCAGCATTTCCTCGTGGATTTCAACATGGCAGAGAGCATCAAGCTTCAGTCCACGACAAGTGATACAGTTACATACAAGGATATCATGAGTATCGAGCACACAATTCCTGCACAGGATGTCTGGGAGGTGGCAGCACCTGTTGTTGATAATATTGCACAAGAGGTATCGACTAAAATCAGAGAGCTAAACGGTGACAAAACAGTGAGTGCCTGCTTTGTAGTCGGAGGCGGAGGCAAGATACACGGCTTCACGGAAAAGCTTGCGGAAGACCTTGACCTGCCGGAGGAAAGAGTAGCTCTAAGAGGTGAGGAAGTGCTTGGCGATGTGACCTTTGAGCAGGAGGATATTAAGAAGGATCCGCTTCTTGTCACTCCAATTGGTATATGTCTGAATTATTATGACCAGAGAAATAATTTTATCATGGTCAGATTCAACGGTGAGAGAATAAAGCTCTATGACAATAACAGGCTTACAATAGTCGATGCGGCGCTTCAGGCGGGATTTCCAAACGATGAACTGTTTCCAAAGCGTGGCACCCCGATAAACTTTACGGTAAATGGTGTGGCAAGACTTGTAAGAGGCGAAGCAGGAGAGGGCGCAGTGGTTACCATGAACGGAAAGCCTGCAAGCATCAACACACCACTTGAGCCAAACAGTGAGATAATCATAGAGCCGTCCACAGCAGGAGAGGCAGCAGTGTATAAGATATCGCAGCTTGATGAGTACAATCATTCTGTCATTACATTTGTCATAAATGGCAGAAGGGTTTCATGTCCTAGGTTTGTCCAGGTAAACGGAGAGCTTGAGCCGGAGGATTACAGCATCAGGGAAAACGATGTGATTGAGACAAGAAATTACTATACAGTGCGCCAGATTGCGCAGTTTATGGACCTCGTTATTGACACAGACCAGATGATATTTGTAAACAATGAAGAGGCAGGTCTCGACACTCTTGTATACGAAAATTTCTCTGTTGAGTGGAAAACAGATGAATATGGTGTTGCAAGAATCGACAATAACAATTATAATGACACACAAGAGTCTGATAACACAGTAGCCAGAACATCAGAGCAGATGATGAATCAGGTGCCCGATGAGCTGAATGATGATTTTGCTAAAGAAGCTGAAGCATCTGCTGTGTCGGAAAACGAATTGCCGGAAAATGAATTGCCAAAAAATGATATACAGGAAGAAATACACGAAGAAGACTCATCAGAAAATACAATTACAGTAATTGTAAACGGTGAGCCTGTAGAGCTGTCCGGCAAGGATACATATATATTTGTCGATATATTTACCCATATCTCATTTGATTTACAGGCAGGAAAGGGCAGGGCAATAGCCACTGTAATAAATGGCAGGGATGCCCAATTTTCCGAGGAGCTTCATGAGGGAGACAAAATAGAATTATACTGGAAAGAGAATTAACATGTTAGAATTATGCAGCATTGCCAGCGGTAGCAGTGGAAACTGTATATGCGTGGGTACGGATGATTGTCATGTGCTCATAGACGCGGGCATCAGCGGTAAGAAAATAGAAAACGGACTGAATGAATTTGATATGACTGCCACAGATATGCAGGGCATTCTTGTGACGCATGAGCATATAGACCACATCGCAGGGCTTGGTGTCATGGCAAGACGCTATCATATTCCGATTTATGCAACAAAGGCCACAATCGGGGCCATAAAATGTACCAAATCCGTTGGAAATATAGATGATGAGCTGTTTCATCCTATTGAGGCAGGCGTCGATTTTACAATAGGCGATATAGAGTTTGAGCCGCTTCACATATCACACGATGCAGCTGATCCTGTCGCGTACAGATTTAAAAACGAAAATCATGCGATGGCGGTCGTGACAGACCTTGGCACGTATGATGATGCACTGGTTTCAAAGCTTCAGAACCTGGATGGGCTGTTGCTTGAAGCCAATCATGATATAAATATGCTCCAGACTGGGGCATATCCGTATCCGCTCAAGCGCAGGATCATGGGTGACAGCGGACATTTGTCGAATGAGAGAAGCGGGCAGTTGTTATGCGAGCTTCTTCATGATAAATTTGGCTCAGTAATACTGGGACACCTTAGTAAAGAAAACAACTACGAAAAGCTGGCGTATGAAGCTGTCAGGCTTGAGGTCACAATGGGAGACAATCCATATAAGGCAAGTGATTTCCCTATGTATGTGGCCAAGAGAGACAGGGCATCAGACCGCATAGCCGTAGAATAAGAGAACAGGAGAATAAGTTGTTATGGATAACACAAAGAACAAAGTAATCATCACAGTTGTCGGAAAAGACACAGTAGGAATCATCGCAAAGGTATGTACATATCTGTCAGAGGGCAGTGTAAACGTGCTTGATATCTCACAGACTATCGTTTCAGGTTATTTCAACATGATGATGATTGTGGATATGGCAAATGCTACAGCTTCATTTGCAGAGATTTCTGACCAGCTTGATGCACTTGGAGAAGAAATTGGTGTAACAATAAAGTGTCAGAAGGAAGAAATCTTCGAGATGATGCATCGAATCTAGTTTAGCATAAAAATGTCATACACAGTTAAAGGAGAACAGCAAAATGATAAATATTGGTGAAGTAATTGAGACCAATGACATGGTGGAGAAGGAAAATCTTGACGTGCGTACAATCACACTCGGTATCAGCCTGCTCGACTGTATAGACTCAGACCTTGCAAAGGTAAATGAGAATATCTACAACAAGATTACAACACTTGCAAAGGATCTTGTAGCAACAGGAAAAGAGATAGAAAACAACTACTGTATCCCTATCGTAAACAAACGTATTTCAGTTACACCTATCGCCCTTGTCGGCGGTGCGGCCTGCAAGAGCTCAGAGGATTTTGTTACCATAGCAAAGACACTTGACAAAGCTGCCAAAGAGGTAGGTGTCAACTTCATCGGTGGATACTCAGCACTTGTGTCAAAGGGCATGACAAAAGCGGATGAGCTTTTAATCAAATCCATCCCTCAGGCAATGCTTGAGACAGACCTGGTATGCAGCTCTGTAAATGTTGGCTCTACAAAAACCGGAATCAACATGGATGCAGTAAAGCTGATTGGCGAGATGATAAAGGAGACAGCAGAGGTGACAAAGCACCTTCCTGTATCAGGCTGTGCCAAGTTTGTTGTATTCTGTAACGCTCCTGATGATAATCCGTTTATGGCAGGAGCCTTCCACGGTGTGACAGAGGCAGATGCCATCATCAATGTAGGTGTCAGCGGACCGGGAGTTGTAAAGACTGCTCTTGAAAAGGTAAGAGGCGAGAACTTTGAGGTGCTCTGTGAGACAATCAAGAAGACAGCCTTCAAGGTTACACGAGTAGGACAGCTTGTGGCAAAGGAGGCTTCAAAGAAGCTTGGAGTGCCATTTGGAATCATAGACCTCTCACTTGCACCTACACCGGCTATCGGAGACTCTGTAGCTGATATTCTCTGTGAGATAGGCTTAGAGAGAGCCGGAGCTCCGGGAACAACAGCAGCACTTGCACTCTTAAACGATCAGGTGAAAAAGGGCGGTATCATGGCATCCTCATATGTCGGTGGACTCTCAGGTGCCTTTATTCCTGTATCAGAGGATCAGGGAATGATAGATGCCGTAAATGATGGTGCACTCACTCTCGAAAAGCTTGAGGCTATGACCTGTGTGTGCTCAGTAGGACTTGACATGATTGCAATCCCGGGCGATACAAAGGCCACCACAATTTCAGGAATTATCGCAGATGAGATGGCTATCGGCATGATAAATCAAAAGACAACAGCCTGCAGACTGCTTCCTGCAATCGGAAAGGATGTAGGTGATGTGGTAGAAATCGGAGGACTCCTTGGAAGTGCACCGGTTATGCCGGTAAACAGATTCTCTTGCGATGCATTTGTAAACCGCGGAGGAAGAATCCCGGCACCTATTCACAGCTTTAAAAATTAGTAAATAATGGCATTGTTTACAAGCATGTACTTATAAGAATAACTTATAAGTACATGCTTATTTTAAAGTGGTACTTGACAATGACAAAAATACATGCTTAAATAAAGACAGTTATATGACTGACGGAAGTGGATAACCACATGGAGTATAACAGTTGATTGCCGACCGTCTGGGCGCACATTTATATAAGTTTCCTGTAGAGCTTTATATTTTTATGTGTGTTCAGACGGTCTTTTTATTCCGGCAGGCCCGAGTAATTTGGGGATGCAGACCACATTATCAGAAAACATGGAGGATGACATGGAAAGAGTATCATTAGCAAAGGAATTATCAAGCACAACATACCCTGGCAGAGGTATAGTTATCGGCCGCACAAAGGATGGTAAGAAGGCTGTAACAGCATACTTTATCATGGGCAGAAGTGAAAACAGCCGCAACAGAGTATTTGTAGAGGATGGCGAGGGTATCAGAACACAGGCATTTGACCCTTCAAAGCTTGAGGATCCAAGTCTTATCATTTACGCACCTGTAAGAGTGCTCGGCAACAAGACAATTGTCACAAACGGTGACCAGACAGATACTATCTATGAGCTGATGGACAAGCAGCAGACATTTGAGCAGGCCTTAAGGACAAGAGAGTTTGAGCCTGACGCTCCTAACTATACACCTAGAATTTCAGGAATCATGCATATTGACAATGGTGAGTTCAACTATGCTATGTCAATCTTAAAGAGTAACAACGGCAATCCTGATGCATGCAACAGATACACATTTGCATACTCAGCACCGGTTGCGGGAGAGGGACATTTCATCCATACATATATGGGCGATGGCAATCCACTGCCAAGCTTTGAGGGTGAGCCTACATGGGTAGACATCGAGGGAGATATCGATGAGTTTACCGATATGGTATGGGAGAACCTTAACGAGGACAATAAGGTATCACTTTTTGTCAGATATATTGATATCGCAACAGGCGAGTATGAGAGCAGAATCGTAAACAAAAACAAATAAAACACTATATAAACGGTCAAATATACAAGATAAGCAGATAAAAACAGGAGAACAGAAAAATGCAGGAATATGAATTAAAATACGGATGTAACCCAAATCAGAAACCAGCCAGAATATTTATGAAGGAGGGAGAGCTTCCTATAAAAGTGCTTAACGGCAGAGCCGGATATATCAACTTCCTTGATGCCTTTAACGGATGGCAGCTTGTAAGAGAACTTAAGAAGGCAACAGGTCTTCCAGCCGCAACATCCTTCAAGCATGTTTCACCTGCAGGTGCAGCAGTAGGACAGCCACTTTCAGATGTGGAGAAAAAGATTTACTGGGTTGATGATATGGATATTGAGTTTACACCACTTGCAAATGCATACATCAGAGCAAGAGGAGCTGACAGAATGTCATCATTTGGTGATTTTATTTCACTTTCAGATGTATGTGACAAGAGCACTGCACTTGTAATTAAGAGAGAGGTATCAGACGGTGTTATTGCTCCGGGCTACACAGACGAGGCTCTTGAGATTTTAAAGGCTAAGAAAAACGGCAATTACTGTGTTATCGAGATTGACCCGGCATATGAGCCGGCACCTATCGAGAGAAAGGATGTATTTGGCATCACATTCGAGCAGGGCAGAAATGAGCTTCATATTGATGATGATTTCTTCTCAAATATCGTGACAGAGAACAAGAAGCTCACAGAGCAGGCTAAGATCGATCTGGCAATATCTATGATTACATTAAAGTATACACAGTCCAATTCTGTATGCTATGTAAAGGGCGGCCAGGCAATCGGTATCGGAGCAGGCCAGCAGTCTCGTATCCACTGTACCAGACTTGCAGGCTCAAAGGCAGACAACTGGTGGCTTCGTCAGTCTCCACAGGTGCTTGGACTTCAGTTCGTGGATGGTATCAGACGTGCAGACCGCGACAATACTATTGACCTTTATATCGGTGAGGATTATATGGATGTGCTTGCAGAGGGCGAGTGGCAGAAGTTCTTCAAGGTAAAGCCGGACGTATTTACAGCAGAGGAGAAGAGAGCTTGGCTTGACAGGAATACAGATGTAGCACTTGGATCTGATGCATTCTTTCCATTTGGTGACAACATTGAGCGTGCTCACAAGAGTGGCGTGAAGTATGTAGCCCAGCCGGGTGGATCTGTGAGAGATGACCATGTTATTGATACATGTAATAAGTACGGCATGGTGATGAGCTTTACAGGAATCAGGCTTTTCCATCACTAATCACAAGGTATAGCGGCTATTAAGCTGAATTTAAGCACAATAAGTAATTCAATAATAGGAGACTTCATGATATAATTACTGTATACATTTTACACAGTAGTTAATCATGGAGTCTTTTTATGTCATTACAGTTTATCACAGGTAATTCAGGAAACGGAAAAACAAAATATCTCTTTAACAGGATAGTGAAAGAGGCAAAGGCAAACCCAAGGGACAATTATCTTGTAATAGTGCCTGAGCAGTTTACAATGCAGACGCAGAGACAGCTTGTAGATTTGTCGGAGAATAAAGCTATCATGAATATAGATGTGCTAAGCTTTAAGCGCTTAGCCTACAGAGTGTTTGATGAGCTTGGAATCACAAATCTCACGGTGCTTGAGGAGACAGGTAAGAACCTTGTACTCAGAAAGCTTGCGGCACAGGAGGCTGATAAGCTTGGCGTAATAGGCAGAAACTTAAACCGCATCGGCTATATAAGTGAAGTAAAGTCACTGCTTTCAGAGCTTGTGCAGTACAATATATCACCTGAGGAGCTCGGAAGATATATTGCCTCAGGCAGGCTATCGGATACACTTTCAGATAAGCTCAAGGATGTGCTCGTGCTCTACGAAGCATTTGAGAAGTTTATGCAGGATAAATATATCACTGCAGAGGAAATACTTAATGTGCTTTGCAATGTGGCGGAGGAGTCTGCCATTCTTAGAAATTCAGTCATTGCATTTGATGAATTTACTGGATTTACACCTATACAGAACCAGCTCATCAAAAAGCTCTTTGTCATTTCAAAGAAAATATATGTCACGCTGACAATAGACTGTCGTGAGGATATCTTTAAGAGCAGAGGCATGCAGGAGCTGTTTGACATGCCAAAAAGGACAGTGAAATCACTCACCGAAATGGCATCGTTTTATGGTATAGAGGTCGAGGAACCCATTATCCTTGATAAAAACTACCGGCTTGCAGAAAACGAAGAGCTAAGCTTTATGGAACAGCAGCTTTTCAGGAAACAAAGACGCTCCTTTGAAAAAGCACCAAAGCACATTCATATAGACTGTCTGCGTGACCCAAAGCAGGAGCTGACAAAGATAGCCAGAACCATAAATGAGCTCGTGAGAAACGAAAACCTGCGTTATCGCGATATTGCTATAGTCACAGGAGATGTGAATATATATGCAGGTTATGTGCGTGAAATATTTGACAAATACAATATTCCTTACTTTATCGATGCCACACAGGAGATACTTTTCCATCCGTTTATTGAGTTTATCAGGTCAATACCCGATATTGCGGCACAAAATTTCTCGGCAGATGCGGTGTTTAGATTTTTGCGGTGCGGCTTTACGGAGCTTTCGGACAGTGAAATAGATGTACTTGAAAACTATGTGCTCGCCTGTGGAGTAAGAGGTAAAAGCGCATGGGACAAAAAGTGGGTCAGGCTGCCAAAGCATAAGGCAGGCTATGACCTTGAGCTTTTAAACCAAAGCAGGGAGTATATAATGGAGCTGCTAAAGCCGGTATATCAGGTGTTTTCCGATAAAAAGTCAACGGTAAAGGACTATGTGCTCGCTATATATAAGCTGATAGTTTTGCTTGATATACCTGATAAGCTTGCAAAAAAGGAGCAGGCACTGCTTGATGCAGGGGACCAGACCGCATCAAAGGAATACGGACAGATATACAAAATAGTCATGCAGCTCTTTGAAAAATATGTGGCGGTGCTGGGTGATGAATGCATGGATGCAGAGGAATTTACACAGATACTGGATGCAGGACTGGATGCGGCAGATGTAGCAGTCATACCGCCGGGATACGACACTGTGACCATCGGGGATATTGAGAGAACGCGTCTGACCAACATAAAGGTCATGTTTTTTGCAGGTGTAAACGATGGGATTGTTCCAAAGGCGGCAGGAAGAGGAGGCATTATATCCCAGTATGAGAGAGAGGCACTTAAGGAGCTGGATATAGAGCTTGCGCCTGGGGCAAGGGAGCAGGCATTTATACAGAGGTTTTATCTGTATCTGAACATGACAAAGCCATCCAGGGAGCTTTATATCAGCTATACGAGACTTGACAGTGAAAAAAAGGCTGCCCAGCCATCGTACCTCATAGGTATATTAAAGGGGATGTTTCCGGAGCTTGTCGTGACTGAGACAGAGGATGTAGAACAGCTTTTGGATATATCAAGCAGGCAGAGTGCTCTGGATTATCTGCTGTCAAATGAGGTGGATGACAGATGGTGCGAGATTGCAGCAGCAGTGATGCTTTATGACGCATCAGTCAGTGATGCAGGGGACGGTAATGAAGTAGACGATAAAGAATTTACTCAAAAAAATGCCGTGGAGAGGCTCATAAATGCAAGGTTTGAGCATTATTCAAAGGATCCGATTAGCCGAAATGTGGCAAGAAGTATATACGGCAGACACATGGAGGGCAGTATCACGCGCTTTGAGCAGTTTGCCAGGTGTGCATATGCGCATTTTTTAAATTATGGATTGAGGCTTACAGAGCGTGAGGAGAGTGGCTTTACATCCCTTGATATGGGTAATATATATCATGAAGCACTGGAAAGATACAGTAAGAAGCTTGATAGGGAGAGTACTGACTGGTTTAGCGTGACAGATGCAAAAAGAGATGAGCTTGCGATGGAAGCAATAAATGAGGTGATTGATGAGTATACAGGCTTTGGCATATTTGATACAGCGGAAAGCCAACATTCGATATCACATATGAAGGCGGTCTTTAAGCAGACAGTATGGGCACTCACAACCCAGATACGAAGGGGCAGCTTTGTGCCTGAGAGGTTTGAGTTTTCCTTTTACGAGAGCCTTGATATGGCAAATGATGTGACGGTTGATATAAAGGGACGCGTGGACAGGACTGACACATACACGGATGAGGGCAGGCTTTTTGTGAAGGTACTGGATTACAAGTCGGGAAATACAGTTTTTGACCTGGTGAAGCTGTACTATGGCACGCAGCTTCAGCTTGCAGTGTACATGGACGCTGTCATGGAACAAAAGAAAGAGGCGCTAAAGCAGGTAAGTGTGGAGCCGGGCGGTATGCTGTACTATCACATCGACGATCCTGTAATTGATTTAAAGGATGTGACACCGGGCACGGAGCTTTCTGAGGAAGAAATCAATCAGATGATATTAAAGAAGCTCAAGCCTGACGGGCTTATCAATTCGGACGAAAAGGCATACAGAGGCATGGACAGAGACTTTGAGAAAAGCTCTGACGTAATCCCTGTCACCTTAAAAAAGGATCAGACACCGGCTGCAGGCTCAAAGGTGGCAAACGCCGAAGAGTTTGATGTGATAACAAGGTTTGCGCGAGAGAAGCTTCGCGAGATAGGAAGAGAAATATACGATGGAAATGTTGCCGTCAATCCTATCAAGAACAAGAAAATAGACAGCTGCGCATATTGCGCTTTTCAGGCCATATGCAGGTATGATTCAAGGATACCGGGCTTTAGCGAAAGAAGCTTTAACGGTGACAATAAGGAAGATGTACTTGATAAAATGCGTACACAGATTGCAGCGGCAGAGCATAAAGCATGCTATGGAGATAATAATATAAAGCCATAATCGGGAGACATAATATGGATGTTAAATGGACCAGTGAACAGAAAAAGGTTATAGATTTAAGAGACAGGGATATACTTGTATCGGCGGCAGCGGGCTCAGGAAAGACAGCTGTACTCGTTGAGCGTATAGTAAACAGAATATGTGTGGATAATCCGCCGGTGGATATCGACAGGATGCTTGTGGTGACGTTTACCAAGGCTGCAGCTGCTGAGATGAGGGAGCGTGTCAGCCGTGCGATAGACAGCTTGAAGGAGCAAAAGCCGGACGATGAGAACCTGCAGAGGCAGTCGACACTGGTTCACAATGCGCTCATCACTACAATCGATTCGTTTTGTCTGTTTGTGGTGCAGAATAATTTCGCACAGCTTGATCTGGATCCTGATTTCAGAATCGGTGACCAGGCAGAGCTTAAGCTTATGCTAAAGGATGCTTTGGCACAGGTATTTGAGGACAATTATGCAAGAGAAGACAACGAGGCATTTATCAACCTTATAGATACCTACAGCAAGGGAAGAAATGACTCTGCCGTCAGGCAGATGGTGGAGGATATCTACTATAAGGCGGGCAGCTCATCATGGCCGAGAAAGTGGATGAACAGCCTCCTAAGGCTCTATGATATAAAGTCAGCTAAACAGCTTGAGGACTCAGAAATCATTAAGGAGATAGTGGATTACAGCAGGGTGCTTTTGGAGGAGGCTGTTCAGGAGCTTACAATGGCGAAAGACCTGGCATCAGCTACACCCGGGCTTGAAAAGTATGCGCTTACACTTTCAGAGGATATAGCATTGTTTGAAGGAATGGCTGATGTGACAGGCTATGTCGGCATGCAGGAGTTCTTAAACAAAATATCCTTTGGCAGAATTGCTGTCATCAGGAAATTTGACGGAGACGAGAAGAAAAAGGAGCGCGTGAAAAGCATGCGCGATGCTGCCAAGAAGACGGTAGACGGAATAAAGCAGAAATACTTTGGCATGTCAACCAAGCTTATGTATGAGCAGCTGGAGCGTCAAAGACCATTTGTTAAAGAGCTGATAAGGCTCTCACTCGAGTTTTATGATACGATGGAGGCTGTAAAAACAAGAAAAAGAGTATTTGATTTTTCTGATATAGAGCACTTTGCGCTTCGCATACTGGTGGATGAACAGACACTGGAGCCCACAGAGACAGCGCGTGAGTTTTCAAAACATTTTGAGGAAATCATGATTGACGAGTATCAGGACTCAAACCAGGTGCAGGAGGATATACTTACCGCTATTTCAAGAGAGCACCAGGGAGTTGGCAACATGTTTATGGTGGGCGATGTAAAGCAGAGCATATACAGGTTTCGAATGGCACGTCCGGAGCTGTTTATGGAAAAATATAACACATATACATCAGATGACAGTGCACACCAGAGAATAGACCTGCATAAAAATTTCAGAAGCAGGAATGAGGTGTTAGACTTTACTAACGACATATTCTACAAAATCATGGCAGCTGATTTGGGCAATGTGCAGTATGATGACGATGCGGCACTGTATCCCGGTGCAAGCTATCCTAAGGAGACGATGCGTCCTGAGCTTTTGCTTGTTGACTACAAGGATGAGGAGCTGTCTGAAATTATAGAGGATGAGGATGGAGATAAGGTGCAGATAGAGGCGCTTGTGATTGCAAACCGTATCAGGAGTCTGATGGAAAACGGCATGGTGACTGATAAAAAGACAGGGCAGCTAAGAGTCGTGCAGTACAGGGATATAGTGATACTTTCGAGAAGTGTTGCAACATGGGGCAATACAGTGGCAGCAGTATTAAAGGACTGTGATATTCCGGCACATGTAGAGTCGAATACAGGCTACTTTTCATCGTATGAGATACAGGTGATTCTGTCCATGCTTCGCATACTCGATAATCCGCTACAGGATATTCCGATGGCAGCAGTGCTTGCTTCGCCTATCGTGGGCATGGATGATGAGGAGCTGGCACAGATTAGGTCTGCCTTTAAGGGCGTAAGCTTTGCACAGGCTGCACTTAGCGCCATGGCAGGTGAGGATGGCTATGAGGACGAGAAGCTTAAAGCCTTCGCTTTGGTATTTGAGAGACTAAGAGGTGCTGTAGCTGATACGCCAATCCATGAGCTTTTGTACATGATGCTTGATGAGACAGGCTTTTACAGGTATGCATCGGCCATGCCGGCAGGAAAACGGCGCAGACAGAATATAGATATGCTGATTGAGATGGCCGCAGCCTATGAAAAGACCAGCTACAAGGGGCTGTTTCACTTTGTCAGGTACATAGATATACAGCAGAAATACGAGATAGACTACGGAGAGGCCGATACCGCAGGCGAGAATGACGATGTGGTGCGCATTATGACAATCCATAAGAGCAAGGGCCTTGAGTTTCCTGTAGTGTTTGTTTCCGGGCTTGGCAAGGGCTTTAACACGCAGGACACAAAATCAGACCTGGTGATACATGAAAAGCTGGGTCTTGGCCTTGTGGAAAAAACAAAAAGCCCAAGGACAAAGCGACCATCACTAATCAGAAATGAGATAGAAAGCCGCATTAAAAGGGAAAATCTGGGAGAGGAGCTGCGTGTGCTTTATGTAGCGCTCACCAGGGCGAAGGAAAAGATTATCCTGACAGGGGGACTTTCAAATGCCCAAAAATCCTTTGAGAAGTATAGAGGCAATATAAATGCGGACCAGCCAATAAGCTTTGGACAAAGGGAGAAAGCAGGGTGTTACCTGGACTGGATTATACCTGCCATGCTGTCGTATCCGGATAAGTATACGGTATCCACAGTCGATGCAACAGAGTTCGCTGCACGAACTGCCATGGATATGGCGGCAAACGATATATCAAGAGCGCAGCTTATTGGGCACATAAGTGTAGCGGATGAAACAAAAGCCAAAGAGCTCGCAGAGAAATTTGATTTTGAGTATGCATATGCTTCTGATATAACTAAAAAAAGCAAATATTCGGTATCTGAGCTGAAGCATGACTCTATGGTTGAAAAGTACGATAGCACAGAGAGGGAGGCAGAGCGTCCTAAGTTCCTTTTGGAGGAGAAGGAGACGTATGTGCCGGACTTTGCGAGGGATGATGAGGCAGGCTGTGCTTCTAATGAAAGCAAAGAGCCTAAAAATGCAGCAGGTGTGAATCAGGGAGCGCTGCGAGGAACTGCAGTGCACCGTGTCATGGAGTGTCTGGATTTCAAGAGCCTGTGTGATATAGATACAAAAGACCATGTGGCAGTCAGTGCATTTGTGAAGAAAAGCATGGATGAAATGCTAAAAAAGGGGCTTATCACAGATGACATGTACAGGCTGACCAGACCAAAGCTTATAGAGCAGTTTATATCATCAGATGTGGCAGCGCGTATGGCACAGGCGGATAAGAGAGGCGATTTGTATAAAGAGAAGCCTTTTGTGATGGACTATGAGGGCGTATTGGTTCAGGGAATTATTGATGTATTCTGGCTGGAAAATGATAAAATAGTGCTGCTTGATTATAAGACAGACAGGGTAAATGCTGCTAAAGAGCTTATCGACAGATACAGCACACAGCTAAAACTGTATGCTGATGCACTTGGAAGGATTTTTTCTACAGATGGGAAAAGCATACAGGCGGATGAGAGGCTCATATATTCATTCCGTTTACAGCAGACAATTGTCACCTGTTGTGAATATAAAAAATAGTGGCAAGTCACAGAAATCTATTATATAATGTCTAACAGGCGGTACAAAAATATACAATATATTAATATATCAGACATAATTGCTGTATGAACAGCTGTATATAAAGCCAAAGAAAAAAGATAATTTACATGGAGGAATACAATATGTACGAGTACGATGACGAGGTTTTAGACACATTTTTAAAGAAACAGACACAGCTTTTTAGTGAGGAGGTCGCTGATACTCCGGAGGCTGCAGAGGAATTTTTAGAGGACTGCATGGCTGTGGTATGTAAGAATATAAAAGAAGTAAGAGATTACTTTGATGAGGCAGGCTCAGATATTTCGGGCATGTCAGATGATGAGCTTATGGACCAGAGTGAGGTCTTTGCCATTGCGGACGGCAGATTCCTTGTTGTGGAAGGATAGCAGGTATGAAGTATTTTAATAAAACGATGTGTATGCTGCTTGCATCAGCGACACTTCTCACCGGCTGCAGTATTGGCGGCAAGGAGATAGTGCTTGATATAAATACCACGAACAGCCATACAGTTTTTTCCGTGGACAATATGAAGTGCGATAAGACGGAGGCACTCATATATTTAGCCAATTACAAAAATCTGTACGGCACTATGTATGATGTAAACCTGCTTGAGACAGATGATGCGTCGAACGTGGAAAAATATATCAGGGATGTCACTGTTGATGAGCTGACGCGCATATACTGCATGGTTTCAATTGCAAAGCAGAAGAAGATTACACTTACAGACAAGGAGAAGAGTAGTGTGTCGAAGGCTGCAAAGGAATACTATGACTCATTAAATGAAGCTGAAAAGAAATTCACAAAGGCTGATTTATCAGACATTGAGAGCGCATACGAGCATTATGCGATTGCGCAAAAGCTGTACAATTCTCTATCGAAGGGCGTTGATACAGAGGTGAGTGATGAGGATGCAAGAGTTATCCATATACAGAAAATCTTTGTAAAGAGCAAGGAGAGCGCAGATGCTGTGAGCCAGAAGCTCTCGTCAAAGGAAGATTTTGCAGCAGTTGCATCAGGCAGCAGTGAGGACAGTCAGACAGAGCTGTATGCTGCAAAGGGCACTCTGCCACAGGAGGTTGAGGCTGTAGCATTTGAGCTTGGCGATGGAGAGACATCTGATATGATAAGCACAGATGACGGCTACTATTTCATCAAGTGTATATCCAAGCTGGACCGGGAAAAAACAGAGCAGAACAAGGTCACTATACTGCAAAAGAGACAACAGGAGCAGTTTAATGATGACTACGAGCACTTTGTAAAAAAAGCAGGCTTTAGTTTAAACAATGACCTGTGGGATTCAATCAGTATAAAGGATGAAAAGGATGTGAAAACAAGCTCATTTTTTACTGTGTACAATAAATACTTTCAGGCCGACAATTGAACAGACAGATAATAATTAATAATAGACAGGAGCATATAATATGGACTGGGAATTTGACATCCTGTATGCAATTCAGAGCATCAGAACACCGTTTTTAGACAAGCTAATGGCGTTTTTATCCACCATAGGAAATGCAGGCGCATTGTGGATTGTGATAGGTGTAGTGCTTTGTGTTTCAAAAAAATACCGCCGTGGAGGCATGCAGATGCTTTCGGCAGAGCTTTTGAGCTTTATAGTGGGCAATCTGATAATAAAAAATATGGTCGACAGATTGAGACCATGTCAGATAGATGAGACAGTCAGTCTTATTGTAAAGATACCGTTTGACTCATCATTTCCTTCGGGACACACGTTAAACGGCATAACAGCGGCAGTGACACTTATGTTTATAGACAAAAGAATGGGAATACCGGCGATTGTACTTGCGGTACTTATAGCGTTTTCACGTATGTACAACTTCATGCATTTCCCAACGGATGTCCTGGCAGGAGCAGTGCTTGGGGTGGTATCGGCAGTGTTTGTGAACTATTTGTTTAATAGAGCCGGTAAGCGTGAGATAACTAAATAAAGCTAAAGAAGTGTCACATAAAATGGCATAAATAATAAACGGGTAATAATAGAACGAATACAAATAATTAATAAAAAGCTGTACACATACAGGTCTGTGAAACCTGCATAGTGTACAGCTTTTTTTATGAGATGTTAACAGTAAAACTACTTTGTTGGATTACTTTGTGAGAAGAAGCATGATATCATTACTTCTCTTTACAAATTTAGTCATCTGGTCAACTGAAAGCGGCTGGTTAGAAAGCATTGCAAGGTCGTAAAGCTGCTCAGCAAACATTGGAACGTGCTCAGAATCCTTATTGTCTAAGATGTACTTTACAAGCTCGTTGTTGGCATTTAATGTGAGTGTCTGGTCAGCGGCAAACATGCTTGGATCCATTCCACCCATGCCTCCGGCTGCGTACATCTTCATCATATCCTGCATACGTCTGCCCTGCTCTGAGAGTGTGAGCACAGATGCTACATCTGCGTTCTTCAGGTTCTCTACCTTTACAGTAAGCTTGTCGTTGTTCAAAGCCTTTTTGAATACCTCTGAGAGAGTAGTGGTTGCCTCTGTGAGGTCTGCACCGGATTCATCCTTGAGAGATTCTGTGAGGTCTGCATCTATTCTCATGAACTTGTAGTGGTCATTTCTCTGCTCAAGCTGTGTTATGAATGAGGTATCGATATTGTGGTCAAGGATAACAGCGTTCATGCCCTGTTCCTTGAACAGCTTGATATACTGACCCTGCTGTACTACATCTGTGACATAGTAAACTGTATTTTTCTCAGGTTCCTTGTTTTCATCAGAGGCATTTGCATCAGTATTGTCAGCTTTCTTTGTATCATCAGAAGCATCGGCACTTTCTGCATCTGTTTTTTCATCCTCCGCAACAGGTGCGAGCAGCTCAGGAAGAGTCTGATACTTGTCATTGATGTCCTTGAAAAGAATATAGTCGTTTATCTTGTCGCAGAACTTCTCGTCCTTTAAGCAGCCAAACTTGATGAATGGGCTGATATCATCCCAGTATTTCTCATAGGCTTCCTTATCTGTCTTGCACATACCGATGAGCTTATCAGCAACCTTCTTGGTAATGTACTCAGAAATCTTCTTTACGAAGCCATCATTCTGGAGAGCAGAACGTGATACGTTAAGCGGTAAATCAGGACAATCGATAACACCCTTAAGGAGCATCAAAAACTCAGGAATGACCTCCTTGATATTGTCTGCGATAAATACCTGGTTGTTGTAAAGCTTAATAGTTCCCTCAATTGAGTCGTACTCTGTGTTGATCTTAGGGAAGTAGAGGATACCCTTTAAGTTGAAAGGATAGTCCATATTCAGGTGAATCCAGAAAAGAGGCTCCTTGTAGTCTAAGAATACCTTTCTGTAAAACTCCTTGTATTCCTCGTCGGTACACTCATTCGGGCTCTTGGTCCAGAGTGGGGTTGTATCATTGAGCGGAACAGGGCGCTTAACGATTTTGAGCTGATCCTTTGCAGGAGATACCTCTACCTGCTCCTTCTCGCCCTTGTCATTTTCTTTTTCCTCGTACTTGGCGTCCTCATGGATTTCCTCGATGACAGTGTCAGTGTCACGCTTGTCGGCTTTGTCTATTGTCTCGTACTCTTCAGGAGCATTTTCCTTTGCCAGGTAAATCTCTGTAGGCATGAAAGAACAGTACTTTTCGATAACCTCACGTGCGCGGTACTCGTTTGCGAACTCGAGACAGTCGTCGTTTAAGTAGAGAGTAATCTCTGTTCCGACGTCGTCCATGTCGCCATCCTCCATGTTGTACTCTGTGCCACCGTCACATGACCAGTGAACAGGTGTAGAGCCTTCTTTATAAGAGAGAGTATCGATTGTTACCTCGTCGGCTACCATGAATGCTGAGTAGAAGCCGAGACCGAAATGACCGATAATCTGGTCATCATTTGACTTGTCCTTGTATTTCTCGATGAAGTCTGTAGCACCTGAAAAAGCTATACGGCTTATGTATTCCTCAACCTCATCAGCTGTCATACCAAGACCGTTATCTATAATCTTTATTGTCTTTTCGTCAGGGTTTACGAGTACCTGAATCTTGCCCTTGTAGTCTGCAGGAAGGGAATATTCACCCATCATGTCGAGCTTTTTGAGCTTAGTGATGGCATCGCAGCCGTTTGAGATGAGCTCACGATAGAAGATATCGTGGTCTGAATATAACCATTTCTTTATAATAGGGAACAGGTTGTCGCTGTCAATTGAAAGATTGCCGTGTTTTTCTGTCATTTTTACACACTCCTTGTTTTTTATTTTACATTTACGCCGCGGTTATGAGCTGTGAGGTTGCGGTGTAGATTTAGTTAAATGTTTTACGCCGCGGTTATGGGCTGTGAGGTTGCGGTGTAGCAGCCAATAATTCCTCAGAGAAAATATGAAGTCAGCCACAGGATTTTGTATGGATAGTTATGCGGCATAATTTTGGTTGTGCCGCTTTGTCCGGTAATGGAACCCTGTGGCAGTTCATATTTTATCTTCAGAACAACTGTCTGCTACCCGCAATTTAGCTTGTTTCCGCGAATGTAGGTCATTTATTATTTGTAATAAACCAGCTTGTTTTATAAGCATAATAAAATAATAGTTCGCATTATCGGAAAAGTCAATAGAAAATTAGCACTCAAAATTAGTGAGTGCTAACAAAATAA
>ERZ1034901.1063-NODE-1063-length-19741-cov-27.961699_pt1 | contig 19741 bp, 13 predicted proteins | sample MGYA00520628_ERZ1034901 | MGnify/ENA primary metagenome ERZ1034901 (study PRJEB33766, sample SAMN09781783) | gut metagenome | biome: gut microbiome | host: Homo sapiens | place: Madagascar | study: EMG produced TPA metagenomics assembly of the PRJNA485056 data... | reverse complement strand
TGACGCTACGCAAGGATGACACCATCCCGGCGATAATCTCGCACGACGAATAAGAGGCAGACAAACGCAAAAATGCCTGATGCGCTACGCTTATCAGGCCTACTTTCTCCTGCAATATATTGAATTTGCAAGGAGTTGTAGGCCGGATAAGGCGTTCACGCCGCATCCGGCATGAACACGTGTACTTTGTCAACAATCTGAAGCCGGCGAATGTCGGCTTTTTTAATGCGATAATTTAATCTTATGGGTGGCGCACAATGAATACCCTTCCAGAACAGTACGCAAATACCGCTCTCCCCACCCTGCCCGGTCAACCGCAAAATCCATGCGTCTGGCCCCGTGACGAATTAACCGTCTCTGGGATAAAAGCCCATATTGATACCTTTCAGCGTTGGCTGGGCGATGCCTTTGATAGCGGGATCTCCGCAGAACAGTTGATTGAAGCCCGCACCGAGTTTATCGACCAACTCCTGCAACGCTTGTGGATTGAAGCCGGTTTCAGTCAGATTGCCGACCTGGCGCTGGTCGCTGTCGGTGGCTATGGTCGTGGCGAGCTGCATCCACTTTCGGACGTCGATTTACTGATCTTAAGCCGCAAGAAACTGCCGGACGACCAGGCACAAAAAGTAGGCGAGTTGTTAACGCTGCTCTGGGATGTGAAGCTGGAAGTCGGTCATAGCGTGCGGACACTTGAAGAATGCATCCTGGAAGGGTTATCGGATTTAACCGTAGCCACCAATTTAATTGAATCACGCTTGTTGATTGGCGATGTTGCGCTATTTCTCGAACTGCAAAAACACATTTTCAGCGAAGGATTCTGGCCTTCCGACAAGTTCTACGCGGCGAAAGTTGAAGAACAGAACCAGCGCCACCAGCGTTACCACGGCACCAGCTACAACCTTGAGCCAGACATCAAAAGCAGCCCCGGGGGCTTGCGTGATATTCACACTTTACAGTGGGTGGCCCGCCGTCATTTTGGCGCAACATCGTTGGATGAAATGGTCGGGTTTGGCTTCTTAACCTCAGCGGAGCGAGCAGAATTAAACGAGTGCCTGCATATTTTGTGGCGTATTCGCTTTGCCCTGCATCTGGTCGTCAGCCGTTACGATAACCGCCTGTTGTTTGATCGCCAGCTTAGCGTCGCCCAGCGTCTGAATTACAGTGGTGAAGGTAACGAACCGGTCGAGCGGATGATGAAGGATTACTTCCGCGTCACGCGCCGCGTCAGCGAACTCAACCAGATGCTGCTACAACTGTTTGATGAAGCCATCCTCGCCCTGCCCGCCGATGAAAAGCCGCGTCCGATTGACGATGAGTTTCAGCTACGCGGTACGCTTATCGACCTGCGTGATGAAACACTATTTATGCGCCAGCCGGAAGCCATCTTGCGTATGTTCTACACTATGGTACGCAACAGTGCGATCACCGGCATTTACTCCACCACGCTGCGCCAGTTACGTCACGCCCGCCGTCATCTGCAACAACCACTGTGCAACATTCCTGAAGCGCGAAAGCTATTTTTGAGCATTCTGCGTCACCCCGGCGCAATGCGTCGCGGGTTACTGCCGATGCATCGCCATAGCGTGCTGGGCGCCTATATGCCCCAATGGTCGCATATCGTCGGGCAGATGCAGTTTGACCTGTTCCACGCTTACACAGTGGATGAACATACCATTCGCGTGATGTTGAAACTGGAGAGTTTTGCCAGTGAAGAAACGCGCCAGCGCCATCCGTTGTGTGTGGACGTCTGGCCGCGCCTGCCATCACCAGAGCTGATTTTTATCGCCGCACTGTTTCACGATATCGCCAAAGGGCGCGGCGGTGACCACTCCATACTCGGCGCACAAGACGTGGTGCATTTTGCCGAACTGCACGGCCTGAACTCGCGCGAAACGCAACTGGTCGCCTGGCTGGTTCGCCAGCACTTGCTGATGTCGGTCACCGCCCAGCGCCGCGATATTCAGGATCCGGAAGTCATCAAACAATTCGCCGAAGAAGTACAAACGGAAAATCGACTGCGTTTTCTGGTCTGTCTGACGGTAGCCGATATTTGCGCCACTAACGAAACGCTGTGGAATAGCTGGAAGCAGAGTCTGTTGCGCGAACTCTATTTTGCCACCGAAAAACAGCTACGACGCGGAATGCAAAACACGCCAGATATGCGCGAACGAGTTCGCCATCACCAGCTTCAGGCACTGGCGCTGCTGCGTATGGACAATATCGACGAAGAGGCGCTACACCAGATCTGGTCACGCTGTCGCGCTAACTATTTTGTCCGCCATAGCCCAAATCAACTGGCCTGGCACGCTCGCCATTTATTACAACATGATTTAAGCAAGCCGCTGGTATTACTTAGCCCACAGGCTACGCGCGGCGGTACGGAGATATTTATCTGGAGTCCTGATCGGCCGTATCTGTTTGCTGCCGTGTGTGCCGAATTAGACCGCCGCAATTTAAGCGTTCATGACGCGCAAATTTTCACGACCCGCGACGGTATGGCGATGGATACCTTCATTGTGCTGGAGCCGGATGGCAGCCCGCTATCCGCAGATCGCCATGAGGTTATTCGCTTTGGTCTGGAGCAAGTACTGACACAAAGTAGCTGGCAGCCACCGCAGCCGCGTCGTCAACCCGCCAAATTACGTCACTTTACTGTTGAAACCGAAGTGACGTTTTTGCCGACCCATACCGACCGAAAATCATTCCTCGAACTGATCGCCCTCGACCAACCAGGACTGCTGGCACGGGTGGGGAAAATTTTTGCCGATCTGGGAATTTCGCTTCATGGCGCCCGAATTACAACCATTGGTGAGCGAGTAGAAGATTTATTCATAATCGCCACCGCCGACCGACGTGCGCTTAATAATGAGTTGCAGCAGGAAGTGCATCAGCGGTTGACAGAGGCCCTCAATCCAAACGATAAAGGGTGATGTGTTTACTGATATGAAAAGAGTTTAACAATGCAGCAGTTACAGAACATTATTGAAACCGCTTTTGAACGCCGTGCCGAAATCACGCCAGCCAATGCAGACACTGTTACCCGCGAAGCGGTAAATCAGGTGATCTCGCTGCTGGACTCCGGCGCGCTGCGTGTTGCGGAAAAAATTGACGGTCAGTGGGTGACGCATCAGTGGTTGAAAAAAGCGGTGCTGCTCTCTTTCCGTATTAATGATAATCAGGTGATCGAAGGGGCAGAAAGCCGCTACTTCGATAAAGTGCCGATGAAATTCGCCAACTACGACGAAGCACGTTTCCAGAAAGAAGGCTTCCGTGTTGTACCACCAGCGGCGGTACGTCAGGGTGCGTTTATTGCCCGTAACACCGTGCTGATGCCGTCTTACGTCAACATCGGCGCATATGTTGATGAAAGCACCATGGTTGATACCTGGGCGACCGTCGGTTCCTGTGCGCAGATTGGTAAAAACGTGCACCTATCTGGCGGTGTAGGCATTGGCGGCGTGCTGGAGCCGCTGCAGGCTAACCCGACCATCATTGAAGACAACTGCTTCATCGGCGCGCGCTCTGAAGTGGTTGAAGGGGTGATTGTCGAAGAAGGTTCCGTTATTTCCATGGGCGTATACATCGGTCAGAGCACCCGTATTTACGACCGTGAAACCGGCGAAATCCACTACGGTCGCGTTCCGGCAGGCTCTGTGGTTGTTTCTGGCAACCTGCCGTCGAAAGATGGCAAATACAGCCTTTATTGTGCCGTTATCGTTAAGAAAGTTGACGCGAAAACTCGCGGTAAAGTCGGTATCAACGAACTGCTGCGTACCATCGACTAAAAGTATGCAAACGGGCAGCACGATGCTGCCCGTGTGCTTTCTGACTCAGATTAATTCGCCCTACTCATTCTTGTCCCTTCTTTTAAATACTTTTTCATCTTTTTTGGACTGTCATGTAATTCGCAAAACGAAGATAAATGTGCTAATCCATCCTCTGGAATATCGCCAGAATAAAGCAGGTAATTTTTTAAATTTTACGCCATGATAGAAGTCTGGAAGAAAAAGGCTTTCTGCGATCACAGTCGAGCCGGGCGGGCCAGGCCAAATGCTAAGATAAGCACAATTTACTGACTCATTTTGAGGTAACGCTATGTACGACAATCTGAAAAGTCTGGGTATTACCAATCCTGAAGAAATTGATCGTTACAGCCTCCGGCAGGAAGCCAACAACGATATTCTGAAGATCTATTTTCAGAAAGACAAAGGTGAGTTTTTCGCCAAGAGCGTGAAGTTTAAATATCCGCGTCAGCGCAAAACGGTGGTCGCCGATGGTGTGGGTCAGGGTTATAAAGAAGTGCAGGAAATCAGCCCAAATCTTCGTTATATCATTGATGAGCTTGATCAAATCTGCCAGCGTGACCGTAGCGAAGTTGATCTTAAGCGTAAGATCCTCGATGACTTGCGTCACCTGGAGTCAGTGGTAACCAATAAGATCAGTGAGATTGAAGCGGATCTGGAAAAGCTGACACGCAAATAATAGTAACTGATGTCATTCTGCGAGCCGGGTAAAGTATCACCCGGCTTTAATTTTGTTATGAACCTACCGCTCTTCATCCAGTTGCAGCGCCACATACAGCAGCAACCTGTCATCAAAATTGCCCAAATCCAGGCCGGTCAGTTCTGATATACGATTAAGTCGATACTCCAGCGTATTTCGATGGATAAACAGCGCCTTTGACGTTGCCAGCGGTTGCACATTGTGGCGAAACCACGCCGCCAGTGTTCGCCGCAGCAAGCCGTTATTGTCCATCGCTTTCAATCGCGCCAGCGGTCGCGCCAGTTCGTTGGCTTGCCAGTCGCCGCGCAAACTATCCAGTAAGACTGGTAGCATCAGATCCTGATAAAAATAGCAGCGATTTTCGGGCATTCGCTGTTTACCGACTACCATCGTTGTTTTCGCCGTGCGGTAAGAGCGGGCAATACTGCCAGGTCCAGTAAAATAATTACCCAGCGAAACGCGAAACCGCAGCTGACCGTGCTCTTTCATACGAGTAATGAGCTGCTCAACTCGCTTACAATGATCTTCTGCATCCCAGCGCCCAAACGGATTCAACGCCGGTTTCAACACCACCATTTCGGTCAGCGAGACAATCGCCACCAGATTATTACGCTCCGGCGTAATCAGCGCGTTTTGCAATTGCTGTAACTCTGCCATTGCGCTGTCCACGCCAAGCTGACCGCTGTCGACCTCGACAATAGCCACCACTCGCGGTTGATTGAGATCTATCCCCAACCGTTGCGCCCATTCAGTGAGTGCGGGTGTATTCTCCTCGGCCTGAATCAGGTTCATCACCAGTTCTTCCCGCAAACGGCTATCCTGCGCCAACAGGTGCATCAACCGCGACTGCTCCAGCATCATTTCAGCCGTCATGCAGACCAGTTCGCCATATTTGCGCAGATTCTCTGGTTCACCAGTCAGGCCAATTACGCCGACAATCTCACCTTCCAGCCGTAACGGTAGATTAATCCCTTGCCGCACACCGTGCAGATGACGTGCTACCGCATCATCGATATCGACAACTCGCCCCTGCGAGAGTACCAGCAATGCACCTTCGTGCAATTCACCAATACGTTCACGATCGCCGCTGCCGATAATGCGCCCGCGAGCATCCATTACATTGATATTGGTATCGATAATGCGCATGGTGCGCGCCACGATATCCTGCGCCATTTTGGTATCAAGATGCCAGCCAGCCATAAGCCCTCCCTTGTGCACGGCTTAGCATAAGGAAGTACGGAACGCACGGCATTGTGCAAATGCCCAAAGGATAATGAAGAAGTATGGAGTTGTGGGGAAGTTCACAGATTGTAAGGAGAACCCCTTCCCGTTTTCAGGAAGGGGTTGAGGGAGATTACTGCATTAACAGGTAGATGGTGCTGTCGCCGCGCTGAATGTTCAGTGCCAGCACGGATGGTTTGCTGTCGAGAACTTTACGCAGTTCAGCGATGTTTTTCACTGCCTGCTGGTTCGCGCCAATAATCACATCACCTTTTTTCAGGCCAATCTGTGCAGCCGGAGTGCCCGTTTTCACGTTGTTCACGACGACGCCCTGATCTTTGCCTTTGTTGCTCATCTCAGCGCCTTCAATGCCGTTGAAGATGGAGCTGGAGTCAACCTGATTCTGGCTGCTCTGCTGCAGTTCCAGGTTCACGTTAACCTGCTTACCATCGCGCAGTAAGCCCAGAGTCAGTTTGCTGCCCACCGGCATGGTGCCTACCTGGGCACGCAGCGCGGCAAAGCTGCTGATTGGCTTACCGTTCAGTGAGGTGATCACATCACCCGCTTTAATACCTGCTTTCGCGGCAGAAGAATTCGGCAGAACCTGACTTACAAATGCACCGCGCTGGGCGTCAACTTTCATCGCTTTCGCCAGTTCGGAGTTCAGTTCGGTTCCCATAATACCCAGCTCGCCGCGTTTCACCTGCCCGTATTCCACCATCTGCGAAGTCAGGTTTTTCACCATGTTGCTCGGGATAGCAAAACCGATACCGATGTTGCCGCCGTCCGGTGCGAGGATTGCGGTGTTGATACCAATCAGTTCGCCGTTCAGGTTAACCAGCGCACCACCGGAGTTACCACGGTTGATTGCCGCATCGGTCTGGATGAAGTTTTCGTAGTTTTCGGCATTCAGGCCGCTACGTCCCAACGCAGAGACGATACCGGAAGTTACCGTCTCGCCCAGACCAAACGGGTTACCGATAGCGACGGTGTAATCACCCACGCGCAGCGCGTCGGAATCCGCCATCTTAATTGCAGTCAGGTTTTTCGGGTTCTGGATCTGGATCAGCGCGATATCAGAGCGCGGATCTTTGCCAACCATCTTCGCGTCGAACTTACGGCCATCGCTCAGTTGGACTTTAATTACCGTCGCGTTATCAACAACGTGGTTGTTGGTGACGACATAGCCTTTATCGGCATCAATAATAACGCCGGAACCCAGCGCCATGAATTTTTGTTGCTGGCCGCCGCCATTGCCGCCCTGGCCCCCCTGGCAGAACGGAGAGCTCTGGAACGGAGAACCGTCCTGGCAGAACGGAGAATCATCGCCGAAGAACTGCTGGAAATTACGCGGCATACGCGGCGTATTGACGGTTGTGCTACCTTCTACGTTAATACTGACCACCGAAGGCATCACCTTTTCGAGCATCGGTGCAAGGCTTGGCATCTGCTGTGCTGTCGTTGCTGAAGATGTCTCAGCCGCCGTCGCAGAGAGCGGAGATAACGCCAAACCTAAACTCAGAGCCAATGCACTCAGTGCTAATGTGGTTTTTTTCATGTATTTCAGTCTCGATTAACAGATAACGCAAAATTGCTGTGTTCTTCAGATTCGTTTTATAGCGCGAAGTTCCGAACTAAAGTTTCTGCAAAAAGTAAAAATTTATTGTCCGTCTTTACAAAAGCCTGGTTATTGTTCTACCGCCATCAGCCGCCGATATTCATCCCACGCATAAAGGTCCGTCATGCCGCTGATATAATCCTGTAACAGCCGACAACGATAATAATATTCCCATAACGGGAACTCAGGAGAATCTGACGGTAATTTACTGACAGCCTCGACATAGGCCAGCCGATGGCGCGTTGAGAGCTTGTGGAATAAGCGTGATTCAATGGGGAAACGTTTTACTCGCTCTTTTTCTACCAGTTCAGTAAAGTCTGATAATGACATGCTTAATAAAGGACGATAAATCTCTAATAACCCGCTAATCACCCGATACCCCTGCAACTCAAGCTGCTCGACATCTGGATGGCTAAACACATGTTTTACGGCGACATTTTTATATAATTTTAAAAGTTCACTACATTCACTGGCATCTTCTAACAGGGCATGATTAAACGTTCCGGCAAAAATCGTCGGCAAATTATCAATAAATCGTTGTGCCGCATAGGGCACCAGCTTATTGAGGGTGTTCACCCGTAAATACATAAAAAACTGATCTTCCGTACTGCGGCTTAAACTATTTGAGCGCGATTTTTCCCAGGCATTTTCAACCACCAGCGAAAAGAGCGAACCTTTCTCATGCTGACCCCACGCTTCGTGCAAATGATGATAAAGCTGCTCAACGGTAAATATTCTTTTCTCTACCGCATCTTCAAGATCAGCCACACAATAAGAGATATCGTCAGCTGCTTCCATAATCCACGTTAATGGAAAACGACTGTAAAGCGCCAAATTAAGTTCTTTACGCAAACGGGCAATATAGGCTTCTTCAGAAAGATAATAGCCCGGTTTTTTCATTAAATAGTGGTGAGTCTCAGGCGTTTCACCACGCCACCACGCCGGACGAGTATATTTTAAAATACCGCCAACCTGCGCCCAGGTGAGATTCATCCGCATCAATGTATGCACCAGGCGAATACCTTGTGCATTGCCTTCAAAATGACATAAGTCCTGACGAATTTTGCGCCGCAGCTCGTTGAGTTGTTCCTCTCCTTCCCGCAATCGCAACGCTGTCACGCTACAGCGATCGTCGGTCAGCGGCTGACTTTCGGCATCCGCTGGGTACAAACGCTGGCGAAACCAGTCATTTATAGCCGCTTCACCAAAATGACCAAACGGTGGATTACCGATATCGTGCATCAGGCATGACATCTCGACAATGCTTTCAAACGGCCCGGTCAGTTCATCCAGGCCGTACTCCTCCAGCAATTTAAGTTCTTTCAGACGACTTAAAATCTCTTTGGCGATATAGCGCCCCACCTGCTGAACTTCCATTGAATGGGTAAGACGCGTGCGTACGGCGGCATTGCGCTCAAGTGGAAAAACCTGGGTCTTTTGTTGCAGACGACGAATCGCCGGAGAGTTAATAATACGCCCGCGATCGCTTTCAAAGATCCGCAAGATCTCATGTTCGGTTTTAACGCCCTGCGGTGAACGATAACGACGATGCCAGTTTATTTTGTTTCGGAAATCAATCTGTGCCATGTCCTCTCCCGCGTGAGAAATACGCTTCCTCTTAAGCGCATGATAAACTATGCCCTCAAATCAGGCTTATCGCGAGTAAATCTATGAAAATCGGCATCATTGGTGCAATGGAAGAAGAAGTTACGCTACTGCGTGACAAAATCGAAAACCGTCAAACTCTCCGTCTGGGTGGCTGTGAAATCTACACAGGTCAACTGAACGGAACCGAGGTTGCGCTTCTGAAATCGGGCATCGGTAAAGTCGCTGCGGCGCTGGGTGCGACTCTGCTGCTGGAACACTGCAAACCAGATGTGATTATTAACACCGGTTCTGCAGGGGGCCTGGCGCCAACGCTGAAAGTGGGCGATATCGTTGTCTCTGACGAAGCACGTTATCACGACGCGGATGTCACGGCATTTGGTTATGAATATGGTCAGTTACCTGGCTGTCCGGCAGGCTTCAAAGCTGATGATAAACTGATCGCTGCCGCCGAGTCCTGCATTGCCGAACTGAATCTTAACGCTGTACGAGGCCTGATTGTCAGCGGCGACGCGTTCATCAACGGCTCTGTTGGTCTGGCGAAAATTCGCCACAATTTCCCGCAGGCCATTGCGGTAGAGATGGAAGCGACAGCTATCGCTCATGTCTGCCACAATTTTAATGTACCGTTTGTGGTGGTACGCGCCATCTCCGACGTGGCCGATCAACAGTCTCATCTCAGCTTCGACGAATTTCTGGCCGTTGCAGCCAAACAGTCCAGCCTGATGGTTGAGTCACTGGTACAGAAACTGGCGCATGGCTAAGTCACTGTTCAGGGCGCTGGTCGCCCTGTCTTTTCTCGCACCGCTGTGGCTCAACGCCGCGCCGCGCGTTATCACACTTTCTCCCGCCAACACTGAACTTGCCTTTGCCGCCGGGATCACGCCGGTAGGGGTCAGCAGTTATTCCGACTATCCGCCAGAAGCGCAGAATATTGAGCAGGTTTCCACCTGGCAAGGGATGAATCTGGAACGCATCGTGGCGCTGAAACCCGATTTGGTGGTTGCCTGGCGCGGAGGGAACGCCGAGCGGCAGGTTGACCAACTTGCTTCGCTGGGAATAAAAGTCATGTGGGTCGATGCGACAAGCATTGAACAAATTGCCGATGCGTTACGCCAACTGGCTCCCTGGAGTCCGCAACCTGACAAGGCCGGAAAAGCCGCGCAAACCTTACTGGAACAGTATGCGCAACTGAAAGCGCAATATGCTGATAAACCGAAAAAACGTGTTTTCTTACAATTCGGCATTAATCCGCCATTCACCAGCGGAAAAGAGTCGATTCAGAACCAGATACTGGAAGTTTGCGGCGGAGAAAACATCTTTAAAGACAGTCGAGTTCCCTGGCCGCAGGTTAGCCGTGAACAAGTATTAGCACGCGCACCGCAGGCCATTGTCATCACTGGCGGAGCGGATAAAATTCCTAAAATAAAGCAATACTGGGGCGAACAACTCAAAATTCCCGTTATTCCTCTCACAAGTGACTGGTTTGAACGCGCAAGCCCACGTATTATCCTCGCTGCACAACAACTCTGTAATGCGCTTTCACAAGTGGATTAGCGCCTGACCTTTCAGGTGCTCAGTGGGGATTGAAAAATGCTCGTCTATTGGCTGGATATAGTCGGTACAGCGGTATTTGCCATCTCCGGCGTTTTGCTGGCCGGAAAATTGCGTATGGACCCTTTTGGCGTCCTGGTTCTGGGCGTGGTTACCGCAGTAGGTGGCGGGACAATTCGCGACATGGCGCTGGATCACGGTCCGGTATTTTGGGTGAAAGATCCCACCGATCTGGTCGTCGCGATGGTGACCAGTATGCTGACTATCGTTCTGGTACGCCAGCCAAGGCGCTTACCCAAATGGATGCTGCCGGTGCTGGATGCTGTTGGTCTGGCAGTGTTTGTTGGCATTGGTGTCAACAAAGCCTTTAATGCGGAAGCCGGTCCGTTAATCGCGGTTTGTATGGGTGTGATCACCGGCGTTGGCGGCGGGATCATCCGCGATGTACTGGCGCGCGAAGTTCCGATGATATTACGCACAGAAATCTACGCGACGGCCTGTATTATCGGCGGTATTGTCCACGCTACAGCTCATTACACCTTCTCCGTACCGCTGGAAACAGCCAGTATGATGGGAATGGTTGTAACGCTATTGATTCGGCTGGCGGCTATTCGGTGGCATCTGAAATTGCCGACGTTTGCGCTGGATGAGAATGGGCGTTGAAGAGAGAAAGTGTGCCGGATAGTTTATCCGGCACATTAACAGCAGATTAGATGCTGAAGGAAGAACCGCAACCGCAGGTGCTTTTCGCATTCGGGTTGGTTACGATGAAGCGTGAACCTTCCAGACCTTCGGTATAATCAACGGAACCGCCGACCAGATATTGCAGGCTCATCGGATCAACCACCAGGCCAACGCCCTGTTTTTCGATGGTCATATCGCCTTCGTTCACCTGATCATCAAAGGTGAAACCATACTGGAAGCCGCTGCAACCGCCACCGGTGATATACACGCGTAATTTCAGATTCGGGTTATCTTCGTCAGCGATCAGGCTTTTAACTTTGTTGGCTGCTGCGTCGGTAAACTCCAGCGGCAGTGCTACGTCATCACTCATATTTTGCTCCAAACGACATCGGCAATTGGGCAAATTCTAACCCAATAATAACTGCCATTATCTAATACCCTGGTATTTCGTTCAAGTATTCTCGCTGGCAGCCACGGCCTTGCTTCGCGCCAGCTGCTCCGCTTCCTGTTTTGCCAGCGTGCGGGCAAGAATCGCCGAGTATAACGGTTTCCCACCAGTAAATTGTGCTAATAGTGTTGCGCCAAGACCGGTAATAATCATTGGCAAAATGAGCTGATAGTTATCTGTCATCTCAAGCACCAGGATGATCCCGGTCAACGGCGCACGAACAGAGGCCGCCAGTAACGCCCCCATTCCAGCTATAGCAAATGTCCCTGCTTCAAGGTGGTATTGCGGAAATATCTCCGTGGCAGCCATGCCAAACGCCGTTCCCAAAACCGTACCGAGCGCCAGCATCGGAGCGAAAATACCGCCCGGCGCGCCAGAAGAGAAGCAGAGCAGCGTAGTGATCACTCGCGCGACAAAAATAAATATCAGCATTCCCATGCTGAAATTCCCCGCCGTAGCGATAGGAATCAGGTTAAAACCGCCGCCCGAAGTTTCTGGTGCAACGAAACCCAACAACCCGCACAGACCGCCAATCGCACCGCCCATCAACACCCATTTAGTGATATTGCCGCCGTGCACACGGTGCAGCAAATCCTGCATCCCCAGAACCCATTTATTAAAAACAGGGCCGAAGATACCAAAAATAATGCCGAGGATCAGATAAAGCCACAGGGTATTGAGCGGCGCGTCAGAAAGTTTACCGACGTCAATCAGCGCAACTTCATGATTAAAAATCCGATACATAATGGTCGACATAATGACGCCAATAAATACCGCTTTAATCGAAATTAACGTATAGCGAAACTGCGGACGCATCTCTTCGATAATAAATAGAATACCCGCGAGCGGCGCGTTAAAGGCCGCCGCCAGCCCCGCCGCTGCACCGGTTGCCAGCAACGTGTGGCGAGCTTCATCACCTTTCATGCGGAAAATATCAAGCACCATACGGCCAATGTTACCGCCGATCTGCACGGTTGGTCCTTCACGCCCCAGAACCATACCACCACCGAGTGTCCCCAACCCGCCAAAGAATTTCACCGGCAAAACACGCCACCAGCGAACGGGACGTTGATCTTCCAGCGCCCCTTCAATTTCCGGAATCCCTGAACCACCTGCTTCTGGCGCGTATTTACGCACCAGAAAGTAGCCGAACATTGCCAGCACCGCCGAACAAAGAAAAGCGACGGTTAACAGAAGTGGGTAATTATCAGCAGTATGTACCAGCGCCCCCATACGTTGGTTTTGCAACCAGGCGACGCCTTTGTCAAAAGCAACTGCAGCCAGCCCGACAAGGGTGCCGACGACCGCCGCCATAAACAAAATGGCTAACGGGGTTTTGTCGCGCTCAAGAAGTTGGCGAATCAGTTGTCTGCGTCGCAGACGCGCGGCCTGCGGTATTTCATAAGAAGGAGTTTCAGTTTTCATCCAATGATCACATATTGGTCATACAAATAAGATGACGGCATTTTACTCGCTCGTTCCATGAAAATCCTTTGCAAAGCGTAATGTTTCAAATACCCAAAACTTTTATACTCTTAGAAATCCAGGTTGCAGCAGTATAAGCAACCTGATGTTTGACGAGTATTTAACTTGTTATGAATAACATAGAATAGCAGCCATTCACTTTTTCTACGAATCAGGAACCCTCCATGAGTAAGTCTGAAAACCTATACAGCGCAGCGCGCGAGCTGATCCCTGGCGGTGTGAACTCTCCTGTTCGCGCCTTTACCGGCGTGGGCGGTACTCCACTGTTTATCGAAAAAGCGGACGGCGCTTATCTGTACGACGTTGATGGCAAAGCCTATATCGATTATGTCGGTTCCTGGGGGCCGATGGTGCTGGGTCATAATCATCCGGCGATCCGCAATGCAGTGATTGAAGCCGCTGAACGTGGTCTGAGCTTTGGTGCGCCGACCGAAATGGAAGTAAAAATGGCGGAGCTGGTGACCGAACTCGTGCCGACGATGGATATGGTGCGCATGGTGAACTCTGGCACCGAAGCAACGATGAGCGCCATCCGCCTGGCGCGTGGTTTTACCGGTCGCGACAAAATCATTAAATTCGAAGGTTGTTACCACGGCCACGCTGACTGCCTGCTGGTGAAAGCCGGTTCTGGCGCGCTCACATTAGGTCAGCCAAACTCTCCGGGCGTTCCGGCAGATTTCGCCAAACATACCTTAACCTGTACCTATAACGATCTGGCGTCTGTACGCGCCGCGTTTGAACAGTATCCGCAAGAGATTGCCTGCATTATCGTCGAGCCAGTGGCAGGCAACATGAACTGTGTTCCTCCGCTGCCAGAGTTCCTGCCGGGTCTGCGCGCGCTGTGTGACGAGTTTGGCGCGTTGCTGATCATCGATGAAGTTATGACCGGTTTCCGCGTGGCGCTGGCAGGCGCACAGGATTATTACGGCGTGGTGCCGGATCTTACCTGCCTGGGCAAGATCATCGGCGGTGGGATGCCAGTAGGCGCATTCGGCGGTCGTCGTGATGTAATGGATGCACTGGCTCCGACCGGCCCGGTCTATCAGGCTGGTACGCTTTCCGGTAACCCAATTGCGATGGCAGCAGGTTTCGCCTGTCTGAATGAAGTCGCGCAGCCGGGCATTCACGAAACGCTGAATGAGTTAACCACGCGTCTGGCAGAAGGTCTGCTGGAAGCGGCAGAAGAAGCGGGAATTCCGCTGGTCGTTAACCATGTTGGCGGCATGTTCGGTATTTTCTTTACCGACGCCGAGTCCGTGACGTGCTACCAGGACGTGATGGCCTGTGACGTGGAACGCTTTAAGCGTTTCTTCCATATGATGCTGGATGAAGGTGTATATCTGGCACCGTCAGCGTTTGAAGCGGGTTTTATGTCTGTGGCGCACAGCATGGAAGATATCAACAACACCATCGATGCTGCGCGTCGGGTGTTTGCGAAGTTGTGATGATTTTGCCTCGCCCACCGGGCGAGGCATTCAATTAACGGCTCTGCTTTCTCAACAAATAGATAAAGTACGGCGCGCCAATAAACGTCGATAGCAACCCCGCTGGGATCTGGAACGGAAACAGCACCATCCGCCCACACCAGTCAGCGAACACCAGCAGTAAACCACCCACCAGCGCCGAAATTACGATATGTGGCATCGTCCGTCGAAAGCCCATCATCCGCGCAATATGCGGTGCCATCAGACCAACAAAACTCAACGGTCCAATAGTCATCGTCGCGGTCGCTGTCAGGCAAGCCGCTAACAGCAGCAACGCAATTCGCGTCGGCGTCAGCGCCATTCCCACAGCTCGTGCGGTATCGCCACCCAGCGGCAAAATGGTCAGCCAGCGGCGGCACAGCGGGGTAATCGCCAGCAAAATCACCATCACAATTCCTGTGCGCCAGACCTGTGCATCGGTCGCGTTGTAGGTCGAACCGGAAATCCAGGTCAGCACTTGCGCCATTCGCGGGTCACCACTCGCCTGCAACATCATCAAAAGCATGGTGAACGCGGTGCTTAACGCCATCCCCGCAAGCAGCATCCGGTGTGGGGAAAATCCACCTCGACCGGCGGCGATCATAATGATTAACAAGGTCACCGCCGCGCCAAGACTTCCCGCAGGCAACAGCCAGCCAAAGGCATTGCCCGGCACCAGAAACAGCATCAACACTACGCCAAACGCCGCACCGGAGCTAATCCCCAGCACTTCCGGGCTTGCCATCGGGTTTCCGGTCAACCGCTGAATAATGCAGCCCGCCACCGCCAGCATGACGCCCGCAAACAGTGCTGCCATAATTCGTGGCCAGCGCCAGGGCATTAAATCATCAAGCAGCGCCCCGCTCGCCCACGTCCAGCCGTGCGCATCACGACCAAACGACAACGCCACAACCACAGCAATCAACAGCAGCACGCCGCCAGCGAGGGCAAACGCCAGCACATGTTGGCGTTCAGTCGCGACACGATCGTTCACCTTCATATCTGGCGCACTAATGCTGCGTAAACGCGGCAGCAGCCACAACAGCAGCGGCGCACCGATGAGCGCAGTGACCGAACCGGTGGAAACCTCCATCCACACGCGAGTCAGCCAGAGGATGATTTGATCGGAAAGCCAGAGGATCAGCGCACCAATCAGCGACGCCAGCATCAACCGTGGCAGCAAACGCCGCGCCCCCAGCATTTTCGCCAGCAGTGGTGCGAACAACCCGATAAAGCCGATAATCCCTACCGCGTTCACCAGCAGAGCACTGATGACAATCGCCAGCGACAGCGCCGCCAGACGCGCCAGCGACAAGGCCAGGCCCAGATTGCGCGCCACGCCATCATCAAGCCCCATCAGGGTTAATGGACGAAGTAGCAGCAACGTCAGCATCACGCCACCCAGCAACTGCGGCCATAAACGCTCAACGCCGCCCCAGTCGGTTTGCGTCAGCGTTCCTGTACTCCACAGGAACATGCTTTGCAGTTGGTCGTGATGGAAGATAACCAGTAACTGATTGATTGCCCCGCAATAAAGGCTCACCACCAGACCCGCGAGGATCAGCGTTACCGGCGAAAGGCGCTTGCCCCACGCGACGCCAAAGACAATTAAGCCAACGACACAAGCCCCTGCCAACGCGGCAAACTGGCTCGCCATCGCGCCGGGGATCACCCAGAGCGTGGTGACGGTAATTCCCAGTTGCGCGCCCGTTGCGACGCCCAGCGTGGTCGGTTCTGCCAAAGGGTTACGCAACACTTGCTGAAACAGCACGCCCACCAGCCCCAGACCTGCGCCAACCAACAGCGAAATAGCCAGACGCGGCAGCAAGCTGTAGTGAAAAATCATCTGTTCAATGACATCGATATCCGGCGACCAGGCAGCCTGCGCCCACTGACTACGCGGCAGCGCCTGCGAGAAGTTCATCCAGGTCAGCGCCGCAGCGGCAATCACCAGCAGCGCCAGTAATAACGCCGGGAAAAGCGCAATTCGTTTACTCACGCTTGACCTCCGATGGCGTTATCCAGAATACGCACAAAATGCATTGCCGAGAGCGTCGCACCATAGAACCAGACGGCGGGTACGCGCTGAAAGCGTCCGGCACGGACAAACGGCATTGCCTGCCACAGCGGCGTCGCCATTAACGCGTCCATGTCTTTGCTGTTGTCGTGATCAAAACAGAGCACATCAACGTCTTTATAGGCTGCCAGACGATCGATACTGACGGCGGTACTGCCCCAAAAGTTGGTTTCCCCTTGCCAGGCATTTGGGATGCCGTACTCATCAAGAATTTCCTGGAATAAGCTGTTTGGACCGAAGACCAACATATGGCGCGAATCGATAAGCGTCGTCAGCAGTAACGGACGAGCTCCTCGCTTTACAAAGCGGGGTTTCATGCTGCGGATAAAGTCTTCATATTGCGCTAAATGCATTTCCGCTGCGCTTTGCAGGTTAAGTAAATCTGCCATTTCCGTCAGCGATTTACGCGCCATCGCCAATGGCTGTTTGCCGTCGCTGAAGTTAAATCCGCGTCCCGGCGCAATACGTGCCAGCATTTCTGGTGAAGGGCCATATCCCGCCGACCAGACCATAAACGATGGTTTCATTTCGGTCAGCAGTTCGAGGTTAGGTTCTGTACGCAAACCAACATCAATCACCGACTCCGGCAATGGCGGTTCGCTGACCCACAGTCGATAGTTGATGGTATCCGCCACGCCGTAAGGTACGATGCCGAGCGCCAGTAGTAACTCCACCGGCAACCACTCCAGTGCCACAATACGATTGGGATCAATAGCCGCCGCACGGGCGGTATTCATCTGCCATAACAACGGAGAAAGCGCCATCGCCGTTAACAGTCGGCGGCGCGAAATAAGAGATAAGCCGCTCATCAATAAACAAAACTCACAGGTGCAGCACCCGCCGGATGCGGCAAAATACCCATCGGGATGCCATAAATCATTTCGAGGGTTTCGCCGCGCATAATTTCCGCAGGCGTTCCCTGAGCAATCATTTCACCGCCGCGCAGGGCGACCAGATAATCACAGTAGCGTGCAGCCATATTGATATCGTGCAGCACGGCAATGACCGTCAGGCCACGCTCCTGACTTAAACGATGCACCAGCGCCAGTACGTCAACCTGGTGGGCGATATCCAGCGCCGAGGTCGGTTCGTCCAGCAACAGACAGCGGCTATCCTGCGCCACCAGCATGGCGATCCATGCCCGCTGACGCTCGCCGCCAGAGAGACTATCGACCAGCCGCTGCGCCAGCGGTTTTAAGCCAACCAGCGAGATAGCTTCCTCGACCTTTTCGCGATCTGCCGCGCCAAAGCGCCCCAGCGCGCCATGCCACGGGTAACGACCAATCGCCACCAGTTCACGCACCGTCATCCCTTCTGCCGGAGGAAGCTGCTGCGGCAAATAAGCCACTTTGCGGGCGAACGCTTTGCTGCTCCAGCTTTCCAGCGGCTGGGCATCAAGAAGAATTTCACCTTCCGACGGCGGCTGATGACGACCGAGCATTTTCAGTAACGTGGATTTACCAGAACCGTTGTGACCAATCAGACCGGTCACTTTCCCGGCAGGAAAGGTTAACGACAGCGGATGCAAAAGCGTGCGCCCAGGCACACGAAAGGAGATATTACGCAGTGCAAAAGTGGTATCGGAATGATTCGTGTATTCCTGCATAACAGCCAACTTGTGAAACGGGCACGGAAATCCGTGCCCCAAAAGAGAAATTAGAAACGGAAGGTTGCGGTTGCAACGACCTGACGTTCTGCGCCCCAGAAGCAGCCATAAGTGTTAAAGCAGCTGGCGACGTATTCACGATCGAACAGGTTGTTAACATGCAGCGCCACGTTGGAGCCAGCCATACCGACTCGCGCCAGATCATAACGCACTAACGCATCCACGACCGTATAACTTCCCACTTTAAAGGAGTTAGCCGGATCACCATAGCTGGAGCCTGTATAACGACCACCGGTGCCCAGTGTCAGACCTGAAAGTGGGCCGTCAAAGAAGGTGTAGTCAGCCCACAGAGAAGCCATGTGTTTTGGCACCTGCGCAGGCGTATTGCCTTTATAGGTAGTATCGGTGGTGTATTCCGCATCGGTGTAGGTATAAGAACCGACTACGTTAACACTCGCCGACAACGCCGCTTTTGCTTCGATTTCTACGCCACGTGCGCGGATCTCGCCACCTTCAACCGAGAAGAAAGAACCCTCAGGGTCCGCCATCAGGTTATTGGTTTTGGTGAGATTATACAGTGCACCCGTCACCACAATTGGGCGATCTTCCGGTACATATTTCACGCCGACTTCGTACTGCTTACCTTTAGACGGTGCGAAAATATTACCATCCTTTCCGACCTGGGAAGAAGGTTCAAACGATTCGCTATAACTGAAGTAAGGTGTTACGCCATTATCAAACAGGTAGTTAACACCACCACGCCAGGTAAACTGTTTGTCATCACGTTTATCGGTCGTCCCGGCAACGCGGTTAAGAGATTCTTGATCCGCCCAGTCATAACGACCGCCCAGGGTGACCAGAACTTTATCCCACTGCGCCTGATCCTGAACGTAAATACCCGTTTGCTTCTGCTTATTCAGAATGCGGTAAGGGCCGGAGTTTGCCGGATCTTTCGCATTGAAATCGAAATCGGTATTCACCGGATTGTACAGATCGAGCAGCGGTACGGAGTCGTCGTAACCAAACCAGGCGTTGATGTCGTTACGCATACGCATGAAATCAACACCCGTCAGCAGGGTGTGGTCAATATCGCCAGTGGCAAATTTGCTCTGCAGCTGGGTATCAACAGAGAAGTTTTGCAGCTTCTCATCATCAACGACATATTTACGCGCCAGATAATGGCCTTTGTCCGCTGGCGCTAATGCCGCACATTGTTGGCTGTAAGCATTCGCCGGATCGGAGCAGACACCGTAACCATAAACGCTGTTTTGCGAGGTTTTGTTTTCCGCAAAGCGCAGGTTCTGACGCACAGTAAAGGTATCGTTAAATTCGTGGTCGAAGCTGTAGCCCACCATCTTCTCATTACGAGAATAGGTGTTGTTCTTCGCCCCTTCGTTAAAGTCCGTCGGCAGACGCTTACCATTCGGCAGCGGCTCAACGGTTCCCTCTTTCGGCAACCAGCCGTAATAACCGGTTT
>ERZ1034901.1061-NODE-1061-length-19750-cov-6.260878_pt1 | contig 19750 bp, 20 predicted proteins | sample MGYA00520628_ERZ1034901 | MGnify/ENA primary metagenome ERZ1034901 (study PRJEB33766, sample SAMN09781783) | gut metagenome | biome: gut microbiome | host: Homo sapiens | place: Madagascar | study: EMG produced TPA metagenomics assembly of the PRJNA485056 data... | reverse complement strand
AGATGGATGACCAGGGCAACGTCTATGTGGGCAACCACACGGAGTGGGGCAAGGGTCGTTTCGGACGATTCCAGGGAATGTCGCAAAACCTCTCGTTCACTTTGACCCCAGAGAAGTTGGCTAAGCTTTTCGGAGGAGGCAAGAGCGATAGCGATGACAAGAACAACAATCGCAATCAAGATGACGATGAGGGCATGGACACCGACATCGAGAGCAATGTCGATGATACAATGGAGAAAGGAAAGAACGGTGCCAAGAAGAAGGGTGGCAAGGCTAAGACCGACTCGGATGGCTATATGGCTTTCAAGATGCCTTGGTCGTTGACCTTCGGATATGGTATCACGATGCGTGAGGACACACGCCGTGAGAAGTTCAATGAGAAGTCCATGCGTTACCCATACAAGTTTACACAGACGCTCAATATGAGTGGTAACGTGCGAATCAGTGACGGATGGAACATCAGTTTCTCTTCTGGTTACGACTTCGACAACCACAAGATGAGTATGACTACGGCAAGCTTGCAGCGTGACTTGCACTGCTTCAACATGAGTTGCTCGGTGGTGCTCGCTCCTTATACAAGCTATAACTTCACCTTCCGTTGTAACGCCTCTACGCTGACGGATGCGTTGAAGTACGACAAGCGAAGCGGTTATTCTAATGCCGTGCAGTGGTACTAAGAGAAAAAATGCCGTTTCGCGTCATTCGGAGAAATATATGATGTGTGATTAGGAAAAGACAAATAAAAATGATACAAAAAAGCCTCGGAGTTTTTGCTCCGGGGCTTTTTTGTACATATTGAGAAGTTATAGAAATTAAGAGAAGATTCAAAATCTTACTTCTTGAATCCTTTCTTTTTCTTCATTCGCTTTCCTACGAAGTTCCAAGCTGGCATCTTCTTCAAGGTACTTCTTACTGGTTGAATGTCCCAGAGAAGGAAGATGAGAAGCACGGCAACGGCGATGATGCAAGTGATGCCGTAGAGCTGCTTGACGCTGATCATCAAGAGCTGGGTGGCGTCGTAAGGCAAGCCACGAGCCATGTTGTCTGCCATCTGATGACGAATGCCGAAGCTATAGAGACCTGTACACATCGTTGACATCGGTCCGTTTCTCACGATACCCGCTATCGTCAATCCCATGAAGAAGTGCTGGAATGGCATCAACTCCTCTAGATATACCGTCAGCATCACGAAGAATATCGCATTGCCGAAGCTGCGAGAGAATGTTGGCAGATAGAGCGCCTCGATAGGCAAGCCTGGGTCGATGAGGAAATACATCATCACCGGATAGAGTGCCATCGCCGCCACTCCAAGGGTCAGCAAGCGAGTGTATTTCTGATGGAGCACCTTGCACCAGAAGAGGCAGAACAAGCAACCAGCGATGGCTCCCACCCATTCCACGAAGTTGAGCACGTTGGTGGTGACGATGCCGAAGTGAAGCACGCCACCCGTGAAGGCGGTCTGCAATACCTTTGGAGTACTGCCCATGAACTCGACGAAGGCGAAGAGGATGAGCAGGGGAACGAGACGCTTGTACTTCCATGCGGCAGGCTCGATGTAAGGGTGACGGATATGGAGCATACGGTTGATGCAGAAATAGCCTGTCACGATGAAGAGCATCAAGTCCATCCACATGATGTCGCTCTCAAACCAATTGTAATGTTCTCCGTAATTGAAGAAGAAGATGAACTCCAGCATCCAAGCCGACCACAAGAACAAGCCTAGGTAGTCGAGACTGATGAATGGCAATGGTTTCATGAAGCGGAACTCATGGGTGGTGACGTAGAGGAAGAGTGCGATGAAGAGCAGTACTCCCGTCATCGTCCAGTTGATGATGCGCCAATCCTGGTAGATGTAAATCAGATGTTCGGTGATCCATGGCGAGAGAAACATGTTTCCCAGCACGATGCAATAAAGCAATGGGAAGAAGATGGTAAAGTCGCGCTTAGGGGTCATCCACAACTGAATCGTTGACATACACTCAAATGTACCGCAGAGTTTGAAGAAACCTGCGATGTAAGCGAGAATGCACATCACGGGAACAGAATCTGTCCACATGATGAGGAAGTTGCAAGCCGCCACCACCAAGGCTGCATTGATGAGCAACTGGCGGTTGGTGAAGTGGAACTTCATCTTGAAGAGGAAGGGGAATGGCATCGCCACACCCACTACGTTGAACATGATGATCATGAGCACGTCCTCTCTCATCAAACTATACTCGCCCATCACCTGGCTCATCGCTCCTCCATAGATGCCGCTCGACATCAAGAAGCAGAAAGCGATGAAGAAATATATCCAGGGTTGCAGTCGGCGAGGAATATATCCATTGAACGAAGGGACACGAAAGGGTCCCTGTAACATAGGAGGTCCTGGCATTATTTAATTCTTACTTTGGTTTCAACATTGAGTCCGGCACGGAGCAATGCCACCTGCTTAGGGTCGTTGTCCTTGGTGAGGGCGATGCGAACAGGCACACGCTGCTCTACCTTGACGAAGTTACCTGTGGCATTATCTACAGGAATCATGCTATAGGCATTGCCTGCTGCTGCAGAGAGAGCCTGCACCTTGCCGTGGAATACGACACCTGGGATGGCATCGGCGGTGAAATCCACGCTCTTGCCCACGGTGATGCCGTCTATCTGAGTCTCACGATAGTTGGCTACTACCCAAACATCGTTGTCGTCCACGATGCGAGCCAACATCTGACCAGGCTGAACCAACTGTCCCTCGTGAATGTCCTTTCTGCCCATCACGCCGTCGCAAGTAGCCACGATCACGGTGTAAGAGAGATTCAAGCGAGCCAAGTTGAGCTGAGCCTCTGCCACGCTCTCACCAGCACGAGAACCACCCAACTGCTGGCTCTGTACGTTGTGAACGGATGCAGCACTCTGCTTTCTGCTGCTAGCCTGCTCATAGCGAGCCTTGGCACCGAGATAGCGAGCGTATGCGTTGTCATACTGCTGACGGGTGACAGCGTCCTTCTTCATCAAGGCAGCGAAACGATCGAAATCTTGCTTGGCGTTGATCATATCTACACGAGCCTCCTCGATGCCAGCCGAAGCTGTCTGCACATTGCTGGCAGTAGTGCCCATGCTAGCGGTAACAACCGAAGAGCTAGACTTGCTTCCACGCAATCCTGCCTCAGCCTGAGCCACATGGAGACGGAACTCAGCGTCCTCGATGATGACGAGTGTGTCGCCCTTCTTCACGTGCTGGTAGTCATTGAATCGAATCTCCTTGATGAATCCAGGCACACGGGTATTGATAGGAGTGATGTGTCTGTTCACCTGAGCGTCATCCGTGTAAGCCACGTCGCTTCCATGGTAGAAATGGCTGAAGCACCAAGCCACGGCTCCTGCCAAGAAGAGGATGATCACTACGTTGTATATTCTCTTAATCAGTTTCTTGTTCATAATTCTTTTTTATTTATTGATTGGAAAGCATTTGAATTTTTCACTCTTCACTCTTCGTTCTTCACTTCCTAGATTTCTCCTGCTACGTACTTCATCTTGTAGTAGGCATAAACGATGTTGATGCGAGCGTCCACCTCGTTCAACTCTGCATTGAGCTTCAAGTTGGAAGCATCCACCATGTCGGTAACCAGGGCGAGCTGGCTGAGGTAGCGAGCGTTCATCACCTCGTAGTTCTGCTGGGCTAGCTCCACGCTCTTCTTCTGGGTCTCCAGTTCCACGTAGGTCTGCTGGTACTGTACGTAGGCAGCCTGCACGTTGTTGTTGAGTTGCTCGGTCTGCACGGCATGAGCCTCACGAGCCTGGTGGGTCTCCACGGCAGCCTGCTTGATGCGCTTGTTGCTCTTGAAGAGGGAACTGAGGTTGTATTTCACGCCCACGCCCACGTACCATACGTTGAGGTTCTTGTCCACAGGAGGAAGCTCGAAGAGGATAGGACCGTCAAACTGGTCGGTTGCCACGAATGCCACCTTAGGTAGCAAGTCGCTCTTGGCAAGTTTCTCCTTCTGTTCAGCTATCTTGATGGCATTGCTGCTCTGCTCCAAGAGAGGGGAACTCATCGCTCCGGCGGTCTGCCAATAAGCCTCGCCATCCTTGCCATAAGCCTTGTCGGCGAGGGTGGCATCAGGGATGATCTGCTCGTCCTGGCTCATGCCGAGGGTGTTGCAGAGTTGATGGTTGAGGATGCTGCGATTGTTGTGGAGCGATGTCAAGCCGAGTTTGAGACTCTCCATCTGTAGCTCATATCGGGTGATGTCATTCTTCAATGCCATGCCCTCCTTTTGCTTCGCCTTGATGTCCTCGATGAGTTGTTGGGTCAGCTCGATGTTCTTTTCATACACCTTGATGCGGTTGTCTATCTTATAGAGGTCGAGGTACTGACCGAGGGCGATGAAGCGCATCTGCTGGCGAGTGAGCTTGACGCCCACCTCAGCTTGCTGCTTGCCCAGTTCTGCCAGGCGGATGCCTGCGTTGATGGCACCACCGGCATAGACTACCTGTTGGGCATTGAATGCGAAGTTGTTGCCGAAGTGAGGGGATTTCAGTCCATGCAGATTGCTAAAGTCACGGTCGGTGAGCAGTGCATTGCCGATGTAGCTGAACGATAAGGAAGCGTCGAGGTCGGGGAGTCGCTTGCTCTTGGCGCTCTCGATGCCGAGGTTGGCAGCCTCCACGCCCGTCTTGGCAGCGGTGAGGCTCTTACAGTTTCCTTCAATCTTGTCGAAGAGTTGGGAGATGGTCATCGTCTCTTGCTTGCCGGCTGCAGCGGTATTGCCAGTAGCGGTAGCATTGCCCATTGCGGCAGTTGACGTTGGGTTAGACTGAGCCATAGTCCAGATGGTGCCTCCTGCCAGCAGAAGGCTTACGAACATGATTTTCTTTATCATTTAATTAACTTTTAGAATAAACTTGTCATAGATACGCATCTTTTTCATGCGATTTCTGTTATCTCTTGAATTCGGGTGCAAAGGTACGATGTTTTTGTCAATTGCTCGTTTCAAAAATAACGCGCGGAATGGACTATTTGGGAATAAATGTTCTTTTATGTCACATAAAATTCGTAATTTTGCAACCGAAAAAGGAACAGGCGAACCATAAGTGATGTTTTGTTACCTATGGCGTGACACTTCTTATATATATAATAAGGTATAGATTTTCAGAATAAAAAGGTGTAGAATGGATTTATCGGAATTGAGCAGTTATCAGGAGGCGAGTCTTTTCACCACTCATCTCGAAGAGTGGCAAGACGGACCTCAGGTGATTACTTATGGAGCCATATTGATTTGCCGCAAGGGCAAGGCGACGGTGAACATCAACTATAAAGAATGGCATCTGCATGAGGGGGCGGTCATCACCGTCTTCCCCAATGACGTGGTGGAACTGAAAGTGAAGAGTGAAGCTTCACTCTTCGATGTCGAGATGTTGAAGTACAACGCCTCGCTCTTGAGGGAAGCCAGCTTGCAGTTGGAACAAACCGTGTATTCTTCTTTGCGAGAGGACAGATGCAGGCAGGATACGCCTGTGGTGACGAACATCATCGACAGCATGTTCGCCCTCTTGAAGGTGTATTTCAACCAGTCGGAATGCACTTGCATCTCCCAGTTGGTGCTCTTGCAGCTGAAGGCGTTCTTCGTAGGGTTTCATGAATACTTGCAGCGCAATCCGCAGAACCGCCCTGATGACGAGGTGAAGTCTTATCGGGTGAGAGAGTTGTTCAATCGCTTCATGATGCTGATGGATCGAGACTATAAGCTGTCACGTGATGTCAACTATTATGCCGACCTCATGCACATCACCTCCAAGTATCTCACCAATATCGTGAGGCAGGTGGCGGGGCACACGCCCAAGACCATCATCGATCAGTATGTCATTCTCCAGCTCAAGATGCAACTCCAGCGGAGCAGCCAAAGCATTAAGGAGATAGCATGGGAATATCATTTCACGGATGTGAGTTTCTTCTGCCGATATTTCAAGAAACATACGGGACTGACGCCACAGCAGATGAGATAATGGGGGATTTTGGAGGCGTGCTCAAGAATCAGAGCATCGGTGTCGCCTCTGCCGATGGCAAGGCTTATATCCATACGGCTGGCATTGACCACTTGTTGGATGTACTGGGGGATGTCATCATTGGTAAATGAATAGTATCCTCTTTGCAGATAGTCGGAGAAGTATTGGAGGGCAGGAAACCAAGATACATGAAAAAGCCGAAATTGCACTGAACTCAGTGCAATTGATAAAGTCTGCCAGTCGAGTTCGTATAGAAACAATGCCCATTAAACGTTAAATTATTACAAGAATATCTCTATTTGCCTTGAATTATGCATTGAAAACATTATTTTTGCAAAACATAATTATTGCAGATATGGAATTTGTAGATAGAATAGACGAACAACGCAGACTTCATCAGGCTTTGCATGGAGAAAATCCTTCAGGACTTGTCGTAGTATATGGCAGAAGAAGACTGGGAAAATCCACTTTGATTAAGAGGGTCTTCCAAGAGGGCGACGTGTATTTTATGGCAGACAACTCTGATGCCAACCAACAGCGCCGGTTGTTGGCCAAGGCTCTGAGTTATAAGTTTGTGGGATCGATGAATTCCCATTTATAGTGAAAGTCGATAGTACCTTGCCTTCTGTTTTGCAAAAGCTCATAGATACCAAGACTTTGAAATATACGATATTGCTTTGCGGCTCTTCCCAACAGATGATGCAGGGATTGGTGCTTGATGCCGCAGAACCTCTCTATGGAAGGGCGGATACGATTATGCGTTTGGCTCCCATCAAGGTCAGATTCCTGCAAGAAGTACTGCATACAGATGCCGTATCTACCATTGAGGAATATGCCATTTGGGGTGGCGTGCCTCGTTATTGGGAATTGCGTGAAAGAGAACGCTCTATGATGGAGGCGGTGAAATATCATGTGTTGGATGTGAATGATACTCTTTATGAGGAACCTACTCGTCTCTTTATGGATGATATGTCACAGACCACCATGTCATCCACCTTGCTCTCTTTGATAGGTAATGGTGTGAATCGTTTGTCGGAGATTGCTGGCTCCAAATCGTTCACTCATAGGCTTGGGCAGGTCGGAGATGGTATGCAAGATGATAGAGGGCAGTTTGTCGGAGTTCGTTGGAGCACGGTGGGAAATCCTTTGTCGTCATGCCGTGAGTGGCAACATGATAGATGGCACTGTTTGGAATGTAGCCAGCCAATGGTGGGGAAGCGTCTCACGTGACAAGAGTGTAGAACTGGATGTCGTGGCTGAATCACAGGACAAGAAGAAAGTGTTGATAGGAGAATGTAAATGGACGGAAGGCGAATATGCTGAAAGGCTGTTGGAGAATCTCAAGGAGCGTTCCCGTCTTTGTCCTTTTATTAAAGGTAGGGAAGTGACCTATGTCTTGTTCTTGAAACGAACTGCCATGGATGGTGTCACTCAGAATGTATTCTTGCCTCAAGACGTGATTAATGATTGCTTTTAAACTTTATTTTTAAAAAAGATAACTATGCCAAGATCTAAAGGACCAATAGGTTATATCGAGCACCGATCTCCGATGAAAGACGAGACTGGCGAGTATTTGATTCATCCTCAGTTCGTAACCAAGGACATCTATGATTTCAAGGATATGAAGACGGGGATGAGAAGTCATAACCAGATGACTCCAGCCCAGTTTGTGGCTGCTATCGATGCCATAGAGGACGAGATGCTCTATGCCCTGTCGATGGGAATGGAAGTGAAAATCGGCAATATGTTTATTGTCCGACCTAAGTTGGCGGTGCGCCGACATAGAGACGATGATGGCAATGAGTATCGCAAGCCTTATCATGTGGGCGACTTGATTCCTTCCAACGAGGTGGAGTTCGCTGGCTTGGAGGTGAGGGTGACGAAGGTGCTCAACAAGGAGTTCCTTGCCAAGCATTGCCATGGTTTCGGACGTGTGGACTGGAAGGTGAAGATGCCTGCCAGGGAGGCTAGTCAGGAACTGGTCGATATTACCAACTATTGCAAGGAGCACGGTTTCATCACGGTTTCCGCTTTCCAAGGCTTGCATGGAGTCTGCAAGCATCATGCCCGCAAGGTCCTCGATGGTTATTGCGAGGGCGAGTTCCCGAAGATGACGAAGGAGAAAGTGGGCAGGATGTATATCTATCGCAGGATAGGGGTGTGATGCAAAGCTCCCTTCACTTTTCGCCGACTATGCTTGATAGTCAGCGGATTGCAGTGAAGGGAGCTTTTCGCATTAGTGGTGTTCATGCCTCGGGTGGAAGGAGAGGCTATACTTCTCGGATGGCGTAGAGATTGCCAAGGTTGGTGTGTATAGGACTTCCGAAGAGACGAGAGAGGATTTTGCTGAAAGTGTTGAGGGTGATGTTTTCGATGCCCTTCACTTTCTGTTATGCTGTCGGGTTCGAGGATGAGGAAGCGGCGAGAACCCGTGCGGTCGGTGAGGAGTTCACGGCTGTTGCTCGTACCCGTGAACGAAGCGGCACGAGGGAGGCGGTTGAAGTTCTTCTTGTAGGCACCGATGAAGCTCGGTTTCATGGTCTGCATCAGCGTCTTCATCATCGGCATCTTCTTCGGGTTCTTTTCTTGTACTTGGCATCCTCGTCCTCTACCTTGTCAGCTTTCACCTTTTCAAGGTTTTGTTGGAGGAGCACGTTCTTCTGTTGGAGCAGACTGTTCTGCTTTTCGATGGCTGTGATGTACTGGGTATCATCGAGCAGCTTCTTGATGACGTTTTTTATCATGATGCTTAATCTTTAGATGTTTTTTGCAAAGATACAACATTCACCACCCCTTTTGCAATACCTACGGCGTATAAAATCGCAGAAAACTGAGTAGGGAGGAAGTGATAGGAGCGCAGGGAGTCGGAGTGGGAGTCAAAGGGTGAAAAACTCCTTCTCGGCGACCTTCCCTCTACGCCCAAACATATGTCCCACTACGCCCGGACATATGTTTCACTATGCCCGGACATATGTTTCGCTATAGTGGGACGATCGCCGGAGTGAGGTTTTTGTCCCTTCGTCCTTAGAAACGCTCCCCTTCGTCCTTAGCGATAGCCCCCTTTGAGCTTAGGAGTGGTCCCCCTTGTTCAGAGGAGTAGTCTGCCTAGTAAGTGTTAACTGAGTCAACCTACCTCATGAATAAGAGTAAAAGTGGTCAACTAAAATCGTTAAACCACATAGGTGGGCTGTAGGGAGAAGTCTCACGTTGTTGTCCCTTCACTGCAAGTCGCTGAATATCAAATGCGATGTGGCAAAAGTGAAGGGAGAATGAAAATGGAAAATCAAAATGAAAGAAATGGAGAATGTGTAAAACCTTTCGACTTTCTCGCACAAGATAAAAAAGGTCTTCAGAAAATTTGGAGGATTCAGATAATCTTTGTACTTTTGTAGCACCAGAACCCCAAAAGCCTCTCAACGATGCTCAAATGTGGGGGTCGTTTTATTTTAGGACGTTAAGGTCTGTATTTTGGGTGCCTATGGCGCTCTGATTGCAACCTAGCGAATAAATGAAAAGCTCTGTCTATAATGGCGGAGCTTTTTCGTTTAGGAGCTTTTCTTAAAATGCGCATTTCTTCTCTTAGAAAAGGCAAGAAAATGACTTCTTAATAAGAGGTGGAAATATCAAGCAAGATATACACATAATGGCAAACGCTATTTCTCCAGAGATATTCCAATGTTTTAAAGGAAGTAATTCTATAATCAACATATGAGTTACATAAAATACCATTGATTCCTTTCCAATATAGTGGAGAATTGGAATTTTGGGGATATGTTTGAAGAAGTTATTGATGACGATGCATCCCGATATGGAGAATGCTATTGCTAATAAAAATATCCCGTTGCCGTATAAGACATTTGTTCTCAAATCTATATGAGAGGGGTGTATTAGCATGATGCTTATATAAATAATAGTGGCTATGCTCATGGAGCTTGCTGTGAATTGACTTTCTTTCCACATAAATCCTAATGAATACATTGAAATGCCAAGTGCAACATTCGCCAAATATGCAGGCTTGTCTATATGTAGAAAATGGCATAGATATGCTATTATAATTCCACCAATAGCCACATAAGGTGCTTTTATGTTCTTCATCGTCATCTCATTGAATAAAACTTGAACCAAGAACAATGAGGTGAGAAACCATAGTACATCATTTCCACCAATACTACCGCCTAGAACAAGTTCTTTCATTGGAGTAAGAATATAGTGTATCCAGTTTCTATCTCCTGAAAAATAGATGGACGCAATGTGTATTACATATCCTAAGCTAGAGAATGTTACAAATGGATGGAGCAACTTTTGCCCCCCCCGAATAATGCATTCTCTGGTAGTTCTCATGCGATAGAACATTCCCGATTTGAAGAAAAACCAAAACATGAAGAACTTCAATGGCTCAAGCCATAAGGAATTGTTATCTAATGGTATCGTCTTCCATAAAAGAATGTGCATTAACATCATATAGCAAATCAATAAGCCAGCTATATTATCCAAATAATCTAAGCGTTTCATCTTTTATTCTTGAAAATTACATCTTTCCCAATTCTTCTCGGATACCTCTTCGCATCATGCGCCAGAATAAGCCATAATCAGAAAAGGAATACTTATGACCTTTGATAAAGTTGAAGGTGATAGCACCATACATTCGAAGTATGAAAGGCATGGCGGCTAGATACTTCACCCAAATATTCTTGCCGTAGCGATGACCAAAATAAGCGGTATTCCGGATATGATAAGCTAGTTTCCACTTATTCTTCATCTTATCCTCTCTATAGCTAGTCTTTAACTGAAAGTCGTATTTGTCCATGAGAGCATCACGGACGACAACGACTCTATAGCCAGCAAGTATGGCTCGGTAACTATAATCTGTATCATCATAAAGGATGAACAATTCCTTGTTGGGAAGACCTATCTTTTCCACAACATCCTTCTTGATGAGAGGTCCCTCGAAAGCCATGCCGACAATATCCGTTACTTCATTGCTTTCTACATCGGTAGCCATCAAGGCATTGTCGTGCATATCTTTGAACGGATTGGATAAGTTCAAAGTCTTTGCCTCACCTGTAAATGTCTTTCCGCTCATCAGTCGGTGAGGACAGGCAATGCCGATCTTCTCATCTTTGTCAGCAAATGCCAATAATGTTTCTAGGCAGTTCTCCGATGGAAACACATCATCATCCATGCACCATATCCAGTCACAATCCATTTGTGATGCTTCTTGGATGCCACGATAAAAGCCACCAGAGCCTCCAACGTTCTCTTGATGAATCACATGTAGTTCAGATTGACCGTCAAGCCATTCCTTGGTTCCATCCGTAGAACCATTGTTTACTACAATTATTTTGTTTATCGCAACACTCTGCTTTTGCAAAGACAGGATAACTCGCTGCAAAAGCTGCAACCGATTAAATGTCACGACAACTGCGATGATTCTAGCCATATTCTTATCTCTTTCGTAATCTGTTTATACTTGATAACCAAGGCTTTCAAGCCAAATCATAATTTTCTTCATTCTTATTTCCCAAGGAGCCATTCGTAGAGCCGTTTCTCGATTCTTGTCCACAAGTTCTTGATAATCTGATATGTGGTTTACAATGTCACGAACTTGCTCATCTGGGTGATTCTTATCCAGGACAATGACCGGATTGTAGCCGATTAGTTCTATCAGTTCTTTTGGAGCACGCCCTAGCAACACGGTTCTAGAGAGCATTCCTTCCCAAAAGCGTTGGGTTAAGGTTTCGATACCGCCAGTTTCTTCGGTGGCAGTATCGCAGCGAGGGAGAGAGATGGTGACTTTGGCATCTGCCATCGTGTTGAGCAACTGGTTGAAAGAATCCATGCATCCATTAGCATTTTCACGATTGATATGTTTGATGCCTGCCACATGATGATGGAAGAAATTTCTCATGATGCTACCATACTCCAATAAGTCAATGCTTCTGTCGCTCAAATCATTCCCTGCATGGTATGGTTGGATGTCGATACCCTCCGTGATAGCAAGGATATTCATCTTTGGAAATATCTCTTGCATACGTGTCGCTGTTTGCGAAGAGGTGAAGATAGCCGTCTTAATTTGATGCTTGCGCAACCATCTTGCTACTTTATCAAAATACTTTGGCCAACAATCCCAAATCATAGGAATAATCTCATACCTGATATAATCAGGAAACGTATCAAATGTAAGCGATACTGGTTCTACGAATCGAAGCCGTGCCTCTCCCTTTCGCTTTCCAATGCTAGGGAAATCACATTTATATGCCAAGCCATGGAATATTTTGGCTGGGTAATGTGGTGTCGCAATCTTTCCACCGACATTCACCCAAGCATCGTATGGTTGTTGCTTAAAACTAGGTTTCCCTTGAAAGGCATAAGGGCAAACTGCGTATATGAAAGATTTCTTGTATGCCATGTTTCTTTTTGTAATAGTAGGTTTTTATCAAATGATGTTATAGCTTTCAGCTAATGGGGTGAAGCCAATTCGGGGAAGTAAAACCTGATTTGTCCATAGTCGATAGTTCTTTTCTGTCCAATTGACAGAAAAGGAATCTTCTTGGTGAAGCCATTCGGATATTTGTTGGAAAGTGACTAACTTTCCCATTGGATTAAGCCAACGATACCATTTGCCTAAGCGATTGAGAAAACCGTTTAGATTATCTAATATCAAGATGTCTATATCGGAGGAGTGGAGGATGATATGCCATAGAAAAGAAGTATAACGGCTGTTTGCATCCTCGCATTCGCCATCAAGTTCTTGGGCGATATAGAGTGGCATCTGGTCAATGCTATCAGATGGGGCAATTTCTTTTTGTCTGTGGCAGTAAGTCACAATCTTAATTTTGTCCGTCATAGGCAAAACATTAGGCTTTTATGTTGCGTCTTAGTTCCCTGTCGGCGTGGATAAAGATTGGCTGGTACGAACAAAAAGAAAGCGTGGGAACTTACCTGTTGCCCGTTCCACGCTTCGAGGCCTTCGCATTGCCCAGTACTGTTGAACGAGCAACGTCGAAGCCCACGCCGATATGATACGACATCCCCTTATGGCACATCTGTTGTGACTAGAGCCAATGAGGGCTAGCCACAATACACCAAAAGGGATGCGAATAATCACATCCCGAGGGCATCTACCGTTGCCGAGTTCTGACAGTACTTGAAAGTTGCGAAGTTTCGAAGCGTCAAAACAGGGCGTTAAGTAAACGCCTATCTAATATGTCGTGATTCTACCCACCCAAGCCATAGGGATAGCTTTTCAGTTGTTTCCAACAGCTTTGCATCCGTTCGGCGTGGACTTGTTCCTCTTGTGAGGAATACAGAATCGAGTGCAAATTTATAAAAAAGGAATGAAAGTACAAAGAAAAATGGAGAAAAATCGCCTTTGCAAGCCGAAATGCTCGCTATTTGGTGGCAAAATCGCTAGATATTGTCTTGTGCCTATGCACTTTTAGCTAAATCTAGCGATTTAACCTATTTTTCTTTGCTTGATTGATTGTATTTAAAATATTATCTTTATCTTTGCACCACAAGTAATGCTAATAAAGTATGTATATACCACCATTCACCATATTAGCTGAGGCTATCAATAAGATAGCAGACATCTCACGATTGATGGAGCGTTATGCCATCCGAATGGAACAGGAAGATGCTCTGTTGCTCCGCAAGGCTAACAAGATAAAGACCATTCACAGTTCGCTTGCCATAGAGGGAAATACCCTCGATGAAAACCAAGTGAGAGACATTGTGAATGGTAAGGCTGTTGTTGCCCCTTTGCGACAGATTCAGGAGGTGAAGAACGCCATTGCCACCTATGAGCAGTTTCCGCATCTCGATGCTTTCAAGGAGAGCGACTTGCTGCGTGCTCATGGTATCATGATGCAAGTGCTTGTAGAGAATGCTGGGCAATATCGTAAGGGCGGTGTGGGCGTGTTTTCTGATGAGGGATGTGTGCACATGGCTCCGCCAGCAGAGCGTGTGCCTTATCTGATGGCTGATCTTTTTGATTGGCTGAAGCATAGTCCTGACCATTTGTTGGTGCGCTCTTGTGTGTTCCATTATGAATTTGAGTTTATCCATCCTTTTGCGGATGGTAATGGACGTATGGGTAGGTTGTGGCAGTCGCTTATTTTGAGCAAGTTGCATCCTGTGTTTGAACATTTGCCTGTAGAAAATATGGTATATGCTAATCTGCAACAATACTATGATGCTATTACGGCTAGCAGCAATGCTGCCAATTCTGGTCCTTTCATAGACTTTATGCTTGAGGAGATATTGAAAACGCTCGAAGCTCATAAGGGAAATCCTATACAGGTATTTCCTAATAAAGTTCCTAATAAAGTTCCTAATAAAGTTCCTAATAAATTATTGGAAGCTTTCCCTGAGATACAAGCGATGACTTGGAACGTATATAATATGTTGAGGGCTGATAATCATTTGACTACAGCCTTGGTGGCTGAGGCTTTGGGTATTAGCGACCGTATGGTGAGAAAGCACCTTACAACGCTCAAGGAGAAAGGACTGATTAGCCGTATAGGCAGCAACAAGACGGGTTATTGGGAGATAAGTGATGTAGGCTGATCTGCATTCTCTTTGTTTCTTCCTATGATGTTTGCGTAACTCATTGCTATATAGTATGATAATTATTTTGCAAAGATAAGATATGTTCTCTAAATCTCCAAGAAAAAGTCTTGAGAAATCAGCGAAAAGCAAGAAAAAAGTCTCGTTTTCGCTGACTTTTAGGGAAATTGACAGTGCGAATTGTCTATAAATAAATCACAATTTATTTTGTATTGTCTTCGATTTGCTGTAACTTTGCAAACATGTTTATAGTAGTAGCTTTTATATTCATGGGAATCTTTGTGGGATACGGATTCCGAAAGAACAAGACAGAATGGCTGTCGAAAGTCATCAACCTTTGGGTTTGGATACTCCTATTCTTGATGGGCATCGAGGTGGGAGGCAACGAACATATCATGCAGGCACTCCCTACTTTGGGAGTCGAGGCACTGGTGGTTTCAGTACTGACAATCCTGGGAAGTTGTGTGGGAGCATGGATGCTCTGGAAATATATCGGTAGGAAAGGAGGGGCTACCAGATGAAAGGGAGTCTGATCGTAGTGGGATTCTTCGTCTTGGGAGTTTGCCTGGGACGACTGGACTTGGCGCCGGCTCTCTTGATGGATAGCAGAGTTACTTTCGCCGCCCTATGCTGCTTGCTCTTCTGTGTGGGAATGAGCATCGGCAGCAATGACAATATCGTGAGCGAGTTCCGATCGCTGAATCCACGATTGGCACTGTTGCCCGTGGCGACGATATTGGGCAGCTTTGCTGGTAGTCTTGTGGCATGGCTCTTCTTGCAATACCGAGGCGTCACCGACTGTATGGCGGTGGGAAGCGGCTTTGCCTATTATTCCATATCCAGTATCTTCATTACCCAATATCGTGGGGCGGAACTGGGGACGGTGGCTCTCCTGGCGAATATCTATCGGGAGATACTCACCCTCTTGATTGCTCCCTTGTTGGCAAAGGTGTTTGGACCGTTGGCTCCCATCTCTTCGGGGGGTGCCACGACCATGGACACTACGTTGCCTATCATCTCGCAAACTTGTGGGCAACAATATGTGGTGGTATCGCTCTTCCATGGTTTTGTGGTCGATTTCTCCGTGCCATTCCTCGTCACGATGTGGTGTATGTTGTAGAAAATAGTAGTGGAAAAGGCTTTTGCAACTCGGTTGCAGAAGCCTTTTTGTAATTTTGCACCCGAAAGGAGAAGTGGCGGACTGACCGCTAGGAAAAGAGATATAAAAGAATGTGTAACAAAAAGTATCATATCATGGAAGAAATGAAAAAGAAAATCATCCTCATCGCTGTGACGGCAGTCTTGCTGGTCGGTGCGATTTGGGTGGAGAAGAATTGCAACCTTGCCACTTGGCAGTTGCTGATCGTTTATCTTATACCTTATTTAATAATAGGGCATGAGACCTTGATGGAGGCTGCCGAGGGCATCGCCCATGGCGAAGTGTTTGATGAGGACTTCTTGATGGCAATCGCCACCATCGGTGCTCTCTGCATCGGATTCTTTCCCGATTCGGAGACGGAGTTTCCTGAGGCTGTGTTTGTGATGCTCTTCTTCCAAGTAGGCGAACTCTTTGAGGGATATGCCGAGGGAAAGAGTCGTGACAGCATCTCTCACTTGATGGATATTCGTCCGGATGTGGCGAATGTGGAGAGAAAAAGCCTTGTCGAGACGGTTTCGCCTGAAGAGGTGAAGGTGGGCGAGGTCATCGTCGTCCGACCAGGCGAGAAAGTGCCTTTGGATGGTGTTGTCGTAGAGGGTAGTTCTGCCTTGAACACCTTGGCGTTGACAGGAGAGAGTGTGCCTCGTGACTTGAACGAGGGCGATGAGGTCGTCTCTGGATGTATCAACTTGACGGGTGTCATCCGTGTTCGAACGACGAAGAACTTCGGTGAGAGCACCGTTTCCAAGATTATCGCCTTGGTGGAGAGCGCCGATGAAAACAAGTCGAAGAGTGAGTCTTTCATCACTCGCTTTGCCCGTGTCTATACGCCTATCGTGGTTTTCGCCGCCTTGGCTTTGGCTCTTATCCCACCATTCTTGGGAGCTTGTGGCATAGGTTCGTCGCTCTTCGGCATCGGAGGCTTCCTCGACAATCTGCCATTGTGGCTCAATCGTGCCTTGATCTTCTTGGTGGTATCTTGTCCTTGTGCCTTGGTCATCAGTGTGCCGCTTACCTTCTTCGCCGGCATCGGTGGAGCCTCTCGCCGAGGCATCCTCGTCAAGGGAAGCAACTATATGGATGTGCTTGCCAAGGTGAAGACGGTGGTATTTGACAAGACGGGAACCTTGACGCACGGAGAATGCTTGGTGAAGGATGGACACATCAGCAACATTGTAGTGAATGATACCGTCAAGGAGGGTAGTGCGGAAGCCATCGTGGAACTGAGAAAACTTGGTGTGAAAAAGACTGTGATGCTGACGGGTGACCATCAAGCTGTAGGAGAGAATGTGGCTCGACAGCTAGGTATCGATGAATGCCATACCGAGTTGCTGCCTACGGATAAGGTGGCTGAGGTGGAACGTCTCTTGCAAGCGCCTGCTTCGGATGAAGAGAATGGAACCTTGGCTTACGTGGGGGATGGCATCAACGATGCTCCTGTGCTGAAGCGAGCTGATGTCGGCATCGCCATGGGAGCCTTGGGCAGTGACGCTGCCATCGAGGCTGCCGATGTGGTCTTGATGGATGACGAGCCGAGAAAGATAGCGCTAGCCATCCAGATAGCTCGTCGCACGATTCGTATCGCTCATGAGAACGTGACATTTGCCATCGGAGTGAAGGTGGCGGTTCTGCTGCTGGCTACCTTTGGACTCGGTACGATGTGGATGGCGGTCTTCGCCGATGTCGGTGTCACCGTGTTGGCTGTTCTCAATGCCATGAGGGCATTGAGGGTGGCATAAGTCAACGAAAAAGGGCAAGTTCTGATACCAGAAACTTGCCCTTTTCACTATATAAAAATCTCTCTCTGAAAATTCTGTCTTTCTGAAAGATGGTCTAGACGACTTGCCTTAGCAAAGGCGATGGTTCATATCTGCAACCTCTGGGATAGAACTTACGACATGCTTCAAGAACATACCCATGCAAAATACCATACCTGAAAACATCACTGCTGCGAAAGCCAAAGCTAAAGTAAAAATAGTCATCTTTTTTTTATCCTTTTTAATATTAATACTGTTATTTCAATCTTTTCGACTGCAAAGTTAACACTTTTTTGTCGAAATATGGCTGTCTTTGCTAAGAAATATAAATGTAATGCCTATTTCTTGATATGCGTCAAGCAGATGTTTTTGTTAGCTCTTCTCCATAATCTTTTGTAGGTCGCTTTCTTCTCCTACAATCCAGAGTATGTCACCTTTTTGGAAGACATAGGATGGAGCTATCTTCGTCAGGTTTTCCTGACCTTCCTCCAAGCCTACCACCATACAGTTGTACTTGTCACGGATGCCGCTCTCGATGAGCGATTTTCCGCAGAACTCACTCTTGCTGCTGATGATGAGCTGGCGCAATTTCATCTCTCGTTTCTCTATCTCCAAGTCTTCTGGATAGATGTCTTGGGCGATGGAGGTGGCAAACTTCTGTAGTTGCTCATCGTTGCCGATGACCTGCAACTTGTCGCCGGGGAAGATGATGGTTTCGCCATTCGGGATGTTCAATCTTTGCGAACCTCGCATGATGCTGCTCATGTCGATTCCGAATCGTTGGCGAAGGTGTAATTGCTGTAGCGACTTTCCACCCCAAGTGGAATCTACGGGTACCTCAAACTCACTGATGTGGATGTCTCGGTCGAGCAAATGTCCCTCGTAGAGTGGTTTTTTCTCTCCGTTCACCTGAGCCATGATGTCACGGGAACGGAGATTGTGGATGAAGACACGCTCCATCTTGATGCTTCGCTTCTTGGTCCATCTGGATGCAATCATCAGAGATACCACCACCACGCCGATGATAATCATGAGGGCATTGGTGAATCGGGTGAGATAGTTGCAGATATAGAAGATGAAGCCTAGGGCAATGACGAATCTCACGAAGATGGTGAAAAGCAGAGGGATGCGGTTGATGCTACTCTCCACCCAAAGGCGCTTCCACTCATTGCTGTGGTTCTTCTTCATCACGATGGCACGTAGGAATGGGGCGATGATGATGATGGTCAGGAGACCGGTGATGGCATTGGCGTACCAGTGCAATCGCCAGCCAGGGAAGAGGCTTCGCATGAATGGCAGGACAAATGTGAACATCAGGGTGATGACGGCTGCCGAGAGGATGGAGTATGCCACTGTATTGATGGTCATCTGCTTGAGTAGAGACTTCCACTTGCTCTGTTGGGTAGTGGATGGATGGCTCATGGCAAAGTGGTTGAGTACGTTGATGAGCTTGTCGGGCAGATGCTTCTCCATCACGAGATAGGTAGGGGTGGCGAGGCGAATCATGTAAGGGGTGAGGAAGGTGGTGATGACGGACACGGCAACGACCACAGGATAGAGGAAGTTGCTGATGACACCTAGCGACAGTCCCAATGAGGCGATGATGAATGAGAACTCACCAATCTGTGACATGGAGAATCCACAGCGCATCGCCGACTTCAATGACTCGCCGCCCAACATGAATCCCAGGGTGCCCAATATCGCCTGACCTACCAGGATGGTGCATACCAAGGCGAGGATAGGCAGGGCGTATTCCACCAATATCTTAGGATCGACCAACATGCCGACAGAAACGAAGAAGATGGCTCCGAAGAGGTTCTTCACGGGTTCTACCAACTTGATGATTTTCTCCGCCTCGACGGTCTCCGCCAAGATGCTACCCATGACGAAAGCTCCGAAGGCACTGGAGAATCCCACCTTGGTGGAGAGTACCGCCATGCCGCAGCACAAGCCCAATGCCACGATAAGCAAGGTCTCATTGTTGACCAGCTTGCGTACCGAACGCAAGAACCAAGGGATGGCGAAGATGCCCACGATAAACCAAAGGACGAGGAAGAAACCTATCTTGACGATGGAGCCCAACATCTGTTCGCCGTCGGGATTGCTGCCCCCAGCTATCGCCGAGAGCATCACCATCATCACGATGGCAAGGATGTCTTCCAGTATCAGCACGCTCATCACCATGCCGGCGAATTTCTGCTGCCGCAGTCCCATGTCGTCGAATGCCTTATATATAATAGTGGTGGAACTCATGGCGAGCATACCTCCGAGGAAGATGCAGTCCATC
>ERZ1034901.1059-NODE-1059-length-19774-cov-97.627466_pt1 | contig 19774 bp, 15 predicted proteins | sample MGYA00520628_ERZ1034901 | MGnify/ENA primary metagenome ERZ1034901 (study PRJEB33766, sample SAMN09781783) | gut metagenome | biome: gut microbiome | host: Homo sapiens | place: Madagascar | study: EMG produced TPA metagenomics assembly of the PRJNA485056 data... | reverse complement strand
AAATTAGAACCGTTGCTAAATCATTACCTCCATTGAGGTGAAACACTCATAAATCACTCATTTTAAGCTATTCAGCAGATTTTAGCGTAATTTTTGGAGAAAAAAAGCGGAGCGTGATTTCACAACCACACTCCGCGCAAACTTAAACAACCAATAAAAGAAATAGATTGATCGTTCTTTGTTATATCTGATGAAGAGTAGCTCTTTTAGAGCTTTTGCGTTTTCTTTTTCTTAAACGAAAACTATAACTTATAATTAAACCAGAAAATTGCTTGTTATCTGATGAAGAGAAGCTCACGATACTTAGGCAATGTCCAGAGCTCATCGGCTACAGTCAACTCCAACTTGTCAATCTGATAACGGATCTCCTCCATCTTTGGAGCTACCGTGTCATGATAAGCTATCGCCTTGTCGTGCTCGCTCTCAATCTTGTTGGCTACCTTGCGGGCATTAACCAACTCCTCAACACCGGTCTCGATAATCTGAGTGCGCTCGGCAATCTTCTTGATGATGTTGATGTTGCGGGCAGTCAACTTCTTGCCTTCCTCGTCACCGAAGATATCAATCATGTTCTCCACATTCTTGGCCAACTGACTCTGATAGTGAGTAGCCACTGGGATGATGTGGTTCATGCTCAAGTCGCCCATTACACGAGCCTCAATCTGAATCTTCTTGGTGTAGGTCTCCCATTTCACCTCGTTGCGGGCTTCCAACTCGTTCTTCTTCATGACACCCATATCCTCGAACATCTTGATAGATGCAGGGTCGAGATAACGCTCGAAGATCTTTGGACAGCTCTTCTCGCAGTCCAGACCACGCTTGGCAGCTTCCTCTACCCACTCATCTGAGTAACCATTGCCGTCGAAACGGATAGGCTTGCAGGTCTTCAAATCCTGACGAACGATATCGATGATGGCAGATGTCTTGTCCTCACCCTTGGCAATCAACTCATCCACACGCTTCTTGAAGTCGGTCAAAGCCTCGGCTACAGCTGTGTTCAATACGATCATCGCTGAAGCACAGTTAGCCTCAGAACCTACGGCACGGAACTCGAAACGGTTACCGGTGAAGGCGAATGGAGAAGTACGGTTACGGTCGGTGTTATCAATCATCAACTCTGGAATCTCAGGGATATCCAGCTTCATGCCCTGCTTGCCAGCCACGGTGAAGAGATCCTTCTTGTCGGCTTTCTCAATGTGCTCGAGAAGGTCGGTCAACTGCTTGCCGAGGAATGAAGAGATGATTGCTGGAGGTGCCTCGTTGGCGCCCAGACGATGTGCATTGGTTGCACTCATGATAGAAGCCTTGAGCAAACCGTTGTGCTTGTATACACCCATCAAAGTCTCTGTGATGAAGACTACGAAGCGGAGGTTATCCTCTGGTGTCTTGCCTGGACCATGGAGCAGAATGCCGGTATCTGTAGCGAGACTCCAGTTGTTGTGCTTACCGGAACCGTTGATGCCTGCGAATGGCTTCTCATGGAGAAGTACGCGGAAACCGTGATGGCGAGCCACCTTCTTCATCAAGCTCATCAGGAGCATGTTGTGGTCAACGGCAAGGTTGGTCTCCTCGAAGATAGGTGCCAACTCAAACTGGTTTGGTGCTACCTCGTTATGACGGGTCTTGCAAGGAATACCGAGTTCGAGAGCCTGGATTTCCAAATCCTTCATGAATGCCTGAACACGCTCTGGGATGGCGCCGAAGTAGTGGTCGTCCATCTGCTGGTTCTTGGCTGAATCGTGACCCATCAGGGTGCGACCTGTCAGCATCAAATCAGGACGTGCAGCATACAAGCTTTCATCTACCAGGAAGTACTCCTGCTCCCAACCGAGATTGGAAATAACTTTCTTGACATCAGGGTTGAAGTAGTGGCAAACCTCTGTAGCTGCTACGTTTACAGCGTGCAATGAACGGAGCAATGGAGCTTTATAGTCGAGAGCCTCACCTGTATAAGAGATGAAGACGGTAGGGATACAGAGTGTATCGTCGATGATGAATACAGGAGATGTTGGATCCCATGCAGAATAACCGCGTGCCTCGAAGGTAGAGCGGATACCGCCAGATGGGAAAGATGAAGCATCAGGCTCCTGCTGAACGAGCAACTTACCTGAAAATTCCTCGATCATACCACCCTTGCCGTCATGCTCGATGAAGGCATCGTGCTTCTCGGCAGTACCTTCTGTCAGTGGCTGGAACCAGTGGGTGTAGTGGGTTACGCCATTCTCGTCAGCCCACTGCTTGATGCCTTTGGCTACGGCGTTGGCGATGTTACGGTCGAGACGTGCTCCGTTGTCGATGACATCTACCAGTTTCTCATAGACATCTGCAGGGAGATACTTGTACATCTTCTGTCGGTTGAATACCTTCTTTCCGAAGAATTCACTTGGTCGCTCGCTAGGAGCGGTTACCTCAACAGGCTTTCTCTTGGAAGCCTCTGAAACAGCTTCAAATCTTAAGTTGCTCATACCTTATATAATTTAAAATTTCTGATTTTCAATGTTTTTATAATCTGTTGGAACGTTTATTTTCCCAGCCATTTGGCGATTCTCTCCATAGCCTCCTTGCAGTCTTCGTGCTCACCGAAGGCGGTAAGACGGATGTAGCCTTCGCCCGAAGGACCGAAGCCGACACCTGGGGTGCAGACTACGCTTGCGCCATAGAGCATTTCCTCGAAGAACTTCCAGCTTGGTGTATCGTTAGGAGTCTTCACCCAGAGATATGGAGCATTCTCGCCACCATATACTCTCAGTCCGAGTTTCTGAAGTTCCGCTCTCATGAAGTGGGCGTTCTCCATATAGTAATTGATGGTTGCCTTTACCTGTTCCTTACCCTCAGGGGTGTAGATGGCCTCGGCAGCACGCTGGCTGATATAGCTTGTACCATTAAACTTGGTGCACTGGCGGCGGTCCCAGATTGGGTTCAGTGCCACTTCCTCACCAGTCAATGTCTTTGCCTTCAACTCTTTAGGAACGATGGTGTAACCACAACGCACACCGGTGAATCCGGCAGTCTTTGAATAACTGTGGAATTCTATCGCTACCTTTCTGGCTCCACGAATCTCGTAGATAGAATGAGGGATTTCCGGGTCGGTGATGTATGCCTCGTAGGCAGCATCATATAGGATGATACTCTCGTTCTTGATAGCGTAGTTCACCCATTTTCTGAGTTCTTCCTTCGAGATCACCGTACCTGTTGGGTTATTTGGATAACAGAGATAAATCATATCCACACGGTGGTCTGGAATCTGAGGGATGAAGTCGTCGCTCTCATCACATGGCATGTAGGTTACGTTGCTCCACTTGCCGTTCTCAAAGACTCCCGCTCTGCCAATCATCACGTTAGAGTCGATATATACTGGATAAATCGGGTCGGTGACGCCGATGTTGTTATCCCATCTCAAAATCTCCTGGATATTTCCTGTGTCGCTCTTGGCTCCGTCGTTTACGAACACCTCGTTGGCATCCAGATGAATGCCGCGAGGCAGGAAGTCGTTCTTGATGATAGCCTCACGGAGGAAGTCGTAGCCTCGCTCCGGACCGTAGCCTCGGAAGGAAGCCTGTACGGCCATCTCATCCACTGCCTTGTGCATCGCCTCGATGACGGCAGGGCAGAGGGGCTGGGTTACATCACCGATGCCCAGACTGATAACTCGTTGCTTCGGGTGGGCAATCTTGTAAGCGTTTACCTTCTTTGCGATGTCGGCAAACAAGTAATTGCTAGCCAACTTCAGGAAATGTTCATTAACTAATGCCATATTTTTGTTCTCCTTTATTGCGGTCTTTTTATCAACCTTTGTTATTTAAGTTTGCTCTTAATTTATAATTCAATTTCTCCTTCGAAGACGAAGGCGGCAGGTCCCGTCATATAGACATGGTCGTCTGCCTCGCAGTATTCTATTTCCAGCGTTCCGCCATCCATTACGATACTGCTCTTTCTACCGGCACGCTTGGTCAGGGCTGCGGCTACAGCTGTGGCACAAGCTCCTGTACCACAAGCCATCGTGATACCGCTTCCCCTTTCCCAAACTCGTGTCCTTATAATGTCAGTGTCTGTAATTTGTGCGAACTCGATGTTGCATCGTTGAGGAAAGGCTTCGTCTCTTTCTAGAATCTTGCCATAGTGGGCGATGTCGATGGTGTCGATATCATCCACAAAGGTTACGAAATGCGGATTACCCATACAGACATAGGTGCCTTCGAAGATTCTGCCATCGGCTTCGAGTACCGAAGGACCTCTGAATTGCTGTGGATTTTCCAGTCTCGGCTTCAGCATATCCACTGTCACCGAATCTACAACCTTCTTGTTGTCCTGAAGATGCAATCTCAATATCTTGATGCCCGATAGCGTTTCCAATCGGATGGTTTCTTTTCGGGTCAATCCTTTTTCATAAAGATACTTTCCGATGCATCGGCTTGCATTGCCGCACATCATCGCTTCTGAACCATCGGCATTGAAGATGCGCATCGAATAGTCGGCTCTTCTGCCATCCTGTGGCTTTCCGATGAGAACCAGTCCATCGCTTCCGATGCCTGTATGATAAGCACTCCAAGCTATGGCTGCCTTTTCGGGGTCTGGGATGTTGTACAGCTGGGTATCTACATAGATGTAGTCATTGCCCGCCCCATGCATCTTGGTGAAATGAACTGTTTCTTTCATATTGCGTTGTCCTTTAAGTTTGAATACTCTTCTTTTATCTCTCACGTCTTGCCTCTTGTGAGGCTTGACTTTTTGATAGTCTTTCGAATGTTTTCGATGACTATTTGTTTAATTTCGGTTGCAAAGGTACGACTTTTTGTTGGAATAGACAAGAAAATATATACAGGAAATAATAATAAAATTTAGCCTTCTTTCAAATTGTAACGAAGAAAAGCTTGAATGCTTACAATTTGTAAGGAGAATGCGATATGACTGGATAAATTTAAAATAATCGCGAAAAAGTAGCAACGAAATGTTTTTAATTGCTTTAAAATGCTGACAAAATGTATTAATTTTGCAGCCGAAAACGAACATAATGTAAAGAATGACTTGGTTTGAGCGACATTCAAAAACGGTCCGTTTTCAATAGAGACAATCAATAAAAGTAGTAACACATTATTAATTATTAAAGGATTATGAAGAAGATTGAGGCAATTATCCGCAAGTCTAGATTCGAGGATGTCAAGAAGGCACTTTTAGCTGCCGACATCGAGTGGTTCTCTTATTATAATGTAAGGGGTGAGGGAAAGATGCGCCAGGCTCGCATTTATCGTGGTGTGATGTACGATACCAGCAGCATCGAACGTGTACTTTTGAATATTGTGGTTCGTGATAAGAATGTGGAGCCAACCATTGCAGCCATCCAGGGAGCTGCACAGACTGGCGAAGTGGGAGATGGCAGAATCTTCGTGATTCCTGTACTGGATACCGTCAGAATCAGAACAGGCGAACGAGGTGATATCGCATTGTATAATGCTGAGAAAGAGGAGTAGAGAGATTTTTATATAATATTGTATTCTAATTTAACTATAAGATATATATATGAGCAGTTTATTGTTGACAACTCTTGATACGGGTAACACAGCGTGGATGATCATGGCCACCATCTTGGTGCTCTTGATGTCAATCCCAGGTATAGCACTTTTTTATGGCGGTTTGGTGCGCCAGAAGAATATCCTGAGCATTCTGATGCAGACGGTATTCATCGTGGCAGTAGTCAGTTTGATATGGGTAGCCTTCGGATATTCTTGGGCTTTCTCTACAGAATATGCGGATAACGGCAATCCTTTGGCTTGCATCATCGGAGGTTTCGATAAGTGCTTCCTCCACGGCATCGGATTGGATGCCATCATGCCAACGGGTATTCCTGAGCTCACTTTCGTGATGTTCCAGTGCATGTTTGCCCTCATCACTCCAGCCCTGATTCTCGGTGCATTCGCCGAGCGTGTCAAGTTCAGCGGTTATGTACTTTTCACCGTTCTTTGGGTCATCATCGCCTATCTCCCTATGGCTCACTGGGTATGGGGAGGCGGTTTCCTGCAGGAGATGGGAGCCATCGACTTTGCGGGTGGTACCGTGGTACATATCAATGCCGGTGTGGCTGCTTTGGTCATGGCACTCTGTGTCGGCAAGCGTGATGATTATCGTGCGGGTCATCCTATCACACCTCACAACATCACCTTCGTGTTTATGGGTATGTCATTCCTCTGGCTGGGATGGTTCGGTTTCAATGCTGGTAGCGGTTTGGCTGCTGATGGTCTGGCAGCCAATGCCTTCCTAGTAACTCATATCGCAACAGCTGCAGCTGCCACCACCTGGATGCTCATTGACTGGATTGTCAACAAGAAGCCAACCACGGTGGGTGCTTGTACCGGTGCCGTAGCCGGATTGGTAGCTATCACTCCTGCAGCAGGTAGTACGGATATTTTAGGTGCCTTCTGCATCGGTATCATTTCCACCATCGTCTGCTTCTTCATGGTAGCAGTGGTGAAGGAGAAGTTCAAGTATGATGATGCCCTCGATGCCTTTGGTGTGCATGGTATGGGCGGTATCCTGGGATCAGTCTTTACCGGTGTCTTCGCTACAAGATACGTAACAGGAGCCGAGGGTGTGCAGGGTGCTCTCTATGGCGACTGGCATCAGCTCTGGGTTCAGGTGGTAACCACCGTGGTAAGCATCATCTATAGCATCGTAGTTACCTATATTATCTTCAAGGTAGTAGATAAGACAGTAGGTGTACGTGTTGACAAGCGAGTAGAGGAGGAAGGTCTCGACATCTACGAGCATGGTGAGAGTGCTTATAGCAACTAATTGCGAAATTCGATTATCTGATATGATTAGATTAATGGTGTTTCATTTTGAGGAATGGAACACCATTTTTTATGAGAAATCCTCAACTTGCACAATGAAATTGCCTCAACTTGCACAATGAAAATGCCTCAACTTGCACAATGAAATAGCCACAACTTGCACAATGAAACTTTTAAGTTGTTGATATTCAATAATGTAATCCCCACCACTTTCCCTAAGAATTCCTATATGTAATTGTGTAATCCCCTTTTCTTCTGTTCTTATCCCTTTTGGGATAATTTTGCGAAAGTAATCAATTTAGCTGCTGGTCTGTGAACGCCGAAGGTTGATGCTGTTTTGTCGGTGTAAATGTCGGTGTAAAAGTCGGTGCAAATATTGTTTTGGCGGTAATATGGCGGTAATATGGCGGTAATAGTGGCGGTAATGCCGATGTAAATGTTGGAGAAAAATGTCGGAGACATGTCGGTAATATGTCGGAAAGAAAAATGATTGAAAACCAATATGTTATCGTTTTATGGGGAGTTCGTTACCGACAATAAATGTCGGAGACTTTGTCGGTAACCATGTCGGAGACATCAAGGGTGGTAAAAAGAAATTTGGCGGTGATGCAAAAAGTGGGTATTCTAAGGCATGAAGATAAGGGTAATGTCGGTGTTTGTTGTTTATTTGCTAAACTGGCATTTCGATAGGATAAAATGAAATATTAGTATAATAATTCTTAAAGAAAATAACAACGTATAAGTTTTTTTATTAACTTTGTGTGCATAAAACAAATATTTATGAAATTTAAAATAACCTTGAAGATAGATAGAAAATATGGTGACTTGCTGCCCTTTAATTATCAGTATGAGCAGTCTGCAGTCATTTATCGCATATTGGCGCAAGCTGATACGCAATATTCGTCATGGCTTCATAAAAATGGCTATCTATTACATGAAAGAAAGAGGTTTAAGTTGTTCTGTTATTCACCCTTCATCTTTGAGAAAGTAAGACCTTTGCCAGAAGCCGGGTGTTTGAAAATCATTGATGAAAGAGCAGTATGGTACATTAGCTTTATACCGGAAAAAAGTACTCTTGAGTTCATTCAAGGTATATTTGCCCATCAAAGCTTTTCAATTGGCAATAAGAAGTATCAAGTTGCTTTTGATGTTGTTGGAGTAGAGGCTATACCTATGCCACAATTATCTGAAGAAATGACTTTCGTAGCTCTGTCTCCTATTTGTGTTAAGCTTCATGAAGACAACAAGACTCAATGTCTATCTCCTGACAATCCTATGTTCGCTGAAGGAGTATTAAAGGGATTGAAGGCAAGATATGAGAGCATTCATGGGCAACCATTTGATATGAACGACAAGGAGTTTTCATTCGAATTGACAGACAATAAGGTCAAGTCGAAGTTGATAACTATAAAAGCCAATACTCCTTACGAATCAAGAGTACGTGGATATCTCTGCTCTTTCCGCATGAAAGCACCTTTAGATTTGATGAAGATTGCTTATGAAGGAGGTGTTGGAGAACAATGTTCACAGGGTTTTGGATTTATAAAAATGAAAGATTAAAATGGAAAGAAATATAGACTTATCAATATTGAAAAAGTTGCCAGAGCTGCAAACACAAGCAGTTTTAGCAGTAAGACCATTAGCTCCTTTGTCTATGGTAGATGAATTGCCTGGATCTTTCTATAAAACATTGAAATACCCAAGCAAGAAGATGATATGTGGACTATTTGAGAATATATTAGGTTGGCATTTTGATAAAAAAATGCGGCTTGAAATATTCAAAGACATGATTAAAGTACGCAAGAAACATAATGTCAAATTGGAAAAGGAAGAGTTTGTACGAGGATCTACCTACTTGCCCTTACTGATGGATTACTTTGATATTTCAGGAAAAATATCCTTGAAAGAATTCAAAAGTATGTTCAATTATAGCGATTTGTGGAACAGAGGGTACAGACGCTTTGATTCAAACAAACATCTAAATGGTTGTAGAAATATAGATGTTTCATTAGTAGCAGAAAGATATAATTTGTTTAGTAAATGGAATGACTTACCAAGTAAAGAATCAGAGCCAATGAAAGATGAATGGTTTAAAAATAATATTGGTAAAATCCCATGCTTTTATACATCACCGACACCTCGTGAGTATATCTATTTGGATGCCATAATGGAAATACCAATAACAATGGATAGAATGTTGGCAGAACAACTTTTACCTATAATAAAAATATCCAATAATTGTTATTTGGGTAATAGTGAAGGGTGGGTCAACGTTGAATTTTAAAAAGAGGAAATATGACAACTCATGTTTATTTAAAGTATGCTATAGCCCTCTTGATGGAAGAATATGGCTTGCATACAGAGCAAGATATCACATTCAAGGAAATAAAAGAGGAATTGATAAAAGGACTTAATGCTTTTAGCGTTAAGCCCATAGGTGACTATTGTGGAAAAACAAAAGTGTCATTTGGATTTACAAAGGAAAAGAATGATGCAAAAAAATACATATATCTATCACCAAACACAATTGCATCAGAAATGAAAGCCTCTAATCTGTATAATGCCATTTGTAAAACTTGTTCTGAAGAAAATATTGATTTGCATAAAGCATATAAAATATCACAATCAGAAGTGCCAACGTCAGGAGAATTCAACTCTTTTTCTGATAGTGGCAATATAGGTCGTGGAAAGCCATCTGCGACAGTGTTAGATCAATGTCTTGCTTTAATAACATCAACAACGGCTTTTAAACCTTGTCTGCAATATAAGTCTGGTGTAGGTAAAGTATCAACAGATAACACGTGCCTTATCCCTGATTTAGACATCTCCGATTTGCAAAATTTTATTAAACTCTTCAAACGTATCCGAATTCAGAAGTTAGATTCTTCATAGATGATAGGAAAGGTAGAATGTGAAACAAGAACTTTAAAATATAAACCCAAAAGACTGAATATATTCAATGGTAATTTTCCTAATGCTCCTCATAGTAGTGCTTTAGGGAGTGTCGCACTTCTTGGAACTATTGGAGAGATGACAAAAGAGAAAGATGTTTCAGAACTTGCTAAGAAGGTTCTTGAAAGTCTTAAGGATTGTAATTTCTACGCCATAAAATATGGTGATGCTAGTGTGTTCTCATTTAATCATTCCATAATAAGATTGGCAGAAAAAGGCAAATTGAGAAGAATTGTTGATAGCCTATATTATATAGTGTTATACAAGGAAGGCAGGAGAACAACAAATAATGCATTTGAATATCAAAAGTTCGATTTGTTTGCAAGTCGTTTTCTGCAGATATTCAATCGTCCTACGTTTAAGGATTTTCTCGCCTTCAGGGCAGAATATCCATACGATATAGAATTATTGTTAAATACATATTTTTGTGATATGGAAAAGATAGATAAAGAAATTGTAACCTCAGCCAAAGAACTAGGTAAATGGCTTAATTATGTAGCTTATCGCTCAGCACAACAGGAAGTTGGCACTTCATCAGGTTGGGATGATTTGATAAAAGCTAAGGCTAAAATTTTAGTAGAACTGGAAAGTTCTGTATTCTCTGCCAAATCAGGTGATGCCCTTATTGCTTACACAATAACAAGAGCAGGTCGTCTTTCTGGATTTGATGCACCTACAGAAGCCTCTTTGTTTATGGAAAAGGCTGCAAGTGGAGAACTTCCATTGGAACAGGCAAAGAATCTACTCATTGCGTTTTCAAGATTGAAGTCTAAAAAAGAGGAAACAGACAAAGTAACTTCAAGTGACAATCAATCTATTGAGAATGAAGAAATGACAGAAGATTATAGCAACATATAAAAATAGAATTATGGAAATCAAAGGAATTTTAGTATCGCTATTGGCTCCTTTCGAGGATCATATAGCTAATGGAGGCGAAAAATTATTGGGAAACGCCTCATCCATTAAGCGTCGTCCTGATGGACGTGTTTATATCTCTGGACAGATGCAGCGCCATGTATTGTTTTCTGCTATAGATCGTCTGAATAATGCAGACGAGGCAAAAGGAGACACATTTGTTTCGAATGGTGACGGCATAACGGATAAGATTGAATCAGATTTAAGAGCTGACATGGGAGGATTTATGCATCCTTCCAAAGGTGATTATTCTGGCAGACGAACAGCCCCGTTGTCAGTAACTCCAGCAGTAGCGATGAATGAAAGTGAGGTAGGTCGTGACCTTCTTATGCGATTGAGAGTCAATACCGAAGACGAAAACGCTAATGAGCAAGCAATTGCAACACGTGAATTCAGCCAGGGAGATATTATGCGTATGAATTTCTTTCTTGATATAACCTCACTTAGTATATCAAAGGCATATAGTTATGAAAAATCGTTTAATGTTGGTACTGTGTATTATAAGCATGCAACAGAAGCTGAAAGAAAGCGCAGAGCTTTGCTTTATCTTAATGCAACCCGCTTGATGAACGATTATGCCAATCAGGCACGTAATGCAGTATGTGGCGAGCCTCAACAAGTGATAATCGTATTTGATAATATACTTAGCAGAAAAGCCTCTCGCTATTTTGAAGCTGAAGAAACAGAACGTGCGAACATTCTGAACGAATTGGATGAAAGAGGGGCTAAATACTTTATTGGTGATGACCATACAGAAAATAGTGTATTGAAAGCTTATAATGAGGCTCTCGAGTTTTTGAAGTCAAATGAACTATACACATGCGATTCTGACGACAGTAAGGTGAGAAGTTTTGAAGATGTATATGTAAACACAAAAGAAACAAAGACGACCAAGACAAAGAAGCAAGAAAAGAAGATAGACGATACTCCTTCTTTGTTTGAGTAACAATAACAATGTATAACCATAAATTAGTATAAAAATGGAAGTAGACAAACGCAACAATATATTGGCTAAACCTTCAGGCATAACATTAGGACAGCATCGTTCTGATGTTGTGTCTGAAGTATCCGATATATGCCAGATTTTTATAAGCACTTGCGAGAAATACAAAAAGTTGACCGGTAAAGATCTGGCAATGCGTTTGTCTGTCTCTGCGAAATGGCATGATAACGGTAAAGCATGCAAAAAATGGCAAGAAGCATGTAGGAAGGATTTCCATAATTATCAATTGTGGAAACAAAAACATCCTGATAATTCTTTTAAAGAATACAGTTCTGAAAAACGTAACGAAGCCGGATGCCATCTTAGAAATGTCGGTCTACGACATGAATTCTATTCATTAGATAAAGCTATTACCACCAATATGCCTATTTTCATATTGGCAGCTATAGCAGCGCATCATGGAAAATTAGGACTTGGCTTTGAGGACAAATGGATGAGCAATCCTTCTTTTAAGCAATTCTGGAATGTATTTCGCAAGACATCCAATGATATATCAGAAAAAGAGAATTTGACTTTAGTATGTGACAAATTATTAGAATTTGACACTATTAGAGGGTTGCTTAGGTTTGCTGACCATAGAGCAAGTGCAAAAGAAGACGGAGAATTTGTACCCCAATTATCGTTCTTTGATTATCATTTTCCCTTTGATGACAAACGGGGAATTCAAAAACTTGTAGAGGATAATTGGGATAATGAGATTCTACTTGTACGCGCTCCAACAGGAGCTGGAAAAACAGACGCTTCTCTATTATGGGCCTCTCGCCAGATAGCCGCTCACAAAGCCGATCGTCTTGTAATAGCTATGCCAACTCGATTTACGGCAAATGCTCTCTCTGTAAACGTAGCATCCACCTTGTCTGATACAGGCTTGTATCATTCCAGTGCTTGGTACTCAAAGTATTCGAAAGTGCAAAATGGAGAAATTGATATAACGGAAGCATTGGCTCAACAAAAAATGGCAAAACTTCTTGCAACACCAATTACAGTATGTACCATTGATCACTTGTTGATGTCTTTGACCTTTACTCAAGAAAACCATCATCTGATTTGCAGCAATCTCGCCAACTCTTGTGTAGTTATAGACGAAGCAGATTTCTATGATGATTTTACCCTTGCCAATATACTCTTCCTATTAAAAGTGCTTCACAAATGGAATGTGCCGGTTATGATAATGAGTGCGTCTTTGCCAGAATCAGCTTTGCAATTATATAGAAAAGCAGGATTCAACATTGAGAGTATATTGGAAGACAAAGATAGCGATAGATATAAAAAATGTTTCAATATAAAAAAAAAGATAGAGTATGACAATATACAGGATATAAACTATCTATTGGAATATTGTGTAGATAGAGGAAATGCTATTATCTACCTTAACACAGTGGATAAAGCCATAAAAGTATACAAGGAAGTAAAAGACCTTGTATTGAAAAGCGGCAAAGACATCCCAGTTATCCTGTATCATAGTAGGTTTACAGAAAAAGACAAACAACGTAAGGAAAATATGTTGCTTGATAATTTGGGAAGAAAGCCATGGAACAATGGTACCGCTAAAGGAATAGCTATTCTTACACAAATAGGAGAAATCAGTATAAATATTAGTTCCGAACTAATGATTACTGAAGTATGTCCAATAGACAGACTTATGCAGAGAGCAGGAAGATTATGTCGCTTTGATAATTCTGTTGGAGAAATGTATATATTGATACCATACAAGGACAACACTCTCTACCCAGCTCCATACGGCTCGTATTCTCAAAGCGATAAGTCATGGATTCCATGTAAAGCTTTATTGGCTACTATGGACATACTTAAACGTGGTATATATTCAGCACAAGATTTAGTTAATATTCTAAACAAGGTGTATGCAGAAGAAACAAATTTCAGCATAAAAGCCCAAACTAACGTAAAGGTATTGGAACAAATGTTTATCAATAATTGGCTAATAAATCCAGTTGAAAAATGGAATGATGATGATACTCACTCCAACACTTGGAAAAGCCGAGATATAGGACCACAAGGAACAGCTTTTGTAATAAAGCCTAAGTGTATGCATTTTTACAATTATTCCGAATATGCGGAGTTTGTACTGTCCTATTCCATCAGTTTACCTGTGTATTTACTTGATAAAGGACGGAAAGAACATCGGATTGATTCAAATTGCAAAATTACTATCGGGTCTAACGAACCAATCTTTATAAATGTTATACGTGAGGGTTTTTATACATTTGACGTAGGTATTGATTTAACCAACAATGAGGAGGACAATTTCTTATGATAGTAACAGGAACTCATTTCAACTATTATCAGCTTTGCCATCGCAAACTATGGCTGTTTGCCAATGGCATCAACATGGAACAAGAGTCAGACTTGGTCTATGAAGGAAAGCTGGTGCATGAATCAAGTTATCCACAACGTACATCAAAGTATGAGGAAGTGGAGATTGATGGTATCAAAGTAGATTACTATGATGCCAAGAACAAGGTCATCCATGAGATAAAGAAATCTAATAAGATGGATAAAGCTCATGAATGGCAACTGAAATATTACATGTATGTTTTCGAGCAACATGGAATTGATGGCGTGAAGGGCATCTTGGAATATCCTCTTTTGAGAAAGACAAAAGAAGTAATCTTGGCAGATGTTGATAGAGATGACATTCAGGTTATATCTAAAGACATCATTAAGATCATCTCTCAAGATGTTTGCCCGTCTAAAGTCAAGAAAGGCATCTGTAAGAATTGTAGTTATTTCGATTTTTGTTATATAAACGAGTTGGAGGAAGAAGAATGAAAAGAAGTTTCTATCTGTTCAATCCTGGCATCATGGAGCGCAGAGATAATACGCTGAAGTTCACGCCTGTTATCGTGAATGAAGATAATGAAGAAATCAAGCAGCAACCTCGATACATTCCTATTGAGGATGTTGCGGAACTGTATGCTTTTGGAAGTCTGCGGGCAAATAGCGCTTTGTTCAACTTTCTGGGACAGAAAGGTATTCCTGTCCACTTCTTCGACTATTATGAGAACTATACCGGAAGCTTCATGCCAAGGGAAAGTCTTCTTTCTGGCAAGGCATTGTTGGCACAAACATCTGCGTACCAAAACAAGAAGAAACGAGTTGAATTGGCTCGAAAATTCATTCAGGGAGCAGCTTGGAATATGGTTATGAATCTCAACTATTATAATCGTAGAGGAAAAGACTTGCAGGATATTATCAATACCATTAAAAGGTTGAGTAATACTTTGCCAGATGCAAAGGCTGTAGATGAGATAATGGGAATTGAGGGAAATATTCGACAAGCTTATTATGCTGCATTCGATATCATTATCGATGATTTCAACATGGGATCAAGAACCAAGCAACCGCCAGAGAATGAGGTGAATGCTCTCATATCTTTTGGCAACATGATGTGTTATACTGAAACTCTCCGAGCTGTTCATCAAACTCAGCTCAATCCAACGATAAGCTTTCTGCATACTCCAGGAGAAAGGCGTTTTTCACTATGTCTTGATATATCCGAGATCTTCAAGCCTATTATCGTGGATAGAGTCATCTTCAAGGTACTCAATAAGCATGCTTTAAGCACCAGTCATTTTGATAAGAAACTCAACAAATGTCTTTTGAACGAAAAGGGAAAGAAGATTTTTGTAAAGGCCATGGAAGAGCGTTATGACGAGACGTTCCGTCATCGTTCTTTAGGACGTAATGTAAGCTATAAGCATCTTATAAAACTTGAATGCTATAAGCTACTGAAAGATATTTTGGGAATAGAAGAATATAAACCTTTTAAAATGTATTGGTGATATGTATGTGATTATTGTTTATGATGTCGGTGAGAAGCGAGTAGGCAAAATGTTGAAGCTTTGCCGCCAATATTTATGTTGGATTCAGAACTCAGTTTTGGAGGGAGAATTATCTGAAGCTAAACTTCGGGAATTACAAATGAAGATGAAAGCTATCATTGATGAATCCGAGGATAGTGTCATAGTTTTCACCAATAAAATGGGATATAATATGAACAAGCAGATTCTTGGAAAAGAAAGAATGTCTACAGACAATTTCTTATAAAGAGTTGTCGATATGGTTCTATTTTGCCGTTTTGAGTTCGGCAAAACCTCCGAAAGTGTTCTTTGACTTATTGAAACCTCCATAAATAGGCAGGTTGTCGTAAGACCGCAGAAAAAATATCTTTAGGCATCGACATTTTTCTGAATATTTTTTTGTATCTTTGCACCCACAAACCCATAGATTCTTAGGACATCTACGCCCAAGACTTAACGGGTTCTAATCGCACCTTTATGGAATTGAAATGTAACAGAACAATAACAAACTTTGTCGCAGCAGTGTTCTAATCGCACCTTTATGGAATTGAAATGTAAGAGATCCAGTAACACCCACAGCCTTATAGAAGTTCTAATCGCACCTTTATGGAATTGAAATAATAAACAAGCAAACAAACATGAAACGAATTGGAAGTTCTAATCGCACCTTTATGGAATTGAAATGTATAATCAGCTTCTTCCTCAGCTTTACGAGCTTCAGGTTCTAATCGCACCTTTATGGAATTGAAATGTTTCGATAACTGATTGCTTTGGTCGTGTTCAAATGGTTCTAATCGCACCTTTATGGAATTGAAATGAGCTGCAAACTTCTCGGAAAGTTCTTTTGGCATAGTTCTAATCGCACCTTTATGGAATTGAAATGTCTGAGCAGCAAAAAGTTTCGACTGGGCGATAACATGTTCTAATCGCACCTTTATGGAATTGAAATTAACTGAGAGTAAGGAACAAAAAAGAACTGAACATGTTCTAATCGCACCTTTATGGAATTGAAATTGGCTACGGTAATTTTACTACCATTTCTAAGCTTGTTCTAATCGCACCTTTATGGAATTGAAATCAACTTGATTATGCTGATGTAGGTCTCGATACTCGTAGTTCTAATCGCACCTTTATGGAATTGAAATTACTCGCCCCTCTCGCTCTGAATGCAGACCTCATGTTCTAATCGCACCTTTATGGAATTGAAATTGGGGTACTATTCCAGTTATTACTGCTGGTGGATGTTCTAATCGCACCTTTATGGAATTGAAATGCTGACCTCATCGCCCACCTGCTCGATAGCACCGAAGTTCTAATCGCACCTTTATGGAATTGAAATACGATATTCACCATTGTTATCAAAAGCACTATTCGTTCTAATCGCACCTTTATGGAATTGAAATGACCAACTAATGATATTAATCTTTCCGAGATTTGAAGTTCTAATCGCACCTTTATGGAATTGAAATATATATAAACATCTGAGACGATGCAGAAAACGTTCCGTTCTAATCGCACCTTTATGGAATTGAAATAAGCTGAGAGTAAGGAACAAAAAAGAACTGAACAGTTCTAATCGCACCTTTATGGAATTGAAATAGGCTAGTGTTTTTCATAGTATTGAGGGGGCTAGGTTCTAATCGCACCTTTATGGAATTGAAATATTTCAGCAGACAGGTGTTAAATTAAAATAATGAGTTCTAATCGCACCTTTATGGAATTGAAATGACGAAAGCCGAGAATATCGCCCAGAGTAAGGACGTTCTAATCGCACCTTTATGGAATTGAAATATACGTATGGTTATACTCATACTCATATCTCTTGAGTTCTAATCGCCCCTTTATGGAATTGAAATTCGAGCGCATCAACACCTTCAATCCCGACCCCGAGTTCTAATCGCACCTTTATGGAATTGAAATTCACAATCGCCTGAGCGGTGTTCATATTGATGTCCTGTTCTAATCGCACCTTTATGGAATTGAAATCGTTGCTGCTCTACATTCTCTTCTTGATGATGCAACTGTTCTAATCGCACCTTTATGGAATTGAAATAAGCAATGTAATTACGCAATGAAGGCAGGCTTCATCGTTCTAATCGCACCTTTATGGAATTGAAATATATCATTTTCTTTAAGTTCCACGTTTTCAAGTTTTAGTTCTAATCGCACCTTTATGGAATTGAAATGAGGCAGGACGTGCCGCAGTATTCAAGAACCACAGCGTTCTAATCGCACCTTTATGGAATTGAAATCTAATAGCGGTCTTAATCTTTTCGAGTGTTTCTGGTTCTAATCGCACCTTTATGGAATTGAAATAAAGAAGTGGGGCTTGGGGCAACGCCCCATAAGACGTTCTAATCGCACCTTTATGGAATTGAAATACTGATTACCTACAGAAACACCTGCAATAATAGACTGTTCTAATCGCACCTTTATGGAATTGAAATAAGATTGAACGTAAACCATTATTGACGGTCGAGCAGTTCTAATCGCACCTTTATGGAATTGAAATGCGGAACGGCAATGCTCTGCCTTAATCGCTACGCGTTCTAATCGCACCTTTATGGAATTGAAATAACGGTCGGAGAGAGAATCAAAGAAACGAGAAGGAGTTCTAATCGCACCTTTATGGAATTGAAATCCCAGCAACACCACCCAGCACGATAGAAGATTATGTTCTAATCGCACCTTTATGGAATTGAAATCCCAGCAACACCACCCAGCACGATAGAAGATTATCCCTGTTCTAATCGCACCTTTATGGAATTGAAATGCGTAATCACACAAGCGGATCACAATATCTGCCAGCGTTCTAATCGCACCTTTATGGAATTGAAATCGAGGATGAGTGGTTTTTCCGCTTCCTCAATCTGTGTTCTAATCGCACCTTTATGGAATTGAAATACTAGTGGAGTACTTGTTACATTTAAAGGAGGTGCAGGTTCTAATCGCACCTTTATGGAATTGAAATTCCAGTTTGCTCTGGATTTCACGCACAACTGTAGCACGTTCTAATCGCACCTTTATGGAATTGAAATCATTGAAAGCGGGGCTAACTTGGCTCTAAGCCAGGTTCTAATCGCACCTTTATGGAATTGAAATAACTTCTTACCATACTTACGAAGGTCGGCAAGCGAGTTCTAATCGCACCTTTATGGAATTGAAATGGGATATTCCTGGGCAGTCAGCAGGATTTTACCCTGCGTTCTAATCGCACCTTTATGGAATTGAAATTGACGTCGAGTTCACTGGCGATATCCTGTGTTGTGTTCTAATCGCACCTTTATGGAATTGAAATATTGGAGAGAACGACAACTGCTACGAAGGTCGTAGTTCTAATCGCACCTTTATGGAATTGAAATGTAAGATGAAAGCTATAACTGCTACGGCTGAAAAAGTTCTAATCGCACCTTTATGGAATTGAAATCTCGGAAAAGTCATCATCTGTTTAGCAACGGGGAGTTCTAATCGCACCTTTATGGAATTGAAATTCACGGAACAGAGCGTGGTAGGCGAGACAGAGACCAGTTCTAATCGCACCTTTATGGAATTGAAATTTGCCCAAGAGCAGGTATCGTCCGGCTTGATATTGGTTCTAATCGCACCTTTATGGAATTGAAATCCGTTATGCGATTGTAGCCGAAGGAGTCTCCAAGGCGTTCTAATCGCACCTTTATGGAATTGAAATTAAATTATCTGAATGAGTTCTTTTTTCATTATTTTGTTCTAATCGCACCTTTATGGAATTGAAATCGCCGTCAACATCGCAGAACGCTTTACGAACCCTATTGTTCTAATCGCACCTTTATGGAATTGAAATGGGAGGAAAAGCCGATAGCCTGAAAAACTGGTATCAGTTCTAATCGCACCTTTATGGAATTGAAATAAAGAAAGTCTGGTTGTTGCTTGTGTTATACCACGTTCTAATCGCACCTTTATGGAATTGAAATTACTCATATATGCTCGCTCATCCGTGCTGCGATAGGTTCTAATCGCACCTTTATGGAATTGAAATATAGATAACACATGTTGTTTATCTATCGTTATCCAGTTCTAATCGCACCTTTATGGAATTGAAATTCTCTTGCGTTAATGGCGGCGATTGTCTTCGAGCGTTCTAATCGCACCTTTATGGAATTGAAATTCGGTGGGCGTGTTCCTGATGCCTGGTGGGTGATAGTTCTAATCGCACCTTTATGGAATTGAAATTACTTAAATTATCATTATCCATATAGCCAGTAAAAGTTCTAATCGCACCTTTATGGAATTGAAATTACTTAAATTATCATTATCCATAT
>ERZ1034901.1058-NODE-1058-length-19776-cov-17.868871_pt1 | contig 19776 bp, 10 predicted proteins | sample MGYA00520628_ERZ1034901 | MGnify/ENA primary metagenome ERZ1034901 (study PRJEB33766, sample SAMN09781783) | gut metagenome | biome: gut microbiome | host: Homo sapiens | place: Madagascar | study: EMG produced TPA metagenomics assembly of the PRJNA485056 data... | reverse complement strand
CTGATAACCAATACAATTACAGAGTAGATACCAATTTTCAAAAAATATTCACATTTGAAGAAGTTCAAACATATATGTAACGGCATCATCTGGACACTTATCGTCCTCTATTTGCTGCTCATCGTACTGATGCACTTGCCATCAGTACAGACCTTCTTGGGCAAAGAGGTGGCAGAGGCTCTTGCCGACAAATTCGGCACCAAGGTGGAAGTAGGAAAAGTCAACCTGGGCTTCTTCAACCGAATCATCATCGACGACGTGATGATGTACGACCAGCAGGGCGACAGCCTCATTTATGCCAGCCGTCTGTCGGCCAAGATAGACTACATGGCTGCTACACAGGGCAAAATTTCCGTCTCGTCTGCGCAAATCTTCGGTCTGCGTGCCAACCTCTACCGCCAGACAGCCAAAAGCCCAGCCAACTTCCAGTTTGTACTCGACTCGTTGGCTTCCAAGGACACCACCCAGCACAAGCCTCTTGACCTGCACATCGGAAGTCTCATCATCCGCCGAGGCGCCATCGCCTACAACCAGCGCGACGTGGCTCCCCGAAGCGGCGTCTTCTCGCCCCAGCACATCAGGGTGAGCGAACTCTCGTCACACATCCTGTTAAATCATGTAACCGACAACAGCATCGACCTGTTGCTCAAGAAGTTATCATTTAAGGACGAATCAGGCTTCAAACTACAGTCACTTCACTTCAAACTGCAAGCCGACAGGCAGAAAGCCACACTCAAGGAGTTCCGTCTGCTCATGCCACGCTCCGAGTTGGTGCTCGACGACCTGAAGGCCACTTATCGCTTTGAGGGCAAGAGATTCATTCCTGAGAGCCTGCGCTTCGAGGGAGGCATCCAACAGTCGAAGATCACCTTTGCCGACGTGGCAAGTCTGGTGCCGGCTTTGCGCCATTTCGACGATGCGGTGTTTGTCAGTTCCCGTTTCTCGGGCACAGCCAAGTCAATATCCGTCCCCTCGCTCAACCTCCGTACAGGCAGCGGCAGCTTCAATCTTCAAGCACGGGGCAGCTACAGCCATGCAAGCAGCCATCCAGCCTGGAATGCCGACATCGCCAACCTGAACCTCAGCCCTGCCGGCGTGGAATTCCTGGCTGAGAACTTAGGCAGCAAGGTGAAAATACCAAAGGAAATCCAGCGTTTGGGCACCATCCACCTTACCGGCAAGGCCAAGGGCTATGAAAAGGTTCTCTCTGCCAAGGGCAACATAGAGACCGATGCTGGCAACATAAGCCTGCAGGCCGTCAAAAGCGATGACCGCATCAAGGCTTCTGTTGACACCCGTGGTGTAAACTTGGGTCGCATTCTCGACAACCGCAAGTTGGGAACCGTAGTAGCTAAAATCGACGCTCATGGCACCATGAAGCACATCTTTGCCAAGGGCAACATAGCACGATTTGACTATGGCAACTACTACTTCCACAACATCGATATAGATGGCGACTACGACATGAAGGCCCTCCGCGGAACAGCCTCCATCGCCGACCCTAACGTCAACCTGTCCGTCAAGGGCGACTACCATTTAGGTTCGCGCCTATATGCGCTCGATGCAGCCATCAACCATCTCCGACCCACAGTCTTGGGCATGAAGATGCACGACCCTTCCTACAGTCTCGACAATATCAGCATCAGTGCCAACAACAAGGGCAAGGAAGGTCATCTCGACATAGAAGCGCCCTTCGTAAGTCTCTATGCACGTGGCCAATACGACCTGACCACAATCTATGGAAGCATCATGCGATTAGTGGCCGACAAGCTGCCTACCATTCCCGGAATCAGCAAGCATGCAGCCAAGGGCTACAACGACTTTACCCTGCAGGCCAACATCACATCTGCCGAAGTGCTGCAGCGCATGTTCGGACTGCCCCTGTCGCTCAGCCTGCCCGTACACATCAACGGCAACATCTCAGATGCCGAGAAGAACGTCAATCTTTACATCAATGCGCCCAACTTCAGTTGGGATGGATCAGCATTCCACGATGCCAACATCGAGCTCAACACCATAGGCGACTCACTCAAGATGGAAGCACGCATCAGCCAGGGACTTCCCTACGAGAAAGCTCCAGTCTACAGGCTTCGCGCGGCGGCAGCCGACAACAACCTGTCCACCCTGCTCTATTATGCCAACCAGTCAAGCAAACTGCCCATCACGGGAAAGATTGACGCCAGGACACAATTCTTCACTTCCGACAACGGAGCTACGGGTGTCCACGTCACGGTGAACCCTTCAGAAATCATGCTCGGAGAGAAAAAATGGCTTCTCAACCCTGCCGACATCATATACAGAAAGAATGAACTGACCGTCGACATGCTTAACTTCTCACATGGCGACCAGCACATCATCATCAACGGAAAAGCCACACCCCAGGCTACCGACTCCATCGTAGCCGACCTGAAGGATGTCGACGTAGCCTATATCCTCAACTTGGTCAACTTCCACTCGGTCGACTTTGCCGGAAAAGCTTCGGGCAAGGCCGTGGTGAAGTCTATCTTCCAGACTCCGGAGGCCTACGCCAACCTCGACGTCAAGGACTTTGTCTTCGAGAACGGTCCCTTGGGAACCCTTCATGCCAAGGCAGCCTACGACAACCAGGAAGGACAAATCAACATCGACGCAACGGCAGAGGACGGACCTGAGCACCTCACCGTGATCAACGGATACGTATCGCCCAAGCGCAACTACATAGACCTGGGCATCGAGGCCCACAACACAAGCCTGAAGTTCATGGAGAACTTCTGCGGCAGCTTCCTGAACAATGTGGAGGCATGGTGCAAGGGCAAGCTCAACGTCGTGGGCGACCTGAAAAACATCAACCTCGTGGGCGACGTCGTGGCACACGGCAGAATGCACATGAAACAGCTCGGCACCGACTACACCTTCAACCATCTGCGCGCTCACGCCATTCCCGACGACATCCAGTTTGAAGGCGACTCCATCTACGACAGCCACTACAACGGCAAGCACAGCCACTTTGCGCTCATCAGAGGAGGAATACACCATAAGCACCTCACCCGCCTGAGCTACGACCTCGACATCGACGCCAACAACTTCTTAGGCTTCGACACACACGAGTTTGGCGACGACACGTTCTATGGAACCGTCTTCGCCACCGGCACCGTGGGCATTCACGGCAAGAGCGGCGAGACAATCATCGACATCGATGCGACTCCAGAGCCCCACTCCATCTTCGTCTACAATGTGGCAAGCCCCGACGCCATCAGCGCAGGAAGTTTCATCCACTGGAACGACGCCACACCTTATATTTATAGACCCTATTCGCCCGACAGCGACAAGGACAAGAAGAAAGACAGCAGCTCAGACTTCTCGTCGGACATGCGCATCAACTTCCTCGTCAACACCAACCCCAACCTCACACTCAAGCTGATGATGGACGACCAGACAGGCGACTACATCACCCTCAACGGCAACGGAGTGATCAGAGCCAACTACTACAACAAGGGCGGACTCGACATGTTTGGCAACTACGTGGTGGATCACGGACAGTATAAACTCACCATCCAGAACATCATCAAGAAAGACTTCGACTTCCAGCCCGGAGGCACTATCGCCTTCGGAGGCGACCCCTATAACGCTCCGCTCAATCTGCAGGCTAAATACACCGTAAACGGAGTGCCGCTGAGTGATCTGAGCATCGGACGCTCCTTCTCCAGCAACAACATCCGTGTAGACTGCCTCATGGACATCACTGGCACACCAGGCGCTCCGAAGGTAGACTTTTCCATGGACCTGCCAACGGTAAACAGTGACGCCAAACAGATGATTTACTCCGTCATCAACTCGCAGGAAGAGATGAACCAGCAAGTGCTCTACCTCCTCGGCATAGGACGATTCTACACGCAGACCAAGAACAACCAGACAAGCGAGGACGCATCTCAACAGAGTCAGACCTCACTGGCGATGCAGAGTTTGCTGAGCGGAACCATCTCTCAGCAGATCAACAACGTGCTGTCGAGCTTCGTCAACAGCAGCAACTGGAACTTCGGAGCCAACATCTCGACAGGCAACGAGGGATTCAACAATGCAGAGTACGAAGGCATCCTGAGCGGACGACTGCTCAACAACCGTCTGCTCTTCAACGGACAGTTTGGCTATCGCGACAACGCCAACGCCACACAGAGCTTCATCGGCGACTTCGACCTGCGTTACCTCATCTTCCCTAACGGCAACCTCTCGATTCACGTCTACAATCAGACCAACGACCGCTACTTCACACGCAACAGTCTGAACACCCAGGGTGTGGGTCTCATCATGAAGAAAGACTTCTTCAATCTTCGCGACCTGCTGGGTATTAAGAAAAAGAGTAAGGACAAAGAAAAAGAGGATAAAAACAAGAAAAAGGGCAAAAAATAAAAATATATCTATATAATTGATTAAACCTATAGTTTCTATCAGAATGCAATAGGCTTCAACTGCTTACGAAGCCGCTTTCATTGCTCTACGAAATAGGCTTCATTGACTATCGAAGCCGCTTTCATTTCGAAGCTTTTTCTATTCAGCAAACATCGTCGGAAAGAATTCGACCTGTACGGTCGAAAACTTTTGTTTATACCAAAGAGTTAAGTTTTACCCTGAACATCATAGATAAGAATTAGCCAATAGATTTATACAATAAGGAGCTGGAGGGTTTCCCCTTCAGCTCCAACTATTTCTAATAAGACTGGAAAAATGATTTAGTAAGCTTTGATGCGATACATGAAACCAAGTTCGATTCGATCGGTATTGTAGTCCTTCAAACCGCACTTTGTGCTGTAATCGTACTTACGGCCTACGTATGCCAAGAAGAGGCGGAAATCCTGCTGCTTAGCTGGATAATATTCGATGCTGCCCATGTAGCCGAAGCTCTTGCGGTAGTTCTTGAACTGCTCCATCTTTGTTACACTTGCTGTCTCGTACATGCCCTTGAGCATTAAGTTCCAGCTTGGAGCAAACTGCCAGTTGGCCTTTGTGATAAAGCTGTTGTAGTGTACCTTGCCCAGATAAACATTACCTGCATCACCATCACCGCCAACAAATGCGTCTCTCAACTCATTGGTAGCAATCTTCAGACGGTCGAGGTCGTCGAATGCGCCCATATAGTCGAAGTACCATTGGAACTTAGGCAGATTGAGCTGCTGACCGAGAGTGAGCATACGGCTGTACTTGCCCTTGGCCTGTGTCTGAAGACCCCATGCCCAACGGGTGTTCAACTTGCCATCAAAGAAGCTACCATTCCAGTTGATGATATAGGTAAGAGGATTCTTTGACTTCTGGAGAGCCTGAGCCTCGTCGTTGTTGACAACAACTGCCTCGTCACCATACTCATCCGCGAACTTACCATTGTAAGAATTGCTGATCTCGACTGCGATTTCCTGAGTAGGTATTGGCTTGTAGCTCACGGTAACACCGGCCATGAAGTTATCCATGTAGTCTACCATGTCTGAATACTGATAGATGTACATTGGGTTCTCATCAAACTCGAAGCCACCCCAGATCTGGCACATCTTACCTCCCGAGATAGAGAGCTTGTCATTGAAGTTGTAACCTACCATCATAATGTCGGTAGCCTTAGCGAAGTTGTCCTCACCCTTGGCGTCGGTAGCCTTGTTCAGACGATGACGCAAACGATAGTACAATTTGTCGGTCAAGTTACCCTTGATCTCGATACGCAACTGCTTGTTGGCAAACTTGGTGCCCCATTCATCAGAAAGGCTGTTGTGCTCTGCCTGGAATGAAGCTGCATAGTTGAAATAGAGATTGAACATATCGTTCTTCTTCTCCAACTTGGTTATGCGCTCGTGAATTGACTGAATATCACCGTCGCCACCACCCATGCCGATATTGTTTCCTTGTGCATTAGCTCCCATTGTCATGGCAAGCGCTGCAAACATCATTATAATTTTCTTCATAATCTTCAGGTTTTGTATTATGGTATAATAATAAGGTAAATTGTTCCCTCTTGGTAGTTCCTCCCTGCTCTTAGACAGAGGCTCAGGAGGAACTGGAAATCAGAGAGTGTGAAAAATTAATACTTCTGGAAGTACTCCTGGATCTTCTGCCAGTCGTGGGTCTTGGTAAGAGCAAGCATCAAGAGTACGCGAGCCTTCTGTGGGTTGAGAGCCAAAGAAGCTACAAACTGATACTTGGTGTCGTCTACCTCGCCGTTGAGACATGTAGGACCTGTAGGAACGCGGCTTGAACGAACTACGAGAATACCCTTCTGGCGTGCCTTGAGAGCCTCGTCGAATACGTCCTTATAGAAGTTACCGTCACCTACACCTGCCAATACGATACCAGCATACTTGGCGTCAACGAAAGCCTTGAAAGGAAGTGGAGAGCAGTTGGAGTAACCGTAAACGATACCTACCTTTGGCAACTCGGTAAGACCCTCTACGTTGAACTCGCTCTTTGTGGTGTGCAGATTCTCTACCTGGCGATTGTAGATAGCCTCGCCACCATAGATATAACCAATCTTACCATAGTTACCACCCTGGAATGTAGCGCAGTCTGTAGTGTGAGTCTTGATGACATCCTTTGCATCGAGCAAGAGGTTGTTCATACAGCACATCACGCCACGGCCCTTTGAGTTAGGACTTGCAGCTGCAGCAACGGCTCCATAGAGGTTGGCAGGACCATCGGCGCTGATACCTGTACTTGGACGCATAGAACCTACGAGTACTACAGGCTTGTCGCTGTGAACAGTCAGGTTGAGGAAGTAAGCTGTCTCTTCCATGGTGTCGGTTCCGTGAGTAACCACAACGCCGTCATATCCTTCCTTGTTCAACAACTCGTTGATACGCTTAGCCAACTTGAGCCATACCTGGTCATTCATATCCTGTGAACCGATATTAACAAGCTGCTCGCCTGTTACGTCGGCCAAATCAAGCATCTGAGGCACAGCTGCTATCAAGCTCTGAACACCTACCTGACCTGCTGTATATGCTGAACCTGTAGCTGAAGTTCCTGCACCAGCAATGGTTCCACCTGTTGCGATAATACGTACCTTAGGTTTTGCAAACGCACATGCCACTACCAACAAAAGGAGTGTCATTAATGAGAAAAATCTTTTATTCATAATAATCGGTTTTAATTTAGGTTAATATATTTGTTAATAAACTCTCTGATTTACATATATTTATCACTCCCGCATTAAAGCAGTTGGATAATGAGGTATCCTACGCCGATGCTGACAAAGGTTGTGATGAAGCCAGCCAGCTGGAAAGAGTGATTCACAACAAATCTGCCGATACGTGTGGTTCCTGTACGGTCGAAGTTGATGGCTGCCACCTCTGTAGGATAGTTAGGCAAGAAGAAGTAGCCATTGACAGCAGGGAACATTGCCACGAGTGCCAGAGGCGAGATGCCCAGTCCGATACCCAGGGGATAGAGGGTTCTTACTGTTGCCGCCTGCGAGAAGAGCATGATCGACATGAAGAACAGAGCGATGGCGAAGAGGAAAGGATACTGGGTCACCACAGTAGCAATGTGCTCCTTGAAGAAATCCAAATGTCCATTGAAGAAGGTGTCGCCCATCCAGGCAATACCGAAAATGGCTACCATGGCATTCATTCCTGCTCCGAAGACGTTGCCCTTCACTGCATCCTGTACCTTTGCCTTGCCTGCCAGAAGTATCAGGGATGCTGTTGCCATCATGACGATTTCAATGGTCTCGGGCATAGACACGCGGTGTATCTCGTCGCCTACCATGAACGAAGGACGAAGGGATGGGAAACTGCCAAATACGACTACTGCCAGTACACCGAGCAAGAAGGCTACCACGGCATACTTGGAGCGTGGGTTAGGATTCTTGATCATCTCGTCGATAAGACGGCTGTCCTCCTCGGGCTTGATGATTCCCTCGCGTACCTTTTCTTTATATATAGGGTCGTCTACCAATTCTTTTCCTACGTGGTTCTGCACCAAGGCTGCCACCAGGATGGCGATGAAGGAAGCAGGAATACAAACCAGAAGTATGGTACCCAGCTCTACTCCCTTGCAACCCAGCAAGTCGGTACTGATGATGGCTGCCGTTGCTGCTGATACCGGACTTCCGGTAATACCTAAGGAGGCGGCTATGGCTGCCACGCTGAGGGGTCGCTCTGGGCGGATCTTAGAGTTGGTGGCTATCTCGGAGATGATAGGAAGCAGCGAATAGCTGGTGTGTGCGGTTCCTGCTACGAGGCAGAAGAGCCATGTGGTAAGCGGACCGTAGTATGTTATCTTCTCAGGATGCTTGCGCAGGAAACGTGCTGCTACACCTACCAAATAATCCAACCCGCCTGCTGCCTGCAAAGTGGAGGCTGCCGTGATGACTGATACAATAATGAGCATCACGTCAATAGGCAGATTTCCTGGCTTCATTCCGAAGACAAAGACGAGGATGAAAACGCCCACCATACCATAGATTCCCAGACCTATGCCACCAACACGGGCGCCAATGAAGATCAGGGCCAGTACAAGGGCCAATTGGATGAGTATAATAGCTGTAGCCATAGTTCTAAATTCAGTTAGTTTTAAAAGTTATTAGTTGTTTAGTGATTCTAACGCTGCAAATTTAGTTAATTTTTGTAGTAAGCTATTTTAAAAAATCACTCATTTTTTTGGAAAAAACGATACAAGCCCATATTTTTGTAAAATTCAGTACAAACAAATGTGGGAGTGTCACTTTAAAGACATAAAAAAAATATCCTAAGTTACTTGTCAATGTAACTTAGGATATTTTTTATATCAGGAGTCAACTCCTTTTTACCAGATATGGGCACGCTTGTTCTTTGGAACAAAGAGCTTTTCGCCCTTCTTGATACCGAAAGCCTTGTACCATGCGTCAACCATTGGGAGTGCACCATTCACACGAGCCTCATTAGGAGAGTGAACATCCACTGTCATGAGATACTGCAGATACTCAGGACGGGCATTGCCTGCCCATACACGAGCCCATGACAGGAAGAAGCGCTGCTCAGGAGTGAAACCGTCCTTTACGCCAAGTTTTTCTGTCTTCATCACGTTCTGCAGAGCACGGAAGGCGATATTCAGTCCACCATTGTCACCGATGTTCTCACCCAATGTCAGCTGACCGTTTACCTTCTTGCCTGCCAACTCTATCGTGTTGAAATGGTTGACGAGCACCTTGGTACGGGCCTCGAAGTTCTTCTTATCAGCAGCCGTCCACCAGTCGTGCTGGTTGCCGGTCTTGTCAAACTGACTGCCCTGATCGTCGAAACCATGACTCATCTCATGTCCTATCACACCACCGATAGCACCATAGTTCATGGCATCGTCAGCTGATGGGTCGAAGAAAGGAGGCTGCAGAATAGCTGCAGGGAAGCAGATCTCGTTGGTGGTAGGGTTGTAATAGGCATTGATGGTCTGAGGTGTCATTCCCCACTCCATCTTGTCTACTGGCTTGTTCACCTTACGAGCGATCTCGTCGCGAGTAAAGAACTCAGAGATGTTTGCCATGTTCTCGTAGAGAGAGAGGCTGTCATCCACCTGCAGTCCGCTGTAGTCCTTCCACTTGTCTGGATAACCTATCTTGATGATAAAGTTCTCCAACTTATCCTTTGCCTGTGCCTTGGTAGCGGCGCTCATCCAGGTAGCCTCGTCGATGCGCTGGGCAAGAGCTGTCTGCAGGTTGTGAACCAACTGGAGCATACGGTTCTTGCTGCTCTCAGGGAAATACTTCTCTACATAGAGCTTACCGATGGCCTCGCCCAAGACACCGCTCACGCTGCTCACAGCACGCTTCCAGCGAGGACGGTCCTGCTGCACACCACTCATCACCTTGCTCAGTTCGAAGGATACGGCACGGAAGTCATCACTCAGCACACTGGTGGCTCCTGAGATGACCTTGAGCTCTGCATAGGTCTTCAGGTCGTCGAGAGAGGTCTCGGCAAGAATCTTCTCCACCTCGTGGATAGGCTCTGGCTGAGCCACGCAGATGTCCTTGAAGGCTGGGAAGCCTGATGCCAGGAACACATTGCCCCAGTCGATACCAGGATAGTCGATAACCAACTGGTTGTAGCTCATCTTGTGATAATTCTTGTCGATGTCACGAAGCTGCACCTGGCTGTAGCTTGCCTTGGCAATACGAGTCTCAATGGCCATCACAGCCTCCATCTTCTTCTCGGCAGTAGCCTCGTCGTTGCCTACCATCTGGAAGAGCTTCTTTATGTATGTCTTGTAAGCCTCACGGATCTTCTTGGTCTGGTTGTCGTCATTGAGATAATAGTCGCGCACTCCCAGTCCAAGACCACCCTGTCCCACTTCTACCAGGTTGTTGGCAGCATCACGAAGGTCGGCACCCACACCGATGCCATACATCATGGTACCCTCGCCACGGAAGTCAAGCTGAGCAGTAACCAACTGATACTCTCTGCGGTCCTTGATGGCAGCGATGCGGTCGAGAGTAGGCTTGATAGGTGCCCATCCCTCCTTGTTCAGTCGAACGCTGTCCATGCGGAGGTTGTAGAGTGAACCAATCTTTTGTCCGAGCGAACCCTTCTGCTGTGGCTTGGAAGCATATTCGAGGATGATGTCCTGAATGCGCTTCTGGTTCTGTTCGAAGAGATCGGTAAAGGCACCATTGTCAGGGTGCTCTCCGTCGAGTGGATGATTCTTCATCCAGTTGCCGGCGGCATAACGATAGAAGTCTGTTCCTGGCTTGATACTCAGGTCCATGTTGGCCTTGTCAATGCCAGAGCCCAACTTGTCCTGCTGGGCGAAAGCAGCTGTAGTTCCTAACAACAAAGCTGCTAATACCATTTTTGTTTTCATTATTGTTTAATTGAATTGAATATTCTATTTTCGTATCAGCGCCAGACCGGCAAAGGTCAGGGCGCCATTCAGCATCAGTAGCTCATAGCCGAACTTATAGCCCGTAAGCTGCATGGTCAGGGTATCGACGGCAAAGCATATCAGCGGACTGGCGATACATATCCAGGGCACCCACCTGTCGTTCACCTTTCTGTGGGTCATCAGTCCGAAGGCAAAGAGTCCCAACAGCGGACCGTAGGTATAGGAGCACAGGATATAGATGGCATCAATGACACTCGTCGAGTTGAGGGCTCCGAAGCCTATGATGAACAGCATGAAGACCAATGCTACGGCGAGATGCACCTTCTTGCGGAGATCTTCATCCTCATCGCGCCCGAAGATATCCACGCATACACTGGTGGTAAGGGCGGTAAGAGCAGAGTCGGCACTCGAGAAACTGGCTGCCACCACTCCTATCGTGAAGAACACGGTCACCATAGATCCCAAGGCTCCCGAGGCGGCAAACATAGGCAACAGGTCGTCGGGCTTTTCGGGAAGGGCCATGCCCTGCGACTTGGCCAGCATCATCAGCAGCACACCGAGGGAGAGGAAGAGCAGATTGGCTGGCACGAAGGCGAAACCATAGCTGCACATGTCTTTCTGGGCTTCACGCAGTGTCTTGCAGGTCAGGTTCTTCTGCATCATGTCCTGGTCGAGACCAGTCATCACGATGACCACGAAGATACCGCTGAGAAACTGTTTCCAGAAGTTCTGTCGCGACACCCAGTCGTCGAAGACAAAGATGCGCGAGTGTTCATCCTGGCTGATAGCTGCGATGGCCTCCGTGGGTGTCATTCCGAGTTGTCCTGTCACCTTATATATAATAAGGAGAAGCGCGGCAAACATGCAGAGTGTCTGAAAGGTGTCGGTCCATACCAATGTCTTGACGCCTCCCTTGCGTGTATAGAGCCAGATGAGCACCACCATCGATGGCACGGTGAGCCAGAAGGGAACACCGATGTTGTCGAGCACGAAGTGCTGCAGGATGAAGCACACAACGAAGAAGCGCACGGCTGCTCCTGTCATCTTCGACAACAGGAAGAAGGAAGCTCCCGTCTTGTAGGAACGGTTGCCCAACCTGTGGAGCAGATAGGTATAGATGGTGGTGAGGTTGTACCGATAATATACCGGCAACAGGACGAAAGCCACCAGGAAGTAACCCACGATGAAGCCTAAGCACATCTGCAGGTAAGTCATGCCACTCAGCATCGCCATGCCAGGCACACTGACGAAGGTGATGCCCGAGATGGAAGCTCCCACCATTCCGAAAGCCACCATGTACCAGGGCGAACGTCGGTCGCCACGATAGAACGTATTGTTGTTGGCTTGCCCCGATGTGAGGCGGCTGAAGAGCAGCAACACAGCGAAGTAAGCCAATATTGTCAGGATGATAAGCATGAAAGTTGTCTGAGTTTATGCTGTCTATAGATTCTCGGCATCCTGCAGCCAGATAGTGGAGTTGGCATCCGAAGGCATGCGCCAGTCGCCACGGGGACTCAGACTCACACTTCCCACCTTTGGACCATCGGGCAGACAGCTGCGCTTGAACTGCTGGTTGAAGAAGCGGCGCACAAAGGTCTTCAGCCATTTCTTGATGGTTTCCTCATCATAGCTGTCAGGATCGTTGTCGCTGATTTTCACACGCTGTACATCTGTATCTATGAATGCCTTCTTTGCCAAGAGATAGATCTTGGCAGGGCGATAGCCGAAACGCAGGAAGTAATACAGGAAGAAGTCGTGCAACTCGTATGGTCCCACAAGATCCTCGGTCTTCTGCTTGATGTTGCCATTCTCGTCGGCAGGTATCAGCTCCGGACTGATAGGTGTGTCGATGATATCGAGCAGGGTGTTGCGGCTCTGCTCGTCTACCCCACTCTCTGCCACATAGTTCACCAAGTGGCGAATCAAGGTCTTGGGTATGCTGGCATTCACACCGTACATGCTCATGTGGTCGCCATTGTAGGTGGCCCATCCCAAGGCGAGTTCCGACAGGTCACCTGTACCTATCACCATTCCTCCCAACTGGTTGGAAAGGTCCATCAGTATCTGTGTACGCTCGCGTGCCTGTGAGTTCTCGTAGGTCACATCGTGCACGGAGGCGTCATGGCCTATGTCCTCAAAATGCTGGGTCACTGCCTTGGCGATGCTGATCTCGCGAATGGTGATGCCTAAGCTCTCCATCAGCGTGATGGCATTGTTGTAGGTGCGGTCGGTGGTTCCGAAACCAGGCATGGTGACTCCTACGATTCCCTTGCGGTTCATACCCAACTTGTCGAAAGTCTTCACGCAAACCAAGAGGGCCAAAGTGGAGTCAAGACCTCCGCTGATACCCACTACCACTGTCTTGGCGCCAGTATGCACGATGCGCTTGGCAAGTCCCATCACCTGGATATTGAATATCTCCTCGCACGATGCCTTCATGTCGGCAGAGGTAGGAATGAAGGGATGAGGGTTGACAGGGCGCTCCAACACAAACTCACGGTCGTTCTCGGCTGGAGATGCCTCGATGTTGCGAATGCCAAACTGATGGTCAAGTATCGAATACTTAATGTTGCGCTGTGCATTGACATAGGTAGAATTGGTGCGGCGCTCAGAGCGGAGTCGCTCCACGTCTATCTGTGCTGTAACCATCTGTGAAACAGTGGCAAAACGCTCGCCTTCTTCAAGCATTTGTCCATTCTCGTAGATAAGGGCATTACCGCCATACACCACATCCTGTGTACTCTCGCCGAAGCCACACGAACTGTATACATAACCTGTCATGGTGCGGGCACTCTGCTGCGACAGCAGACTCTTCAGATAGTTGTGCTTGCCTATCAGCTCGTCCGAGGCTGAGAGGTTGAATATCAGGTCGGCACCTGCCAGCGCCAACTTGTTGCTGGGAGGTGCTGGCGCCCATACGTCCTCGCATATCTCCACACCGAAGCGCACACCGTCGTAAGTACGGAACAGCTGCAGGTCGGGAGTCACCTTCACCGTGTGTCCGGCAAACCGAATCTCTGTCTCCAAGAGGTCTTGCGCAGAGGCAAACCATCGTTTCTCATAAAACTCACTGTAGTTGGGCAAATAGGTCTTGGGCACAATGCCCAATATCTGCCCCTGCTGTATCACTACAGCGCAGTTGAGCAACAGGTCGCCTGCCACTACGGGTGCTCCTACAATGGTGATGATGTCGAGCTTGCGTGTAAAGTCGAGCAACATCATCACGCCCTGCTCTGCCACCTCCAAGAGGAGGTTCTGGCTGAAGAGGTCCTGACAACTGTAACCTGTGACCGAGAGCTCTGGGAAGACGATGACTTCCACACCCTTGCCCTCTGCCTGTACGGTGAGGTTTTCTATCTGCTCTACATTATATTTTACGTCGCCCACCTTCACCATCGGAACGGCACTGGCAACCTTGATAAATCCGTATTTCATCATTCGTATTATATTACTTAATCGTGACCTGCGTAGCACCGTATCCATACTCCTGGAAGGAAGCATCCTGATAGGTGCACGACTTATAGCGATAGTTGAGTTCATGAACGAGGGCATGGCGCAGCACACCCTCTCCCTTGCCATGGATGAAGACTATCTTCTGACCTTTTTTCTTCTTGTTCTCGTCCATGGTCTTCTTGAACACATCGAGCTGATAATGCAGGATGTCGGCAGCATTCATACCCGCTGTCGTTTCCAACAACTCATCGGCATGCAGATCTATCACGAGGGTGCCGTCATCCTTCTGACGTTTCTTCTTTCCCTCGTGGGCAATGATCTTCTCGTCCTTGTACATCTGTTCCTTCAGTCGCTTGGAGTCTACCACCAAGGGGCGTGCCACCTCGTCATTGTCGACAATGGTGAAGAGCAGAGAAGGCTGCTCGAAGAATTCGTTCTCCTCGAAGACATGCAGTTTGTAGAACTTCACGGGGGCGATGCGGAACTGCACGTCGATAGCTGGCTTCAGCAGGAAAGGCTTGTCCTTCTTGTAGGCGGTCAGCTGAACACCGATGCGGCCCATGTCATTGAGCACCTCACGGCCGAACTCCTCAATGAAGAGCTTGGTGTTGGGTTCCACCTCTCCTACCGACTTCAGTGTCCAGGCATTGCCCTCAGCCACGAGATATGAATAATGTATATAGTAGTTGCTGTCGTTGACAATATAGGTCTCGAAGCGGGTATGGGTTATCTCCTTGATGTCCACAGGCACAAAGGCGAGGTATGCACTCAGCTTGTTTCCTCCCTCACGTTCCTGCACAGGAGCACGGAAGGTAATCTCTCTGTCTGCAGCGTCATACTCGTCGACATGCATATCGGTCTGCTCATCATGGTCGTTGAGAATCGACTTGATGCTTCTGCTGTCCTGATGCAGTTCGGTGGCAGCATGCTCCTCGGCTTTCTGCTGGGCTTCCATCTTGGCAGATATCATCTTGCCCATGGCATAGTCGTCCTGCTCTACCACTACCACATCGTGCACAGAGGTAGGAATCTCAAATCCGTCCTCATCCTCCACCAATACGATGTCCTTACCCTGGAAGCCAGAGACTCTGCCGCCTCCCACTTCACTCAGGAATCTTACTTTATCTCCTATTTTCATTGCGTTTCAGTTTTTTATTTTCGCTACAAAGTTACACAAAGTTATCGCAATATGAGAAATTATTTACTTTATTTATCCTTTTGAACATAAATATTTATCCTTTTGGACATAAAAAAGGCCCGATTCCGCTTCTCACGAAGCAGAATCGGGCTAAAAAAACTTATTACTATTGATGAGTTACTAAAATTTCAATATTACTTGATAACAAACTTCTTGCCATTGCAGATGTAGGCACCTGGAGCCAAGATGTACTCAGCATCCTGAGCGTTGCTTACCTCGGCAACCTTTACACCTGAGAGAGTGTAAATCTTCACTGCGCCTGACTTCTGAGCCGCTACAGTCTGGTTGATGCCTGTTGAGACAGACTCATTGGTCTTACCGCTGCGGTTATAAACTGCACCGTTGACGAAAGCAAAAGTTTCTGTCTGGTTGGCACCATTACCATTATTGTTGAAGATAATATTAGTAGGAGCAGTAGTCAAATCACCATCATACTTCCACATCCAGACATCCAGACCATTCTTCTTCATGTCAGTCTTGGTACAGCTTACACCTGGCCAGTTGCCACCAGTAAAGTTGTCTGTATCATTCCAAGCCCATACGTGGATGTCATTCCATTCTGCAGGAGCGAGGAAGTAAGCGAAGATACCTGTTGGAGTAGGAATAACTACCTCTTTTATCTTGTTGAAGGTTGCAGAACCAGTCTTGGTTTCGTTATCTGCATTAGTTGCGCTCCAAGTTACAGTCTTGCTCTCGCCTTCCATCATGTCAGCACCGAGAGTGAAGGTTTCAGGCTTACCAGGAGTAAGAGCTACCTGCTCACCATTACCAATCTTATACCAACCGCTCTTGGCATTGTTGTTCAATGTTGCTGTTACGGTAACTGTCTTCTGGAAGTCACCACCGTTAGGGCTGAATGTCACCTTGGCTGCTGTATTGACAGGAGCGTCAATCTTCTGAGCATTTGAACCGCCATCATACTTCAGGTAGATATCACCTGTGACACCAGTGATGTCACCAGACTGTAAACCATTATTATTATTCACAATCACATTAAAGTTATCAACACCGTCGATAGGATAGCACCAGTACTTTTCGCCATTGATCTCCTCAGACTCAGTCATCTTTGTACCAGGCCATTCACCTGCCAGTTTCTTAACTCCAGAGGCTTCAGTCCAAGCATAGATATAAGGTGCATTAGTAGCCTGTACGTAAACCATGATAGTAGCGTTAGGATCTACCTTGGTATAAACTGCAGAACCATTCTTCTCACTCTTGTCATTCTTAGCATACCATGTAACAGTCTTGGTCTCACCGAAGTTCATACCTTCACCGATAGTGAATGACTTGGTCTCACCTGGAGCCAAAGTAACCTTCTCCTGACCTTCTACCTGGAACCAGCCTTCAGTAGCCTTACCGCTGAGGCTTACCTCTACAGTCAACTTGTCTGTACGGAAAGAACCGCCATTCTGAGAAAGCTTCAAACCAAACTCATTAGTTTGTGGCTGAACCCATTCTGTACCAGCCTCCTCAGTACCATCATAATCCTGACCGCCTAAAGACTTAGGTGCTGTATCGTAGATGAAAGCACCATCCTCACCGATCTTACCACCCTTCCAGTCCTTTACGAGGACACGGAGCTGACCCTGAGTAGAAGGAGCTTCAACATCAATAGAAGGACCGTCATAAGTCTTACCAGTTACCACGTCGGTATAAGTACCAGCAGGGCAATCTGTGAATGAAGCACCACCATTGAGGGCTACGAGAACATAGTTATCCTTGTAAGCACGCTTGAAAGCGATACCATTCTTACCTGTTGCCTTACAACCATCTGTTGTCCACTGACCCTTACGGAGAGCAGGCACAGCCTGACGAATCTTGTTCAGACGGATGAGGTGCTGAGCTACATCGTGATTCAAAGTAGCAGCTACGTTACCTGTAGCCTTATACTCACCGAAGTCTGTTGCTGTTACATCACCTGTGATATAACCACCGAAGTAAGCACGACCAGTGTTAGAAAGAGGACCGTTAGGACCTGGGTCGATTCTTACACCACGACGGAAACCAACCTCTGAACCATAGTAGATACATGGAATACCACGGAAGGTAAACAAGAGAGAGAGGTTCTCAGCCCACTGAGCATCTGTACCACCGAAACGGTTGGTATCGTTAGGACCTGGACTGTAGTCATGGCTGTCAATATATACTACATTGTATGTAGCGTCATTATAGAGTTCGTCTTCCTTTGAAAGACGGAATGCATCACTTGCAGTATTGTAGCTATAGTGCATTGGGAAGTCGATTACATTGAAACCACTTGCCTCAGAATAGTCTGGCTCATGCCATGCGCCATTGATCATCTTGGCATTTTCGCTCTTCTTGTCACCAAATGATTCCTTACCGCAGAGTGCCTGAGGACCGATAGGTCCAGAACCCTCTGGCAATACCTGACCGTCCCAGAAACTTTGACTTCCATCCCACTGGTTCATCAAAGACTCATCAGACTTCCATGTATAGAAGTAGCAAGAAAGATTAGCCTGACCTCTATAGGTTGCATCGTGACCACGGGTACAAACCTCACCATACATAAAGAAAGGAGCCTTGTTCAATCGCTTATTCTCGTACTGCTTACCGAGGGCTGCAAACTGTGGAACGAACTGATGGTTGAAAGTGAGTCGTGAGATGTGACCGGATGTATCGATACGGAAACCATCGACACCCATCTTAATGAACTGACCATAGCAATCTACGAGATACTTTGCCACCTCATCGTTCTCAGTGTTGAGATCCACACAGTCGCCTGCAATCTGACCCCACCAACGAGTTGGATCATCCCAACTGAACTGGCCATAATGATGCCAGTAGTTATGAACATCGTGGTTGTTGCCATCCGTATTCTTCATCATGGCAAGACGACGTGCATACTGATATCCAGGAAGGAGACTCAGATAGTCACTACCCAAAGCTTCTGTTGGAGTCATACAAGCATCAATCAAACCCTGTGTTTCCAAGTCTGTATTACGCTCGTAAATCTTGCAGAGTTTCTCCTCACCGAAGTTACCAGTGTGATTGAGCACGATGTCAAGGATAATCTTGATACCCTTTTCATGAGCCTTGTCGATGAGTTCCTGGAACATCACGTCACCGCTCTTACCATCACTGCTCTGATAGCGGCAGTCAACATGCTGGAAATCCATGGCATGATAGCCGTGGTAGTCATAACCGGATGCGTTCTGTACGACAGGAGTAATCCAGATGGCAGTGAAACCTAAAGCCTTGATGTAGTCGAGCTTGTCGATGACACCCTGGAAGTCACCTCGCCAACAAGGGTCCTTGGTACTCATCTGTGCTTCCTGGTTGTCCCAGCAGAGCACGTTGTTTTTAGGATCTCCATCGTAGAAACGGGTGGTGATCATGAAATAGATACTTTCGTCTCGGAAGTCAGTACGATCATTGGTAAACGTTTCCGTTGCCATCGTCTGCAAGGAGACCAACATGAGCATAAGGACTGCCCATAGCCTTGATGTAAATCTCTTCATAAGATTGACTGGTTATTAATTTTTAGTTAGTGATGAAAATCTATGTTAGTTATTGATTGTTAATTTCTCACTTTAAAACTCCTGGTAATATATAAAGCTTTTGCCCTTACAGGGCGCTTTGCTAATTGCCATTATACCCAGGGCGCTGCCCTGGGCTAAGAGCTTCTGCCCTTTCAGGGCGTGCTGCTCATTGGAGTTGCTGTCCTTTACATATCCTTCTACAAGCGATTATCAGAGATAACCCTATTCCCTACACGCCCTGAAGGGGCAGAAGCTCATAGCCCAGGGCAACGCCCTGGGTTGTTTTGGACGTTAACCTGTCGCCCTGTAAGGGCAAAAGCTTTAAAACTCCTGGCAATATTCTTCAGTTAGCTTACTAATGCAAATTTACACATTATTTATATATGAGGGAAAAAAATATGCAGGAAAGAACGAATAAACGTGTGCAAACGATTACACAAAATATTGACAAAGCGAAGGGCTTGAAAGCAAAAAAGAGGGTTGCATCACTGCAACCCTCCTTAATAACAATAGCACTTAATAAAACCAAATTTACTAACCCTTAAATATATTTACAATTCTAACATTACTTAATCACAAACTTCTTGCCGTTGCATATATATGCACCTGGAGCCAAGATGTACTCAGCATCCTGAGCGTTGCTTACCTCGGCAACCTTCACACCTGAGAGGGTGTAAATCTTCACTGCGCCAGCCTTCTGAGCTGCTACAGTCTGGTTGATACCAGTGATAACCTCATTGGTCTTTCCATCACGGTCATAAACTGCACCATTGACGAAATCGAAATTACCAGTCTGGTTGTTACCATTACCATTATTGT